>Ga0102952_1000908_pt1 | contig 10315 bp, 9 predicted proteins | sample SalPon2A_C_D1_MG_FD_78506 | JGI IMG/M metagenome (GOLD analysis project Ga0102952, IMG submission 78506) | Soil microbial communities from South San Francisco under conditions of wetland restoration - Salt Pond MetaG R2A_C_D1_MG | ecosystem: Environmental > Terrestrial > Soil > Wetlands | place... | reverse complement strand
TTATTATACTACTTTGTATTTTGGCAATTTTTCAGGACTTTATAGCGGGAAACAGGCCTTTGCTTCTGCTTACCGAAAATGGATATTACTCTCCTGTATTAAAGAATTACAATGAATTTAGGAATGTTAATTTTAAAAAACTCGCCCAAAAAAAGGATGTTTACGCCATTTTCCCGCCCGTGCCTTACAGCCCGACCGAAAGTGACCTTCTTTTAATACTGAAGCCACCTTCTTCGAAACACTACCTTGGAACAGATGACAGGGGCAGGGATGTACTCAGCAGGATGATACACGGAACGAGGATATCCCTATCGATTGGAGTGATCGCTGTAGGGATATCCATGATTATAGGTCTTTTCCTCGGCGCCATAGCAGGTTATTACGGAGGTACATCCGATTTTATAATTTCCCGTCTTTTCGAGATCATGATGACTTTTCCGGTATTCTTCTTAATTCTTACGATACTTGCATTCAGCAATCCCAGTATATACAACATTATGATCGTAATAGGTTTAACGGGATGGACAGGGATAGCCAGGCTTGTGAGAGGAGAGTTCCTGAAATTACGTAATCTAAACTATATTGAAGCTGCACGCGCGCTCGGGGGAAGTGACCTTCGAATCATGGCTGTACACATGTTGCCGAATTCACTTGCCCCTGTGCTTGTAAGTGCTACTTTTGGAATCGCCGGAGCGATTCTTGTTGAATCGAGCCTAAGTTTTCTTGGTTTCGGAGTACCGCCGCCACAACCCAGCTGGGGAGACATACTTTCACAGTCTCAGAAATATGTGGATTTTGCATGGTGGCTGGTTCTCTTTCCGGGTATAGCTATTTTTTTTACAGTCACATCGTTTAATCTCCTTGGCGAAGGTTTCAGGAATGCAATTGACCCAAAGCTTAACAGATGATAAAAATATGACTCCAATGGATGAAATTCTTAGTATAGAAGATCTTTCAATATCTTTTGGAAGCAGGAAAAAGCGTGTTGAAGTTGTAAGCAGGGTTTCCCTCGACATTAAAAGAGGCGAGATAGTATGTCTCGTGGGTGAAAGCGGATGCGGTAAGACCGTTACTGCACTGTCGATCATGGGTCTGCTGCCAATTCCTCCGGCCAGCGTTGACAGCGGGACTATAAAGTTCAATGGTGTTGATCTCCTTAAATTAAACGACAACCAGCTCAGAAGTTACAGGGGGAATAAGATCTCCATGATTTTCCAGGAACCTGTAAGTTCTCTTAACCCTGTTTTCACCATTGGTGAACAGATAGGTGAAGCAATAAGGACCCATAAGGACGTCAGACGGGCCGAAGAGAGAAAAAGAGTTATAGAACTGCTTGACATGGTTGGAATTCCGGGTGCTGAAAAAAGGTATAATAGCTATCCGCATGAACTTAGCGGAGGGATGTGCCAGAGGGTAATGATCGCAATGGCCCTTAGCTGTGACCCCGAACTGCTGATTGCTGATGAGCCAACAACGGCCCTTGACGTAACAATTCAGGCGTCCATACTGGAACTTATTCTTGACCTCAGAGATAGGCTTGATATGGCTGTATTGCTTATCACACACGACCTCGGTATCGTCTCACAAATTGGTGATCGGGTTTATGTCCTTTATGCCGGCAAGGTGGCGGAACAGGGTAGTGTTGACGACATTTTCTCCAATACCTCTCACCCTTATACCTACGGTCTCCTGAGTTCGGTTCCCACAATTTACGAAAAAAAGGAAAAACTTGATTCTATAAAAGGTGTGATACCGAACCCGGAGGATTTTCCCGAGGGGTGCAGATTTAACAATAGGTGTGGTCTCGCAGTACAGAAATGTTTCGATGATTCACCATCACTTTTCAGGATTGATGACGAACACTATTCCGCATGTTTCAGATCCAACGAGATAGATAAATTAAAAAATGAATGATAACAAGATATTAAAAGTTGAAAAATTAAAAAAATACTTTCCTCTCAAGACAGGAATACTGGGAAGAACTGTCAATTATGTGAAGGCTGTAGACAGTGTGGACCTCGACGTGAGCGGTGGTCAGACTCTCGGCCTTGTGGGTGAAAGTGGTTGTGGAAAGACCACACTCGGGAAGACCATTATAAAACTGACCGAACCGACGGATGGAAAAATATTTTTTAACAATACAGATATCACAGCACTCAACCCTTCGCAGATGAGACCGATAAGAAGACAGATGCAGATGATATTTCAAAACCCTTATGGTTCACTGAATCCTAAAATGAATATAGAATCCATTATATCCGAAGGGATGATAATTCATGGGATAGCAGGGCCCGGGGAAAGAAGAGAAATGGCGGCCCAATTACTTAAAGAGGTGGGGTTGAGCGAAACCGCATTAAAAAAATATCCACACGAGTTCAGTGGCGGACAGCGACAGCGTATTGCAATTGCCAGGGTCCTGGCCGTAAAACCAAGTTTTGTGGTTTGCGATGAACCTGTATCAGCGCTTGATGTTTCGGTCCAGGCGCAGATAGTGAATCTTTTAAGATCGCTTCAGAAAGAATATGACCTTACATACCTTTTTATATCACATGACCTAAGAATAGTCAGACAGATAAGTGACAGGGTGTCTGTTATGTATCTCGGTAAAATAGTTGAAAATGCAGACAGTGACCGGATTTATCAAAATCCTCTCCACCCATATACGAAAGTACTGATCGCATCTGTTCCGGATGTAATGAGAAGGAAGAAATTCGAGAAGTACGAGGTCAAGGGAGATGTTCCGAGTCCGATAGATCCCCCTAGCGGCTGCAGCTTTCATCCCAGGTGTCCGCTGGCAGGGGATATATGCAGAAAGGAAGAGCCCCGGTTAATTGAAAAAGAAAGCGGTCATTTCGTATCATGCCATATGGTATGATTATAGAAAACTGTTCTTGCAAATGGCAATACATATATTATATTTAACTCTTTCAAACCAATAAGAAATCTTTAGCTTATGATTATAAATATAGAAGAAATAGGAGACGAAGGGTTACATATACACACGACCAGAAATCCTGAATGGCTGACCAATATTCCCGAGATAAATGACTATAGTTCAAACCTTTCGGTGTTGGGCAGTATAGAGATGGATTTCATTGTGAACAAAATATTGAACGAGATATCTGTTACCGGGGATATCAAGTGTGTAATTAACTGTATGTGTTCAAGGTGCATTGAACCTGTCAGGATTAGTTTGAATCCTGAAATCAATCTGTTGCTGAGTCCGGGGGATGCTGACAAGGATAATGAATCTAACATTGATTTTGAAACATATAACGAGGAAGAGGACTCCATTGATCTTTCGGATTATTTAAGGGAAAGAATTGCCATATCCATACCCGTAAAGGTCATATGCGACTCAGATTGTAAAGGACTTTGCTCAAAGTGTGGTACAAACCTGAATTATGGAAGTTGTAACTGCGAATCGGAATGGGTCGATCCCAGATTTGCAAAATTAAAAAATTTGAAGGTGTAAATCATAAAGGAGAAATTCAAAGATGGCGCTACCTAAAAGAAAAATCTCAAGGTCAAAATCAAGGAAAAGAAGAACTCATTACAAAATAGCAAAGCCGGGTGTCTCCCTTTGCTCTAACTGTGGTGAATACAGACCACCTCACAGAGCATGCCCGAGCTGTGGTTTTTACAAAGGTAGAATACTATTCAAGCACGCTGAAGAATCTGTAGAAGAAACTGCATAATCTGACCTTTAAGAAATAAAAAATGTTAGCATTCGTATTTCCCGGCCAGGGATCACAGTATATAGGTATGGGAAAAGATTATTATGATGAATTTCCCATAGCAAGACAGGTTTTCGAAGAGTCCAGTGACAGGTTGAACATGGATATGGCTGACCTTTGTTTCAATTCTGACGAAACTGAATTGAGCATGACAGCTAATGCACAGCCGGCCATACTCACCGCTAGTATTGCAATATTGAACGTGCTTATGAACGAAACATATATTAAGCCCGATTATGTAGCCGGACACAGTCTCGGAGAGTATACAGCTCTTGTAGCTTCCGGGGCTATGAATTTCGGTGATGCAGTATATACAGTTAGAAAAAGGGGTGAGTTTATGCAGGACTCCGTACCTCTTGGCGTAGGCACTATGGCTGCGATAATAGGGCTATCCAGTAAGAATATACTTGAGATATGCAATGCGGTTTCAGGCTCTGATGGAATTGTAAGTCCTGCAAACTTTAACTCATCGATACAGACCGTTATTTCCGGTCATACAGAAGCGGTGCAAAAAGCATGTGAAAAGGCCAGGGAAGCTGGTGCAAAAAGAGTTGTTCCGCTGAATGTAAGTGCTCCTTTTCACTGCATTCTGATGTCTGATGCTGCTGATAAGCTGAAAGAGGTACTTAATGAAGTTGATTTTAAACAGATCGGGATACCTGTAGTAACAAATGTCTACGGAGAAGCCAACAGCGACCATACGAAAATTCTGGATATCATGGTAGATCAGATGGTTAAACCAGTAAAATGGATAGATTCAGTTAATTATATGTATAACAATGAGGTAGACCGATTTATTGAAATAGGTCCGGGAAGCGTTCTTACAGGCCTGATTAAAAGAACAGTGAACGGTGTGAAATTGGCAAATCTTGAAAAAACAGATCAGTTAAATCATATTAAAGAAAATGGAATTTGACAAAAGGATAGCACTGGTAACGGGAGCATCAAGGGGTATAGGCAGACAAATAGCTCTTGAACTGGCATCAAAAGGTGCAACTTTAATAGTTAACTATACAAATAGCGAGTCAGCAGCGAAGGAGACTGTAGAAAATATAAAAAGCAATGGTGGCAACGCTGTACTTTCAAAATTCGATGTATCTGACTTTGATGCCGCGCAACAGGAAATAAACAATATCCTTAACAAATTTGAACATATAGATATTTTGGTTAATAATGCTGGTATAACAAAAGACGGATTGTTCCTGAGAATGAAGGAATCTGACTGGGACAGGGTGTTCGATGTCAATGTGAAAGGTGCATTCAACTGTACCAAGGCAGTTGCCAGAACGATGCTCAACAGAAGGTACGGGCGTATAGTGAATATTGTGTCAGTAGTAGGTGAAATGGGAAATCCGGGTCAAATTAATTATTCTGCTTCAAAGGCAGGATTGATCGGGTTCACCAAATCCGCAGCCAAAGAATTTGCTTCCAGAGGTGTAACGGTTAATGCTGTTAGCCCGGGCTTTATTGAGACCGATATCACCGATGTATTGCCGGAACGTGTTAAGCATAAATATCTGGAATCAATACCTCTGGCCAGATTCGGACAGCCAGAGGATATATCCAAGGTAGTTGCTTTTCTTGCTTCTGATGGTGCATCATATATAACTGGAGAAGTGATAAGGGTTAACGGCGGTTTGTATATGTAAAATTAATTCCTTAGGAGGATATTATTATGTCGCAAGATCAGGAAATATTAGCAAAAGTTAAGGAGATGGTTGCAAGTCAGTTGGGTAAGTCGGAAGATGAGATTACGATGGAATCAGCTTTTATTGAGGATCTTGGTGCTGATTCACTTGACCTGGTTGAACTTATCATGTCTATGGAAGACGAATTCGGACTCGAGATCTCGGACGAGGATGCCGAGAAGATCGTGACTGTTAAAGACGCAATTAATTTCATACAGGAGAACAAAAAAGGGTGAGTAGAAGAGTTGTAATAACAGGAATTGGATTGCTGACTCCGATAGGGATCGGTACTCCGGAGACTTGGAATTCACTCTGTGAAGGGAAGGGCGGGGTAAACCGCATAAGCAGGTTTGATCCATCCGACCACAAGACCCAGATTGCTGCTGAAGTGAACGGATTCGATCCTGAAAAATACATGAGCAAGAAGGAAGCGAACAAGAACGATATATTTATCCAGTATTCACTCGCAGCTTCGAAAATGGCTCTTGAAGATGCCGCACTTGAGATAACGGATGATATTTCTGAAAGTGCCGGCTGTATAATAGCCTCAGGGATAGGAGGTATGACAAGCTATTATAACACGGTTCTACTTATGGAGGAAAGGGGACCATCAAGGATAACACCCTTTTTTATACCTAATATAGTAACGAACATGGCTGCCGGTTATACATCCATTCAATTCAACGCAAAAGGTCCCAACTGCTGTACAACAACTGCATGTGCTGCAAGCGGACATGCCATAGGATTTTCTACAATGTTCATACAGAAGGGTGATGCGGATGTTATGATAGCCGGGGGTACGGAAGCACCACTTATTCCCCTCACAGTGGCCGGATTTAATGCCATGAAAGCGCTTTCAACCCGAAATGACGACCCCGCTACTGCATCAAGACCGTTTGACAGGGAAAGGGATGGATTCATTATTGCAGAGGGCGCCGGTGTTGTAATTCTCGAAGAGCTTGAATTCGCAAAAAAGAGAGGTGCAAGGATCTATGCAGAGGTGCTTGGTTCCGGTATGAGTGGCGATGCACACCACATAACAGCACCTTCACTTGACGGACCTGTAAGGTGCATGAGAGCTGCATTAAAGGATTCAAAGCTGAATCCAGGACAGGTTGATTATATTAATGCCCATGGTACATCCACCCCACTTAACGATGCAAATGAGACAAAAGCTATTAAGCAGGTTTTCGGGGATCATGCCTTTAAAACTCCTGTGAGCTCAACAAAGTCTATGACAGGACATATGCTGGGTGCTGCAGGTGGAGTCGAAGCAGGCATTTGCGCACTCTCCCTGTATAATGGAGTAATACCGCCGACAATAAATCAGATAAGTCCCGATCCTGAATGTGATCTTGATTATGTCCCGAACGAAGCAAGACAATCTGATATAAAAGTTGCCCTGAGCAACTCGTACGGTTTTGGTGGTACTAACGTAAGCCTGGCTTTTAAGAAATTCAGCTAATATATATTATTGAATTGGGTTTTTTAACCCTGGCGAATCATTTTAACTAAAGATTCCTTTATTAATCAGGAATATAATAATTTCAGAAATACTGGAGGATTATAAATGTCTTTGAAGAATCCTTTTAATACCTTAAGCGAGATTGATGTAAACGGCAGAAATTACAGGATATATTCTCTTCAGAAACTGGAGAACGAAATAGGAGTAAAACTGTCTAAACTGCCGGTATCTATAAAAATTCTGTTAGAAAATGTATTAAGGAATTACGACGGGGAAGTGGTAACTGAAGACCATATCGTTTCCCTGGCGAACTGGGGCAGGAAAGACCGTAACGGATCCGACATACCATACAAACCTGCAAGAGTCATTCTTCAGGATTTTACCGGTGTGCCATGCGTTGTTGATCTTGCAGCGATGAGGTCTGCAATGGACAGGCTCGGAGGGGATCCCGAGCAGATAAACCCTATTGTTCCTGTCGATCTCGTTATAGACCACTCGGTCCAGGTTGACTATTTCGCGACCGAGGATGCATTTAAAAAGAACGTAAATAGAGAATACGAAAGGAACAGGGAAAGATATCAGTTTCTAAAGTGGGCTCAGAGGTCCTTTGATAATTTTAGTGTCGTACCCCCGGGAACCGGTATCGTTCATCAGGTTAACCTTGAATACCTTGCAAGAGTGGTGACAACGAAGAATATAGATGGTGTAGATGTTGCATACCCTGACACACTTGTTGGAACTGATTCACATACCACGATGATAAACTCACTAAGTGTTCTCGGCTGGGGAGTCGGCGGAATAGAAGCTGAAGCCTGCATGCTGGGACAGCCTCTTTACATGCTGACACCTGAAGTTATCGGTTGTAAGTTGCATGGCCAGCTTTCAGAAGGTGTAACAGCCACCGACCTGGTATTGAGAGTTACACAGATGCTCAGAGAAAAAGGTGTTGTAGGTAAATTTGTAGAATTTTATGGTCCGGGACTTAGCAAGCTCGCTCTTTCCGACAAGGCTACAATAGCCAATATGTCTCCTGAGTATGGAGCAACTATGGGCTTCTTTCCCGTAGATTACGAAACATTGAAATATATGGAGCTTACGGGAAGGGACAGTGACCTGATAGAACTCGTTAAGTCATATACAAATCATCAGGGTCTGTTCAGGACTGATGAGAAGGAAGATCCTGAATACAGTGATACCCTTGAGCTTGATATTTCAACCGTCGAGCCTTCTCTTGCCGGTCCGAGTAGACCACAGGACAGGATATCTCTTTCAGATATCAAGGATTCATTCCATAAGTCATTTGAGCAGAGGAAAGGTGGAAAGGGAAACGGGATAGAGAAAAGTGTGGATATCAAGATCGATGGTAAAGATGAGAAAGTCGGAAACGGTTCAGTAGTAATAGCTGCAATTACAAGTTGTACTAATACCTCGAACCCTTCGGTAATGCTTGCAGCGGGGCTTGTTGCAAAGAATGCTGTTGAAAGGGGACTCGATGTTAAGTCTTTCGTGAAGACAAGTCTTGCTCCGGGTTCAAAAGTCGTAACTGACTACCTAAATCAGGCCGGACTTACGGAATATCTGGAAAAACTCGGATTTAATCTGGTTGGTTACGGTTGTACCACATGTATAGGAAATAGTGGTCCGCTCCCGGACGCGATTGAAGAAGCAATAAAAGAAAATGACCTTACCTGCGCATCCGTACTTAGTGGTAACAGGAATTTCGAAGGAAGGATACACCCTTATGTCAGATTCTCATACCTGGCATCTCCTCCTCTTGTAGTTGCTTTTGCACTTGCAGGGACTGTCGATATTGATATATACAACGAACCTATAGGTAAAGGAAAGGACGGTAAAGATGTTTATATGAAAGATATATGGCCATCGCAGGAAGCAGTTAAAAAAGCTGTGGAATCAGCTGTTAGTCCTGATATGTTCAGAAATGAATATTCAAAAGTATTTGATGGTGATGAAATGTGGAATTCTCTTCCGACTTCAGAAAGTGAACTTTACGACTGGGATGAAGATTCGACCTATGTTCAGGAGCCCCCGTTCTTTCAGGATTTCCCGCTTGAAGTTGAAGCACCTGAGGATATTGTCAAGGCAAGAGTCCTAGCATATCTTGGGGATTCGGTAACTACGGATCACATATCCCCGGCAGGTTCAATTCCTCGAACAGGACCGGCTGGTAAGTATCTTATTTCAAGATCCGTTGATCCTAGAGATTTTAACAGCTTCGGCTCAAGAAGAGGTAACCACGAAGTAATGATAAGAGGTACATTCGCAAATATAAGAATCAGGAACAAACTTGTTCCGGAAACAGAGGGTGGTTATACGGTCCACCTTCCTGAAAAGAAGGAGATGACCATATATGAGGCTTCAGAGAAATATCGGAAGGAAGGGACTCCGCTGGTTGTGATAGGTGGTAAGGAATACGGTACCGGAAGCTCAAGAGACTGGGCAGCAAAAGGTACAATCCTTCTAGGAGTCAAAGCCGTAATAGCAGAAAGTTACGAGAGGATACACAGAAGTAATCTGGTTGGAATGGGCGTACTACCGCTACAGTTCAGTGAAGGAGAGAGCGCACAGTCACTTGGACTGACCGGGTTTGAAACATTTGAAATTAAGGGTATTTCAGAGGGATTAACTCCATTGAAAGAGCTTGATGTAACTGCCAGAGGTGAATACGGCAGTGAAATTAAGTTCAAGGCGATTTGCAGGCTCGACAGCAAGATCGAAGTCGATTATTTGAAAAACGAGGGTATCTTACAAACTGTACTTCGTCAAATGGTTAAGAATAACAACCCATAAATTGAAAAAAAGTGGTTTATATATTATATTTTCACACCTAAATTTAACTGAGAGAGGTATATATAGATATGTCTAGTTCTAATGGCCAAAAAATTCAAATTGATAAAGAAAATGACCAATTGATCGTTCCGGATAATCCTGTTATTTGCTACATCGAGGGAGATGGTATAGGCCCTGATATATGGAAGGCCTCGCAGATAGTATTCGATGCTGCCGTAAAAAAAGCATATGACGGAAAAAGGGAGATATCCTGGCGTGAAGTCCTTGCAGGTGAAAAAGCATACAAGGAAACCGGGAAATGGCTTCCGGAAGAAACCCTTGAAAATATAAAAGAATATGTTGTCGCGATAAAAGGACCACTTACCACTCCTATTGGAGGCGGTATCAGAAGTCTTAATGTTGCACTGAGACAGCTTCTTGATCTGTATGCATGTGTAAGACCTGTGAAATTCATTAAAGGGACCCCTTCACCTGTAAAGAGTCCTGAACTTATGGATATGGTCATATTCAGGGAGAACACCGAGGATGTTTACTCTGGTGTTGAATGGCAGAGTGGTTCAAAAGAGGCAAATGAGATTCGTGATTATCTTGTAAATAACTACGGCGCTAACATAAGA
>Ga0102952_1000906_pt1 | contig 10321 bp, 6 predicted proteins | sample SalPon2A_C_D1_MG_FD_78506 | JGI IMG/M metagenome (GOLD analysis project Ga0102952, IMG submission 78506) | Soil microbial communities from South San Francisco under conditions of wetland restoration - Salt Pond MetaG R2A_C_D1_MG | ecosystem: Environmental > Terrestrial > Soil > Wetlands | place... | reverse complement strand
GTGCTGGTCACGCTGTGGCCCGTCGAGGACCGCGCGGCGCGCGCCTTCGCCCTGCGCTTCCACCGCTGGCTCGCCGCGGGCGAGCTCCCCTCGGCGGCCGCCCGCCGCACCCGCGCCGAGCTGCGCGAGATCGGCGCCCCGCCCGCCGATTGGGCGGCCTTCCGCCTGCTCGGGCGCGACTAGCCCGCCGGGCGAGGGCCCCGCGCGGGGCCGGAAGCTTTTTCCGGATCGGGGCCCGGTCGGGCTCAAGCCGGGCACCTGGGACTCCGATAAGGCGGGTCCGCGGTGATCCCCACCCGACCGCGCGAAGGAGTTTCCATGCTGTCCGTGATCCTTGCCTCGTCCCTGTTCCTGGGCCCCGCCGACGCCGCGCAGGCGGAGGCCGTCCAGCTCGTGGCCCGCGTCACCGAGGAACGGTTCGTCGCGGTCAACCCCTCCGATCGCGCCCAGCTCCTGGTCTTCCACGACCGCGAAGGCGGACGCGCGGCGCGCACGATCGTCGCCGCCGGCGGCGAGGTGGCCTTCGACTTCCCCGCGGGAACGCTGGATTCCCTGCTGCTGCACGTGGTCTCGCCGGCCGAGCGCTCGGCGACCGCCGCCGCCGACTACGACCTCGGCTCCATCGCCGCGCGGGGCTTCCAGCTCTTCTGGACCACCCGCGAAGCCGCCAATGCGCACGCCTGGGGCGTGGACCCGATGAACCCCGACGAGCCGGTCTACGTGCCCGCCGTCGCCGAGCCGAGCTTCCAGAGCCAGGCCCTCGCGCCCCACGTCCCGGTGATCACCCCCACCGACAAGCCCAAGGGCGACCTGCCCCCGCGCATCGACGACAAGCCGCTGCCGCCCGTCTGAGCGCACCCGCTCGGAGTTCCTCCGAGCCCGCTCCTCGGAGCTTCTCCGAGCCCATCGGAATCCGGATCTCCTTGAGACAGAGATCTGAGAGAGAAGGAAGTCGGCGACGCCACCCGCGAGGGAGCGTCGCCGGCGGCCTATCCGGCGCGCCCGTCCCCGCTCAGCGCGCGAGCCAGGCGCGGTAGCGGTCCGGTCGCGAGTCGCGCAGCACCGGCACCCGCCGCCGCGCCGTGCGCCCGACGGCGAGGTCGAGCTCCGCGGCGACGAGCCCGGGCTCGCCCACCCCTTCCGCGAGCACCTGTCCGTCGGGGTCGACGATCAGCGAGTTGCCCGGGAACTCGAGCGTCTTGCCGCGCCGTCCGATGCGCTCGCTGCCGGTGCGGTTGGCGGCGACCACGAAGCACTGGTTCCAGACCGCGAGCCCGATCGCCAGCGCGCGCCAGTGCGCGGTCCGCGGCCACGGCCACTGCGCGGCGACGCACAGCACCTCGCAGCCGGCGCGGTAGGGCACGCGACACACCTCGGGGAAGCGCAGGTCGTAGCACACCAGCCCCGACACCGGCACGCCGCACACCGCGACGGTCGCCGGCGGCTCGCTGCCGGCGGAGAAGGACTGCTCCTCGGCGGTCGGCGTGAACAGGTGCACCTTGTCGTACTCCATCACGCAGCGCGCGCCGTCGAACAGCCGCATGCGGTTCGTCGGCGGGGCGTCGGGAGCGGGCCGGCCGAAGCCGGAACCGATGACCGCCAGACCCGCGCGATCGGCGAGCTGGGCCACCGCGCGCCACAGCCGCTCGGTGTCGGCGAGCGCCGCGTCGAGGTCCGTTTCCCGCGACGGAAAGGAGGTCGGCCACATCTCCGGCAGGCACACCAGCTCCACGCCCGCGTCCCGCGCCGCGAGCAGGCCGGAGGTCACCGCGGCCAGGTTGGCGTCCGGCTCCCCGCGGCGCACGTCGAACTGCAGGGCCGCGGCGCGCATGGGCGGATCCTATCCGCTGGCCGCCCGCTCTGGACTCCCCCGGGGGCATCGGTGATTCTCTGCGGCATGGGTGCCCGCGCCCCGCTCCAGAGCACGTGTCCCGTCGGTGCCCGCGCTCCGCTGGGTCGCGGTCGGGGGCGGACGTGAACGCCGAGACGGTCGGGGCGGGACTGCTGGGCCTGGCGAGCGTCGCGCTCTGGGGGCGGCTGGCCCTGTCGCTGTTGCCCCCGGGCGAGCCCGGCTCCCACCGGCCCGCCGGGCTGGCGGCGACCTGGGCCGCGAGCCACGCGCTGGGCCTGGTGGTGCTGCTCGCCCTGGGGTCGGTCGCCGCGGGCGTCGGGCTGCGCTGGAGCGGCGGCCTGCTGTGGGGCACCTGGTGCGCGCTCGCGCTGCTGCGCGCCGCGTTCCTGCCGGGGAGCATGGTGCCCCGGCACCTTCCGCCGGCGCAGCGCGCGCGCCCGCTGGGAACCGGACTGCTGGCGGTCGTGGTGGTGCTGACCCTACTGCCGGCGTTCGCGACCTCCGTGGGCGGTCTCGAGGCCGGCCGGCTGGAGTCCCTCGGGGCCTGGGCCGCGAACGCGCCCTGGCAGGCGGAGCCCTTCCGCTTCCTGGCTCCGGCCTCGCGGCTGGCGCTGGTGGTGATGCTGCTGCACGGGCTCGCCGCCGCCGGCCTCGGCCCGGTGGTACGCCGCGCCGGAGTCCTGCTGCTGCTGGTCACGCCGGCGTTCTGGGCGGCGCGCAGCGTGTGGAGCGACGCGCTGCAGCCCGCGCTGCTCGTCGCGACCGGGTGCGCCGGCGCGATCGCCTGGTTGCGCCGCGCCGACCGCCGGGGCGCGGCCCTCGCCGCGCTCGCCTTCGCCGCCTGTCCGGCCTACGAGCGCGCGGCCCTGCCGCTGGGCGCCGCCGGCCTGCTCGCGCTCGTCGCGCACACCCACCGCAACGCCCGACGCTCCGTCGCCCTCGGCGCGCTGGGCGGACTGCTGCCAGGCCTGCCCTCCTTCGCCGCTTGGTCGGTGGACGCCGACTGGAGCCGGCCGGCCGCGGCGGCCGGCGACGTCGCGCGGGAGCTCTTCCGCGCCGCCGGTCACTGGGCGACCGGCGGGCCCTTCTGGTACGCGGTGGGCGCGGCGGCGGCGATCGGCGCGATCCGCGAGCTGCTGCCGGCCGGCCCCGCGCCGGATCCGTCGCGGCGCGCGCGGCGCATGCTGGCCACCACGGTCGTGCTCGCGTTCGCCGGCGCGATCGCCGTCGGCGCCGCGGCCGAGCGCCTCGACGTCGGCACCTTCGTCGACGCGCGGTTCCTGCTGGAGGCCGCGCCGGCGGGCCTGCTGCTGGTGGTGCTGACCTTCGGCCACCAGGAACGGGTCGCGCGATGACCGCACCGGCGAGCGATCCCTGGCCGGCGACCGCCGGTCCGCTCGCCGAGGCGCTCGACGCGCTCGACGCGGGCGCGCCGATCAAGGAAGTCACCGAGCGCTTGCTGCTGGACCTCGACGACCACGCCGCCGAGCAGGTGATGCAGGTGCTGCGCGAGAGCCGCGGCGCCTGGCTGCCGCTGGCGAGCGCGTCGGGGGGCAGCGCGTTGCTGCTCGGCAACGGGCTGTCGGGCGCGGCGGTGGCGCTGGCGCGCGCGGGGTTCGAGGTCACGGTCTGCGAGCCCGACGGCGCGCGCGCGCGATTCGGCGCCCGGCGCGCGGCCGCGCTCTCGGACGAGCGCGCGCACGCCGTCGTCGCCGGCGGCGACGCCGCGCTCCCGTTCGCCGACGGAGCCTTCGACCTGGTGGTCTGGGAGCTGGGGCTCTTCGGCGCGGCGATCCCCTGGGGCGTGGGGCTCGACGAATGCCGGCGCGTCGCCCGCGGCGAGGTCGTGCTCGTCGCCGACAACCGCCTGGGCTACAAGCGCTCCGGCGGCCGCCACGGGGTCTTCCACGTCCCCGGACCGCTCGAGTGGCTGCGCGAGGCCCTGGCCCCGCCGCACGGCGAGCGCACGCTGGCCGGCTACCGGGCGCGATTCGCGCGCGCCGGCCTCGAGCCGCGCAGCTTCGCGCTGTACCCGCACTCGGGGGAGTTCGCCTACGTGGTCGCGCTCGACGCCGCGCTGCCGCGCCTGCCGGTGGGCCCCAAGGAGCGCGAGAACCGCCTCAAGATCGTCGCCCAGCGCCTGGGCCTGTTCCCGGTGTTCACGCCCTCGTTCGCGATGATCGGCCGGCGCGCGACGGCGCGACCGGAACCGCCGCGCGGCGCGCGCATCCACCGCGCGCTCGACGCCCTCGCCGAACGGATCGGCGAGCCCGTGCCCGCCCTCGAGCACCTGGTCGCGACGCGCGGCAACAGCGCGCTGGCGCTGACGCGGGGCGCCGCGCTCGGCGGCGCGGGGAGCTGGTGCCTGCACGTGCCGTTCAGTCCGGCGCAGGGACGCCAGGTCGCGCGCCACTTCGAGCACCTGGGCCTGCTGCGGGAGCGCTTCGCCGGCGTGCCCGCTCCCGAACCGCTGTTCGCCGGCGAGGTCGAGGGAATCTACCTCACCGCGGAGCGACGGCTGGCCGGGCTCGGCGCGCCGCAGTTCACCGGCGACCTGCGCGTCGCCGAGCGCATGTTCGCCGACGCCGCGGCGCACTTCGCCCAGCTCGTGATGCGCCCCGCGCGTCCCTTCTCGGAGGACGACTTCGAGCGCTTCGTCCACGCCAAGTTCGACTTGGTGCGCGCTTTCGCCGCGGCGCCCGAGACCCTGCGCCGGCTGGACACGATGGAACGCCTCGCGCGCGAGGCGCTGGTCGGCAGCGAGTTCCCGCTGGTCTTCCACCACGCCGACCTGCGCAGCAAGCACGTGCAGGTCGAGGGGCCGTCGGGCCGCGTGCTCGGCTACCTGGACTGGGGCTCGTCGGAGGAGCCGGGCCTGCCCTACTTCGACCTGCTGCACCTGATCGTGCACGAGCGCAAACAGGAGGCGGGGCTCGGCGCCGGCGACGCTTGGCGAGCGGTCTGCGGCCCCGCGGCCCGCCGGCGTCCCCACGAGGAGCGGGCGCTCGCCGACTACTGCGCCCGGCTCGGCCTGGACGCGTCCTTCCGGGCGGCGGTCGAAGACGCCTATCCGGTGCTCGTGGGGGCCATGGCCGAGGCGAACTGGGACTACAGCCGACCGCGATGGGTCCACCGGCAGTTCGGAATCTGACGGGGGCGTCAGGTCCCGGCGGTGGACGCCGAGCCGATCGAATCGGAAGAATCGGCCCCCGGATGGCCGATACAGGACGGCCCGTACATCCGCGTATCGGGAAACACCCCTCCCCCATCTAAGATTCCTCCGATGACCGAACTCGCCGTACTCGTCGTCCTCGCCCTCACCTTCCTGGGACTGTGCTACGTGGGACGCGCCTACTGGGCCTGGGTCGTCACCGGCGCGCTGGCGCTGGGGTGGTGGCTCGCCGGGGGCGTGGGCTCCGCAACCTTGTTCGGCGTGGTCTGCGGTCTGTTCGCCGCGGCCGCGGTGACGGCCGGAGTCGTGCCGCTGCGCCGGATGCTCCTGACGAGCTGGCTGTCGCCGCTGATCGGCAAGATGCTGCCGCGCATGAGTGCCACCGAGCGCGAGGCCCTCGACGCGGGCACGGTCTGGTGGGACGGTCACCTGTTCAGCGGCGCTCCGGACTGGAAGCACCTGCTCGCCTACCAGGGCAAGGGCCTGTCCGATCGCGAGCGCGCGTTCCTCGACGGCCCGCTCGACGAGCTGTGCCGGATGCTCGACGACTTCCAGGTCACCAAGGACGGCGACCTGCCGCCGGCCGTCTGGGCGTTCATCAAGGACCAGGGGCTGATGGGGATGATCATCCCCCAGGAGCACGGCGGCCTCGGCTTCTCCGCGGAGATGCAGTCGATCGTGATCGCGCGGCTGACCGCGCGCTGCGGCACGGCGGCGGTGACGGTGATGGTGCCCAACTCGCTGGGCCCCGCCGAGCTGGTGCTGCACTACGGCACCGAGGAGCAACGCAAGCGCCTGTTGCCGCGGCTGGCCAGCGGCGAGGAGGTCCCGGCCTTCGCGCTCACCGAGCCCTACGCCGGCAGCGACGCCGCGTCGATGCGTAGCGCCGCGGTGGTCTGCCGCGGCGAGTACGAGGGCCGCGAGGTCGTCGGCATGCGGCTGCACTGGGACAAGCGCTACATCACCCTGGCGCCGGTGGCGACGCTGCTGGGACTGGCCTTCAAGCTCCACGATCCGGAGCACCTGCTGGGCGAGACCGAGGACCTGGGCATCACCTGCGCGCTGATCCCCGTCGACACCCCCGGCGTCACCGTGGGCAAGCGGCACGACCCGCTCGGCGTCCCCTTCATGAACGGCCCCACCCAGGGTGTGGACGTGTTCGTGCCGGTGGACTTCATCATCGGCGGCGCGCCGATGGCCGGGAAGGGCTGGACGATGCTGATGCAGTGCCTCTCGGCGGGGCGCGGCATCTCGCTGCCGTCGCTCTCCAGCGGGGCCTCGCAGCTGGCGACTCGCTTGACCGGTGCCTACGCCTCGGTGCGCGAGCAGTTCGGCATGCCGATCGGCAAGTTCGAGGGCATCGAGGCGCGACTCGCGCGCATCGCCGGCCTGACCTACCTGATCGACGGCGGTCGGGAGATGACGCTGAAGGCCATCGACAACGGCGAGAAGCCGTCCGTGGCCACGGCGATCATGAAGGCCTACGCGACCGAATCGATGCGCGTGGTGATCAACGACGCGATGGACGTGCAGGGCGGCGCCGGCATCTGCCGCGGGCCGCGCAACGAGCTCGCGCACGCCTACCAGTCGGTGCCGATCGGCATCACCGTCGAGGGCGCGAACATCCTCACCCGCTCGATGATCATCTTCGGGCAGGGGGCGATCCGCTGCCACCCGTTCGTGCAGGCCGAGCTCGACTCCCACGCCTCCGGCGACCGGGCGGGCTTCGACCGCGCGTTCTTCGGCCACGTCAACTTCGTGTTCACCAACATCGCTCGCTCGCTGGCGCTGGGAGTGACCGGCAGCCGCCTGGCCGCGGCCCCGGTCGGCGGCCCGGCCGCGCCCTACTTCAAGGCCATGAGCCGAGCGAGCGCCTCGTTCGCGGTGCTCGCCGACTTCGCGATGGCGACGCTCGGCGGCGGGCTGAAGCGCAAGGAGAACCTGACCGGCCGGCTGGCCGATGCGCTGGCCTGGATGTACCTGGGCTCGGGGGCGTTGAAGAAGTTCGTCAACGGCGGCCAGGCCGAGCGCGACCTGCCGGCGCTGCGCTGGGCGATGGACCACGCGCTGTACGAGATCCAGGTCGCGATGGGCGGCTTCCTGGCCAACCTGCCCAACCGCCCGGTGGCCTGGTTCCTGCGCCCCGTGCTGTTCCCCTTCGGCGCCCGCCGGCGGCCCCCGTCGGACCGCGCCTCGAGCCGCCTCGCGCGGGCCATCCTGGAGGACCAGCCCCTGCGCCGCGCGATGACCGAGAACCTGTTCCTCCCCGACGCCGAGGAGCCCGGCCTGGGCCAGCTCGAGGACGCCCTGGCGCGGGTGATGGCCTCCCGGGAGGCGACGGCCAAGATCAAGGCCGCCCAGCGGGCCCGCAAGCTGCCGCGCACACACCCCGACCTGCTGAAGGAGGCGGTGCTGGCCGGTGTGATCGACGAGCACGAGTGCGAGCTCGTACGCGACGCGAACCGGGCGCGCGACGAGGTGGTGCAGGTCGACTCCTTCGCTTCGATCGGGGAGCGGACGGGCGGCAAGCGCTCGCGGTCGACGGCTCCGGCGTTCTGAATCTGGCGGGCGGAAGCAGGTAACCGGTTCCGCGCGCGCGAGTCCATGGGTGGAGGTGGGGGCGGTGGGTCCCCACGGCACCTTCATCACTCGCGGAGGCCGTGCTAACGTGTGCGCCATGCAGGGCACCGTCCGCGCAGCATCCGGACTCACCGACGCGCTCGCGCCCCGGACGGCCGCCCCCCTGCTCCTCGCGCTCTGCGCCGCGGCCTGCGGCCGCGAGAGCGCCGCCGCCGCTCCCGAATCGCCCGCCGGCGAGTCGCCGACGGGCCGGCGCATCGAATTCGTCGACGTCGCCGCCGCCGCGGGCATCGACGTGGTCAACGTCTCCGGCGATCCGCGGCGCTGGTACATCCCCGAGAGCAACGGCAACGGCGCCGCCTGGCTCGACTACGACGGCGACGGGGACATGGACCTGTTCGTCGGCAACGGCGCGGACCTGGAGTACGTCGACGACGGCGCCCGCCTCGAGGTCCGGCACACCGCCTCCAGCCGCCTGTACCGCAACGACGGCGCCTGGCATTTCGCGGACGTGACCGACGCCGCCGGCGCGCGCCGCTCGGACTGGATCCAGGCCGTCGCCACCGGCGACGTGGACAACGACGGGGACACCGACCTCTACCTGGCCTGCCTGGGCGCCGACGTGCTGCTCTGCAACGAGGGCGGATCCTTCGTCGACGGGACGGCTGCGGCCGGGCTGGGCTGCCCGCTCTGGGGAGCGGGGGCCGCCTTCGGAGACGTGGACGCCGACGGGAACCTCGACCTGTACGTCGCCAACTACGTGCGCTTCGACCCCGAGCACCCGCCCCTGGGAGGGCGGCGCAACGTGATCGACGGGGTCGAGGTCGGCTGGGGCCCGGAGGAGGAGAACGGGCAGGGCGCCAACCCGGGTGCCCCCGATCGCCTCTACCTCGGCACGGGCGTCGGGAGGTTCCGCGAGGCGACCGCCGAGTGCGGGCTCGAGCTGCCCAAGGACCTGTGCTCCTACGCGATCGTGTTCTCCGACGTCGACCGCGACGGGCGCCAGGACATCCTCGTCGCCAACGACCTGCAGCCAGCCAACCTGTTCATCAACCGCACGGCCGACGGCGCGGTGCGCTTCGTCGACGAGGCGGCGACCCGGGGCTTCGCGCTCGACGCCCAGGGGCACGCGACCAGTGCCATGGCCCTCGCCGTCGCCGACTACGACATGGACGGCGACATGGACGTGTTCCGCACGAACTTCGACTTCGAGGCCAACTCCCTGCACGTCAACGACGGCCGCGGCTACTTCACCGACCGCGCGGCGGCGGCGGGGCTCGCCGAGGGCAGCATGGACAAGCTCGGGTGGGGCGCCGCGTTCCTCGACTGCGAGCTGGACGGCGACCTCGACCTCGTCGTCGCCAACGGCCACGTCTATCCCCAGGCCGAGCGGATCGGCATGTCGCCCTGGCTGGAGCGCAGCCAGCTCTGGGAGGCGGTGCTCGATCCCGAGGCGGGTCTGGTCTACCGCGACCTCGATGCCGGAGCGGGCCTGGCGGTGGCGCGCTCGGCGCGCGGACTGGCGGTGGCGGACGCCGACGACGACGGGGACCTCGACCTGGCCATCGTCGACCTCGACGGGCCGCCGCGCGTGCTCGAGAACCGCAGCCCCCACCGCGGTCGTTGGATCGCGGTGCGGCTGGTCGGCACGGCGAGCAACCGCGACGGCTACGGCGCCGTGGTCGCGGTGACCGCCGGCGGCGCGACCCGCACGCAGGAGGCGCGCACCACCGACGGACTGTACTCCTCCCACGACCCGCGCCTGCACTTCGGCCTCGGCGAGGTCGCAGCCGTCGACAGCATCACCGTGACCTGGCCCAGCGGCCGGCGCTCCGAAGTACGGACACCGACGCTCGACGCCCTGGTCACGATCGTCGAGCCCACTCTCGAGGAATCGAAACGGAGCCCCCGTTGAAGGTCGCACTCGTCTTTCCGCCCCAGGGTCACTTCACCCAGCCCTACCTCAGCCTCCCCTCGCTGTCGGCCTACCTGAAACAGAACGGCATCGACGACGTCACCCTGTTCGACGAGAGCATCGAGGCCTACGACCACTTCCTCTCCCCCAAGCGGTTGCGACGCTCCCTCGAGCGCCTCCACGCCGGCGCCGGACTGGCCTCGCTGGAGGCGCGCGAGTCTCTCGACTTCTCCGGCATGGAGCGCTACCAGACGCTCTCCGAGATCGAGCTGATCGCCGACGACGTGATCGGGTCGATCGACGAGGCCAAGCGCGTGTTGCGCACGCCGGAGGAGTTCTACGACTACGAGCGCTACCTCTGGGCGGGACGCACCATCGAGCAGGCGCTGCGGCTGTTCTCGGCGGAGTACGCGCCCACGCGGCTGACCGCGCACGGCTTCGTGATGCCCAACAGCATCGAGCGCACGTCCGAGATCGTCGCCGCGCTCGACGACGAGGCCCACAACCCGTTCGTCGAGTTCTTCCGCGAGCACACACTGCCGCGGCTGAAGACGCTGGATCCCGACCTGATCGGCATCTCCGTCACCTTCCCCAGCCAGGCGATCCCGGCGCTCACGCTGGCCGCGCAGATCAAGGCCTGGAAGCCCGGCGTGCACATCACCATCGGCGGCGGCCTGCTCGCCTACGTCGCGCACAAGCTGTCCAAGCGCCCGGAGGTCTGGGGCCTGGTCGATAGCTTCGTGATGCTCGCCCTCGAGCATCACGAAGCTATCGACCAGGCCCCAGACCTCCGGGCGCTTGG
>Ga0102952_1000905_pt1 | contig 10333 bp, 9 predicted proteins | sample SalPon2A_C_D1_MG_FD_78506 | JGI IMG/M metagenome (GOLD analysis project Ga0102952, IMG submission 78506) | Soil microbial communities from South San Francisco under conditions of wetland restoration - Salt Pond MetaG R2A_C_D1_MG | ecosystem: Environmental > Terrestrial > Soil > Wetlands | place... | reverse complement strand
CACTGGCGCTGACCATCGAACTGGATCGCCTGCCACGGAAGATTGTCGTGGAAGGAAAGGTGATGCGGCGTGATGACGATTACCTGGTAATGGAGTTACTGGCCATAGAGAAGAACGGTGAAATGGCGCCGTTCACGATGATGGATATTTTTGAATTCAAGGCCACACTGCTGCAGCATCCGGAAACCCGCTGATTGGTATACCCTGCTTTGGCTGGCGTCTTGCCAAGCCCTCCGTGACTACGTATCATTCATGCGATACTTTCGGGATTAATCATGCTGTTGCAGACGGGTAGTAAAAGGATGCGGGCTGAGATTGAGGATGGCTGGTTAGTGGATGCACGACAGGTACCCTCACCGAATTGTGATGAGCGTCCGGTTGGCGCCGGTATTGATTTGATCGTTGTCCATGGCATCAGCCTGCCGCCAGGACATTATGGTGGACCTTATATCGACCAGCTGTTCACCAATTCGCTGGATAGTGATGCCGATCCTTATTTTGCCGAAATTGCGGATTTACAGGTCTCGGCCCATGTCCTGATACGTCGGGATGGCAGTGTGACCCAGTATGTAGCTTTTGACCGCCGCGCCTGGCATGCCGGGCAGTCCTGTTTTGAAGGGCGGGATGGCTGCAATGATTATTCCATTGGCATAGAACTGGAAGGGTGTGACGATCAGGCCTACGATCCACTGCAGTATCAGGTGCTGGCACAATTGCTGCGATTGTTGATGCAGTGTTATCCGCAGCTGACCCCGGAGCGAGTCTGTGGACATTGTGATGTCGCTCCCGGACGCAAGACCGATCCGGGCCCCAGCTTTGACTGGCCACGATTGCAGCAGTTACTCGCCATGCCGACTGTGTCACCCGGGTCAGGGTTGCAGCCATGACGCTGATTGCGATACTGCTGGCGCTTGCGACCGAGCGTTACTGGCATCCGTTTTCCTCCTATAAGCTCTTTTCACCGCTGTTATCGTGGCGTGATTTACTGGCGTTACGTTGTCAGCGTGTGTCCTGGTTTGATGGGGCAAACGGTGTGCTGCTGACCGTGGCTCCGGCGATACTGCTTGTGGCGCTGCTGCAGTACGGTCTGGCCGGAACGAGTGGGTTTGTCATGTGGATGATCAAGCTGATCTTTTCCTTTATGGTGCTGGTGGCCTGTATCGGCGAGCAACGATTTGGTGTCCATGTGCGCAAGTATTTGGAGCTTGTCTCTGCCGGTGATACCGACGCTGCCTGCGCCTATGTAAACAGGCTGTCGGGCAAGGATATCAGCGCCGATAATCTGCGTCAGATAAATCGGAATTTTCTCGGCTTGTTACTGTGGCGCCTGAATGAAAGGGTGCTGGCACTGTTGTTCTGGTTTGTGATCCTGGGGCCTGTGGGAGCAATACTGTATCGTTCTGTAGCCCAGTTGCAGGGTACGGCGCTGACGGTTGAACCGATGCAAGGGACGCATGACGACGCCGGTTTTCAGGGGGATGGTTACCGGGATGCGGTCAGACGCCTTAAGGGTATCCTGGACTGGTTGCCGGTGCGTCTGACGGCCCTGTATTATGCCATGATTGGCAGCTTCAGCGATGCCATGCAGTTATGGCGCAGTGATCCCGGGCGCGCTGATGATGACTGGGTCATGAGCAGCGAGCGGTTATTGCCGGATGTCGGTATCGGCGCCTTGCAGATACAGCATGATTACACAGAAGATAATGAAGAAGGCCTCGATGCGGAAGTGGCCTGCCGGCATGTGTTGGCAGTGCGCTCTCTGTCCAAACGTGCCGTGCTGGCCTGGATAACCATACTGGCCCTGCTGACCCTGGTCGGCTGGTTGAGCTAGTGCATGGGTGCGGGTGGGTCCGGCATGATCGTCGATTTGCTTCGGCATGGTGAGCCGGTCGGCGGGCGCCGTTATCGCGGCCAGACCGATGATCCGCTCAGCGACAAGGGCTGGAAGCAGATGTGGACGGCCGTCGCCGGACAACAGCCGTGGCAGGTCATCGTCACCTCAACGCTAAGCCGCTGTCGTGAATTCGCCTGGGCGCTGGGGGAATCCGCTGCTATCCCCGTCTGTGATGATGCACGTTTCAGGGAGATCAGTTTCGGTGCATGGGAAGGCCTCACCGCCGCAGAAGTGTGCGCGGATGACCCTGATCGCTTGAACAATTATCTGAATGATCCCGTCAATCACGCCCCGCCGGACGCCGAACCCCTGGCCGATTTTTATTCCCGGGTTGTCGACGGTTGGGAAGCGTTGCTGCGGGAGCATGATGGCAAACAGGTCCTGATCGTTGCCCATGCCGGAGTGATTCGGGCTGTCACCGCCCATATCCTGGGTATGCCCGGCGAAAATCTGTATCGACTCCAGGTCGCTAACGCGGCTATCAGCCGTATCCGGATGGATGCCGGTAGGCACCCGGTTCTGCAGTGGTGTAACGGCCACATATAAGCCGTTACAGCTTCACTAATGAACGAGGTGGCAGCCCATTAAACTGTCTTATTCGATCAAGGGATCGTCGCCTGCCGGTCGCATCCGCCTGATCAGGTTTCATCGATGGTGCGGTCTTTTTGCCACATCACATCGCCGTTGCCGGCCTGTTTGTTGATGAAGCGGGCGGTAACGAAAAGCAGGTCTGAAAGGCGATTAAGATAGATCAATGTCTGCGCATTGATGGTCTCCGTTACCGAGACCGTGACCAGCAGGCATTCGGCACGGCGACAGACGCTGCGAGCGAGATGACACAGGGCTGCGGCACGATTCCCGCCGGGCAGGATGAATTCCTTCAATGGCGCCAGCTCCTCATTCATCTCGTCGAGTTTTTTCTCCACATGCCCGACATGGTCGGTTGTCATTAATGTCGCATCGGGAATCGATATCTCGCCGCCGACATCAAACAGATCATGCTGTATCCCGGTCAACATGGCCTGGATTGCCTCCGGTAGTGTCTCGGTCAACAGTAATCCGATCAGGCTGTTCAGCTCATCGACGGCACCCATAGCCGCGATGCGCGGCTTGTCCTTGCCGATGCGGGAACCATCGCCGAGTCCGGTGCTGCCGGAATCACCGCTGCGGGTATACACTCTGGATATTCTGTTTCCCATGCCAACTCGAGCATCAACTGTCAATCAGGCGATATTCTACAGGTATTACCGTATCAAAGTGACGGCCACGCAGCCAGTTCACGGCGTCGGGTACCGCGGCGATCTGTTCCAGGCTTCTTTCTGCCGCGCGGTCGAGGATGGTGTAGCCGGAACTTTTAACGACATGGATATGGCTCAGGCGGCCGTTGGCCTCGACCCGCAGACCGAGCCGGACTTCACCTTGCCAGTTACGTTGCCGGGCCAGTAGCGGATAGGAAAAACTGGCTGCCATCATGGCGCGTAACTGTCCCTGCAGTGACATCTCCGGCGGCGCCACTGTATCCGGGGTGTCCGGCAACGACGCAACCGTGAGTGATTGATCAATGCCTAAGGATGTATCGTTTCGGGAGGTATTCGTCGTCTCCTCTGTTTTAATCAGGTCCACATCTGCGGGCGTCAGGTGATGTAGTAAATTTGCTGACGGCTGAAGCGGGACGCCGGCGTCGCGGCGAATGTCATGCTCCGGCGGCCTGTCGGCGCCGGTGTTTGCCGGCCTAGCAGCGGGGTTGCGTATTGTTTCAGGTCCGCCGTCAGCGGGTATCCGCCGGGTTTCCGACCGCAGCGTGACAGATAATGGTTGCCCGGCCCCGTATAGCGAATTTTCAGCCTTGCCCGCCATGCCCAGCAGTATGCCGGCATGGACAACGCATGAACAGAAGACGCATAACGCTAATATCCTGTTGTTAACTGTGGGGTACATGCGGGTCAGAAGCGTCTTGACAGTGACAGGCTGAGCACCCGGCCTGGATCCGGATAGGCATTGTATTTGCCCGGAGTGGTTGTGCTGCTTACACCATAGCCGAAATATTCTTTATCGAGGGCGTTATTGATCAGTACGTCAAGGTTCCAGCGCTTCCCGCCCAGCATGTATTTCAGGTCCGCGGTCGTATAGGCGGGTATCTTCTCGCCAAAGGTATTATTCTGGTCGTTATCAAAATACTGGCTGCCGACATAATTCAGACTGGCGGAAACCCTGGACGCGGTGCCGGTCTGCCAGTGTGTCGTGAGGCTGGCACTATTCCTGGGTACCAGCGGCACCGTGTTGCCGGCGTAGGCGCCATCGCGGAACGTCGCCTGCATGTAGGTGTAGCTGGCCTTGATACCGACATCGTCGCTGACAGCCTGTTGCAGTGAAAATTCAGCGCCCCGGCGCCGGGTCGGGTCAAGGTTGATGTTGGTGAACGTCAGCGGATCAAAATGGATCTCATTATCCAGATTCATGTAATACAGATTACCCCTGAAGACGGTCTGCCCGCCCTTGATACCGAAGCCCATATTGTACTGGAATCCTGTCTGCGGTTTCAGTGGCGAAAATACCCGCTTGAACAACGGGTCGTATTCGAATATCTCGTCCACCGTTGCAAAGCGTACCGCACGTTCGATGCCGGCGCTCAGTGACAGGGCCTCGCCGCTCTGGTGATGGACGCCAAGTTGCCACATGGTTTCGCGGTAATCATCCCGGAATGCCGGCGCCTCGCTGTCGAAGGCGCCGGGGGCCGTTGCATCATAACGGTCGGTGGCCCTCTGGCTGACAGCCTGTATTCTCGCACCGGCGGTGATATTGGTGGCGTTGGTGATGCGGGTCCGGTTGCTGGCATACAGGGCGCGGCTGGTCTGGTCAATGGCCAGACGGTGTATCGGTGTGCTGATTGTAGACGGATTCAGGGCGCGATCCGAATCATAGCGGGACCGGTAGATGTCGATACCGGCGGTGGCGGATGAGCCCGGCCCGACGCCATCGTAGGCCATGGTAAGACGCGGGGTAATCGATACGGTCGCCAGGCCGGTATCGTAATAATCCGAGAAGCCACCGCCATAATCATAATAGGCCTGCTGATTATTGTTGCGATAGCCGGCATCGATCACCAGTTCGGCATGGTCGGACAGATAACGAGTCACACCGGCACTGATATTCAGCCCATCCTGGTTGGCATAGTCGAGCGGAGTTGAGGTTCCGTTACGGTCTGTGGCCAGTTCATCTATGCTGCTGCCCGGATCTACGCTGCGGGCGCCGGGCAGGCCCAGTTCCTGATCGTTCAGGGTCAGGGCCAGAAACCATTCACCTGTTTTCAGTGGTGTACGCATGCCGAGATGAACGTTGCGTTGCTGTAATTCATTGTTGTCGCGATAGCCATCGCTGTTTATGGTGCTTAATGTAGCGAGCAGATGCGTTGTGCCCACTGTTGTGGCGGCATTGACATCAAGCTGGCGCTGATTGAAAGAGGCGATCGTCAAACCGAGGTCGACAACGGCTTGTTGTCCGGCTGCCTTTTTGCTGATGATATTGATGACCCCGCCCCCGGCACTGTCGCCATAGAGTACCGAGCCGCCACCCCTGATGATTTCGATACGTTCAATGTTGGCCAGGGGGATCGCCGAAAAATCTACGGCGGCCATGTCAACATCGTTCAGGCGCCGGCCATCGACAAGAATAAGGGTGTTTTGTTTTGCTGTTGCACCGAAGCCGCGCATATCCACGCTGGCGCGCGTGGCGTTGTTGCCATAGAGGTTGCGGCTCATAACCCCGGCTTCGGTGGCCAGTAGTTCCGGCAGCGTAGCGGCGGCACTAGCGGCAATATCGTCGACGGTAATGATGGTGATGAAACCCGCCTGCTGCTCGATATTATCCAGTCTTGTTGCGGTGACGATAATGCGTTGATCATCGGCGGCCATGATAAACGGTGAAATCAGGACAGTGGCCAACATCGTGAGCGGACATAACAGCTTACAGCCTTTCATTTTTTCTCCCCAAGGATTAAAGGTACGCACCCGTACGTTTGAACGATTGCGGAGAAAAACGAAGCCTTAGCCCCGGAGTTGCCCGCCGCAACACATTCGGTTTACCGCTCAGGCCGGTCTCCGGACTCGTGAGTGACAGTTTGTCAGCTGGATGCCTTCCCATGCGCGGAGCACAGTGGCGTGTATCCAGTTTTACTCACTTACCGTTGCGGGGGCAGTGTCGGGTTAGCGTGGATCGAGGGATCATGGCGCACCGACTTCCCGTTTAATCCCTTGGGCGGAAGCCCGCGGGACACCTGAGTCCTGGCGAGACTACGTCAGTACTGCCGGACTGTCAATAAGCGCCGCCAAAGTGCGAGCTCGACAGTCATTGTTGTGCTTGCATACGGACCTGTTGCAGGTCTTCGCACAGGAGTCGGGCACCACCCAGGATGCGCGGACTCTGGCGTGATATCTGTTCCGGATCAATGGCATATAAATGATTATTGCGGCTGGCATCCAGATCTTTCCAGAGGCGCCAATGCTGTAATGAAGCGGGTGTCCCGCCGCCGTCCGTCGACTCTTCGGCGCTGGTGATGATGACCTGGGGATTGGCCTGTATGACCGCCTCGATACTGATTCTTGGTGTCAGTGTCGGCAGTGCGGCAAATATATTTTGTCCACCACAGAGTTGAATGACGTCGCTGATCAGATGCCGTCCGTTGATGGTCATCAACGGCTGTTCCCAGATCTGGAAGAAGACCCGTACCGGGGGCAGATCCTGGAATTGCCGGCGCAGGGCCTGCAGGCGCCGGCGAAACGCCGCGGCACTGTCAGTGGCCTGATTCTCCGTTCCGGCCAGTTGCCCCAGTCGTTCGATGGTACGCGGGATATCCTCGAGACGGCGTGGTTCGGCATTAAACACCCTCAGCCCTAATGTCTGCAGGGTTTGTAATTGCGCCTGCGGGTTGCCGCTGGGCCAGGCGATGACCAGGTCCGGTTGCAGGGTAATGATGGCCTCCATATCAAGTCCGGTGTAGTCACCGATCGGGGTTATGTTACGGGCCTCGGGCGGGTAGTCGCTGTGACTGATGGTGCCGACGATATATTGACCCGCACCGGCGGCGTACAACAGTTCGGTGATATGCGGTGCCAGGCTGATTATGCGGCGCGCCGGTGTCTTCAGTGTCAGTGAGCGGCCGAAATCGTCGATGATCTGCAGTGGCTCCGCCAGGAGGACGCGGACGGGCAGGGTTAACAACAGGCACAGCAGCAGGCAGGCCGATAACAGGATTTTCCTGATGTGACGGCCTGGCGCGCGGCTGGCGCCGGCAATACTGTTGTTCACTAGTGGTCTCATATGTTATCAGGCACAAGTCCAGGCGGCGACGGGACATTTCTGTTGCCAGTCGGTACTATCGCAACCATGATCCAGGAATAGTGACTAATCCGCGTTGCAGAAAACAAGCCTATGATACGTGTCCGTCTGTTGTTCGTCATATTGCTGTTAGTGGCTGCTTTCAGCCTGCTATTTGCGCTGGCCCAGGGCAGTGTCGCCATCCCCTGGTCGGAGCTGTGGCAGAGTCTCGTCGGTGCCCGTGACGGTGTTTCCAGCACGATTGTCTGGGAGCTGCGCCTGCCGCGTGCCGGCACGGCCTTTGTCGTCGGTGGTCTGCTGGCCCTGGCCGGGGCTTTAATGCAGGTACTGTTACGTAATCCACTGGCCGATCCGTATGTGTTGGGGATCTCCGGCGGTGCGGCTGTCATGGCGCTATCGGCGATGGTATTGGGTCTGGGGCTGGTATGGATTAATGTCGGTGCCTTACTGGGGGCGTTGTTGTCGATGTTGCTGGTCTTTGGTCTGGCGCATGGACGCGGGCAGTGGACGCCGACGCGACTGCTATTGACCGGGGTCGTGGTTGCCGCCGGCTGGGGCGCAATCATTACCTTTTTACTGGCAATCAGCCCGGAGCGTAATCTGCGCGGGATGTTGTTCTGGCTCATGGGTGACCTCGGCCATGCAAACGCCGGCCTCGGTGCCTGGTCACTGTTAATCGCCGGCCTGGCTATCGCCTTCAGTATGGCACGCTCATTGAATCTGCTGGTAAGGGGGGAGTCGCAGGCGGCAGTGCTGGGTGTGGAGGTCGGACCTGTGCGTATGGGTTTGTATGTGCTGGCCTCGTTGCTGACCGCGACGGCGGTGACACTGGCTGGAAGTATCGGTTTTATCGGCCTGATCGTCCCGCACATGTTGCGACTGCTGGTCGGCGGCGATCATCGGGTCTTGTTGCCGGCCTCGGTGCTGCTGGGCGGCAGCCTGCTGGTGCTGGCCGATACCCTGTCACGGTCACTGCTGGCGCCGCAACAATTACCGGTGGGTGTCGTTACCGCACTGGTCGGAGTACCGGTGTTTTTGTGGCTGTTGTATCGCAGTGCAGCCTGGTCGATACCCCGGGGAACGACATGATCTGGTTGCAGGCCTCGGCCCTTGATGTCCGTGTTGCCGGGCGGTTCGTGTGTCAGGATATGGATCTGAGTATCGAGTCCGGCCAGTGTTGGGGGCTGCTGGGTGCTAACGGTTCCGGCAAGACTACGTTGCTGCACACGCTCGCAGGTTTACGCTCCCCGGCGGCCGGTCGCGTCCGTTTACAGGGTGAAGACATTCAGGCCTTGCCGCGCCTGCAGGTGGCCCGGCTTCTGGGCCTGCTATTGCAGGATTCCAGCGATCCGTTCCCGGCCACGGTGCTGGAGACGGCGCTGCTGGGGCGGCACCCGCATCTGTCCCGCTGGCAGTCGGAGGGCGAACGGGATGTTCAGATAGCCGCCTGGGCACTGGCCCGCGTCGGTCTGGCCGGCCTGTCCGCGCGCGTCGTTACAACCTTGTCCGGTGGCGAGCGGCGTCGTCTGGCGCTGGCCACAGTGCTGGTTCAGCAAACACCGTTGCTGCTACTGGATGAACCGACCAATCATCTTGATCCCTATCATCAGGTGCAGTTGTTGTCATTATTGACTGCTGCGACGACGGCACCGGAATCTGTGCCGGTCACGGACCCTGCGAGTGACCCCGGTAGCGCTGCGGCGGACGCCCGGCTGCCGCAGGCAATCATGATGTCCCTGCATGATATCAACATGGCGGCCCGGTTCTGCACGCATTTGATCCTGCTGTTGCCCGGCGGGCAAACGTTATCCGGAACCTGTGAAGATTTACTGACAGCCGAGATACTTGAACGCCTGTATGGTTATCCGATGACCCGTCTTGACTATGATCAGGGTGTGGCCTTTTTACCACGTTGAGCACCGTGGTTCTGGTCTAGAGGATTTTGACGAATACCTTCGAGTTACGCTGATAGTTATACAGGCTCTGTTTTTCGACCGGTAACTGACCCGGTTCGGCGGTATTAAAACCGCGCTCCTGAAACCAGTGGGCGGTATGCGTGGTCAGTACGAACAGTTGTTTAATCCGCTGTTCGCGGGCACGGTTTTCAATATATTTGAGCAGGCTCTGGCCATATCCGGTGCGCCAGTAATCCTGGTGTACCACCAGGCAGGCCAGTTCACCGATCTTGTCCTTCGGGTAGGGATGCAGCGCCGCACAGGCGATGATCTTGCCGTCACGTTCGACGACGGTATATTGATCGATTTCAACCTCCAGGTGTTCCCGTGACCGCCGCACCAGAATGCCATGGTGTTCCAGCGGGGTAATCAGTTCAAGGATGCCGCCGATGTCGTCGATCGTGGCCTGGCGCGTACCTTCGTAGATATCGGTCGTGATCATGGTGCCGATACCGTCACGACTGAACAGTTCCAGCAATAACGCCCCGTCTATGTGCCGGTCCATCATATGGGCACGCCTGACGCCCTGTTGGCAGGCGCGTGTCAGCTGATGCATGACAGCGACAAAATCTGTCGACAGGTGCTGGGTAGCCAACAGTTCATTGGCCTCGTTAAGGGTCAACTGGTGCAGCAGGGTACCGTTATGATCGGCGGGTCCGGGTCGCTCGGTCAGGCAGATCAACTTGTCAGCCTTCAGTGAGATCGCTGTTTCAGTCGCAATCTCTATCGCGGTCAGGTTAAAGACCTCGCCGGTGGGAGAGTAACCGACCGGCGACAGGAGCACCAGCGAACCACGATCCAGATGGTCACTGATGGCCTCATGATCGATCCGGCGGACCTCGCCGCTGTGCTGGTAATCGACGCCGTTGCGGATTCCCGTGGGTTTGGCGGTGACAAAATTACCCGAGGTCACGCGGATTTTGGCGCCGGCCATCGGCGAACTGGCCAGTCCCATCGACAGCATCGCCTCGATCTCCAGTCGTACGGTGCCGGCTGCCTGTTTGACGCATTTCAGGGCGGCTGCATCGGTGATGCGCAGGCCGTTGAGAACCTGCAGAGCGGTTTTATTGCTGGTCAGCTGTTGTTCGATCTGTGGCCGCGTACCATGGACCAGGACCAGACGTATCCCCAGACTGTTTAACAGGGCGAT
>Ga0102952_1000902_pt1 | contig 10339 bp, 7 predicted proteins | sample SalPon2A_C_D1_MG_FD_78506 | JGI IMG/M metagenome (GOLD analysis project Ga0102952, IMG submission 78506) | Soil microbial communities from South San Francisco under conditions of wetland restoration - Salt Pond MetaG R2A_C_D1_MG | ecosystem: Environmental > Terrestrial > Soil > Wetlands | place... | reverse complement strand
TCCAAGGGGCTCAAAGATCCTCTCGGTGAAGAATGTTTCCAGGGTTTGCCCGGACCAGAGTTCGATCAGGTATCCGAGCAGATCGATATTAAGACCATACATCCATTGCTCCCCTGGCTGAAATAGCAGCGGGAGGGTACCGAGGCGGGTCATGGCGTCAGAAAGTTTTTGGTCTTCTGTCCCCAGGCCTCCGGGGATATTGTTCTTGGCATAGATGGCCTTGGCCTGGGCAGATCCGATCCCGGGATATCCAAGGCCCGAGGTGTGGGTAAGAAGATCGCGGATGGTGATCGCCCGTTTCGCCGGGACGGTCGTGTAAGTGGTATCCGAAGCGTTGTATTGGTCCAGGACCACCTGATCCTTATAAGTGGGAATGTATTTGGAAACCGGGTCGTCCAGGGCAAATTTGCCTTCTTCCCATAGCATCATGGCGGCGACCGTAGTGATGGCCTTGGTCTGGGATGCAATGCGAAAGATTCCGTTTTTATCGAGTTCGGCCATAGTAACCGGATCGTTATACCCATAGGCCTTGTGAAATACAATCTTCCCCCTGCGGGCGACCAGGGCCACAGAACCATTCAACCACTTCTGTTTAACCCAATTGTTCATACTCGAATCCAGTAGCGCCAGGCGGGAGGAGGAGAAGCCAACCGATTCTGGTACCCCAACGGTTAAGCCGGGGTCCTGTTTTTCTTTCGCCTGCCGGCAGGCAGCAACGGCCATGAGCAGCAAAAGGCCGAGTAGTAATCGTTTCATAGGAATTGCTTTCAGAGGACCAATTCTATAAATATATATTAAATATGAGTTACATTACATCCATGTGAGGTCTATAATCAATACATCGTTACTATCAGGAAGATGAGACTAAAGGACAAAGTAGCCGTGGTCACAGGTGGCGCCCGGGGTATTGGGTTGGCCACCGTTAAGCGCTTTGCCGCGGAAGGCGCCAAAATGGCGATATGGGACGTTTCCGAATCGGGCCGGGAGGTTGTCGAAAAATTACGGGAGCAGGGGTATGAAGCCATCTTTAAAAAAATATCGGTCACTGAAGAAGAGGAGGTGGATGCCGCGGCAGCAGAAGCCCTGTCCCATTTTGGCCGCATTGATATATTGATCAACAATGCGGGCATCACCCGAGACCGTACCTTGCTGAAAATGAGCCGGGAGGATTGGGATGCCGTTATTTCGGTAAACCTTACCGGCGTTTTCAATTGCAGCCGGGCTGTTGCCCCCATCATGAAGTCTCAGCAGTACGGCCGCATTGTTTCGGCCTCCTCCAACGTGGCCATCCGGGGAAATTTCGGACAAACCAATTACGTGGCGTCCAAAACGGGCATCATTGGCCTGACGAAGGTCTGGGCGATGGAACTGGGTCGGTACGGGATAACCGTAAACTGCATCGCACCGGGTTTTATAAAAACCGACATGACGGATGCCATGCCCGAAGCGGTGAAGCAACAGAGCCTCGCGCAGATTCCCCTGGGCCACTGGGGGGAGCCGGAGGATATTGCCAACGGATATTTATACCTGGCCTCGGATGAAGCATCGTTTGTGAGCGGGATCTGCCTGACCATCGACGGGGGCGCCGCAAGGTGACTTTTTGTTCTGTTTTGAATAAACGGAAAGGGGCGGACTGAATTTCCGATGATTGGGAAATCACTCTCCCGGCTACCGAAAATAAGCCAGGCGGTCTAGTTCCTCCAATCCCAGGGGTACATCAAAGGGCGTACATCATAATATTCAATAATTTTCCATCCCCGCATGTTTCCTGCAAGTTCAGCCCATATTTTGGTAGCGGGGGTTAGGGGATTATAATCCCCGACCCCCTACGAAACCCGAATTATGGCCTTCAGACCTATCTCCCACCCCCCGGAGTCTTCAATTAGATACTAAAGTTTCCTAAGTGCTGGGCTCCATCCAACCTTTCCTATAGAATTACCATATTTCCTGTTTATAAAAGGCAACCAATCCTTTTATAAGGAATCCTATTAAAAAAATACCCATAAATCAAAATTGCTATTATGAAAAGGAAAACATTTATTCAGCGTGCTGTGGGAACCCTTTTGGTGGCCATCCCGGTTTATTCTTTGAGCAGTTGCTCCGGATCGGACTACAACGACGGGAACCCGAATCCCGATCCCAACCCCAACCCTGATTCCCAGGCCAATTGCCTCGAAAATGGAACCAAAACGGCCATTTCGGCTAATCATGGCCATACCCTCACAGTGAAGAAGGCCGATGTGATGCAGGGGTTGGAAAAAACATACTCCATCGCGGGAAGTGCGACCCATAGCCACAACGTGACCCTGACGGCCAACGATTTCAGTTCCCTGCAAAGCAACCACTCCATTACGGTGAATTCCACCACCGGCGACGGACATACCCATGCGGTGACGGTCTCCTGTGCCTGATCTTGCCAGGTATCGAAAGGGGATATATTATCACGGCAAACCCCTTCTCGGGTTCAAAAAATAACAAGCAGATTTCCCATTTTTCCAGCAAGGAAATTTCGGGGATAGCCAGTATCTTGATATCCGGGGAGGGGAGTGCCTCTCCCCTTTTTGCCTCCTGCCCATTCCCTTTCAGCCACAATCCAACCCGACAAAGTCGGTTAAAATAAAACATTGTCCTAAATTAGAGGGGTTATAACACTTCGGCCCAAGTACTTCCTGCCACAGGAATTCCCGCGGTCCTTGAAATAAACATGCCCATGAAGATCCTATTCCTCTTTGCCGGACTTTTGTTTGCCGCATCCGTTTTTGGACAGGACCAGACCCTTTCCCCCGAAACAGACCGGCAGGTCCGCTCCCTGATCGATGCCTATTCCGAAGCCCGGACTCAAAAGGATTCCGCCCTGCTCAGGAGTATCCTGAGTCCGGACATAGACCAGCTCGTCTCCACCGGTGTCTGGAGAAAGGGCCGGGAATCGGCCCTCCCGGGCATGTTGCAAAGCTCTGAGAACAACCCCGGATCCCGCAGCATTACGGTAGAGCAAATCCGGCAGCTGACACCGGATGTTGCCCTTGCGGATGCCCGCTATACCATTGAGAATGACGATGGAACAGCCCGGAAAATGTGGAGTACCTTTGTTGTGGTCCAAACCGACAACGGCTGGAAAATAGCGGCCATCCGGAATATGCTGCCGGCCGAGAGGTCCCGGTAGGACGAGCCGGAGGGCCGGCCCTGCGCTTTTCTCCGACAAAACAACCATAGGCCTTCGGCAATCAAAATGGAATTCGAATTACGACTGCCTGATATGAAGACGAAATATTTTATGGTCCTGACCCTCGTATTAGCCCTTATTCTGGGCTTGCTGATCTATTGGCGAGAATACGCCACGCGGGAACTCGTGTCCCCCGTACATGTAATCCTCTGGCAGGTGGGTATCTGGCTTCCGTGGACCATCGCCTTCATGGCTCTTAAAAAAATTGCCGGCAACCTCCGAAAGGATACCTTCGGGCTGGTGCTTCTGATCGTCTGCGGGTTTGCCTGGGTGCTGTTTCATTATGATTGGTTTGTATTGCTGAGCTCCAGAATCAGTCCGTACCTGGGACTTCCCGGTTCCCGCTTTGGCGTATACCGCTATTTCTTTATTTTTTGGTCGCTGATCGACCTGGGCCTGCTCTGGTTTATTATAGACAAACTGCATTCAAAAGAATCTCCTGAAGAAGAACCGCCCCGGTGGTTCGAACTCACCCGAGGGGCGAAAACATTCCTCTGCAAAGCCTCCCAGATTCACTACCTCACAGCGGAGAACTATTATACCCGGCTGCATACCACCGAAGGGACCTTTATGATGCGGAAATCCCTGAAATCCTTTGACGAGGTCCTGCCTGAAAACATGTTCAGGAAAATCCATCGTTCCACCATCATCAATGTCCACTATGTTTCGGAACTCTCCCGGGGGGCCGACCATCACCTCGAAGTGATCCTGAAGGACGGGACCACCCGCAGGGTCAGCAGGCGTTTCGCCAAAGACCTCACCGGCTTTTTCAGGGACAAGACCTATTGAGGCCATTCACTATCAAATCCGGGGCCGTTTACTGCATTCCCATTTATCCATCCCTCAAAATCTATAGGTTTGAAGGAACAAATCAGAAAACTTCGGTATGCCGGACTATACGATCCATGTGAATGGAGAACAGAAAACGATTACTGCAGACGCGGATACCCCACTGCTCTGGGCGATCCGGGAACAGCTGGGACTGACCGGCACTAAATACGGTTGCGGAAAGGGCTACTGCGGAGCCTGCACCGTCCATTTCGATGGCAGGGCATTGAAATCCTGCGTCCTCCCTGTTTCGGGGGCTACGAATGCCGAGATCACCACGGTGGAGGGCCTGGCACAAAAAGAATTACACCCGGTGCAAAAGGCATGGATATCAACGGACACTCCCCAATGTGGCTACTGCCAGCCAGGGCAGATCATGGCAGCCACAGCCCTCCTGGCGGGCAACCCAAACCCATCGGAAAAGGAAATACAAAACGCCATGGCCGGAAATATCTGTCGCTGTGGCACTTATCCCAGGATCCTAAAAGCCATTAAACTGGCCATCCAAAATATGAATCCTTAATGTACTTTCACTGGTTCCTTTTCATGTCCTGTATCCTGCTTCGGGGCCTCGCCCAGGAGCCTCGATTCCATTCCCAGGAACTCCCCGATGACCGGCTGGGCTCCAGAGGGGTTTCCATTGCAGACCTGGACGGGAATGGCTTACTGGATATCGCGATCGCCAACGAAACAGATTCCACCCGGCTTCTCGGCAACACCCTGTATTTTAACCAGGGAGGGAGCTTCACCAAGGTGCCGGTAGCCGAAAATAATGCCGGGGCATGGAGTGAGGCCGTCCATACCCTGTATATCGATAACGACGGGGATCTGGACCTCTTCTTTGCAACCCAGTTCAATAATCCCAACCTGCTCTACCGCAACGACGGCAAAGGGAATTTCAGCCGGGAAATGTCCGGAGACCTGCCGAAAGATCCCACCAATTCACCAGGGGCCTGTGCCTGTGACTTTGACCGGGACGGAGACCTGGATCTTTTTGTGGTCAACCGGGACGGCGCAGACGATATCCTCTATCTCAACGATGGTCAGGGCCTATATACCCGTGCCCGTACCGGTCCCTGGATAGGGAACAAAGGCGATGGACGGTCCTGTGCCTGGGGCGACCTCAACGGGGATGGCCGGCCCGATCTCTATGTTGCCAATTTCGTGCATAAAACGGGCGGGCGGGTAACCGGAAAACACAGGAATTACCTCTATATGAGCACTGCGGACGGCTCCTACACAGAGCAGCGTACGGGACTCCCCGTGGAAGAAGAACAGGCTACCTATGGGGTCAACTTTATAGATGTTGATTATGACGGGGACCTGGACATTTATGTGACGAATGTTTCGGTAGCCGATGAAAACGCTTTCTATCGGAATATGGGGAACGGAAAGTTCGAAAAAGAAACTGAAAGCGTCATTGCCCATGAGGTGCATCGTCCTTCCAAAGGCCAGACCTGGGGAGATTTTAACCTGGATGGCCTGCTGGATCTGTATATCGCCAATGGTACGGAAGGGTATCCGGAAATCCAGAATTTCTTTTTCCTTGGATCCCCGGGGCATTCCTTCAGAAGGGTATACAACACTTTGCCGGCGGTAGACGCCCATATTTCCGCCGGCACCGCCTCAGGCGACCTGGACGGGGACGGGGACCTGGACCTGTATGTATGCAACTGGGGGGGAAACGCGGAGGCCAATGACCTCTACATCAATGACAGCCCTCCAGGCCATTGGGTCAAATTCCGGCTGAAAGGAATCCACTCAAATAGCTACGGCATCGGCAGCTGGGTGCGGCTGGTCCTGGATGACGGATCGGTGCAAACACGCTATTTTTCAAGGTGTACCGGTTACGGCAGTGAGGACGCCCCGGAAATCCATTTCGGGATCCCTGCGGCCACTTATATTAAGGCCCTGGAAGTGGAATGGCCTTCAGGGCAAATACAAGAAATAACCGGCCCGGGCCTGGACACGAGCTATGAAATAATTGAAGGACAAGGGATCAAAAACATCGCACCATGAAAAGTACACTCGACAGACGAAACTTTATCAAAATTTCAGCCACTGCCGGAGGCGCCCTTATCGCCGGGGTTTATATGGAATCATTTGTTGCCGGCGATGCGACAGCAGCCTCCCATACCTTCTCCCCCCTCATACAAATCGATACCGATGGGTGGGTAACCCTTATCGCCAAAAATCCCGAAATCGGGCAGGGGGTAAAGACTTCCCTCCCCATGATCCTGGCAGAAGAATTGGGGGCAAATTGGGAAAAGGTACGCGTGGTGCAGGCCGACTTCGATGCCAAATACGAGGAGCAATGGGCCGGGGGAAGTTATGCCATTATCCTGAACTGGGACCTAATGCGAAAAGCCGGGGCCACGGTGAGGCAGGTACTCCTGAATGCCGCCTCGGTAAAACTGGGGATGCCTGTTGAATCCCTGCGTTCGGCCGGGGGGAAAGTCATTCACGACCGCAGCGGAACCAGCTTGCCCTTTGAGGAGTTGTTGGAAGAAGCCTCCAAACAACCGCTGCCGGAAGTGGTGGAATTCAAACAGCTCAATTCCCTCGAGATCGTCGGCAAGGCTACCCCCCAGATCGACTTGCATCAAATGGTCCGCGGGGATACCCGATATAGCATCGACCTCAGCTTACCGGGTATGCTTTACGCCACCGTTCTCAAAAATCCGTTCCACGGTGGCGGAACAGGCACCTGGGATGCTACGGAGGCAAAGGCCGTGAACGGGGTTATCGACGTCATAGAACTGGACAACCGGGCCTACGGCGGAAGGCTCCTGGGGCCCAACAGCCCTAATTTTGTGAATGGGATTTCCGTAATCGCAACTTCCACCTGGGCAGCCTTCAAAGGCGCTGAAAACTTAAAAGTTGAATGGGACCAGGCAGCCTCACATATGGAAAATACCCCCGGGATTTTCAGCCGCTTCCACACAGCCCTCGGCGATACGACCGTGGAACGCCGGGATGGTGATATCGAAGTCGCCCGCAAGGAGGCCCTCGCGCAGCATGAAGCTATTTACGAAGTCCCCTTCCTGGCCCATATACCCATGGAGCCCATGAACTGTACCGTCGATTTTCGGAAAGATCTCTGTGAAGTATGGGCCCCCACCCAGAACCCCGAAGCCTTGCAAAAGGGGTTGGTGAAGCTGTTCGGGCTGCGGCCGGAGCAGGTCAGCATCCACATCCCCCGGATCGGGGGCGGGTTTGGCCGGCGCTATTACGCAGACTACGCCATGGATGCTGCCCTGCTATCCAAAAAGTTGGGGAAACCCGTAAAACTTACCTGGACCCGGGAAGCGGATATCCGCCATGATTGGTATCGCCCGGCCAGTGTCCAGAAATTATCGGCTACTATGGATGGGCATGGAATGGTTACGGGCTGGCGCCACTGCCTGGCGAACGCCTCACGAATGACTTCCCTTGGCCGGGAAGGCCGGCCGGCCGGGACAGAAATAGACGAATATACCTTCCCGGCAGGTTTTGTTCCCAACCTGCAGATCGAATACGGGCATGTACTGAGCGATGTCCCGCTGGGACAGTGGCGGGGGGTTGGTCCTTCCGCGACTGCTTTTGCGGTTCACAGTTTCCTGGATGAACTGGCCCACAAAAACCAAATGGATCCCATTAACTTTTTCCTGAAATTCCTGGGGCCGGAACGGATGGTCCCGGTGGTGGGGGATTATGAATTGGACCTCGCCCGGCTGCTTGCAGTTATTAAAAAAGTACGGGAGAACAGCGGCTGGGACACCCCCCTGGCCGAAGGCCGGGGAAGGGGCTTTGCCGCCCGCAAGGATTCAGGGTCCTTTGTGGCCGAAGTGGTGACCGTTGAAGTGGATAGTAAAGGGCACCTCAAAATCCTGCAAGTGGATGCCGTGGTGGATTGTGGCCTGGTGGTGAACCCTTCCGGAGCCCAGGCACAGGTGGAAGGCGGGATCCTGGACGGCCTGAGTGCGGCGTTATACGGGGAAATTACCATCGCGGGAGGAGGTACCGAACAATCCAATTTTCACGACTACAGATGCATGCGTTTGGGGGAAGCTCCCGATATCCGTGTGGAATTTATCAAAAATAACCTGCCCCCAAGGGGTCTGGGGGAACCCCCCCTGCCCCCTGCAGCACCGGCCCTGGCGAACGCGGTATTTGCAGCGAGCGGAAAAAGGATCCGAAAACTACCGCTGCTGAAAGCCCTTTCGGATTTTGAAAAAAGCTGACGCAGAACTATAGAATTTGGCGCCACACGGTTTTTCCTGCCCAACTGCCGTAAAAATATATCCCTAAATTTTAACCCAACTTTTGGAATTCTAACCCTGCCGTAGTAAACTTGTGGGTTGCACCGCCAAAAAGCGCTACGCGCCCGGACCATACCTTCTTACGGAAGGTTCCGGAAATGCCGGTTTCAATCGACCAAGTTTGTGAGACATGTTTCAACCCCCAGCACTATACCTCCAATTTCGCGGCCGGTATATAGTTCTAATTCCCTTTTAAAATGAAAATTTCTGGACGCAATTTTATTGTAAGCTACGCCCTGTGGCCATGCCTGGGCTGGATCTGCCCACTCCTGATGCTCTTTGGGTGCAAAGACAGGGAAACGGCCGCTTTGATGCCCCCGGAGGAAAATCGGTTCACTGCAACGATTCTGACTAAACCCGGGGATTTGGATGAACCTATGGAATTTACCTTTCTCAACAAGGATGAATTGCTATTTGTGGAACGTAAGGGGGGCGTGAAATCGTTCAACGTAAACACCCGTACCATGCGGACGGTGGCCACCATCCCGGTAAATACCATCTATACCAGTAAGGAGGGGCAAACCCGGGCGGCGGAAGAAGGCCTCATGGGGATTGCGGCCCATCCGGATTATGCCAACAACCACTGGGTCTTTATGCTATACGCCGATCCGGATGAACCCAAACATGTGTTGGCCCGATGGGAATATGAGGACGGGAAGCTGAAGGAAGACACCAAAAAGGTCATTCTGGAGTACTACGCCCAGCGGGAAGTGTGCTGCCACACAGGGGGTGGTATGGCTTTTGACCAGGAGGGCAACCTCTTTCTGACGGTAGGGAACAACACGGCCAACCCGCCCCAGGGTACGTCTAACCTGGACGAACGCCCCGGACATGAAACCTCGGATGATCAGCGCACCGCAGGGAATTCCAATGACCTGAGGGGTAAAATACTGCGCATCCACCCCGAAGACGACGGCAGCTATACCATTCCCGAAGGTAACCTTTTCCCTCCCGGGACGCCTAAAACCCGACCGGAGATCTATACCATGGGTCATCGGAACCCCTGGCGGGTATCGGTGGATAGCAAAACCGGTTTCATTTATTGGGGCGAAGTGGGTCCGGATGCCCCGGAAGACCTGGACCAGGGGCCCCGTGGCTACGACGAATTCAACCAGGCTAAAGGGCCGGGTTTCTTCGGATGGCCCTATTTTATCGGGGACAATAAACCATATGCGGACTACGATTACGCAACGGACTCCATTTATGGCCATTTTGATGTCGATAACCCCGTAAACACCTCCCCCAACAATACCGGTATCACCGAGCTTCCCCCTCCCCAAAAGGCCTTTTTCTGGTACCCTTATGCCTATTCGGAAGAGTTCCCGCTGATGGGAAGTGCGGGGCGGAGTGCCACCGGCGGACCGGTGTTTCGCGAAGACGACTTCCCGGAATCGGAGAAGCGCTTCCCGCCGTATTATGAGGGAAAGTGGTTCATCACTGAGTTCATGCGCGGCTGGATCATGGTGGTTACCATGGATGAAAACGGGGACTACGTTTCCATGGAACCCTTTTTACCCAAAGAAAATTTTTCCAGTGCCATTGATATGAAGTTCAGCCCGGACGGCGACCTGTACGTGCTCGAATATGGCTCCGCGTGGTTCCAGGGGAATGAGAACGCCCAGATCAAACGCATCCAGTATAACGGGGGCAACCGGATTCCCATTATCCAGGCCAGCGCCGATAAGAAAGCCGGGGCGGTGCCCCTTCACCTGCAACTTTCGTCTGAAGGTACTATGGATTATGACCAGGACGACCTGAGCTACCAATGGCAGGTTAGCTCTGAAAACGGCTTTACGGAAAGCCTGGAAGGGCCGCATCCGGAGCTTACACTGACTAAGGCCGGGGTTTATACCGTAGACCTGAAGGTGACGGACGAGGCAGGGAACAGCAACGAACAAAAATTTGAAGTGCTGGCAGGGAACTCACCCCCGGAAGTATCGCTTCAGATTACGGGGGGCAACCAATCCTTCTTTTTTCCCGCCAGCCC
>Ga0102952_1000901_pt1 | contig 10342 bp, 7 predicted proteins | sample SalPon2A_C_D1_MG_FD_78506 | JGI IMG/M metagenome (GOLD analysis project Ga0102952, IMG submission 78506) | Soil microbial communities from South San Francisco under conditions of wetland restoration - Salt Pond MetaG R2A_C_D1_MG | ecosystem: Environmental > Terrestrial > Soil > Wetlands | place... | reverse complement strand
CGTCGACCACTTGCAACCTTATACGGCGTATGCGCCCCTCACCATGAACATGTCTGTCTCGTTTGAACACGGCCCAGAAGTCATCATCGAGGTCGAGGGTGAGGGTCGCCGCGCTGCGCTCGCCGCTTCTCACGTGCCAACGCTCTATATCAAAATCAACAACAGCCGACCACGGAACGAAGAGCAAGCGTTGTCCCTGCGCTGGCAGATAGAGTCCGGCACGTGCCAGGGCGAATCGAAGCCATTTGCGCCTGTCCAGAGGGTTCAAGAGCCGGAGCACCATGGCGGCAGAAAAAATTCCGATTGCAGTGCCGACAGCCAATTGGAGCCCATTGCTTGTCCCGGCCTGGCCCAGCGTGATCGAGGCGAGCGCGAATGACGCTGTAAGAGCCGCGAAGATCGCCAATCCGACAACAACCAATCGAAACCAGAACGGCGTTAGCCAAATTTCATAAGGTTCGCGAAGATTAGCGAGATCACTCTTACTAAGTATTGCCGGAGAATTTGCCAATGTTTGCCCCGTTGCGTTGGTGCCCACCCGCCAATACCACTCGATCGTCCCGAAAATAGCTACGATTCGGTAAATCTATCCTAAATGATGGCAGCCTATGGCTATTGCCGGTCATCCTCACGGGCTGCTCTGCGTCCATGGCCGAAGGAGAGCGCAGGGCGGGCCAAAAGGGAAGGCCCGCCTACCTGGCCAGGGGCGCCGCGACGCCGCCCGGGGTGCGCCAGTTGGGGCCGCACCGGCAAGACACTTATGCAGCTCTATCTGTCTGCGGGTGACGGGAGTTCAGGCGGGCTTGAGCGTTCCGTATCGCAACCGAGACATGCTCGACCGTGATCCCGTCATAGCGCATCAAAAGTTCAGCGATAGGATCGCAAATCAACTCCGCTACGGTTGGCTGCCCCTACCGAATATTAGGTTCGGACTAGGGAACAATGCAGACCGCCGAGGCAGGGCACGAATTGGATTCGGCCTTTGCGCAGAATTGGCCGTGCTATCGGCGTATCCTTGTTCAATGACAGGTGCGTGCGGGTCCCGTTGTAGTAGTCGACATACGCCCGGAGCACGCGGCGCAAATGCGCCTCACCAAGGACGATCACGTGATCCAAACACTCTCGTCGGATTGATCCGATCAATCGCTCGACGTGCCCATTTTGCCACGGCGACCGGGCTGTCGTAGGTCGATCTCGGATTCCCATCGCTCCGAGGCGTCGCCGGAAGACCTGTCCGTAGGCACCATCGCGATCGCGAATGAGGTATCTCGGCGCTGTATCCCAAGGAAAGGCTTCCGCGATCTGACGGGCAGCCCAGTCGGCCGTTGGACCAGTAGTGACGCAGATGTGAACCAGCCGGCGCCGGTCATGGCTCAAGATGACGAAGGCGTACAACATTTTAAAGGCCGCAGTAGGGACAACAAAGAAATCGGCCGAGGCAATGCCATCGGCGTGGTTTCTGAGAAAGGTCTTCCAAGATTGAGAGGGCGGCCACCGGCCCTTGACCATGTACTTGGCTACAGTCGACTGAGCCACATCGATACCGACTTTAAGGAGCTCGCCGTGGATCCTCGGTGCGCCCCACAAGGGATTGGCCAAGCTGACTTCACGGATCAGGTCACGGATCACCTTTGGAATCTTTGGCCGGCCCGGGCGAGCCCGGGACTTCCAGCGCCAGAACGCCTTGAAGCCGCGCCGGTGCCAGCGCACCACCGTCTCGGGCTTGACGATAACAATCGCGTTCAGGACACCGGGCCACAGCCTGTAGAGCCAGACAAACAGGAGGCGCTCAGAGCCTCGAATCCTCAAGCGCTGCGGCGCCGCCCGGCCCAGCACAGCAATCTGGTGCCTCAGGGCTATATTCTCGGCTTCCAGCCGCTCACGCGACTTGAACCGCGATCCAATGATCCACACCAGCGCTCTCAGGATCCCGATCATCGATCGAGACCATGTCACAGCGCTCCGAGTCGCGCCGAATCCTACCGGATGGAATATTCGGCAGCCACACCTCTCATCGAAGCTAATTAGATGCAACTCCCTGGAATGTATCACAGGTTAAATTCCAGAATTGCCGCATCAATACCAGCGAAGGCAGTGTCACAAGCCCGCCCCATGACCTGTGGATAACTGCCGTCATTGCTATCAAAAATACACATAACGATGGATGAATATATATATTGCGCTCGCGTTGCCGCAGGGTACTCTCGCCCTGGTCGTGCACTATGAATATTTTTCTAGCAGAGGGTGATGATGCAGCAGAGGCTACCCTATCGGTTGGAGCTTGAACTAGCCCACGAGCGAGTTCGGGATGCCGTGAGTACCTTTTCCCGAGCGCCCACCGAGGCAAACGGGGATCGTGTCAAATGGGGCGATCATCCTATTGCGCAAGGCCAAGGAACTGCGTGTGCCCTCTCATTCGATGCCGAGGCCCACGTATCGCCGCGAAGCCGCGCTAAAGTGAAGGGCAGGAATACAAGCGGCGCAATGTCCGAGCGGCATGTACCGAATCCCTTCGGTGCCCTCGAATTGCCTAGGGCCAACGACGGTTCTTGCTCTCCTAGCGCCGGGCGGCGACCGGCGTCCAGCGGCGACGGGCCCGCGGGGATCGAAACGTCGTCGCCATCTGGAACGCAGCCGGCAAATCGATGGGTGCGGACGACCCGAGGATGGCCTGAACACCTCCAGACGTGTCGGGCCTGTGATGTTCGGGCTCGAACCTTCTGCAGTCGCCTTGAAGCCCGCGAACTCAATGAAATCGCCGAGATCCGTTCCACCGTAATGCTGGAGCCGGATCAGTGCCTGTTTTCAGAAGGAGACAAAGCACGTTACCTGTTCAACGTTCGATCGGGGATCATGCGGGTCCAGAAAATTCTACCGGATGGAAGGAGACAGATCGTCGGCTTTCTCTTTGCCGGTGATTTCCTGGGAATGACCGATGGGACCAGTTACCTATATGACATTGAGGCAGTCAATTCTGCAGTTCTATGCCGGTATCCACGGCAAAAGCTGGCCGCCGCTCTTAAAGATTTTCAAACCTTAAAGCAATTTCTATTCAATACCGTTCGTCACGAGCTGATTGCTGCACAGGATCAAATCTTGCTGCTCGGGCGCAAGTCTGCCCTGGAACGAGTCGCGCGCTTTTTGATGCAGCTCCATCGCCGGCACGGGCAAACAGGCGAAGAACCGGGACGTATCTCGCTGCCTATGAGAAGGAATGACATTGCCGACTATCTGGGTTTGACGCCGGAGACTGTCTGTCGCGTTCTGAGCCAATTGCGCAAAGATAGGATCATATCGTCTCCGGCACCGGGCACTATTCAGCTGATGGATCTTGACCGTTTACGTGGCCGCGCCCAACTTGGTTGACGTCATGAAGTGTTCCATTTGCCGCCTTCATATCAACCGCTGCCTTTTCGAAAAACCTACTCAACTGGTTCCTTGGGCCCTCACAATTTCTGCGCCGTCTACGCATTCTAATAGGTAACACTGCACTCAACACCCACAGGCCCGCAAAGTGTAAGGTCTATCTTCTAGTTACCAAAGATGGGTAGATCGACGACAGCGGCAAATTCAGGAGGACGGGTCAGCGTGTTTTCGAGTCTTCTAAGGCTCGACCGTAAGCGTCCAATTGATCCGAATCAAAGCGGCCTGACGGAGCCGTAGTAATATTCTTTCGGAATCACGCTGTGATGGCGTGGACTCATGCAACCGGCCGGGGTGACGTTTCAATGCCTCGCAGAATGGTGCACGCTGCATCAGGACGGCGTGACGCGTCAGCTTTACTCACCGGGCTCGTCGTTGAAGAGGGGAAAACAGAAGACTATGTCCACGCAGGCACACAGTCACTCACAAGAAGACCAATCGCCAGGGAACCAGAGTCCGGCATCGCGAGTGACGCCGCGCGATCTCGGACTCTACGCGCTCATCGCCCTTGTCGTTGGCTCCATGATCGGCGGCGGTGTTTTCAGCTTGCCGCAGAATATTGCCGCGTCCGCTTCGGCCGGAGCGATTCTGATCGGTTGGCTTATCACCGGAATTGGGATGCTGGCTTTGGCTTTCGTGTATCAGGGCCTGTCGATGCGCAAACCGCATCTCGATGCCGGGCCTTACGCCTATGCGCGCGCCGGATTCGGCGATTTCGTCGGATTCAACAGCGCCTGGGGCTATTGGCTCTCGGCTTGGCTCGGCAATGTCTCCTACGCGGTCCTGATCTTCGGGACGCTTGGTCACTTTTTTCCGATGTTTGGAAGCGGCAATACCTGGCAGGCTGTCGTCGGCGCCTCGCTTGTTCTTTGGCTGATACACGCGCTGATCCTGATGGGTGTGCGCCAGGCAGCGATGGCCAATATCGTGACGACAATCGCCAAGCTGGTTCCGATCTTCATTTTTGTATTATTCGTGCTGATGGCGTTTAAGGGGACAATATTCACCTCAGAGTTCTGGGGTTCCATGACGAGCACTGCGGCGCCGGAGACGACTCCGGCTGAGGGGGCGGGGCTCGGGTCGATACTTGAGCAAGTGCGCTCGACGATGCTGGTGACGCTCTGGGTTTTCATTGGCATAGAGGGAGCGAGCGTCGTCTCGGCACGCGCAAAGCAGCGGCGGGATATTGGCCGCGCGACGATTGCCGGCTTCCTTCTGTCACTGGGCGTCTACATGGCGGTCTCACTGTTCTCGTTGGGCGTCATGAATCAAGCCAATCTGGCTTCCCTGCCCGATACGGCCTCGATGGCTGACGTCATGCGGACCGTAGCCGGCGACTGGGGAGACTGGCTCATCCGGGTCGGGCTGATGGTATCCGTGGGTGGTGCGTTCCTGAGCTGGACGTTGTTCGCGGCCGAGATCCCCTACGTGGCTGCCCACGAGGGAATCATGCCCAAGCTTTTCGACAAGCAGAACAAGAACGGTTCCCCTGTAGCGTCACTCTGGATAACCAATGGCCTCGTGCAGCTTTTCCTGATCATCACCCTTATCTCCCAAAGTACCTATACGGCGCTTTTCTATATTGCCTCGACGGCGATCCTGGTTCCGTACGTTCTCTCTGGCGCCTATGCGCTCCGCCTCGCACTCACCGGCGAGGCTTACCGTCCAGGGGAGAACCGCGGACGCGACGTCCTTGTCGGCATCGTGGCGACAGTCTACGGGTGCTGGCTCGTCTACGCCGCAGGACTGACCTATCTTTTGATGGTGGCGCTTCTCTATGCGCCCGGCATTATCTTCTATTGGATTGCGCGACGAAACAGTGGCCAGGTTCTCTTCAGACCCGTCGAGGCGTTGATGGCCCTTGGGCTGCTCATCGCGGCCTCCGTCGCAGCATGGCAGATGTGGATCGGAGCGATAAGCCCCCTCTAGCCGATGTCGGGAGCGCGAACACCATGACGCATTTTGAAGTGGCCTCCGAAGTCGGGAAGCTCCGCAAAGTTCTGGTGCACCGTCCAGAGCTGAGTTTGCAGCGGCTGACTCCGGCCAATTGCCACGAGCTTTTGTTTGATGACGTGCTCTGGGTCAAGAAAGCGCGAGAGGAGCATGATGTTTTCGTCGACACGATGCGCGAGCGCGGTGTCGAGATCTTCCAGCTCGCCGACATGCTTACAGAATGCATGCACGACCCCAAAGCACGTGCTTGGTTGCTCGACCGTAAGGTAACGGAACGAAAAGTTGGCGCGATGATGGCCGGCGAATTGAGAAGTTTTCTAGACGAGATGTCGGCAGATCTTTTAGCGCGTCACCTCATTGGCGGTTTGGCCAAGACCGAGTTCACGCCGGATCGCCCAAGTCTGACGCACGAAGCATTGCAGCCTCACGACTTCATCCTTCCGCCGCTGCCGAATCATTTGTTTACCAGGGATACCTCTTGCTGGATCTATGGCGGCGTGACCTTCAATCCCATGCATTGGCCGGCACGGCGCCATGAAACGCTGAATCTGCGCTGCATCTATCTCTTTCACCAGATGTTCAAGAATTCCGATTTTGACATTTGGTATGGCGATGCGGAAGAGGACTACGGACCAGCAACTATCGAAGGCGGCGACGTCATGCCGATCGGGAATAACGCGGTCTTGATCGGCATGGGCGAACGCTCATCCCCGCAAGCCGTCTCTACAATCGCGCGCAATCTCTTCTCGAAAGGTGCTGCCGAACGTGTGATCGCCGCAAAGATGCCCGCGCACCGTTCATATATGCATCTCGACACGGTTTTTACCTTTCTGGACGTGGATGCGGTTACGTATTTTCCGGAAGTGGTTGATGGTATAGAGGCCTTCAGCCTACGGCCCTCCTCTGATTCCTCTACTCTTGAGATCGCGCGCGAGTCGTCTTTCATAGATGCCGTCAAGAACGCGCTTCGGCTCAAGCGTCTGCGCAAGATTCCAACCGCTGGCGACAAATACGAGGCAGAGCGTGAGCAGTGGGACGACGGCAACAACGTCATTGCGCTCGAGCCAGGCGTGGTAGTCGGATACGACCGCAACGTCGACACGAACACGCGGCTGCGCAAGGAGGGCGTAGAGGTGATCACCATCCCCAGCGCCGAGCTGAGCCGCGGCCGGGGCGGCGGACATTGTATGACCTGTCCGCTGCTGCGCGACCCGTTATGAGAATTGGCAAGCAAAGAGTGGCCAGATGAGCTTGAACCTCCATAATCGCAGCTTCCTGACACTTGAGGATTTCGCCCCGCGTGAGATCCACTTTCTCCTGAAATTATCGGCCGACCTTAAGGCGGCGAAGTACGCTGGCATCGAGCACCGCCATCTCAAGGGCAAGAACATCGCACTCGTCTTCGAGAAGGATTCGACCCGCACCAGAAGTGGTTTTGAGGTCGCGGCTCACGATCAGGGGGCGCATGTCACCTACATCGGACCAACGGGCTCACACATCGGGCACAAAGAGACCGTAAAGGACACTGCGCGCGTCCTTGGTCGAATGTTCGACGGGATCGAGTATCGCGGTTTCGGTCAGGAGATCGTCGAAGAACTGGCGCGCTATGCCAACGTCCCGGTGTGGAACGGTCTCACTAAAGAATTCCATCCGACCCAGGTGCTTGCTGATTTCCTTACCATGACCGAGCATTCGGAGAAGCGTCTAGGTGAACTCAGTTTCTGCTTCATGGGCGATGCCAGCAGCAACACCTGCGACTCTCTTTTGGTCGGAGCCGCCAAGTTGGCAATGGATTTTCGCGCCGCAGCGCCAAGAGAATGCTCTCCAAGCGCGTCAATTCTTGAATACGCGAATGGCGTTGGCGCCCTGACTGGTGCGAAAATCACCGTCACGGACCGCATCGAAGAGGCCGTTACCGGCTGTGATTTCGTCTACACGGATGTCTGGCTCTCTATGGGCGAGTCGGAATCGTTATGGAGCAAGCGTATCAAACTGCTTCTGCCCTATCAGGTGACAAGCAAGGTCATGGCCCAGACCGGCAATCCCCAAACAAAGTTCATGCACTGCCTGCCGGCGTTTCACAATTCCGACACCGGGATGGGCCGTGAGATCAAGGAGAAATTCGGTCTGGACGCAATGGAGGTGACCGAGGCGGTCTTCGAATCGGAAGCGTCGATCGTTTTCGACCAGGCGGAAAACCGCATGCACACGATAAAGGCGCTACTGGTGGCAACGTTAGGGAACTAAGAACATTGCGGATCGTTGTCGCCCTGGGTGGCAACGCCTTACTCCGCAGGGGTGAGGCGATGACCGCCGAAAACCAACGGCGCAACGTTCGGCGCGCCGCGTCGGCGGTCTCCGAACTGATTCATGCCGGCCACCAACCGATCATCTCGCACGGCAACGGTCCTCAAATAGGACTCCTCGCCCTTCAGGCAGCAGCCTACAAGAAGGTGTCGAGCTATCCTCTCGATGTTCTGGGCGCCGAGTCGGAGGGTATGATCGGCTACATGATCGAGCAGGAACTGGCGAATTTCATAGCAGACCAGCGGCCGATCGCGACTTTATTGACTCAAGTCGAGGTCGACCCACAGGACCCGGCATTCGCGACGCCCAGCAAACCGATCGGACCGGTCTATAGCCGGGAGGAATCAAACCGGCTCGCGGCGGAGCGCGGCTGGCGCATGGCGCTCGATGGCGATCGCTACCGCCGGGTCGTTCCGTCGCCCGCGCCGAAGCGCGTCCTCGAGATCGGCGCTATCCGCCTTCTGCTCGACCATAAAGTCATAGTCATCTGCACGGGCGGTGGCGGGATTCCGGTCGTCGCTCATGAAGGCGGAGGTTTTTTCGGCGTTGAAGCGGTGATCGACAAGGATCGGGCGAGTGCCCTTCTGGCGCGCGATCTGAACGCAGAGGCATTGATGATGCTGACCGACGTGCCCGCGGTATGGGATCGCTTCGGCGCTGCCGACGCACGCGCCATCCATACCGCCTCTCCGGCTGCTATCGGCGCTCTGAAATTCGCGGCCGGTTCCATGGGCCCCAAGGTTGAGGCAGCACGCGCCTTCGCAGAGACGGGCAAGGGCTGGGCCGCAATCGGGCGCCTGGATGACGCTATGGCAATTCTGTCCGGAACCGCGGGCACGCGAATCGATGCACAAGCCAAAGGAATCACCTGGTACGTCGGGACACGGTCAGAGTGATCGCTCGACATTTGGGTCCCGAGGAGAACGGACTGGACGCTCGACTTTGCGGCGATCTCGCTCTGATCCTGCTGTCCTCCCCGCGCAGGCCCGACAACACGATCCGGATCTTCTCCTCGGCCGAATATTGCTTGCGTGTCCTACGCCGGATATCCCGCACGGCCGTCTCGGCACCGTTTTTCAAACTCACCGATTTCTGCCTCATCTTCGTTCCCTTCAGTCACTACGATGAGCCAGAAATCCTCCGTTACGCAATCACCCCAATCCGTCCCATAGGCGCTGATGTCGGACACCGTATGAATCGCGACAGCTTCAAATTCGGGAAAGCGGCTGTCATAGAGCTTCAGGATTTCGTCGGCGCGATCCGTCGTCTTCACTCGCGCCATGAGCAGGTGATCCAGCCCCGCCTCCCGATCCTTACGCAGTTGCTGGCCGGCGCGCGCCGCGATCGCGTCGTCGGCATCGGCGTCATCATACTCAATGACAGCCACGAAGTTGACCGTGCGGAAATAGCCTTCTCGCTGCGCGCGGGCCAACGGGTAAGTATAGATGTAGCGGCCGTCGATTCTTTTGCCGTCCATGCGGAAGGGCGTTGCCGTGAACTGGAGGAGCGGCCTTTGTCGGAACCGCCGCCGGAACTCCGCCCATGTCCGCGCGGCGATATGATGGGCTTCGTCGATAAAGAGATGCGAGCAAAGCTCAGCCATCCGGTCCTGAACTTCGGCGCTGCACTGGCCCGCCACGCTCATGATCGCGACGATGACATTCGCGCGGCAGAAAATGTCATCCACCTCCTGTGGCGTTGACGGTCGGCGCCGGAGAGTCGCGACCACTGGCGGGCGCGCATTTTCCTGCAGACAGCCGCACTCGATCAGCTTTCCCAGGGTCAGGAACTTGTCCGCGATCTGGTCTCGCAGAGGCTTGTTGGGCACGACGATCATCAGCCGTGGCAGCCGGGCGCAGACCAGAAGCGCAAGCATGGTTTCGGTCTTGCCGGTGCCGGTCGGCATGACGATGGTGGCCGGGTCTTCGCTCACGCTCCAATGCGCGAGCGCCGCATACAACGCGCCAATCTGTGGGCGGCGCAGCCCCTTTACCGGCGGGCCGCTCTCGCGGTCTTCTTCGCGAAAGACGAACTGTCCCTCCCAACTTTTGGTGATGGCGGCACAGCGCGCTTCGCTATCGGCAGTGTCCTCTTTCGGCGGAGAGGTCGGCTTGGGCCGGTGCCAGTGCGCTTTGCCCTCTTGGGCCGCCTTGGTGAGCCCTGTCGCATCGGCTGCGCCCGGAATGACAAGTACCGCGGCGCCGGGAACGGTGGCGTTTGTCGTCTTTGCGCCGATAAAAATCGCTTCATCATTGGCACAGCGGGCGACGTGCCCCGTCACGCCACTTTTCTGGTACTTGGAGAGATACACTGAGCGCTTGTGCTCAAGGAAAGCAAAACCCTGCACAGGATTGCCGTGAACAGCACTCGTTAACTCCAATCGCCGTGGCAGAAGGAGTTCCGCTTTGACATCGAACAAATCCGCCTGATGAGGCGTGATTGACGCTTTGGCAGCGTGTCCCAGTTTCATCACCCCCGAATCGAAGTATCAGAAGCAATTAAACTACACCCTGAAGGACATCCGAAACCGAACCGTCCTAATCGGCCCTAGAGAAAAGGGGCGGGCGCGGCGTGAGTATACAGGAATCCAGGCCGTCTCCGGTTCGGCTCGTCATGGCCGCCCGCGCAAAGCCCCGCGGAACGCCGCGAACCGTACCGG
>Ga0102952_1000900_pt1 | contig 10349 bp, 8 predicted proteins | sample SalPon2A_C_D1_MG_FD_78506 | JGI IMG/M metagenome (GOLD analysis project Ga0102952, IMG submission 78506) | Soil microbial communities from South San Francisco under conditions of wetland restoration - Salt Pond MetaG R2A_C_D1_MG | ecosystem: Environmental > Terrestrial > Soil > Wetlands | place... | reverse complement strand
TGTTCGACCACCGAGGCGGAGATCTCGGTCGCCTTCACCAAGCGCTTCGGCGCGGGCTTCCTCGCCGGCGCCCAGCTCGCGCTCGATGATCGAGCCGCTGGCGTGGACCTGCGCGTGGACACCGGTTGCCTGGTCGCCTTCGAGGGCGGGGTCGACTACGACATCGAGATGATGAAGGGCGTGAAGACGATGCTGTTCGGGGGCGAGGGCCTGTTCTTCGCCCGCCTGCGGGGCCCGGGAAAGGTCTGGCTGCAGACCATCCCCTTCTCCCGCCTGGCCGACCGCATCCTCTCCGCCGCGGGCGGCAGCCGGGGCGAGCACCGCCGCGGCGGGGGCCTGCTCGGGGATCTGCTCCAGGGCGACTGACCGCCCGGCCGACGAGCGGGGCCCGGAGCCCGCTGGGGAGGGGCCGGGTCCGGCGGGCGAACCCACCCTCCACCGGGGCCGGTCGTATCCTATGGAGGACCCTTCGGTCGCTCCCCCCATGCCCATGCTGATGCTCCTCGCCGCGCTCGCGCTCGCCGTCCCGCCGTCGTCGACCGCCGTCGTCGCCGCACCGGACTCCGCCGCGCCGATCGTTCAGGGGCGCGGTGCTCAGGCACGCGGCGCCAAGAACCGCGAGCAGGCCGTCCGCCGCGGGCAGCAGGCGGTCGAGAAGCGCGACCCCGTCGACATGGGACAGGCGCGCGAGCGGATGATGAAGCGCCTCGATTGGCTGGCCACCGAGCTGAAGCTGAGCACGGCGCAGCGGGCAAGCGTGACCGAGCTGTTCGAGCTGGAGCTGTGGAACGCGGCGGCGCGCCGCACCGAGCCGTTCACCGCGACGGCCGATCCCGCGAAGCTCGGCTCGCGCATGGAGGAGCGCGTGGTCCGTTACGGCGAGGTCGAGGACTCGCGGGGCGTGCTCGCCGACTCGCCGTGGAAGGCGCGCCAGACGGTCGGCGACGATCAGGTCACCGGCAAGCGACCGCCCCTCGCGCCGCGCGACCAGCGCACCCAGACCGGGCCGAACGCCAAGCAGAGCGGCAAGCAGGGCGCCAGGAAAGGCGGCCGCAAGGGCGGCAAGAAAGCGGGCCGCAAGGGCGGCCACAAGGGCGGGCGCAAGGGCGGGAAGAAGGCCGGCAAGCAGCCCGCGAAGAAGCCCGCCAAGAAACCGGCGAAGAAGCCCGCTCCCAAGGCGTCCCCGCCGACCCGCTCGGGGGCCGGGGACGGGACGACGCAACAGGGCGAGGGCGAGCCCGCGTCCCCGTGGCCGTTCGACCCGGGCATCCCCAAGGGGCTGACGCCCGAAGTGGAGGCCAAGCTGCGGGCGCTGCGCAATCAGGAGGTCCCGATCACGCTCAAGGTCCTCCACCCGATGCTTGCCGACCTGAGCCTGGCGACGCTCGACGGCATCATGCAGCGGCTCACGCCGGATCAGGTGCCCGCCTACATCGACCTGCTCGGCGACGAGGGACTGCTCGAGGTGCGCGCGCACGCGGGGCACCGCATCGCCGGCTACGGGCCGCTGGACAAGGGCTCGGAGCGCATCCTCGTCGACCAGAAGTCGATGGAGTGGAAGGTCGTCAAGCCCGTGAAGAAGAAGCGGAAGAAGGGACGCCGACGCGGGCGGCGAAAAGGGCGGCGCGGCGGTCGCCGGCACCGCTGAAGCGCAACGGCTACAGGTAGCCGAGGCCTTCCAGACTCTTCAGCGCGGACGTGTCGCCGGCCTTCTCGGCGGCTTCGCGCACCTTCGCCAGCACGGCGATCAACTTCGGGTCCTCGGTGAAGATCTTCAGGCCCGCGTCGAGCACGTCGATCGCCTCGGTGTACTTGCCCTCCGAGGTCAGCTTGCCGCCCACCGTGCTGAACTCCCGGGAACCGATGGCATCGGGGTAGCTGCGCGCCAGCTCCAGGAACTTGTCCCGGGCCTGGCCGGGGTCGATGTGGATCAGCGCGTCGACCTCGCCCATCGCCGCGCGCACGAAACCGGGGGCGCCGGGCTCGAGGGCGGCCAGGGCCTTCTGGAAGTCCGACAGCGCGCCGTCGAAGTCGCTGGTCCCGAGGCTCGCGTAGCCGGCGTCGGTCAAACCCTTCGGGTCGCCGCTCCCGCCGCCGGCGCCGTCGCCACCGCAGGCCGTGAGCAGGGGGAGGGTGAGCAGGCCCGCCAGGGCCACGGACAGGATTCGATTCTCGTTCATGGTGCTCCGAGTCTACCCCGATTGCCCGGCGCGATGCGCGGGGGGGCCCGGGGCCGGCGCTTCGGTCAAGGCTTCGAGCCGAGGTAGCCGAGACCGCGCAGCGCGTCCAGGGCTCCCGCGTCGCCCGCCCGCTCGGACTCCTCCGCCACCCGGTCGAGCATCGCCTGGAGCCCCGGATCCTCGGCGTAGGCTTCGAGGCCGGCGTGGAGCACGGAGATCGCCTCCTCGAAGCGCTTCTCCGAGGTCAGCTTGCCGCCGACGGTCTTGAACTCACGGGTGCCCACGGCGTCGGGGTAGCCCGCCGCCAGGGCCAGGAACTCGTCCCGGGCCCGCCCGGCGTCGAGGTGGATCAGGGCCTCGACCTTGCCCATGGCGGCGCGGACGAACCCGGGGGCGCCGGGCTCGAGGGCCCCCAGGGCCCGCTCGAAGTCGTCCAGGGCGCCCTCGAAGTCGCTGCTGCCGAGGCTGGCGTAGCCCGCGTCCGCGAGGCGAGTGGGGTCGGCGGCGCCGGCGTCGGTGTCTCCGCAGCCGGCGAGCAGGGGCAGGGCGAGCAGGCCGGTCAGGGCCCGGGGCCGGAGGGCGATCATCGGGGATTCGGGGGCGCGGTGGGGGTTGGGGGGGGCTGGTGTCCCCGCAGGAGGGGACGCCACCACGTCGTCGGGGTCCTACGCGCCCGGGATCGGCGGGGTTGGGCGGGATCCCGGGATGCGCAAGGGAATCGCTCCCCGGGGCCCGGCCCGGGTGCCGAGGGCACCCAAGTGCCCGGTTCCTAGAAGGTTGCAATCACGGGCGGGGGCTCGGCGAAAAAAGGCTCCGATCGCACTCCCATGACACTCTCATGGGAGTACCATCGGAGTGCGAATGGAGTGCACGGGGCCGACACGGCCGCCGCGGTGCTCCTTTCGCATGCCTACCCGACCCCCCCCCGGCCCCAGCGAGGCCCTTTCCGTGCGCGAGAGCAAGGTCACCGTCAAGATCCCCCGGCCGCTGTATCGCAAGATCCAGCACGTGGTCGAGGGCTCGGGTTTCAACTCGCCCACGGACTTCATCGTCTACGTCCTGCGGGACTTGATGGGTGAAGCGGAGGAGCACCGCATCGAGACCGGGGCCGCCGAGCCCGCCTACTCCGAGGAAGAGATCGAGGACGTGAAGCGCAAGCTCAAGAACCTCGGCTACCTCTAGATCGAAGAGCCGACCATGACCTCGACCACCGCAGCCACCCTCTCGCCCGTCCACGGCGGCCTCGACGCCCCCGTCCACCGCATCGACGCCGGGGCCGACCTCGCCGCCTGGGGCTCGCTCCCGGCCATCGAGGTCAACGACAACGACCGCACCAGTCTGTACCGCATCGCCGACGGCACGCTCTCCCCGCTGGAGGGGCCGATGGGCAAGGCCGACTACCAGAGCGTGCTCGACCGGGGCGCGATCGAGCGCGGCGGCAAGGCGTGGGCCTGGACGATCCCGATCGTGCTGCCGGTCACCGACGCCGACGCGGCCAAGTGCACGCCCGGCACCGAGGTCGCCCTCGTCTTCGAGGGGCAGGTCTTCGGCAAGCTGACCGTCTCCGACGTCCACGACTGGGACAAGGACGAGTTCGTCGCCAAGGTCTACGGCACCGAGCGCGTCGACCACCCCGGCGCGCGGCTGTGGACCGCGGACGAGCGCGGCAAGCTCGTCGGCGGCAAGATCACCCTGGCTCCGGCCACCGACGACCGCCCCTTCGCCAAGCGGGTGATGACGCCGGCCGAGACGCGCGCGCTGATCGAGCGCAACGGCTGGGAGCAGTCGATCGCCTTCCAGACGCGCAACCCGCTGCACCGCGCGCACGAGTACGCCCTGGTGTACGGCGCCGAGGCGATCGTGCGCGAGACCGGCAAGAAGACCGGCGTGGTGCTCAACCCGCTGGTCGGCCAGCTCAAGGGCGACGACGTTCCCGCCGACGTGCGCATGGAGACCTACGAGGCGCTGATCTCCGGGCGCTTCCTCGGTCAGGGCGACAAGGACGAAGCGCTGTGGTCGGAGAAGGGCCAGGACCTCAACGAGCAGCTCGAGCTGGTCGGCCTGGACATGCGCATGTACTACGGCGGCCCGCGCGAGGCCGTGATGCACGCGATCTACCGGCAGAACCTGGGCTTCACGCACTTCATCATCGGCCGCAAGCACGCCGACGCCCCGTACGACGACAAGACCGCGATCTGGGGCGACTTCGACGCGCAGGAGATCTTCCAGAACCTCGGCGGCCACCTCGCGATCCGCACGGTCAACGTCGGCTTCGCGGCGTTCTTCGAGGAGATCGGCCGCGTGGGCCTGGTCACCGACAACGAGGGCCACACGATGGTCGGGATCTCGGGGACCAAGATGCGCGAGATCCTGGGCAATGGTGAAATGCCCGACGAACGAGTGATGCGTCCCTCGACGGCCAAGGTGCTCGTCGAGTTCTACAAGACCAAGCAGTAGGACTTCCCATGGGCCTTTTCGACGCTTTCAAGAAGAAGCCGGCCAAGGCGCCGGCACGTCCCCCGGTGCGGCCGATCCTCCGACCCGGGGGCGGCATGCCGCCGCATCCCGAGCCGCAGGCCGACAACCACTTCGTGATCGTGATCCTCGACTCCTGCCGCTACGACTCGTTCATGGCGGCCAAGCCGAAGATCATCACCAAGCTGGGCAAGGTCGAGAAGCGCTACTCCTACGCCTCGTGGACGGCGCCGTCGCACTACAACCTGCTGACGGGTCTGCTGCCGCACACCACGCCCTCCAACGTGTACGCCTCCGAGTACTACAAGGAGGACTTCTTCAACTACAACGCGCGGCTCGGCGCCAAGGGCATCGAGTTCGCCAAGATGGTGCCGTCGCTGTGGTTCCCGCACCTGTTGCGCAACAACCTCGGCTACCGCACCCACGCCCGCGTGTCGTTGCCGGTGCTGAACCCGAAGACCGGGATCAACAAGGACTTCGACACCTTCCAGTTGATGGACTCGCACAACGACATGCGCTCCATGCTGCCGACGATGAAGTTCGGCAACGACCGGCCGAGCTTCTACCTGCTCAACGTGGGCGAGACGCACTACCCCTACGCGAAACCGAACGAGGACTCCTCCATGTGGCCGCGGATCAGCGGCGTCAACGGGGTGTTCAAGAAGCTCGACCAGAACGTGGACGAGCAGGGCAACCTGGTGAAGGAGGAGCTACAGTTCTTCGACCAGGATCGGCTCGATCAGCTCCGGGAACGGCAGATCGACACTGTGCGTTACCTCGAGGACGTCTTCGAGGAGCTCTACGACATGGTCCCGGAGAACACGTACATCATCGTCACCGCCGACCACGGCGAACTCTTCGGCGAGATGGGTTACTTCGGGCACGGCCCGATCATGCACGAGAAATGCTTCGAGGTGCCTTACCTCGAGGGGAAGATTCGCTAGCACCAAGAACACGAACAGACATGTCCAGCAAAGGTTTCACTCTCTGGTTCACCGGCCTCTCGGGCGCGGGGAAAAGCACGCTCGCCGATCACATCACGCCGATCCTGCGCGATCGCGGCACGCCGGTCGAAGTCCTCGACGGGGACGAGGTCCGCGAGAACCTCTCGAAAGGCCTCGGCTTCTCGAAGGAAGACCGCGACACGAACATCCGTCGCATCGGTTACGTCGCGAACATGCTGTCGCGCAACGGCGTCTGCGCGATCACCGCGGCGATCTCGCCCTACGCGGCGGTCCGCAACGAGATCCGCGCGATGACCGTGACCTTCATCGAGGTCTTCGTCGAGGCGCCGCTGGAGGTGGTCGAGGAGCGCGACACCAAGGGCCTCTACAAGAAGGCCCGCGCCGGCATCATCAAGAACTTCACCGGCGTCAGCGACCCCTACGAGGCGCCCGACAACCCGGAGATCGTCGTCCACACCGGCAAGGAGTCGATCGAGGACTCGGCGGCCAAAATCCTCTCCTACCTGGAAGGCCGCGGCCTGATCGAGCCGGTCGTCGCGGCCAAGGGCTGAGAGCCGCGTGAGGGGCCGCCCACGGGCCCGAGAGAGCGCAACGGGCCGCCGCCGGGAGAAACCGGGGGCGGCCCGCTTCCGTCGACCGCGGGCCGCAGCCAGTGTCGGGGCCAACAGCCCGCCGGCCGGGGCGTAGGAGAGGGGCCGAATTGCGTCCCACCTGGCTCCGATCTCCGTGGAGCGCTTACAATTTCGGGCTTCTCCACCCCTCCCTCCGGCGGCGCCGGGTCGGGGGCTCCAGCCCTCGCCCCTCCCGGACGATAGGACCCGAGTGGGTTCCTGGCGCTCCTGGTGCGGCCACGACCCCACACCCGTCCCCGAACACCGCCCGTGTCCCGCTCATCGACCTCCAGCCCGGTCGCCCGGCCGGCGTCGCGTCTGCTCCGCGTCGCCCCGCTGACGCTCCTGGCGTTCCTCTTCGTCAGCCCGCCGGCGATGGCCTACATCGGGCCCGGCGTGGGCTTCGCCGCCGCCGGCTCGGTGCTCGTCCTCGTCGGCACCTTCTTCCTGGCGATCGGCATCGTGATGATCTGGCCGCTCAAGGCGGTGGTGCGCATCTTCGTCCACCGCAACAAGGGCAAGGCCAAGGTTAAGCGCATCGTCGTGCTGGGATTCGACGGCTTCGACCCCGGCATGGCCCGGGAGTTCATGGCCCAGGGTCGCATGCCCAACCTGAAGGCGTTGGGCGAGGAGGGGACCTTCCAGGACCTGGAGACCGCCTGCCCCTCGATCTCCCCGGTGGCCTGGTCTTCCTACGCCACCGGCGTCGACGCCTCGCGGCACAACATCTACGACTTCCTGACGCGCGATCCGTGCAACTACATGCCGGTGCTGTCGTCGGCCGTGACCGGGTCCCTGCCGCGCACGCTCAACCTCGGGTTCGCCAAGTTCCCGATGGGCACCAAGGCCTTCTACAAGATCCTGCAGAAGAGCCAGCCGTTCTGGAAGCTGCTCGGCGCGAGCAACGTGTGGTCCTCGATCATCCGCGTGCCGATCACCTTCCCGCCGCAGAAGTTCAAGAACGGCACGTTGCTCTCGGGCATGTGCGTGCCGGACCTGCAGGGGACGCAGGGGTCGTTCTCGTTCTACTCGACCAAGACCCGACCGGCCGGCGAGCACATCGGCGGCCAGCAGTTCCAGATCCGCCGCCAGGGCAACAAGATCCAGTCCAAGCTCACCGGTCCCGGCGGCGGCGACGGTCACCCGCTGAAGTGCCCCTTCACGGTCGTGCTCGACGGCGCCGAGCGGCGGGCCAGGATCACCATCGGCGACGAGACCGTGGAGGTCGGCCCGAAGGAGTACACGCCCTGGATGGTGGTGCCCTTCGATCGCATCCACGGCATCGCGCGGCTGTACATCCAGACCTGGGACGACAAGGACTTCGAGCTGTACTGCACGCCGATCAACATCGACCCGGGCAACCCGGTGATGCCGATCTCGCACCCCTTCGTCTACTCCATCTACCTGGCCAAGCAGAACGGGCCGTACGCGACCTTGGGCCTGGCCGAGGACACCTGGGCGCTCAACGAGGGCGTAATCGACGAGGACGCCTTCCTGAAGCAGGCGTGGCTGATCTGCGAGGAGCGCAAGAAGCACCTGTGGGACGTGCTGGAGAAGACCAAGAAGGGCTTCGTCACCGTGGTCTTCGACACCTCGGACCGCATCAGCCACATGTTCTACCGCTTCCGCGACCCGACGCACCCGGCGCTGGCGCGGTCTTCGGAGGAGGACAAGGCCAAGTACAAGGACGTCATCCCGGAGATGTACGGGAAGATGGACGAGCTGGTCGGCGAGGTGCGCGCCAAGATCGGCAAGGACAAGGACACGATCCTGATGGTCATCTCCGACCACGGGTTCACCAACTTCCGCCGCGGCGTCAACCTGAACGCCTGGCTGCGCGACGAGGGCTACCTGTTCCTGAAGGACGACTCGGGACTGTCCGGCGACTGGTTCGCCAACGTGGACTGGACGCGGACCAGGGCCTTCACGCTCGGCTTGACCGGGATGTTCATCAACCGCAAAGGGCGCGAGGCCCACGGCATCGTCGAGCCCGGCGAGGAGCTGGATGCGCTGTGCCGCGAGCTCAAGCAGAAGCTCGAGGCGCTGAAGGATCCCGCGGACGGCGGCGAGGTGATCAGCGAGGTCTTCCTGACCCAGGAGATCCACGACGGCCCTTACGCGGACATGGCCCCCGAGCTGTTGATCGGCTACCACAAGGGTTACCGCCACTCCTGGGACTGCGCCACGGCGTCGGTCTCCAAGGACGTCTTCTCGGACAACGTGAAGTCGTGGTCCGGTGACCACTGCATCGATCCGCGCCTGGTGCCCGGCGTGTTCTTCTGCAACCGCACGATCAACACCACCGAGCCCAAGCTGATGGACATCGCGCCGTCGGTGCTCGAGCAGTTCGGCGTGCAGATCCCCGGGTACATGCAGGGCCGTCCGCTGTTCGGCGAGGCCCCGCCCCGTCCGACCGCGCCCGGGCGCCGCAAGGCTCCGGGGAAGGTGGCTACATGACCCTGCCCCGGTGGACGGCCTACCTGGCCTTGGCCGTGATCTTCGCCATGGCCATCGTGGCCATCCCCCGGCCGGTGCCCGACGCGGAGCCCGCGGGGCGGCCGACGTTCCCGGGAGCCGACGGGGTCGACGCCCTGCCCGAGGCCGGCCACCGGCGCCTGGTCGTGCTGGGGATCGACGGCATGGATCCGGAGATCCTCGAGGACGTGATCGAGCGCTACCCCGACCGCATGTCCAACTTCGCGCGCCTGCGCGACGAGGGCGGCATCCACTCGCTGGGCACCTCGACGCCGCCCCAGAGCCCGGTCGCCTGGTCCAACTTCATCACCGGCCGCAACCCCGGCGGGCACGGGATCTACGACTTCATCCACCGCAACCCGACCAACCGCCATCCCGTGCCGTCGACGTCCACGGAGACGGTGGAGAAGCAGGTCGATCTGTGGAGCGACTGGCAGTTCCCGCTCGACAAGGTCGGCAAGTCGAACCGCTCCGGAGACGCGTTCTGGACGATCCTCGCCGAGCACGGCATCCCCGCCGACATCTGGCGCATGCCCGCGAACTTCCCGGTGGAGAAGGCCAAGGGCCTGTCGTTCTCCGGGATGATGACGCCGGCGATCGACTCCGCCTATGGAGAGTGCACCTTCTTCACGACCGACCCGCCGCTGGACGCCGTCGGCAACGATCGCATCGTCGGCGTGACCGAGTTCGACGGCAAGATCGACACGCGCCTGACCGGGCCGGCCAACTCGTTCAAGCAGGGGCGCCCGGCGACCAGCGTGCCGCTGGTCTTCCTCGTTGACCACGACACGAACGCCGTGGCCGTGGACTGCGCCGGTCAGGTCGTCGTGCTCGAGCCCGGCGAGTGGAGCAGCTTCGTCTCGATCAGCTACGACATGTTGCCCCTCGGCGTGATGGGCATCGGCGGCGAGGTGCGTTTCTACTTGCGCAGCATCGAGCCCGAGTTCGAGCTCTACGCCTCGCCGGTGAACATCGACCCCAGCGATCCCGTGGCTCCGGTGTCGGAGCCCGAGAGCGCCAGCGCGGATCTCGCCGACCCCTACAGGGGTATTGGGCCCTACTACACGCAGGGCATGCCCGAGGACGTCAACGCGCTGAAGAGCAACGTGCTCACGGCGCCGGAGTTCATGGACCAGTCGAAGCTCGTCCACCAGGAGGGCGTGCGCATGCTGGACTACGCACTCGACCACTACGTCGAGGAGCAGGACGGCGGTCTGCTGTTCTTCTACTTCTCCGGTGTCGACCTGTGCTGCCACATGATGTGGGAGCACACCGACCCCGACCATCCGGGCTACGATGCCGAGTTCTCCGCCCAGGACTCCTCCCACTGGTCCGGCCGCCCCGGCAGCACCTGGCAGGAGACGATCGACGACCTGTACATGGAGATGGACCCGGTCCTCGGCCGGATCCGCGAGCGCCTCGGCGAGGACACGCCGCTGATCGTGATGAGCGACCACGGCTTCGCGCCCTACGCGCGCCGCTTCGGCCTGAACACCTGGCTGGTCGAGAACGGCTACCTGGTGCTGCAGGACGGCGCCGCGCGCGAGTTGCCCGAGTCCGACCCCGCGCACCAGCCGGTCACCCTCTTCATGCCCGGGGTCGTGGACTGGACGAAGACCCGCGCCTACGGCATGGGCTTCAAC
>Ga0102952_1000896_pt1 | contig 10375 bp, 8 predicted proteins | sample SalPon2A_C_D1_MG_FD_78506 | JGI IMG/M metagenome (GOLD analysis project Ga0102952, IMG submission 78506) | Soil microbial communities from South San Francisco under conditions of wetland restoration - Salt Pond MetaG R2A_C_D1_MG | ecosystem: Environmental > Terrestrial > Soil > Wetlands | place... | reverse complement strand
GGCATGGGGGGTCGCGCCCGCGTACTCGATACGATTCCTGGCTCCGGCTTCGCCGTCGAGGTATCCCTCCCCAGCGCGCCGAAAGGAGCCTGAGATGCCCAAACCGAGACTCACCGTCGTGGAAGACGAGGCCCACCTGGCCGAGGTGATCGCCGACAACCTGCGTTTCGAGGGCTACGACGTGGAGGTCGTGGCCAACGGTGCCGACGCGCTGGAGAAGATCCGCAGCGACCCGCCGGCGCTGGTGCTGCTCGACGTGATGCTGCCCGGGCTGGACGGTTTCTCGGTCTGCGAGCGGCTGCGCGCGGAGAAGATCGAGGTGCCGATCCTGTTCCTGACCGCCAAGAGCAGCGGCAGCGACCGCATCCACGGCCTGGAGCTCGGCGGCGACGATTACCTGGGCAAGCCCTTCGCGCTGCGCGAGCTGATGCTGCGCGTGCAGGCGATCCTCAAGCGCTCGCAGTGGCTCGAAGGACCTTCCCCGGCCGGCGACACGCTCACGCTCGGCGACTCCCGGGTGGACTTCAAGAGCTACATCGCCACGGTCTCGGGCCGCGAGGTCGAGCTGTCGGCGCGGGAGACGATGATCCTGCGCTGCCTGGCCGAACGCGCGGGCGAGGTCGTGTCCCGCGACGAGATCCTGGCCCAGGTCTGGGGCTACGACGCCTTCCCCACCACGCGCACGATCGACAACTTCATCGTTCGCCTGCGCCGCACGCTCGAGCCCGATCCCCAGAACCCCCGGTACATCCACACCGTGCGCGGCACGGGCTACCGACTGACACCGTGAGACGACGATGACCGATTCGAAGCGCTTGCTGGTACGCGCCCTGCGCCGGGAACCGACGCCCCGCGCGCCGGTCTGGTTGATGCGCCAGGCCGGCCGCTACCTGCCGGAGTACCGCGAGCTGCGCGCGCGCTCGAAGGGCTTCCTGGACATGGCCCAGAACCCCGAGTACGCCGCGGAGGTCACGCTGCAACCGGTGCGTCGCTTCGGGATGGACGCGGCGATCCTGTTCAGCGACATCCTGCTGCCGCTCCAGGCGATGGGCATGGAGCTGGTCTTCGACGAGCGCGGGCCGGTGCTCCCCCACCCGCTACGCGACCGGCGCGCGGTCGAGGCGCTGCAGCCCGTCGAGCCCCGCGAGAAGCTCGGCTACGTCGGCGAAGCTCTCGAGCGCGTGCGCGCCGGCCTGCCCGAGGAGACCGCCCTGATCGGCTTCTGCGGCGCGCCGTTCACGCTGGCCTGCTACGCGATCGAGGGCGGCACCAGTCGCACGTTCTCGTTCCTGCGCACGATGATGTACCGCGAGGAGGAGCTGTTCGCCGAGCTGCTGGACCGGCTGGCGGTCGTCGTCGCGCGGCACCTGCGCTACCAGCTCGACTGCGGCGCGGAAGCGGTGGTGCTGTTCGACACCTGGGCCGCCGCGCTGACCGCCGAGGACTACCGGCGCTACTCCGCGCCCTGGTCGAAGCGCGTCGTCGACGAGTTGGGAGACGGCGCGCCGCGCGTCGTCTTCGGCGGCGCGGCGGACCACTTGCTGGAGGACCTGGCCGCGTTGGGCGCCGAGGCCGTGGCGGTCGACCACCGCACCTCGCTGGTCGACGCCTTCGAACGCACCGGCGGACGCGTCGCCCTGCAGGGCAACTTCGACCCGATGGCGCTGTTCGCCGCGCCCGAGGAGGTGGCCCGGCGCACGCGGGCGCTGCTCGACGCGGTCGACGGGCGTCCCGGACACGTGCTCAACCTGGGCCACGGGGTGCTGAAGCAGACCGCTCCGGAGTGCGTCGGCGCCTTCGTCAAGACCGCACTGGAGTACGCGCGATGACCGCCCGATCCGATCTCGTCGACGAGGAACTGATCCTGCGCATGGCCAAGCCCGGCCCGCGCTACACCTCCTACCCGACCGCGCCCGAGTGGAGCGACGAGTTCGGCGAGGCCGACGCCCGCGCCGCGCTGCAGCGCGCCTCCGTCCGCACGGAGGAGCCGCTCTCGCTCTACGTGCACCTGCCGTTCTGCGAACGCCGGTGCCTGTTCTGCGGCTGCACCGTGGAGATCACCCGCAACTACGATCGTGTCGAGCGCTACCTCGACGCCCTGGACGTCGAGATCGGGCGCGTCGCCGAGCTGCTCGGCGAGCGGCGCGGCGTGCTGCAACTGCACCTCGGCGGCGGCACGCCGACGCACCTCGATCCCGGGCAACTGCGGCGGCTGTACGGGATGATCGCGAGTCGCTTCGAAGTCGCCGACGACGCGGAGGTCTCGATCGAGGTCCACCCCCACGTCACCACGCACGAACAGATCGACACCCTCGCCGAGCTCGGCTTCAACCGCGTGAGCATGGGCGTGCAGGACCTCGACGAGCGCGTCCAGGAGGTCGTGCACCGCTTCCAGACGACCGCGGAGACCGAGGACCTGGTGGCCCATTGCCGGACCCGCGGGATCGGCGGCATCAACCTCGACCTGATGTACGGCTTGCCGGAGCAGACCGAGGCCACCTTCTCGAAGACGATCGACACGATCGCCCGCATGCGGCCCGACCGGCTCGCCGTCTACGCCTACGCCCACGTGCCGTGGCTGAAGAAGACGCAGACCGTGCTCGAGCAGTACGCGATGCCCGATCCCGCGTTGCGCGCGCGGTTGTTCTCGCGGGGCATCGACCAGCTCGCCGAGGTGGGCTACGAGGTGATCGGGCTCGATCACTTCGCGCTGCCCAGCGACTCGCTGCACCAGGCCCTGGGCAACGGCACGCTGCACCGCAACTTCATGGGCTACACGACCTACCCGGCGGCGGAGATGGTGTCCTTCGGCATGAGCGCCATCGGCGACGCCGGCGGCTCCTTCCTGCAGAACGCGCGCACCACCAAGGAGTGGCACGAGCTCGTCGAGGGCGGCGGCCTGGCGACGGTCCGCGGCATGCGTCGCAGCGCCGAGGACGACCTGCGCCGCGAGGTGATCCAGTCCCTGATGTGCCGCATGCACCTCGACCTCGACGAGATCGAGTCCCGCTTCGGCCCGGTGGACTTCACCAAGGAGTGGCGCGAGCTCGAGCCCCTGGCGGAGGAGGGCCTGTGCACCATCTCCGAGCGCCGCGTCGAGGTGCTGCCCCGCGGCCGCATCTTCCTGCGCCACCTGGCGATGGTCTTCGACGCCTACCTGACGAAGAAGCGCGCCGACGGCCCGCGTTTCAGCCAGACGCTGTAGCGTCGGCGAGAGCTACAGCTCCACCCGCTCGCCACGCTCAGCGATGCGGAAGCCGCGGCGATCGAGGTCGGCGCGCAGCCGGGCGTCGCCCCACAGCGGGTTGGTGTGGTTGAGGTGGATGAAGCGGATGCGGCCGGGGCGTTCGCGGCCGCGTCGGCGAGGCGCTCCATCGTGTCGGTCACGAAGGGGTGGCGGATCTGCGAGAGGTCGCGGCCGGGCAGCTCCGAGCCGTCGTAGAAGGTCGCGTCCAGGTAGGCCACGTCCACGCCCTCGAGCAGCTCGTCGAGCAGGCCCGGCTGGTCGGACCAGCCGTCGACGTCGGGCACGAACAGCACGGTCCGCCGCGGGCCCTCCAGGCGGTAGGCGAAGGTGTCGGAGAACTCGTCGCGGTGCGGTACCGCGAGCGCGCGCACGGTCAGTCCGGGGAGCGGGTCGAAGGCCTCGCCGGCGGCGACCTCGCGCAGCTCGATCTGTCCGAGGTCCACGAGCTGGCTCCAGGGCGCGTTGTCCCGCAGGAAGCCGGCGAAGCGCGGGCTGAGGTGGACGGGGAGCGCGGAGGTCGAGGCGACCTCCTTGCCGAACTGCGCCAGGCCGAGGTAGTGGCCGATGTGCGCGTGGGTCAGGAGCACCGCGTCGACCGGGTTGCTCCGCGGCGCGCGGTCGCGGTCGCCGGCGAAGTCGTGGAGCAACGCGAGCTGCGGCTCGACGCGCGGCGTGGCCTCGATCAGGCACAGCGCCCCGCTGCCGAGATCGCGCACGCCGAGACACGCGGGGTAGCGCTCCCGACCCGCGACGCGCGCTTCGACGCAGCAGTCACGCGTGCAGCCGACGTGCGGCATGCCGCCGTCCTGGGCCGTGCCGAGCACGACGAGTTCGAGGCCCGCGCGCGCCGCGGCCGGCGCCCGGCACGCCGCCAGCGCCAGCAGGAGCGGAACGAGCGCGCGCACGGCGGTCACTTCAGCAGGCGGTCGAGCCGGGCGGCGTACTTGTCGCGCAGCCGGGTCTGCCGCGTCTCCAGGCTCGTCTGTTGCCCATCGATGAACGCGTACTCGACGCTGGTCGTGACCTCGAGCAGGTCGCCGTCGGTGACGATCACGTCGGCCACCTTGCCGGGGGCGAGGCTGCCGAGCTCGCGCTCGAGCCCCAGCGCGCGCGCCGGGTAGAAGGTGATCGAGCGCAGCGCCTCCTCGCGTGGCAGTCCGAAGGCCTCCGCCATCGCCGCGTGGTAGGCCAGGTTGCGGGTGTTCTCGACGTCCTCCGCGGCGATCGAGAAGGGCACGCCCGCGCGGTGCAGCACCGCGGCGTTGGCGTAGGGCGCGTCGTAGGGGTCGAACTGCGAGCGCGGCAGCGTCAGCACCGGACCCACCACCACCTCCAGTCCGGAGGCGGCGATGCGGTCGGCGACCTTCCAGCCGTCGTGGACGCCGATCAGGATCGCGTCGAGCTTCTGTTCCTCGATGAAGCGGATCGCGAACAGGATCGTCTGGGCGTTGCCGGCGTGGACGGCGACGCGCTTCTCGCCGCGGGCGTAGGGCACCAGGGCGGCGAGGCGCGGATCGAAGTGCGGGGCCGGCGCACCCTGCTCGCGGGCCTCGTCCTCCAGCCGGCCGTACTCGCGCGCGTCGACGAACAGCTTGCGCAGCTCCTCGACCTCCTCGCCCTCCTTGGCCTTGTCCTTCTCCTCGGCGTCGTCGGCCATGTGCGGGTAGACCAGGTGCAGCATGTCCCGGTCGACGTACAGCAGGTCTTCCCAGGTGTCGCCGGCGAGGCGCAGCACGCAGGACTGACCGCGCAGCGGCCCCTTCCCCGCGGGCGCGGTCTGCACCCGGGTGATGCCCGCGAAGCGTGTGACCGGGATGTGCGCCGACTCGGCGTTGATCGCGGCCGAGGACCGCAGATCCGGCTGGTTGCCGCCCAGCTCGCGCCGGTCGTCGGTGGCGCGCACCGCGCCGATCTCGTACATGCCGATCGGGGTGTCGATGGCGATCATCCCCGGCCACACGTGGCGCCCGTCGGCGGGCACGATCCGCGCGCCGCCGGGGATCTCCACGTCCGCGCCCATGGCGACGATGCGACCGTCCTGCATCACCAGCGTTCCGTTCTCGATGTCCGGAGAGGTGATCGGGTGCAGGGTGGCGCCGGTGATCGCCGTGGTCTCGCCGCCGGCGGGATCCCAGGCCGCGGGCTGCAGGCCCTCGGGCTCGGCAATCTCGGTGACCGGCGCGGGATTCGTGTCGAAGCCGAAGCGGTCCACGCGCTCGAACTCGACCTCGCCATCGACCATCGTCCACAGCACGCGGGCCTGCGTCGACAGCGGGTCGGCGGTGAGCAGCACCAGGTCCGCGTCCTTGCCGACCTCGATCGAGCCCGTGAAGCGGTCGATGCCGAGCTGGATGGCGGGGTTGATCGTCACCAGGTCCAGGGCGCGCACCGGGTCGAGGCCGCCGTAGTGCTCGGACTTCGCCGCCTCCAGGTACAGGCGCCGCACCATCTCATCCGAGTCGGAGTTCACCGACGTCACCACGCCGGCGCGGTCGAGCAGCGCCGCGTTGTAGGGAATCGCGTCGTAGGCCTCGATCTTGTAGGCCCACCAGTCGCTGAAGGTCGAGGCGCCCGCGCCGTGGTCGGCGATCTCCTTGGCCACCTTGTAGCCCTCGAGCACGTGCTGCAGCGTCTTGATCTTGAAGCCGAAGCGCTCCGCCGTGCGCAGCAGCATCAGGATCTCGTCCGCGCGGTAGCAGTGGGAGTGCACCTGGATGTCGCCGTCGAGGATCCGGGTCAGCGCCTCGAGCCGCAGGTCCCGGCGCGGGGGCAGCGGGTCGCGGCCCGCGGCGACGGCGTCGGCGTAGGCCTGCTGCTCGGCCGCGTACTCGCGCGCGCGCTCGAACGCCCGCTGCAGCACGGACTCGACGCCCATGCGCGTTCCGGGGAAGCGCGTCTGCTGACCGCCGTTGGAGCGCTTGACGTTCTCGCCCAGGGCGAACTTGATGCCCTCGGGCGCTCCGGGGAAGCGCAGCTCGTCGGCGCGCCGGCCCCACTTCAGCTTGATCACCTCGTGCCGCCCGCCGATCGTGTTGGCCGAGCCGTGCAGGAGCCGCGCCGTGGTCACGCCGCCGGCGAGCGCGCGCCAGATGGCGATGTCGTCCGCGTTCACCGAGTCGGAGATGTCGACGTCCGCGGTGATCGAGAGCGTGCCCTCGTTGATCCCGCGCTCGATCGCCATGTGCGAGTGGCAGTCGATCACGCCCGGCGCCAGGTGGCGGCCCGTGCCGTCGACGACCAGCGTGCCCTCGGGCACCGCGAGGTCGGGCCCGACGGCCGCGATGTCCCCGTCGCGCACGAACACGTCGGCGATGCGCGCCGGACCCACCGCCGAGTGGACGGTGGCGCCGCGGATCACGCAGGTGCCGCCGGTGACCAGCTCGGGCCGGCGCTGGGCCTCGATCTCGAAGGGGTGCTGCGCTCCCTCGTCGCCGGTCGGCGTGCCGACCGCCAACAGGGCCAGCATGCAGGCCGCGCCGATCACGACCGCGCTCCTTCCGTCGCACGGCTCGCCGAGGCGCTCCGCCGACCGTGTGCCTCGCCGGTGCGCTCGTCCTCGGGCACGCGCTTCGCCTTCGTCGGCTTGTCGTCCTCGCCCCACGGGCCCCGCAGGCTGGTGTGGCCCTCGAACGTGTCCGCCGTCAGCTCGCCCGTCGTCTCGAATTCCACCCTCACGTCTCCGACCTCCAAGGTGCCCTTCAGTTCGAGCGTGCTTCCCGATACGAATCCCTGCACGCGGACCTCGACGGTGCCCTCGCCCAGGGGGTTGTCGCGCGTGAGCGTGCCGCGGACGTCGCCCTCCGCGGTCATCTCCAGCACCACGTGGGCGTGCTGCGGCTCGCCCTCGTCGGTGTACTCGAAGTCCCACGATCCCCCGGGGTCGAGCCCTTCGTCGGGGGGCTTGCGATCGGCGTCGTGCAGGTCGAACTCGTAGGGGAAACCGTCGACGAACAGCCACGACAGCTCGGCGTCGTCGGCGAGCGGATCGGCGCTCCACAGCCCGAACGTCGCGTCGTGCCCGGGCTCCAGCGAGCCCAGGTGATCGGCGACGCCGAGCAACCGGGCGGCGCCGTCGGTCAGGCCGGAGAGCGCCGCCTCGCGCGGCAGTCCCGCCGCGACCAGCTTGCGCACGCGGTCGAGCAGGTCGCCCGGCGAGCCGGCCGCCGACCCGAAGGCGAGGGGCACGCCGGCCTCCTGCAGGCGCAGCGCGCAGTCGCGACCCTCGAGCCACAACCGGCGTCGCTCGCGGCGGATCTCCAGCGGCTCGGTGTAGATCCAGTCGATCCCCTCCTCGGCGGCGGGCTCCTCGGCGGCGCCCGCCGGTGCTTCGGGGACGCCCTCGGCAACCTGCTCCGCGGCGGCGGCCGGCGGTTCCTCGGGCGCGCCCTCCGGTGCCTCCGCGGCGACCTCGGTGTCCGGAGGGGTCGGCGCCTCCTCGGTCTCGGCACCCTTCTTCGGTTTCTGCTCGGCGTCCGGGTCCTCGACCTCCTCCCCCCAGTCGAGGGAGAGGATCACCGGGACGTCGCGGGCGACGAGCACGTCGGCCAGCTTCCAGGCCTCGCGTCCGCCGCTGACGGCGACGCGCAGGTCGTTGTCCGCCGCGAGCGCCAGCCAGCGCTCGATGTCCCGGGCCCCGTCCGCCTCGCAGATCAGCCGCGTCGTGCCGTCGAGCAACGGCAGCACGGCCGCGAAGTCGTCGTCGACCGGGGGGCGCGGATCCGGGGCGCCGGCCGCGTAGCGCTCGTGCAACACGCGGTCGCGGCGGGCGTCGAGGAAGAACTGGCGCAGCTGCGACAGGTAGCCCATCAGCGTGCTCGGGAACCCGTCGCCGCGGGCCGTGAAGGCTCCGTGCAGCGACACGTCGGGCACGATCAGCGCGTCGCGGGTGGCCGCCTCGCGCGTGGCCAGGAGCGCCGAGGTGCCGGACAGCAGGTCGCCCCAGGGAGCGACGAGCACCGCGCCGAATCCCGCCTTGCGCAGGGCCGCGGCCTCGTCGCCGAGGGCGACCGCCGCGGCGGCGCGGAAGGACGGCCGGATCCCCTTGCGGTTCGCCTCGCGCATGTCGATGCGCACGTCGGAGCCCGTGGGCACGGGCAGGTCGCGATCGACGACCGGCTCGGGGAGTTCCAGCCCGGCCCGCGAGCCGGCGTCGATGAACGCGGGCACGACGAGGGCGCCCTTGCCGTCGGTCTCCAGGGCGCCCGCCGGGAGCTCCGCGTCGGCACCGACGACGGATTCGATGCGCCCGTCGCGCAGCACGAGGGTCATGCGCGGCGCGTCCTCGGCGAGCTCGAGACGAACGTTGCGCACGACGCGCAGCGGCGGCGCTTGGACCGGCAGGGCGACGGCGGCCAGCCAGGCCGAGCACACGGCGGCGGCCGCGGCCCGGCGCGCGGGGGAGGGACGGTGCATGGGCGCTCCTTCTCGGGGACGTCGCGAGCCCGGAGGGGCCCGGCCAGGGAAGGCGACATCTTGCCGCCTGAGTCCGGCCTTGGACACCCCGGCGCGCTTCCTCGCCTCCGAGGGCCGCGGTAGCCTGACGGGTTCCGATGGATGCCGCGCAATCGCGAACGAGGCGACGCACGCGTCCGGCGGCGTTCGCGCTGCTGGTGGTGACCGTGCTGTGGGGTTTCACCTTCGTGTGGATGAAGCAGGGCATCGAGGCGGCGAACGCGCACCTCGGCGGCGCCGGCGCGGTGGCCGGGGTGGGCCTGTTCATGACGCTGCGCTTCGGCCTCGCCGCGGCGGTGCTGTGGGCCTGGCCGGCGGTGCGCCGGGGGATGATGCTCGACGCCCGCGCTGCATGGTGGGGTGGGTTCCCGATCGGCGTGCTGCTGCTGGCCGGGTTCCTGCTGCAGATGTTCGGCCTGCGCGGCGTCTCGGCACCGGTCTCCGCCTTCCTGACCAGCCTGTACGTCGTGTTCACGGCGCTCTTGGTCGCGCGCCGTCCGGGCCACCGGGTGGGGATCTCGCTCGGCGTCGGCGCGCTGCTGGCGACCTTCGGCGCGGGGTTCATCGAGGGCCCGCCGCAGCTCTCGTTCGGCACCGGCGAGTGGCTGACCGTGGGCTGCGCCTTCGTGTTCGCGCTGCACATCCTCGCCACCGAGCGCGTCACCCGCCGCCACGCGCCGATGCCGGTGACCTTCACCGCGATCGCCTGGGTGGCGCTGGGCAGCGCGGTGACCCTGGCCCTGGGCATGGCGGGCGGCGGACCCGGCGCGCGGGCGCTGCTGGAGCTGGCGCTGGATCCCGACTTCGCGACCCCGCTGCTGCTGTCCTCGATCCTGGCGACCGTGCTGGCGCTCTCGCTGATGAACACCTGGCAGCGCGAGCTGGACCCGGTGCGCGCGGCGATCCTCTACGCGGTCGAGCCGGTGTGGGCGACGCTGGTGGCGATCGGGATCGGCCAGGCGACTCCCGGGCCCTGGCTGGCGATCGGCGGCGGGAGCCTGCTGCTGGGCAACCTGATCGCCGAGCTGGGGCCCCTGCTCGGGGACCGGCGCTCCGGCTAGCCGATTCGCGGCCGGGGCCGGCGCCGGACCGGCGGTCGGCGGGGACGCCTGGTAGAATCTCGCCCCATGTCCACTCTCACCGAGCAAGTCTATGCCGAGCTCCGCCAGGTGTTCGATCCCGAGATCCCGGTCAACATCGTCGACCTGGGACTGATCTACGACGTCAAGGTCGACGGTCCGACGTGCGACATCCGCATGACCCTGACCTCGCAGTCCTGCCCCGAGGCGAAGACCATCCCCGACGTGATGAAGCGCCGGGTGAACACGATCGAGGGAATCACCGAGACGAACATCGAGGTCGTCTGGGAGCCGATGTGGACGCCCCAGCGGATCTCCGAGGAAGGGCGCAAGCTCCTCGGCATCGAGGACGAGGTCTAGCTCGCCGCCGCATGCGGGGTCTGTGGGGCTGGGCCTGCGTCGCGTTGCTCGCGGCGGGTTGCGCCGAGTCGCCCGCGCCGGAGGGCGGACCCTTCGACGTCCTCTTGATCTCGCTCGACACGGTGCGCGCCGACGCGCTGACCTTCGACGATCCCGTCGCCGCGCCGAACCTGACGCGGCTGGCGCGGCAGGGCACGGTGTTCCGGCAGGCGATCTCCGGCTCGAGCTGGACGCTGCC
>Ga0102952_1000895_pt1 | contig 10376 bp, 6 predicted proteins | sample SalPon2A_C_D1_MG_FD_78506 | JGI IMG/M metagenome (GOLD analysis project Ga0102952, IMG submission 78506) | Soil microbial communities from South San Francisco under conditions of wetland restoration - Salt Pond MetaG R2A_C_D1_MG | ecosystem: Environmental > Terrestrial > Soil > Wetlands | place... | reverse complement strand
CCATCGTCGAGGTCCGGGTGTTCAACCGGCATGGTGTCGACAAGGACGAGCGGGCGCTGCAGATCGAACGCGAGGAAGTCGAGCGCCTGGCCCGTGACCGGGACGACGAACTCGCGATCCTCGACCGCAACATCTACGCCCGTCTGAAGGACATGATCCTGGGCAAGGTCGCCGTGAAGGGGCCGAAGGGCGTCAAGCCGAAATCGGAGATCACTGAGGAACTACTGTCGAGCCTGAGCCGTGGCCAGTGGTGGCAGCTTGCCCTCGGTGACGACGCCGAGGCACAGGCGATCGAGGCGCTCAACGCGCAGTACGAGGCGCAGAAGCGCGCTCTCGAGCACCGCTTCGAGGACAAGGTCGAGAAGGTCCGCCGCGGCGACGACCTGCCGCCGGGCGTGATGAAGATGGTCAAGGTTTTCGTCGCGGTGAAGCGCAAGCTGCAGCCGGGCGATAAGATGGCCGGGCGTCACGGCAATAAGGGTGTGATCTCGAAGGTGGTGCCGATGGAGGACATGCCATTCCTCGGGGATGGCACGCCGGTCGACTTCGTTCTGAACCCGCTGGGCGTGCCCAGCCGGATGAACGTCGGCCAGATTCTGGAGACCCACATGGGCTGGGCGTGCCGCGGCCTGGGGATTCAGATCGACGAGGCGCTGGGCGAGTACCGGCGGTCGGGCGATATGACCCCGGTGCGCGACGCGCTGAAGATCGCATATGGCGATGACGTCTATGGCGAAGGCATCAAATCGCTGGACGAGACCCGTCTGGTCGAGGTGGCCGAGAACGCCACACGTGGCGTGCCGATCGCGACGCCGGTTTTTGACGGCGCCAAGGAGGCCGACGTCAACGATGCGCTTAAGCGCGCCGGCTTCGATCAGTCGGGCCAGTCGGATCTGTTCGACGGGCGCACCGGCGAGCAGTTCAGCCGCAAGGTGACTGTGGGGATGAAGTATCTTCTGAAGCTGCATCACCTGGTGGACGACAAGATCCACGCGCGGTCGACTGGACCCTACAGCCTCGTTACGCAGCAACCCCTGGGCGGCAAAGCGCAGTTCGGCGGCCAGCGGTTCGGCGAGATGGAGGTCTGGGCACTGGAAGCCTATGGCGCGGCCTACACCCTGCAGGAAATGCTGACGGTGAAGTCCGACGATGTGGCGGGCCGGACCAAGGTCTACGAGTCGATCGTCAAGGGCGAGGACAACTTCGAGGCCGGGGTGCCGGAATCGTTCAACGTTCTCGTGAAGGAAGTCCGGGGCCTAGGCCTGAACATGGAGCTTCTGGACGCCGTTGACGACGACGAAAGCGGGATCGCGGCGGAATGACGGGCACTGCCCGCCAGACATCCAACTGACACATCCTGGGAGCGGCGTGAGCGCGCCGCACCTCCACCGGAATACCGAGGATACGAGATGAACCAGGAACTGACCACCAACCCGTTCAATCCGATTCAGGCGCCGAAGACCTTTGACGAGATAAAGATCTCGCTGGCCAGCCCCGAGCGGATCCTGAGCTGGTCCTATGGCGAGATCAAAAAGCCGGAGACGATCAACTACCGGACCTTCAAGCCGGAGCGCGACGGGCTGTTCTGTGCCCGGATCTTCGGACCGATCAAGGACTACGAGTGCCTCTGCGGCAAGTACAAGCGGATGAAATACCGCGGCGTGGTCTGCGAGAAGTGTGGCGTGGAAGTGACGCTGCAGAAGGTTCGGCGCGAGCGGATGGGCCACATCGAGCTGGCCGCACCGGTTGCGCACATCTGGTTCTTGAAGTCGCTGCCCTCCCGCATCGGGCTGATGCTGGACATGACGCTGCGCGATCTGGAACGGATTCTCTACTTTGAGAACTACGTGGTGATCGAGCCGGGTTTGACCGACCTATCCTATGGCCAGCTGATGAGCGAGGAGGAATTCCTCGACGCGCAGGACCAGTACGGGATGGACGCCTTTACGGCGAACATCGGCGCCGAAGCGATCCGCGAAATGTTGCAGAACATCGACCTCGAAGCCGAGGCCGAGACGCTGCGCGCGGAACTGGCCGAGGCGACGGGGGAGTTGAAGCCGAAGAAGATCATCAAGCGGCTGAAAATCGTCGAAAGCTTTATCGAGTCGGGCAACCGGCCCGAGTGGATGGTGCTGACGGTCATTCCGGTCATTCCGCCGGAACTCCGCCCGCTGGTGCCGCTGGACGGCGGCCGGTTCGCGACCTCCGACCTCAACGACCTCTACCGCCGGGTGATCAACCGGAACAACCGCCTGAAGCGGCTGATCGAACTGCGCGCTCCGGACATCATCGTCCGCAACGAGAAGCGGATGCTGCAGGAATCGGTCGATGCGCTCTTTGACAACGGCCGGCGCGGCAGGGTGATCACAGGCGCGAACAAGCGGCCGCTGAAATCCTTGAGCGACATGCTGAAAGGCAAGCAGGGGCGGTTCCGGCAGAACCTGCTGGGCAAGCGGGTGGACTTTTCGGGCCGGTCCGTCATCGTGACCGGGCCGGAGCTGAAACTGCACCAGTGCGGGCTGCCGAAGAAGATGGCGCTGGAGTTGTTCAAGCCGTTCATCTACTCGCGGCTTGAGGCGAAGGGGCTGTCGTCCACCGTCAAGCAGGCGAAGAAGCTGGTCGAGAAGGAGCGTCCCGAGGTGTGGGATATTCTCGACGAGGTGATCCGCGAGCACCCGGTGCTGCTGAACCGGGCGCCGACGCTGCACCGGCTGGGCATTCAGGCGTTCGAGCCGATCCTGATCGAAGGCAAAGCAATCCAGCTTCACCCGCTGGTCTGCGCCGCGTTCAACGCGGACTTCGACGGCGACCAGATGGCGGTTCACGTGCCGCTGAGCCTTGAGGCGCAGCTTGAGGCGCGGGTGCTGATGATGAGCACCAACAACGTGCTCAGCCCGGCGAACGGGTCGCCGATCATCGTGCCAAGCCAGGACATGATCCTGGGGCTTTACTACATCTCCATGCAGCGCGAAGGGATGAAGGGCGAGGGTATGATGTTCGCCGACCCCGACGAGGTCCAGCACGCACTGGACGCAGGCGAGGTGCATCTGCACTCCAAGATCGTGGCACGGATCAAGCAGATCGACGACGAAGGCCAAGAAGTCTGGCGTCGTTACGAAACGACGCCGGGCCGGGTCAAGCTGGGCGCGCTGCTGCCCCTGAACGCCAAGGCACCGTTCGAGCTGGTGAACCGGCTTCTGCGGAAGAAGGAAGTGCAGCAGGTCATCGACACCGTCTACCGTTTCTGCGGCCAGAAGGAGTCGGTCATCTTCTGCGACCAGATCATGTCGACGGGCTTCAAGGAAGCCTTCAGGGCCGGCATCTCGTTCGGCAAGGACGACATGGTGATCCCGGAAGCCAAGTGGAAGATCGTCGACGACGTGCGCGAGCAGGTGAAGGAGTTCGAGCAGCAGTACATGGACGGCCTGATCACCCAAGGTGAGAAATACAACAAGGTCGTCGATGCCTGGTCGAAGTGTTCGGACGACGTCGCCACGGCGATGATGGGCGAGATCTCGGCTCTGAAGAAGGACGACACCGGCGCCGAGATGGAGCCGAACAGCGTCTACATGATGAGCCACTCGGGCGCGCGGGGGTCCCCGGCGCAGATGAAGCAGCTTGGCGGGATGCGCGGCCTGATGGCCAAGCCGTCGGGCGAGATCATCGAGACGCCGATCATCTCGAACTTCAAGGAAGGCCTGACCGTGCTCGAGTATTTCAACTCGACCCACGGGGCCCGCAAGGGTCTGGCCGATACCGCTCTGAAAACCGCCAACTCAGGCTATTTGACGCGGCGTCTGGTGGACGTGGCGCAGGACTGCATAGTGCGTCAGCACGATTGCGGCACCGACCGCGGGATCACCGCGACGGCGGCGATCAACGATGGCGAAGTCGTGGCCTCGCTTGGCGAGCGCGTGCTGGGCCGGGTGGCGGCGGACAACGTCGTGAATCCCGCCACTGACGAAGTGATCGTTGCCAGGGGCGAGCTGATCGACGAGCGCAAGGCCGACATGATCGAGGCCGCCGCGCTGCTTTCGGTTCGTATCCGGTCGCCGTTGACCTGCGAAGCCGAGGAGGGCGTCTGCGCGCTGTGCTACGGGCGGGACCTCGCCCGCGGCACGCTGGTGAACCAGGGCGAGGCAGTGGGCATCATCGCCGCGCAGTCAATCGGCGAGCCGGGCACGCAGCTGACGATGCGGACCTTCCACATCGGCGGCATTGCTCAGGGCGGCCAGCAGTCGCTTCTGGAAGCGTCGCAGGAAGGCAAGGTCGTGTTCCACAATGCCAACCTGATCGAGAACGCAAATGGCGAGACCATTGTCATCGGCCGCAACATGCTGCTTGCGATCGAGGACGAGAACGGTGTCGAGCGGGCCAGCCACAAGCTGGGCTACGGCACCAAGGTGTTCCCGAAAGAAGGCGCCAAGGTGAAGCGCGGCGACAAGTTGCTGGAGTGGGATCCCTACACCCTGCCGATCATCGCCGAGAAAGCGGGGACCGCCAAGTTCGTCGATCTGGTCACCGGCCTTTCAGTCCGCGACGAGACCGACGACGCTACCGGCATGACGCAGAAGATCGTCACCGACTGGCGCACAGCGCCGAAGGGCAGCGACCTGAAGCCGGAAATCATCCTGGTTGGGTTTGACGGCGAGCCGGTGCGGAACGATGCCGGCAACCCGGTCACCTACCCGATGTCGGTGGACGCAGTCCTCTCGGTCGAGGACGGAACGGAAGTCCGAGCCGGCGATGTGGTGGCGCGTATCCCGCGCGAGGGCGCGAAAACCAAGGACATCACCGGCGGTCTGCCGCGGGTGGCCGAGCTCTTCGAGGCGCGGCGTCCGAAGGACCACGCGATCATCGCCGAGATCGACGGCTACGTTAAGTTCGGACGCGACTACAAGAACAAGCGCCGGATTGGCATCGAGCCCGCCGACGAAACGCTGGAGCCGGTGGAATACATGGTGCCCAAGGGCAAGCATATTCCGGTGGTCGAAGGCGACTTCGTTCAGAAGGGCGACTACATCATGGACGGCAACCCCGCGCCACATGACATCCTCAGCATTCTGGGGGTCGAGGCGCTGGCCGACTACATGGTGAACGAGGTGCAGGAGGTCTATCGTCTGCAGGGCGTGAAGATCAACGATAAGCACATCGAGGTCATCGTCCGGCAGATGCTGCAGAAGTGGGAGATCCTCGACAGCGGGGAGACTACTCTTCTGAAGGGCGAACATGTCGACAAGGCGGAGTTCGACGGCGCGAACGAGAAGGCGCTGGCCGAAGGCCGGCGCCCGGCGCAGGGCGAGCCGATCCTTCTGGGGATCACCAAGGCGAGCCTGCAGACTCGGTCGTTCATCTCGGCGGCCTCCTTCCAGGAGACCACGCGGGTGCTGACCGAGGCTTCGGTTCAGGGCAAGCGGGACAAGCTGGCGGGTCTGAAGGAGAACGTCATCGTCGGGCGGCTGATCCCGGCGGGCACCGGCGGGGCGACCCAGCGGGTCCGGTTGGAAGCCGCGCGGCGCGACCTGAAGGTGATCCAGGAGGCGCAGGCCGAGGCCGAGGCCGCTGCAGCGCTGGTGGCGCCAACGGAGGATGTCTTCGCCGAGGGGGCCGAGATCGAGGCCGATCTGGTGGAGACGCCGGAAAGCCGCGACTGACTTCTTCAGTCCGGGACAGACAACAAGGCCCCGCTTTGGCGGGGCCTTTTCGTTCAGCCCCTCTTCGCCAGCTCCTTCTCGACCTCGTGGAGGTTGTTGCGCGCCTCCGCCGCCTTCGGGTCGATGGCCAGCGCGCGGCGGAAAGCCTTTCGTGCGCCGGACAGGTCGCCGAGCGCGTAACGGGCGTTGCCGAGCCCGTAGTACCAGAGCCAGCCGTCAGGCCAGCGGTCCGCACCTGCGGTGTAGACTTTGGCCGCCGCGCCGGGCTGGCCGACCCGTTCCAGCGCCGCCCCGGCTTGGAGAATGGAAATCTGGTTTCCGGTCGCCGGAAGGCGGTCAGGCGGCAGCGCGACGAAGGCCCAGTCGCTGCCGCGCTTCCAGGTTCTCAGAAAGAGTTTCAGGGGCAGGAGTGTGCGCCGGCTGAGGCCGTCGTTAACAACAACGGTGCGGGACGGCAGGTCGTAGCCGACGACCACCGCGTAGTGCCATTTCGGGAACCAGCTGAGACCGAGGTTCTGGAACACGATGACGGGGTGGCCGGCGGCGATCTCGGTCAGAAGATCGGTCAGGTTGCCGACGCCGACCGTGAGCAAGCCTTCGCGCCGCGCCGCGCCAAGCATGTCTTCCTGATAGGTGCCGCGCGCGGAAGGGGTAAAGGCAAGCGCGGCGAGCTGCTCCTGAGAGGCCGGGTAGCCTGCCCATTGCAGGGTCATCGCCAGTGACGCGGGACCGCAGTAGAAGGCGTCTTGTTGGATGATTGGGACGCCCGCTACTGCTGCCCGCGACGGCACTGAAGGAGGCTGGTTGACCGCTGTCGCGGCGGGGTCGGAACAGCTGGCCAGCGCCGCAAGGGCGAGGCCGGCCAGTGCCGCGCGCACGCGCGCGTTCAGCGAATGCAACGCGTGAAGTTGAACAGGTGCGTCCAGCACATGAGGTCGGTGAAGAGCAGGATGATAAAGATCGTTCCCAGAGTCCCAATGATGCCGGAACCCGCCGTCTGCTCGTCGATCTGACTGGACATTCGTGCGATTTCGTCATCGGTGAGGGCCGTCAAACGGGCCTCAGCCTCGGCGGGATCGACGCCCATGTCGACAAGCTGCTTGCGGACTTCGTCCTTCCTGATTTCGCTCAGCAGATACGCGCGGTCGTATTGAACGGCCTGACGCTGGATGGCCGAGTCGGTGGTCAGCATTTTCGCCTGTGCCGCCGTGGCCGTTTGAACAGCAATAACCATCTGTGCCGCAACCAGAACCGTGAACATCGACTTGGCAGAGTTCCGCAGGTTCATCTTTCGTGTCCCTTTCCAAATGTGCCCGTGCCCATCGGCATCATTTGCGATGCAGCGTGATGAAGCAACAGGCAAGCGACAGGATCGCGCAAATAGGTGGATCCGTGCCATTCTGCCCGTCGCGTCATGACGCGATTGTGACAGGTCCGGAAGCCGAGGGAAGGCATTTCGGGCCGACTCTGGCTTGCAAATCGTGACCCGGCGCGTAGCTTCGTCGCCGTCATCTGCCCGGAGGCTTTGCGCATGAGACTGTTATTGCTGGCCTTTTCAATTTTTCTTTCGCTGGCCGCCCCGGCGGCTGAAGCCGCTGACAAGGTGCCGGGCTCGACACTGGAGATGCAGCTTTCCTTTGCGCCGGTGGTGAAGACGGCATCGAGCGCGGTGGTGAACATCTATACCAAGAAGGTGGTCAAGGCCTCTGTTAGCCCGTTCGCCGCCGACCCGTTCTTTTCCCAGTTCTTCGGCCGAAATCAGATGGCGCCGCGGGTACAGAACGCGCTGGGATCGGGGGTGATCCTCAGTTCTGACGGAATTATCGTGTCGAACCACCATCTGGTCGGCGACGCCGACGAGATCCGGGTGGTGCTGTCGGACCGGCGCGAGTTCGACGCCAAGGTGGTGATGAGCGATGCCGCCGCCGATCTGGCGGTTCTGAAACTCAACGGCACGAGCGATCTGCCGTCGCTGCAGCTGGCGGATTCCGACAAGGTTCAGGTGGGCGATCTGGTGCTGGCGATCGGCAATCCCTTCGGCGTCGGCCAGACTGTTTCGAGCGGGATCATCTCGGGCCTGGCGCGGTCGGGCGGCATGGCTGGCGGACGGGCGCGGTATTTCATCCAGACCGACGCGCCGATCAATCCGGGCAACTCCGGCGGGGCGCTGGTAGACATGGCCGGGCGGCTCATTGGCATCAATACCCAGATCCTGACCCGTTCGGGCGGTTCTAACGGGATTGGCTTCGCGATCCCCGCCAATTTGGTTCGTCAGTATCTGAAACAGGTCGAAGCCGGGCGGACCGCCTTCGCCAAGCCCTGGTCCGGGGTGCGCGGGCAGGCGGTGGAGTGGGATGTGGCCACCGCGCTTGGCGAAAAGGTTCCGGCGGGCATGCTAATCAGTGCGATCCATCCCGAAAGTCCACTCGTGAAGGCCGGGCTGAAGGCGGGTGACGTGATCCTGTCGGTCAGCGGGCAGCCGGTGAACGCGCCGGAGGAGCTGGAATACCGGCTGGCAACGCTAGGTGTCGGCGGCTCGGCGACGGTAATCTATCTACGGAACGGCGCTGAAGCCGAGGCCAGCATGGCGCTTGCCGAGGCGCCCGAGGATGCCGGCGCCGCGCCGGTGCGGGTCCGGGCACAGAACGTCTTCGACGGACTTCTGACGCAGAATGTCACGCCGAAGGTGATCGACGATCTGGGACTGCCGCTCGACGCCAGGGGCGTGGTGGTGCTAGAGACCGGCGGCTATTCGGTGCAGTCCGGGTTGCAACCGGGTGACGTTATTCAGGCGGTGAACGGCACGCCGGTCAGCTCGGCGCAAGAGCTGGCCCGGGCGCTGTCCGGGCGGCAGCGGATCCTGGAGATCGACAGCCTGCGGGACGGCCAGCTTCTGCGGATGCAGTTCCGGGGTTGAGGGCGGAAGGGGGGCTGCCCCCGCGCGCGGGCCGCGCCCCTCGGGATTTTTTCGCCAAGAAGATGGGTCGGAGGTGCCGTCTGGATTTCGCGGCTTTTCCCCGGATCGGTTTGACCCTATAGCCCGGGGGTATTCTGCCCGAGTATTTCCCGTGACCGACCATACTGCCAACCAGCGCGGCGCGCTTCTGATGGCCACCTCGATGGTGACCTTCACGATCAACGATACCTTCATCAAGGCGGTCTCGGACGAGTTGCCGCTGTTTCAAGTGATCACGCTCAGAGGGTTGGCGGTGACGCTGGCGCTGCTGATCGCGGCGCGGGCGCTGGGGCGGCGGCTGGGCGGGATCGCGGTGCGGGACCGCTGGCTGATCGCGCTGAGGACGGCGGGCGAGGTGGGCGGGACCTGGTTCTTTCTGACCGCGCTTTTCCACATGCCGATCGCCAACGTCTCAGCGATCCTTCAGGCGCTGCCCCTGTCGGTGACGCTGGGCACCGCGGTCTTCTTCGGCGAGCGGGTGGGCTGGCGGCGCTGGACGGCGATCGCGGTGGGGTTCGCCGGCGTGATGCTGATCGTGCGGCCCGGTGCCGACGGGTTTACCGTCTATTCGCTATATGCGCTGGCCGCGGTAGCCTCGGTCACGGTCCGGGATCTGGCCGCGCGGCGGCTTTCGGCAGAGGTTCCCTCGATGGCCGTGGCGCTGGCCGCGGCGGTAGGGGTGACGGTGTTCGGTGTGCTCGGATCGGCCGTCACGCCCTGGCAGCCGGTCTCTGCGCTGGCCGCCGCACAGCTGAGCGGAGCGGTAGTGGCGCTGCTCTTCGGCTATGTCACCAGCGTGATGGCGATGCGCGTGGGCGAGATCGGTGTTGTCGCGCCGTTCCGCTATTCCAGCCTGGTGGCGGCGCTGATCCTGGGGTTCGTCATCTTCGGCGACTGGCCAGCGCCGCTGACGCTTCTGGGCAGCGCGGTGGTGGTCGCGACGGGGCTCTTCACGCTCTGGCGCGAGCGGCGAAATCGGCTGCGGGTGATCGCTCCGGTACGGCTGCGCTGAACCCTGCCGGGGTGCTGTTGACAGCTCTGTCGACTCTGTCTATACGGCGCCCACTCGGTCAGCGGAGCCTGTGCCTGAAGGCCGAAAAAAACAGGACTGTAGTGGTCACGATCCGGGCCTGTGTGCCCCGATCCTCTGGATGCCCGCCGCGTGTTCCCGCAAGTTTCGGGAGCGTCGCGGTTCGATGTGCTTTCGTGGACGCACGGAAGCGCGAGAGACGAAGCCGGGGCGCGCGCCCCAGAAAAGATGTGTTGCAACACGGGGAATAGGACCCAATGCCAACGATCCAGCAGCTGATCCGCAAGCCGCGGCAGCCGAAAGTCAAACGCTCGAAGTCGCAGCATCTGGAGTCCTGCCCCCAGAAGCGCGGCGTCTGCACCCGCGTCTACACAACGACGCCGAAGAAGCCGAACTCGGCCATGCGGAAAGTCGCCAAGGTGCGCCTGACCAATGGCTTCGAAGTGATCAGTTATATTCCGGGCGAAAGCCACAACCTGCAGGAGCACTCGGTGGTGCTGATCCGCGGCGGCCGGGTGAAGGACCTTCCGGGCGTCCGCTATCACATCCTGCGCGGCGTCTTGGACACCCAGGGCGTTAAAGACCGCAAGCAGCGCCGTTCGAAATACGGCGCCAAGCGTCCGAAGTAAGAGGAACACCCGATGTCGCGACGTCACCGCGCCGAAAAACGCGAAGTTCTGCCCGACGCCAAATATGGCGACCGTGTGCTAACTAAGTTCATGAACAACCTGATGGT
>Ga0102952_1000894_pt1 | contig 10385 bp, 7 predicted proteins | sample SalPon2A_C_D1_MG_FD_78506 | JGI IMG/M metagenome (GOLD analysis project Ga0102952, IMG submission 78506) | Soil microbial communities from South San Francisco under conditions of wetland restoration - Salt Pond MetaG R2A_C_D1_MG | ecosystem: Environmental > Terrestrial > Soil > Wetlands | place... | reverse complement strand
TGCTCGACGTGCCCGCCAGGCCGCGGCTGAAGGACCCGTCGCAATTCCGCTATATCGGCCGCGCGGCACCGGGCGTGGATCGGCACGCGATTGTCACCGGCGCCGCCGTCTATGGTTACGACGTTGCCGTGCCCGGTATGAAATATGCGTGCGTGGCACGCGCACCGGTGTTCGACGCACGGATCCGCAGCGTCGACACGACTGCGGCTCGGGCCGTCGCCGGCGTGCGCAGTTTCTGCCGTATCCCGTTTTCGCCGCATACCCGCGATTTTCGCCCGGAGGAAGGCGTTGCCGTGGTTGCCGACAGCAGCTGGGCTGCGATACGCGGCCGCGCCGCGCTTGCCATCGACTGGGACCTCGGCGAGAACGCGGGCTACAACACCGCGGACTACCGCAGGCAGCTCGCGGCGAGCGTGCAGCAACCGGGCACGGTGCACCTTGGCCGCGGCGACATCGACGCGGCGCTGGCCGGTGACGGCCACCTGGTCGAAGCGCAATACGAGACACCGATGCTCGCCCAGGCGCCGATGGAACCGCCGGTGGCCACGGCGTGGGTGCGCGACAACGGCGACTGCGAGATCTGGGCGCCCGCGCAGGACGCGCAGGCCACGCAGGCGCTGATCGCGGAATGGCTCGGCATCGACGCGTCGCGCGTCACCGTGAACGTGACGCTCCTGGGCGGCGGCTTCGGCCGCAAATCGCAGGTTGATTTCATCGTCGAGGCAGTAGAGACGTCGCGTCAGACCGGCGCGCCGGTGAAACTGCTGTGGACTCGCGAGGACGACATCCGCAACTGCTACTTCCACTCCGAGGCTGTGCAGCTGATGCGCGCGAAGCTCGGTGCAGACGGCTTGCCGGCCGCCTGGCTGATGCGTGCCGCGTATCCGTCGATCGACTGGATGTGGCAGCCCGGTCTGGACGAGCCGATGCCCTGGGAGGTCGGCATGGGCTGGACCAACATGCCGTTCGACGTGGCGAACGTCAGCGTCGAAGGCTGCAAGGCGCGTATCCCGATCCGCATCGGCTGGCTGCGCAGCGTGTGCAATGTCTGGCACGCGTTTTCGATCAACGGCTTCGTCGACGAGATGGCCGAGGCTGCCGGCGAAGACCCGCTCGCCTACCGCCTGCGGCTGCTCGGCGAGGACCGCATCTTCGATGCCCCCAACGAACCGCCGCCGACCGAGCCGAGTTCCTTCAGCGGGCTGACGGTCGACACCGGCCGATATCGCCGCGTGCTCGAGCACATCGCCGCGCGTACCGACTGGGGCAAGCCGCTGCCCGACGGCCACTATCGAGGCATCGCGGTACACAACAGTTTCTACAGCTACACGGCCAGCGTGGTGGAGATCGCTGTCGACGAGGCGGGCGCCTTCCGTGTGATCAGCGTGGACACCGCCGTCGACTGCGGCCGCATAGTCAACCCGGAAGGCGTCATCGCGCAGGTCGAGGGCGCGACGATCTACGGCCTGAGCATCGCGCTGTACGGCGAGCTGACGGCGCGCGACGGCCGTGTCGAGCAAAGCAATTTCGGCGACTACCGTATCCTGCGCATCCACGAGACGCCGGGCAGCATTCGCGCGCACCTGATGGACAGCGACGAGCCGCCGAGCGGTATCGGCGAACCGCCCACGCCGGTGGTGGCGCCGGCGCTCGCCGCGGCGCTGCACGCCGCGAGTGGCCGGCGCCTGCGCCGCATGCCGCTGCTCGCCGAGTGGAACCGCTCGGCCGCCGGTTGAGACGATCCGCTCGGCCTTGCCCGCCGTGTCAATCCGGCGGCAGGGGCTGCTGCTGCGCAATGCAATGCACGCCGCCGCCGACGGCGATCGGCTTGATCCGTACCTGCACGATCGTGCGCTCCGGGTAGATAGTGTTGGAATGAGGGCGCGGAGTTGCCTCAACCGGGTACGGCGCGTCAGGATTACGTGATCGTGCCGGAGTCGCCCCGCGTTCGCGTCCCGCATCGTGGTGACTCATGGATCGCCGGCTGGTGGCGAACCCGGGAGACGACCGGCGCAGGGAGCCACAGCGGCGGGCGTGTCGCCCGCCATGTAACCGACGACCGATAAATGAGATTCCTGCATACATCCGATTGGCAACTGGGCATGACCCGCGCATTCCTCGGCGAGGAGGCCGTCGCACGCTTTGCCCAGGCACGCATCGGCGCAATCACCACGCTTGGCAAGCACGCAGCAGACAACGGCGCCGGCTTCATCATCGTGGCCGGCGACGTGTTCGAGTCCAACCAGGTGTCGCGCGTGGTGCTGGCCCGCACCATCGATGCGCTCGAAGCATTACCGGTGCCCGTATTCCTGTTGCCCGGCAATCACGATCCGCTGGACGGCGCGTCGATTTTTGCCACGAAGGAATTCGAGAGCACGAGCGAACACGTCATCGTCATTCGCGACATGACGCCGATCCCGGTGCCCGGGCTGCAGGGGGTCGAGGTCGTCGGCGCGCCGTGGCGCAGCAAGCGCCCCGGTTCGGACCTGTGCCGCGAGCTTGCCGAGTCGCTGCAACCGGCGCAAGGTGTCATGCGAATCGCGGTGGCGCACGGCCAGGTTACCTCGCTGGCACCGGATACCTCGCGTGCGGAGGTCATCGACGAAGGCGCGCTCGACGCCGCATTGGCCGCCGGCAAGTTCCATTACGTCGGCCTCGGCGATCGCCATTCCGTCCACCCGGTGGGAAGCAGCGGCCGAAGCTGGTATTCGGGCGCGCCGGTGGCGACCGCGTTCGATGAAACGGATCCCAACAAGGCATTGCTGGTTGACCTTGCGGACAACGAGTGCTGCGTCAGCCCGCTTGATGTCGGCAACTGGCACTTTATCGCCGCGCAGCGTGCCCTCGACGGACCGGGGGACCTCGCGGAGTTTTCCGACTGGCTCGACAGCCTGCCCGACAAGGAGTGCACGGCGGTCAAGGTGGGCCTTGAGGGCAGCATCAACCTGGCCACGGCCGGGGCCCTCGATGAGCTGTTGGCCGAGCATGCCCCGCGCTTCGCAAGCCTCCGGATACGCGAGCGCACGACCCGGCTCGCCGTGCTGCCAGATGCCCTGGACCAGGACAGCGTTGCGCTCGCCGGCTACGCGCGCGCGGCCTGGAACGAGCTGCTGGAGCAGGCGAACGACGGCGACGGGGAGGCCAGCGATGCCCTGCGGCTGCTGTACCGCCTGAGCCGCGCTGGGGGCGCATAGTGGAGCTCATCCGGCTGTCCTTGACGGACTGGCGAGGCGTCGCCGCGCGCGACATCGCATTTGGCCCGGGCGTGACGATCATCGAGGGACCGAACGAGAGCGGCAAGTCCACGATCGTGCAGGCCTTGTATACGCTCTTCAAGGAACTGGATTCATCCAAAAAGAAAGAGGTCAGGGCCATCCAGCCGGTCGGTCGCGACGTCGGCAGCGCCGTGAAAGCCGAAATCAAGAGCGGTGACTATCATTTCGTTTATGCGAAAACCTATAACAAGCGCCCGGCGACGGAGCTTCGAGTGCTGGGTCCGGCGAAGGTGCAGCTGACCGGCCGCGAGGCACACGAGCGCGCCGAGCAAATGCTCAGCGAGACCGTCGACATGGCATTGTGGGAAGCATTGCTCGTCAGCCAGGGCGAAAAGATCGAACTCAGCAACCTGCAGGACTCCGATGGCCTGGCAAAGGCGCTTGACGAGGCCGCCGGCTCGAGCCAGTCGAGCCATGAGGACAGCCGCCTGATCGACGCGGTGCAGCTCGAATACGAACAGTATTATTCGCTGAAGGCCGGCAAGCCGCGTTTTGCCGACCTGGAGCAGCGCTGCAAGAATGCAAAAACGGCGCTCGACGACGCCGAACGGCAGCTGCAGGAGGTCGAGGCAGACGTCAGGGAGCACGAGCGCGTCGTGGCGGAGGTGCGGCGTCTGCAGGCATCACTGCCGGCGCTCGAGGCGAGCGTGCGCAAACACCGGCAGGCCTGGGACGCGATCCAGTTCCTGCAGGGCGAGCTGCAGGCGAAGCAAAAGGCACTCGAGGCAGCGATGCGGCTGCAACGCGCGGCGGACGAGCAGCGCGCCGACCGCGAGCGTGCGATCGAGGACATCGCACAGGCAGTTGATGCCCTTGGGCGCATCGCGGCAAAGCATGGTCCATTAAAGGCACGGGTTGCCGCCATAGACGACGAACTCGCCAAGGCGAAGCTGCTGGTCGGCCGGCAGCGCGAACAGGAGAAAACCACTCGCGCAGCGGCAGAGCTGGCGCGGCGGGACGCCGAGTACCTCGGCAACCAGGCCGAACTCGAGGCCCAACGCCGGCGCCTGGACGAACTCGGCGAACTCGCCAAAAAGCGCAGCGAGGCTCTCGGTACCGCCGGCGCCATCAAGGTGACCGACAGGCTGCTGGACGAAATTCGTGCCGCGGACCGCGAACTGGCGATTGCCGAAAGCAAGCGCAACACGGCCGCGACCCGGGTGACGGTCACGGCCGAGCAGGACCTGGCGCTGGAGCTCAACGCTGCAGTGACACCCCTTGAAGCCGACGAGTCGCACACCGAGACGGTTGCGGCGAGCATGACGCTGCGGCTGCCCGGCGTGGCCTGCATCGAAGTTGCACCGTCGGCTTCCGTGGCCGAGCTCAAGGAAGCGGCGGACGAGGCCGGCGCGCGCCTCGAGGCAAAGCTGGGCCAGGCCGGCGCCGCCGGTTTGAGCGATGCGGTTGCCGCCCATCAACAGCGTGCGGCCGCCATGGCTGAGGCTGAGCATATGCGGCAGCGACAGCGCGCGTTGCTGGGGGAGCGCAGCGAGGACGAGATCCGGCGATACCTGAGCGAACTCGAGCAGGCCGGCAAGTACTGGCAGCAGGAACGCGGTGCGGACACGCCGTTGCCGGCGTCGGCCGACGCCGCACGGGTAATCGCCAAGGACGCCGGGCAGGCATACCAGGAAGCCGTAACGGCGCTGGAGTCGGCGCGCGGCCAGGCCGAACGTTTGCAAGACGCGTTCGACGAGCAGGACAGCCAGCTGCGCATCGCCGACAAGGACATGGCCGGCCACAAGGCTGCGCTCGCTAGCCGCGAGGCAGAGCTCGCGCGACAACGCAAGGAACGTCCGGACGACGTGCTCGCCCGGGAGGCCGACGAGGCCACGGCCGCTAGCGCCCGGTTGCGGGAGGAACTCGAGGGCCTGCAAGCGCGTCTCGCGGCACAGTCACCCGATGCCGCGCGGGCACTGCTGGAGAACGCCGAGGCAGCCAGGCAGCGGGCACTTGAGGAGCAGCGGGACGCGGAGACACGCCGCGCGGTTCTTGCGGATCGCCTGCAAAGCGCCCGCGCCGACGGCCGCTACGATGCACTGGAGGCCGCCGGGCGCCGCCACGCCGCGCTGCAGGCAGAACTGGCGAGAACCGGGCGGCGCGCCCGGGCGGCGCGGCGCCTGTGGGACACGCTGAATCGCCACCGCGATGCAGCCCGCCAGCGCTACGTGCAGCCGCTGCGGGAAGCGATCGAGGGGCTCGGCGCGATCGTCTTCGGCGAGTCTTTCGAAGTTACTATCGGCGAGGACTGGTCGGTGGTTACCTGTACCCGTGACGGCGAGACATTGCCATTCGACGACCTAAGCGTCGGCACCAAAGAACAGCTCAGCATCCTGAGCCGGCTGGCGGCGGCGCAAATCGTGTCGAGCCAGGGCGGCGTGCCGCTGATCATCGACGACGCGCTCGGCTTCTCCGATCCCGAACGGCTGGAAAGCATGGGAGCGGCAATCGCCGCAGCCGCGAAGCGCTGCCAGATTGTCATACTCACCTGTACGCCGGGACGCTTCGCGTATATCGGTTCGGCGGACGTCGTGAACCTGTAGACACCGGCGTGTCGGCCGCCCGGCCGGTCACCGCCGCCCGGCCAGCGCTGCGCGGCGCAGGTTGACGACGGCGTCACTGATACGCACGTCGTACCCGTCATCGCCGTCGTCGAGACGCCGCAGCTCGGCGGGCAGGCAGCCGAGCTCACGCCGCGCCCATGCGGCGGCCACGCCGGGATCCAGCGTCTCGACATGCAGCGGCTCGCCGGCGCGAACGATCGGCTGCAGCAGCGCGTCCGCGTTACGCCGTTCGTCGCGCAATGTGACTTCGTCGTGCGTGCAGCGTCCCGAGCCATCACGAAATCGATACACCTGTTTTTCGCCCGGGTAGATTTCCTTGCCCGGCGAGTCCTTGACGCGCGGTGAGCCGTCGTAGCTGGTCAGCTTGTAAACCAGGTCCAGGCTCGGTGAATCGGCGGACGTGCCGAGCGAGGTGCCGACGCCGAAGGCATCGATCGGCGCATCGCCGCCGACCAGGCGGGCAATGGCGTGTTCGTCCAGGCCGCCGCTCGCGACGATTTTCACGTCTTCGAGGCCCGCGCTGTCCAGCCGTCGACGTGCCTCTCCTGCCAGCGCCGCGAGATCGCCGGAATCGAGCCGGATGGCACCCACGCGGAAACGCTCGCCCAGCTCCCTGCGAAGTGCGATGACCTTGTCGACACCCTCGATCGTGTCGAAAGTATCGACCAGCAAGGTCGTTTCCGGGTACAGGTCGGCATAGGCCTTGAACGCTTCGCGCTCGTTGCCGTGCGCCTGGATGAAACTGTGCGCCATCGTGCCGCCGACCGGCAGACCGAACGCCAGGCCGCCCAGCACATTGCTGGTCTGCGCGATACCCGCCACGCGGAACGCGCGCACGCCGTGCACCGCCGCATCGATGCCGTGCATGCGCCGCATGCCGAAATCCATGAGCGGGCGGCCACGGGCGGCCAGCACCAGGCGCAGTGCCTTCGATGCCAATACCGTTTCGAGGTGCACGACGTTCATCAATAGCGTCTCGAGCAATTGCGCCTCCGCGACAGGCGCGGTGACTTCCAGCAATGGCTCGTGCGGGAACACCGGCGTGCCCTCCGGTACGGCAACGATGTCTCCGGTGAAGCGGAAATCCTCGAGCCAGCGGAGGAAATCGTCCTGGAACATACCAATCCGGCTCAAGTCGTCGATTGCGCTGCCGGGAAAGCGCAGGCCGGTGACCAGGTGGGCCGCGTGTTGCTGTCCGCAGGCCAGCATCATGCGCCGGTGTGCGGGCAACTGGCGAAAGTGCAGGCTGAAGCTCGCACGCGCCTGCATGTCGCAGGCGCGGTAGGCCTGCAGCATCGTCAATTCGTAAAGGTCCGTCAGCAGGCCGAGATCGGCTGCCGATACGAAGCGCCGTGACGGTCCGCTCCCGCTCACGCGGCCGCCGGCAGGCGTGCGCCGGCTTCGCGCCCGGCCACCCCGGCATTCTTGCCGACCGCCCGTGTGCCGTCCGGACAGCAATCGTTTTGCGCATCGACGATGATGACGGCATCTCCCGTATCGAGTTGTGAGCCCATCATCGGTCCTCTCCTTTACAGTATTCCGTGTACCCCGCATTGTACGAAACCGGCGATACGATTCACAAAAGCAGCCGTGCGGCACACCCTGCGCGGTTCGCATTACAATGTCGCCAGGCGGCCCGACGCGGACAATGGAGAAAACCCGGTGACCGGACATATGTTTTTCCTGCCCTTGCTGGCACAAATCGTTCTGGTGTTCTGGCTGTACCTGCGGCTTGCCGGGGCAAAGGCGCTGGCGGTACGTAACGGACAGGTCGACCAAGGGCGGCGCGCATTGCACGATGATGCCTGGCCCGCGCCGGTGATGCAGATCAACAACTGCATTCGCAACCAGTTCGAAGTGCCGGTACTGTTTTACGTACTGATGCTCGTGGCGTGGAATCTCGGCCTGGCAGGCACGGTGATGCTGGTATTCGCATGGCTGTTCGTCATCAGTCGCTACGTCCACGCGGGCGTTCACACTGGCAGCAATTACGTACCGCTGCGCCGGAATGTGTTCATGCTCGGCTGCCTCGTGTTGATGGCGATGACCGTGGTGATCTTGTACGCGATCCTCATGTCGCGGTTGCATTGACGGACTTCGGGGTGCGCAGTGACAATCTTCGCGGGATAGTCTTCATGCTGCTGGGCATGGCCGCGCTGTCCCTGATGGATGCGACCATGAAGGAACTGTCCGGGCGTTATCCGGCGCTCGAGGTCGCGGCGCTGCGCGGAGTCGTTTCGCTGCCGTTCGTGATCGTGTGGGTGTACTGGCGCGAACGCCATTTGCGCACGCTGCTGGCCGTGCGCTGGGGCTGGCAATTCGCGCGTGGCGGGTTGGCCATCGTCATGCTCGGCTGTTTCATATTCGCGATCAGCAGTATGCCGCTGTCCGAAGCCTACACGCTGTTCTTCATCTCGCCGCTGCTGATCACCGCACTGTCCGTGCCGCTGCTCGGGGAGGTGGTCGGGCCGCGGCGCTGGCTGGCGGTGGTAGCAGGTTTCGCCGGTGTACTCGTCGTACTGCGGCCGGGATTCGTGGCACTCGATTTGGCAACGCTTGCCGTACTGGTCAGTGCCATTTGTTATGCGCTGAACGCGGTGAGTGTGCGTATCCTGGGGCGCACGGATTCCACCGCGGCGATGTCCTTCTGGTTCATGGTGATGGTGGCCGTCGGCGCCGGGCTGCTGGCGTTGCCGAACTGGCAGGCGGTGCGGCTCGCGGATAGCGGTTGGCTGCTCGCGCTGGGCATTACCGGCGCCCTCGGCCAGATGCTGCTGACGGCCGCGTTCCGCTGTGCGCCGATTTCGGTGATCGCGCCATTCGAGTACTCGACGCTGTTCTGGGGCGTCATGCTGGACCTCGCGATCTGGGGCAAATTGCCGGAGCCCATCGTGTTCGTCGGCGCCGCGGTCATCGTTGCGAGCGGGTTGTACGTGATCTACCGGGAGCGTGCCGCGGTGCCGGTGTCATCCGCAGACGGTTTTTCTCCCTAGCAGCCTGTCGGACTCAGGCCAGAGCTACTGCGACGGCCGGCAATCGGCCCGTTTTGCCGCCATCTCGCTACGATCGCCTGAGTCCGACAGGCTGCCAGGAGTCCGCTTGAAATATAATAGACTAGGATATAATATCCTTGTCTATTATGTCCGCGAAGATCGATATCTCGCTGGGTTTCCTGTTAAGCGACGTCACGCGCCTGTTCCGCAAGCACTTCGATCGCCGTGCGCTGGCGTTCGACCTGACACGCGCACAGTGGCGCGCCCTGAAGTGGCTCAATGCCGGCGAGGGCATGACCCAGTCGGCGCTCGCGGAACAGCTGGAGATGGAGCCGATGGCCGTGGGCCGCGTCATCGACCGCCTGCAAACGGCACAGTTTGTCGAACGCCGCGCGGACCCGCATGACCGCCGGAGCTGGCGGCTGTTCCTGACGCGCCGCGCCCACGCGGTCGTCGACGACATGCAGCAGGTGTCGCTCGAGCTGCGCGGCGAGGCGCTGCGCGGTATCTCGACAAAGGACCTCGACTGCACCATGCATGTCTTGCAGACCATGAAACAAAACCTGCTGGCGCTCGGCGAGCGCGATGCAAAGGACTGACGGCAAATGACGGGCAAAGACGACACGCCGAACACATCGGCCGACGGGCGCCGCGCGCGACGCGCTGGCCAGTGGTTCCTGTGGTTGCTCGGACCGGCCGTGGTGCTCGCGGGTGCCGCGTGGTTCGTGTTCACGAGCGGTCGTTACGAGTCGACGGACAATGCCTACCTGCACGCCGATATCATCCGCATTGCACCGGAAGTCAGCGGCCGCGTCGTTGCCGTCGCGGTGCGCGAGAACCAGCGTGTACACGCCGGTGATGTGCTGTTCCGCATCGATCCGCAGGCATTCGAACTGGCGGTAGCCGAACTGCAGGCGCAGGCGGCGGCCATCGGCGAGTACCTGGATTCCTCGCGCGACGGCTACGCGGCGGCGCTGGCCGATCTCGACGCACGGCGTGCGGACCTGAAACACGCACGGCAGCAGTTGCAGCGGGTCGCGGACCTGCGCGCCCGCGGCGTGGTGTCCGCGCAGGTGCTCGATGATGCGGCGACCGCCGTGGAAACCGCCGCCGCCGATCGCGATGCGGCCGCGGCCGAGGCCGCGAAGGCGAAAACGCTGCTCGGCGGCGACGCCGACGCACCGGCGCGCGAGCTGGCTGCCTACCGGGTGGTGCAGGCGCGCCTCGACAAGGCGCAACTCGACCTGGCGCATGCCGTCGTGCGCGCACCCCAAGACGGCGTCATCGGCAGCGAATCGCTGCAGGTCGGCGACTATGCCACGGTCGGCCAGCCGGTCATGCCGCTCGTCACCGACAACATCTGGATCGACGCGAATTTCAAGGAGACCGACATGACCTGGGTGCGTCCCGGGCAACGCGCCACCGTTCGTGTCGACACCTATCCCGGCCGCGAATGGCAGGCGGCCGTGGCCTCCATCAGCCCGGCGCCGCGTGCCCAGATCTCGGTGCTGCCGGCGCAGAACGCGACAAGCAACCCGGCCCAGCTCGTGAGG
>Ga0102952_1000893_pt1 | contig 10390 bp, 5 predicted proteins | sample SalPon2A_C_D1_MG_FD_78506 | JGI IMG/M metagenome (GOLD analysis project Ga0102952, IMG submission 78506) | Soil microbial communities from South San Francisco under conditions of wetland restoration - Salt Pond MetaG R2A_C_D1_MG | ecosystem: Environmental > Terrestrial > Soil > Wetlands | place... | reverse complement strand
GTTCCCGTCCGTTGGTATTGCTATAAAAAAAGGCCAGTTTGCTGCCGGGGACTTTGCGGAAACGGAAGGTAATTGCTTTATCGATAGCTGCCGGAAGCACATAGCCCATATTATAGTCGGTATGCTCCCCGATCAGATTGATACGCCCGGGGGCTGCGACCGTCAGGTCGAATGGTGGTTTCGGTGCAGGAGGATTTGAGTTCACGCCGGAAGGCTGATTTTTACGGCCACAAGATATAAAAATACCGGCGGCTGCGGGAATCAAAATTATCCGGGTACCAGGGTATTGGGTTGGAATGACGATTTGGGGGCGTCACAAACCGGACAGCTGTAGTCTGGCGGAAGTTCATCAAACGAAAGGCGGGGTGGGATGCTGTTTTTTTCATCGCCCAATACCGGATCATAAACCGTCTGGCACTCCCTGCATTGAAAAACTTCCCTGGGGGGTTGCCCCTCCTCTTTGCGGCGCTGCCTGGGCTCAGCCGGGAGCCTGCCCAATTGTTCAAAATATTTCTTGCTTAGTTCCATCAACAAGCCGGGCAACTCTATTTTATCAACATCCTGGGCGTAGATTTTGTAATGTTGCGAATTCGGGTCGAAATTCCTGAAGTGAAGGACGTTGTATGTCGGGCGCACCTCAAAACTCCGAACCATCCCTGGTGGGGCATTTTTCTCCAGGATGACCGAAGCAAAATGCGATCGCTTGCCCACTTCGTTGCTGATCCCGAATGTGAGGCCGTAGGTGCTGATATCGTTTTGGTCAAAACTTCGGACCAGATATTGTTTCAGATCGAGCGCATCCTTATCGTCCACAGGGAGGTGCCAGTTCATTTCCAGCTGTGAGTGCCGGATGTTGATGCCGCTCTGCCCCAGGAATCGTTCCAATTCGGGCCTGCTATTTTGTTTTATCCCCTTGATAATCAAAGATTTCCAGGGAGTGATGCATATCTTCCCAATGCTGTTGTCCAGGCAGAACCCACAAAGATCCTTTAGAAAAGAGAGGTTGTATTTATTGTTTCTCCAATAAAGCCCGAGCCAGTATTTATCAATCCCCATCCGGTTCATCCCTTCGTAATACGGGAAAGTAAGGTATGGGACTTCCAGGGGCTTGTCAATATTTTTGTTATTCGTGTCGAGCTGCCGGTTGAGGATATCGAACAATTCCTCCACATCGGTGATATCTTTGTAAAGGCCTTCGATCGCCTTACAAAATATGGTGATATCCCAACTATAGACCAGTACCGGATAAAATGCAGCTGTTTTCCAATGGGGTAGTTTGATATGCAAATACCAGTAATCCTCATGGGAAGAGGCAATGAAGTTTAAATTGCCGTTAAATAGTGGTACCAATCGTTGCCGTGGGTCCGTGATATTGATTTTCAGCCGGGGCCGGAAATCAAAGCGCTCCAGGATATACAGATAGGTGGAACCTTTCAGCCAGTGGGTCATCTCAAAAATGTCTGCCGAAACATAGGAACATACGATATTCTGGTAAGAACGCTCGCAAACAATATCGGTTTGGAACCTGGACATGCCTTCCAGTTGTTTGGCCTTCGGCACGGAAAGCGGAAAGAGCAAATCCTGACGGGATCCGAAGAAAACACTATCCAGGCCCGCCTTCTCGAGTATGGCAATGCTGTCCTTGAGTTCCCCCGGAGAAGTGACCCCGCCTTTGATAAGGATGCGATGCAGATCGTCGTTCATAAGCCTTTATTTAAACCGTTTCGGCCTTTAAAGCCCCGTCCAGCAGGGCCTGTACTTCCGGTTTGCAACTGCCACACCCCAGCCCGGCCCCTGTAGACGAACAGAGCTTGCCAAAGTCTGTGCACCCGCCTTCTATTGCTTCGCTAAGGTTGCCGTCTCCCACCTGGCTGCAGGTGCAGACGATCCTTCCCTTCAGCGGTACGGATTGCCTGTTCCCCCTAAGCAGTTCATTTCTTTTCTCCGAAAGTTCGATTTCCTCCTCAATCAGCCTTTTAAATTCTGCAAATTCAGACTTGTCACCCATCAGGATGGCTCCCCGGAGTGTGTCGTCCTGTACAATACACTTTTTATAATACCGTTTGCTTACATCCATAAAAATAACTTCTTCAAAAGAAGGATCTCCCTCGGGAGGATTTACCATGCCCAGGCTGCAAAGGTCCAGGTCTTCAAATTTCAGGATGTTCATAAGTACAGAACCGTTATAAATACTGCTGAAATCGCCCAGGATATAGCTGGCCGCCCTGTCTGCCTGCTGTTCCGCAGCGGAGGTAATGCCGTAAAGGGAATTCCTGAATTCGGCTATTTCCCCCAGGGCAAAGATATTGGGATCGCTGGTCTGCAGGTATTCATTCACAATGACCCCCCGCCCGGTACGAAGGTCGGAATGCTTCGCCAACTCGATGTTCGGCCGGGTCCCAATAGCAAAAACTATGGCCTGGCATTTAAGCGTGCGCCCGGTTTTGAGGGTAACTGACAGATCACGGCCGGTCTCTCCATCCCCGAAGACAGTACTCACTTCATTGTCGAAATAGATCCTGATGCCCCGTTCAATTACGTCTTCGGCCAGGAGCTGGCTGGCTACCCGGTCCAGTTGGCGCTCCATAAGCCTCGGGGCCCGCTGGATGATACTGATATTGATATCTCGTTTACTCAGTGCCGCTGCGAGTTCGAGCCCCAGTAACCCGCCTCCCACGATCACCACATGTTGATCCCCGGGCTCCAGTCCGGTTTCCTGCAAATAACGCCTGAGGCTATCGGCATCCGACCGCTCGCGCATGGTAAACCGTCCGGGAAGGTCCATATGCATGTCGCTGGGAATAAAGGCACGGCTGCCGGTAGCCAGGATCAGGAGGTCGTAGGAATGGGTACCGCCCTTGTCGTCGGTTACCGTTTTCGTTTCCTTGTCGATAGAGGCAATGCCCAGGCTGCCATGCAACCGGATATCCAGCTTTTTGAGCTCCCCTTCTTTTAGTTTTTCCAGGGCTTCCCAGGTTAATTCCTCGCTGACATACTCTGGTAGCAGCACCCGGTTATAAAAGGCATCCGGCTCCCTGGAAAAAACGTGCAGTTCATCGGTCTCATTTTGCCTGCGATAGCTTTGCACAAACCGGTATGCCGCGGCCCCAGCCCCGATAATGATGATCTTTTGTTTAGGCTTGACATACCGCGCCACCTCCACGGCACAATATTTAAAATCGGGCTCCTTGGAAACCGGGTCGACCAAATCATTGGTGAGGTTGTTCGCCCGCCCGTAATCGTTATTCAGGATCTTTCCCCAGTGCATAGGCAGGAAAACCACCCGTTCCCTTATATCAAAATTCACTTTCACTTTTACACGGACCTGCCCCCTGGGGCTTTTTATCACGGCCAGGTCCCCGTCCTTGAGTTTCCTCAGGTAGGCATCTACCTTGTTCATCTCCAAAATGGGTTCCGGGATATGGGTCAGCAACCGTTTTACTTTACCCGTGCGTGTGCGGGTATGCCATTGATCCCTGATCCTGCCGGTATTAAGGATCAGGGGAAATGCTTCCGTGAGCGGCTCGGACTGGTTATACAATTTGGCCGGAGCATTGAAATGTGATTTCTCATCGTTTGTAAAAAACTTTCTGTCCGTAAACAGGCGGGGGGTACCCGGGTGGGCGGGATGGGGGACCGGCCACTGGAAGCTACCCTCGTTTTGAAGCCGTTTATGGGAAAGGCCGGATATATCGATGTTTGTTCCTTTGGTAAGAAGGCAATGTTCGTCGTATACTTCTGATGCATTTTGGTAGTCAAACCCATAATATCCCATTTTCTGCGCAAAACGCCAGATGATTTCAGCATCGGGAAGCGCTTCGCCGGGGGCATCCAGGACCTTGGGCAGATAGCTGATACGCCGCTCGGAGTTGGTCATGGTGCCTTCTTTTTCCAACCAGGCGGCGGCAGGCAAAAGCAGATCGGCGTAACGCGTGGTTTCAGAGAGATGAGATATATCCTGCACCACAACAAAATTGGCGCGCTTCAGGGCGCGTTCCACCTTATGGGCATTCGGCATGCTAACCACGGGATTGGTACAGATAATCCATATAGCCTTTAGCTTTCCGCTTTCCAATGCATCTACCATTTCGGTCGCGGTAAGCCCGGGCTCGGACTGTATAGGTTTTCCGCCCCAGAATTCGGACACCTCCTCCCGGTGCCGGGGGTTGCCGAGTTCCCGGTGGGCTGCAAGAAGGCTGGCCATACCGCCTACTTCCCTGCCACCCATGGCATTGGGCTGCCCGGTAAGTGAAAACGGGCCGGCACCCGGTTTTCCGATCTGCCCGGTGAGGAGCGACAAATTCATCAGCGCGATGTTCTTTGAAACGCCGATCACACTTTGGTTCAGGCCCATGGTCCACAGACTGAGAAAATGGTTTGCATCGCCAATAAGCTTGGCTGCTTTCCGGATTTGTTCCACGGGGATATCGCAGATCTCGGCGGCTTTCCGAACCGGCAGCTGAAATGCGCTTTGCCGGCAGGCTTCGAAGTTTACGGTATGGTTTTTTATGAAATGCCGGTCAATTTTCTTCCTTTCGATCAGGCACCTGGCTATGGCATTAAAAAGAACCACATCGGTACCTGGCAGGATTTGAAGATGCAGGTCGGCCGCTGCACAGGTCTGCGTTTTCCTGGGATCAACTACCAGGATCTTTACGCCGGGATTTTGTTCCTTATGCTGTTCAATCCGGCGAAAAAGGATCGGATGGCACCAGGCAGGATTGGCGCCTGCAATCAGAAAACAATCCGCCAGTTCTATATCGTCGTAGCTTATGGGCACGGCATCCTCCCCAACAAGTTGTTTGTATCCGACCACGGCCGAACTCATACAGAGCCTGGAATTGGTATCAATATTATTGGTGCCGATAAATCCCTTGCAGAGCTTGTTCACGAGGTAGTATTCTTCCGTAAGGCATTGTCCCGATACATAAAACCCAACGCTGTCCGGTCCATGCCTGTCTATGATACTCTTAAATACCGAAGCGGCACGATCCAGTGCCGTATCCCAGGAGACCACCTGCCTGCTGTGGTTTCGGCTCCAGCGCATTTCGGGATACAGGATCCGGTCTGAAACATCCTCCGCCACATAGTGAAGGTTCTTCCCTTTGGAACAAAGCATTCCTTTGTTCACGGGATAGTCAGGATCGCCTGTGAGGTGGATTTTACCTTTATGGTCTTTCTCCACCAGCACCCCGCAACCCACCCCGCAATACGAACAAATGGATTTTTGTACGGCTTTTTTCTGCATTCGGTTTCGATCTGCCTAAGGCCTCGGTCTTTTGGGGGTGAAATTACAAACATCAGTATTAATACGTAGTTATATTTTCGTAATAGTTCGGCTGATTTTTAAGGGAATGATAAAAATTATACCGGCTTTGTACCAATTCCTGAATGGGGTTGGCCGGGTTACACGAGCTGATATTCCCGTGCTTTTTTGGAAAGTTCGATCAGATTCCGGACGCCCATCTTCCGCATCAAATTAAAGCGGTGGGTTTCTACGGTTCGCTTGCTTTTCTGAAGTTTTTGCGAGATCTGTTTATTGGTTAGCCCGGAGAGGACCAGTTCAAGGACTTCCAGCTCTTTGGCGGTTAGATCGAATGGCGCTTCCCCGGAATTGGACCGGTGTCCCGCCTCTGAAGCTGTCGCGTTTTGCCCCAGCAGGTTATTGACAAGTACATTGGAAATATCCCCGCTAAAATATTTACCCCCCTGCACCACCGTATTGATAGCCTTGATGAATTCGGATTTTCCGGTATCCTTCAACAGATAGCCGCTGGCACCTGCACTTAGCGATTTCAGGATATATTCCTCGGAGTCGTGCATGGAAAGGATAATGGATTTAACCGGGTGTTTGAGCCTTTTGAGCTCTTCTACGGCTTCAATTCCATTCATAACGGGCATCCGGATGTCGATGATCAGCAGCACCGGGTTTTTCTTCTGTACCAGGGCTACCGCCTCTTCGCCATTGGAGGCTTCCCCAATTACATCAAAATCATCTTCCTCCTCCAGGAGGGAACGAATCCCGTCTCGTACCAGCGAATGGTCATCGGCTAAAATAATCGTAGTGGTTCCCTGCACGCTTGCCGTATCTTGATGAATGCCAACAAATATAGGACAAAACAGGCATATACGTAGAAATCCGTAGGAAGTACCGGGATTTTAAGCTGGAACCCAAAATGGGAACCGCCGTGAGCACCCTCAGGCGGCACGGCAGTTTAGCCGAAGCAACGTTTGGTTTAGTCTGCAAAAGTATCCAGGAACTTTGGCTTAATGATCAGCATGGCCCAGGCCCAATTCTGGCTATTAGCCGCATCGGCTTTAGAAACACCCTTTAGTTCATACATGCCATCGGAGGCGAAGAGGTGTGAATAACCGAGCTTTAAGGCGTACCCTTTAAACGATTTGGAATATACCAGATCCAATTCGGTTCCCAGGGATCTTTCGCCACTGGGGAGTTCCTGCTCTCCGCTGAAATTCAATACTTTTAACAGGAGGCCCGATTGTTTTCCTAAATCAAAATTCGCACTCGCGTGCAGGTCTAATATGCCCACGGAATTGGCATGGTTGCCCACATAGAAATAATCCATAAAACCATTGAATTTATGATTCGTGCCATAGAGGGGGAAGAAGGCCTCGGTCTTAGTGCTTGTGGTCGATTTATTGCCACTTATAAGTTCCGCTCCTATCCCCAGGGCCACTTTTTCCGAGGCTTTGAAGCTTAAATCCAGTCCCAGCAGGTAAGCCCCGTTCTCCTTTAGTCCGCCCTGCCGCTCTCCGGTTTGTAAAAAGGCATTGGCGGCCGTTCCGAAACTACCTTTTTTATATTCCAGATGGGTACCGAAAGTTTGCAGGTTGCTGGTACCGTCTCCGTCACCATTGGAATCAAAATTTTGGAATCCGGTATTCAGCGCGAGCAGACTGGCCGCAAAAGTATCCCACTGCTTCTTGAGGTAAAGGTATTGCATGGCCTTATAGGAAAAGAAACCGGTGGTGGCATAGGAGGTTCCCTGTGACCGGAACCCTGCCGGGTTATCAAAATCCTGGTTGAATGCCAGTCCCAGGTCGGCCATGAAACGCTCCTTCCGATACGATACCAGGGCGGCATCGTGGTTCCTGGCCTGTTGGGTCCAGTCTACCTCTCCAAAGATGCGCTGATCATCATAGGAGATCACCTGCCGCCCCAGTTTTGTACAAAAACCTCCTCCCAATTTCAGTTTGGCCCAGGCCTCAAAGATAGAAAAGGAATTATTTTGGTCGGACGGAAGGAGTTGCCGGTTCTCTCCCCATACTATCACATCCTGCAGGCTGAGGAAAAGTTCATAGGATTCAGTCTGGAAACCGGCATTCAACCGGATTCGTGACGAAGTAGCGAAACCGGCATCGGCAGAGTCTGGAATAATGGTTCCAAACCCATTACGGTATTCGGTTCTGGGACGCAGTTGCCCGTCTAGGGTGAACTGGGCCATGCTTTGTTGTATAAACAGGGCAAATAACAAAGGCAACAGCAGTGATGTTTTCATAGGATTATTGTTTTAGTATTAGGGGGAGGGCCATACATTATTTATCTGCAGCAGTCCAGGCTACCTGGCCCTGTATTTCTTCCCGGATGGCTTTTTCATCTTCTGTCGCAAACCTGATAGCCAGAGCCATAACCGCGGCTACCATCACCAAACCACCAATAAGGAAAAACCCACTGGAGACGGCACTGGAAGCGGCTGCAGCCTGGGCGGCATGCATCGCCTTCTCGCCAAGGGTGCGGTTGGCTTCTAGGGCGGCGCTTTCAGCTGCTGCTGATTTGGCTTTCAGGAGCAGGGCTGCCAGGAAGGCCCCCACATTTCCACCTGCCCCCACAATCCCCGAAATAGAGCCAATGGCCTTGCGATTAATAAAAGGCACCACGGAAAACGTGGCACCTTCTGCCATCTGTACCGTCAGACTGAAGGTGATAAGGAAGATCATTCCCAGGATGAGGCTGGTGGTCATGGAAAATACGGAGAGCATTATGCCTTCTGCGGCAAGGATGAGGGTTAGGAAGACCACCCGGCCGCGCAGGCCGTTGCGGTTCCCGAAAAAATCCCCGAACCAGCCGCCCAGCGTACGGGCAAAGATGTTCATCAGGGCAAAGGAGAGTACCAGGTTCCCGGCGGTAAGCCGAGCCAGGCCAAAATGGTTCTGTAAATAGTCATCCATGGTGCCATAAACGGTTAACTCGATACCGAAACATGAGGCGTAAACCAGGAACAGGATCCAAACCCGGTAATCCTTGAGGGTAGTGAGGAAGGAAACACTGTCCTTGTGGATTACGGGCATTTGCCCCTTTTCTCTTAGTTCTGAAAAATTCCCTCCAGGGGCATCCTGGGTGAAGAAATAATAGACAATTCCCATGGCGAAACAGACCACGCCGGCTATGACCATGGAATATCGCCAGGCTACGTCATCGGCTATGCCAAGGCTTACCACCGCTGCCGCGATCAGTGGCATGCCCAGTCGGTTAGCCCCGCCTCCCAGGTTTCCCCATCCGGCAGAAGTGGCATTGGCTGTACCCACCACATTGGGGGCAAACATGATGGATGTATGGAACTGGGTTATCACAAAGGAAGCGCCGATAAAGCCAATAAAAAGCCTGCAAATAAGGAATTCAATGGGGGTTTGAACCACCCCCAGCAACATGACGGGGATGGATCCGAAAATCAGGAGGAACGTATAACACAGGCGGGGGCCAAAACGGTCACACAATTTCCCGATTAAAAGGCGGGCGAATACCGTCCCGGTTACGGCCAGGATGATAGAGTTCCATTTTTGGGCGGGTGTCAGGCCCAGGTCCCTCACCACATCGGGCATAAAGGGCACAATCCCGAACCAGGCGAAGAAACAAAGGAAGAAGGCAATGGAGGTAATCCAAAATGTACGGATGGGCATGCTGCGGAAATTCAGGAGTTCCAGTTTGGTGGCTTTTGCGGTAACAGGAGTTTTCATAAGGTCTGCTTTACGGGTTACTATTTTTTTACTTTGGACCAAATCTATCACAAACTAAGTATAGATACGTAATAATAGTATTAGAAATTACGTATAAACACGTATTTTTGCCAGCTTAATAATTCTGGGCAGTCAGTATTGGGAATGCACGAATTAATAACCCGGTCTTTTGCCGTATTGGCAAATATCCTGCGGCTTGTGCTTGCCGCGGAAAGCTGATAGAGTCTGAAGGTGCTCAGGAAATCCCTGTTTACAGGGTATTGCATAAGGTGACCTAAAATGATGAGTGCCGGCGCAACCGGCGCAAATTCATCCTGGCAGCATCCCTTAAATCCTTATAAGGCCTGGTTAAATCTTCAGCAGGATGACTTCTGCCTCGACATTTCCACGACCCGAATTCCAAAACTCACATCTTGGGGTGTGAGGGGTATTTTCCGTGCCGAAACGCCGGGAGGACAATAAATACCGGGAAATAGGATTCGTAATTGAATATGGACTGCCCAAAATTCGGGTTGATAATTTACATGATCCTCAATATAAATACGTAATTATTTACATATAATCACCTAAAAAATACGTAATAATACTTAATATTGCTGTGTAGAATAAGCGAGCGTTTATGAAAACAGTAGTAGTTGTCGGAAATGGCATGGTAGGGTATAAGTTTTGTGAGAAGTTCATGGCCCGTGCCAGTCCATCGGAATATAAACTTGTAGTATTCGGTGAGGAACCCCGCGTGGCATATGACCGGGTGCGCCTAAGTTCATATTTTGAAGACCGCAATGCGAATGCACTTGAAATGGCGCCAAGAAACTGGTATAAGGACCATCATATTGAGTTGATCAGCGGTGAAAGAGTAACGGATATCCACCGGGACCGCAAGACAATCAGCACCTCAAGAGACCGGGAATTCCCATACGACTTCCTGGTGCTGGCCACAGGCTCGCTCCCCTTCGTACCCCCTATCCAAGGAATTGAAAAGGAAGGTGTATTTGTGTATCGGACCATAGAAGACCTGGAAGGGATGCTGGCTCATGCCGAAAAGATCCTTGCAAAATCGGCCAGGCCGCGTGCGGCCGTCCTGGGAGGCGGACTCCTGGGGCTGGAAGCCGGAAAGGCCGTCATGGACATGGGTCTGGAACCCCATATCGTGGAATTCGCCACCAAACTTATGCCCAGACAACTGGATATCCGGAGCAGCCGGGTACTGCAACTAATCCTGGAATCCATGGGCCTCTGCATCCATCTGGGCAAAGCCACCAATAAAGTGCTCGGGAATGGTTCAATCACCGGGCTCGAATTCGGAGAAGATGATATACTCGACGTGGACATGCTGGTGATATCGGCCGGGATACGGCCAAGGGATGAGCTGGGGAAAAGCTGCAACCTGAAAATGGGGGTCCGGGGAGGGATC
>Ga0102952_1000891_pt1 | contig 10407 bp, 8 predicted proteins | sample SalPon2A_C_D1_MG_FD_78506 | JGI IMG/M metagenome (GOLD analysis project Ga0102952, IMG submission 78506) | Soil microbial communities from South San Francisco under conditions of wetland restoration - Salt Pond MetaG R2A_C_D1_MG | ecosystem: Environmental > Terrestrial > Soil > Wetlands | place... | reverse complement strand
TGCCCTGCGCGCCCAGCGCATCGATCGCCGGCGACGTGTCGCGGTCGTAGCCGTAGCAACCCAGCCGATTCGCCCGCAGCGTGTCGGCGACGATCAGCACGACGTGCTTCGCTTTGGGCGACGGCGCGCTCGGTGCCGGCGCGCTGGGCGGAGGCGCGCCGCCATCGCAGCCCGCGAGCGCCGTCGAGCAGGCCAGGTAGAGGCCCAGGGCCTTGCGTTGGATCGTGCGCATGGATGCAGGCGAGAACTCGATCCTATACCGGATCGCCGGCGGAGTCGCCTGGCTGCCGGCCCTCCTCCGATCGCTCGCGTGCGGTCAGCCGCGATCGCGGGCGACGTCGAAGCGCCTGAAGGCCGCGCCGCCGGCCCACACGAGGGCCGCGACCTCGAGGATCAGGATCACCAGGCCGAGCGCGAGCGAGAGGATCGCGAAGGTGCGGTCGCCGAACCCCGTCGCCCAGCGCAGCAGGAAGGCGGCGCCCACCGCGGCGAAACACCCGGCCGAGGCCAGCGCGAACACCAGCAGCCGCACCAGCGTGGAGAGCATCGCCCGGCCGGTGTGGTTCAGCGCGCCGTCCTGCCCGGGCGTGTAGCGAATCGGCGAGTGCAGGAACACCAGGTTGTCGATCGAGGTCCACATCAGCACGGCGATCGGCTGGGCGACGGCGATCAGCAGGATGGCCGGGTGCCAGATGCCGGCGAAGGAGACCTGCAGCGCCATCCCGATCCACACGAACGCGGTGACGAGCACGGACTCGGGCAGCATCGTGGCGAGGAAGACCTTCCAGCCCGCGAGCGGCCAAGCCTTGATGATCTCCATCTGGTCGAGGTCCTCGCGGAAGTCCAGCCGCAGGCCCGCGCACAGGTAGATCGTCCCGATCATGGCGAGCACGGCGGGCGCCAGCAGGGTCGACCGCTCGTCGTCCCCGGCCTGCCCGGAGCCGATCATCATGGTGGAGACGATGGTCAGGGCGCCGACGATCATCGCGCCGGTGAACATCGCGCCCTTGGCCTTGCGCGCGATGGAGAGGGCCTTGCGCCAGGCGATCGCGCCGAACGGTCCGCGGCCGAAGATCCACGGCAGGCGGCGAGCGGCCGCGCCGGCGGCCACCTTGCCGGGACCGCGGCGGCCGCGGCGCAGGCGCTGCGCCACGTCGGCGGAGGTGGCCAGCGAGAGCTCCCGGAAGTCCACCGGAACCCGCGCCACGAACTCGAAGGCGACCAGCCAGATGCCGGCGCACACCGCGAACCACAGCAGGAACGAGGTCGCGTCCCCCGCCGCCATCATGTTGGCCCAGGGGCGGAACGGCAGGAGCACGGCCACCAGCACCGGATGCGACAGCAGACCCCGCAGATCGGTGTCCAGCCCCAGCTCCGCGAGCCGGGCGCCGCTCCGCGCGCCGGTGGTCAAGGCGACGCCGAGGAAGAACACCAGGGTGACGAGCGCGAGGTTGACCACCCGCAGGGGCAGCTTCGAGAGGCGCGCGGCGATGCGGTTCTCCGCGCTCCCGGCGAGCAACGACACGCCCTGGCCCGCGACCGGCAGGATCAGCGTGGCCGTGAAGGCGCCGATGCAACCGTAGGTTCGGTGCGGCATGTAGCGGCCCACCATCAAGCCGATGACCACGCCGCCGAACAGCGTGCGCCCCAGCCCGGAGACGATGCGGAAGCGGACCAGGTCGGCGCGCGAGACGGGCGCCGAGAGCAGCAGCTCGATCTCCGACGGGGGCAGGTAGAGGCCGCGGTGCGAGAGCGCGCTGGTCACGGTCAGAAAGCCGAATACCGCACACCCGATCTCGATCGCCGTGCGCAGCTCCTGCGCTTCCAGCACGACGGTGCGCGGACGATCGGGGAAGGCCAGCACCCACAGCCAGCTCGAGGTAAGGGTGACGCCCACGATCAGGAACAGCACGTTGCGCGGGCGGCGCAGACGGCGGATCTGCTTGCGCACGGCGCCGCGCAGCTTGAGACCGGCCAGCAGACGGAGGGCGGGGGGCAGGGCGATCAACGAACGGGGCCCTCGTCGCCGAGCGGCCGCTCGGTGGCGGCCATGAAGATCTCCTCGAGCGAGCCGCCGGCCTCGGGCGCAAGCGTGGCGCGCGCCTCGCTCAGGGTGCCCATGAACACGCGCTTGCCCTGGTCGAGGATCAGAATGCGGGCGGCGAGTTCCTCGATCAGCTCGAGCAGGTGCGAGGACAGGATCACACCGGTGCCCGCCGCGGCCACCTCGCGAATGGCTCGCTTGGCGGAACGGATCCCGCGCGGATCCAGCCCCGAGAGCGGCTCGTCCAGCAGCACCAGGTGCGGCCGCGGGAGCCAGCAGCAGCAGAAGGCGAGCTTCTGGCGCATGCCGCGACTCAGCTCCCCGCCCAGCGAGTCCCGCCGGTCGTTCAGCTCGAAGCGCTCCAGCAGTTCCTCGGCGCGCGCCCGCCAATCGGCGACTCCGTACAGCGAGGCGGTGAACTCGAGGTGCTCGACGACGGTCAGCGCGTCGAAGGGCTGGGGATCGTCGGGCACCCAGCACAGACAGGCCTTGGCGCGGTACTCCTCGCGCGCCAGGTCGTAACCGCAGACCGTGATCCGTCCCTGCTGCACCGGCAGGATCCCGGCGATCGAACGCAGGGTGGTGGTCTTGCCCGCGCCGTTGGGCCCCACCAGGCCCAGGATCTCGCCCGCGGAGACCTCGAACGAGAGCCCGTCGACCGCCTGCCGGCCCTCGTAGGACTTCGAGAACCCGGAGACGGAGAGCACCCGTTCCGAAACCGGCTCGCGCGCCGCCGGTGAAGGGGATTCGGAGGGTGTTTCCAGGGGTCTGTCCTCGGTGTCCGCGCCGCCTCCGGCGCGAGCGCAGACTAGACCAACGGCCCCGCAAACAAACAAGCCCGGAGGCATTCGCCCCCGGGCTCGTCCTCTCGGTATCGGGTCTCGCCTACCAGACGGCCACGTCGACGGCGGTCACCGCCAGCGGCGTGTACGGGGGCAGGTTGGCGACGTTGTTGAACGCCGTGTCGTAGGAGAAGTTGCGGATCGGCGCCGTGTAGCGATCCGAGCCGTACACCCAGGCACCGGTCGCGTGCTGGCTCTCCCACAGGTTCACGAAGGAACCGGAGATGTTGCACCGCACGCCGCTCCAGTTCTCGTGGAAGCGGGGCAGGTTCTCCAGGCCGCCGTTGTAGGCCGCGCCCTGGGTGACCTGGTTGCCGGTGAGGATCGCCATGTTGAACGTGGTCGCGTCGGCACTCGGCAGGCCGCTGCCCTTCTGCTTCGAGTTGTCCCAACCGTTGGAGAGCAGGTTGACCGCGTCGCCGATCACCGCCGCCCCCTTCTTGTTCACCGTGTTGTAGTCGCCCTGCACGTAGACCGAGCTCTCGGAGACCACCGTTAGCGGCGCGGCCAACTCGGATCCGTTCACCAGCTCCAACCCCTTCGTCTGGGTGCCGTTCGCGGCTCCGTAAGCGCCGGAGTAGATCAGCCCGTTGTCCGGCCACATGCCGGAGTTCTTGAGCATTTCCATGTCGAGATACGCGACCTCGACCTTGCCGCTCGAGCCGTTCGCCTGGCGCGCGTCGAAGATCTGCCCGGACTGGATCGTGCCCACCGGCAACGCACCGGTGACGTCAGTACCGTCCTGCGCGTAGACCTTGATGCTGCCGTCCGCGTAGCTGATGATCGAGAGGTCCGCTTCCTTGTGGTAGAAGCCCATGCTGTGCGTACCCGCGCCGGCGGCGGCCGGGAGATACTGTTCGCTGGCGGCGTCCCAGTAGTGCGTTCCGTTGCTCGCCGGCTCGAACATCTGGATCGAGCTGATGCCCGGAACCGTCGCCTGGCCGACCCCGTGCGCGGCAGTCATGATCGTGTTGCCCGAGCCCCCGGCGTAGCCCGCGGGCTCCGACCAGTACTCCAGCGCTCCGGGGCCCCAGGGCAGCAGGTCGTCCGGATCGTTGAAGCTGCCGTTGCCGTTGGCGTCGTAGCCGCTGGTGAAGTTGCTGTCGTACCCGCTGGTCGAGGGAATGCCCCCCGAGCCGAGCTGAGGCTTGCTCATCAGCTTGAGGAACTCGGAGGGTTCCGACGGATCGAACGGGTCGTCGACGTACTTGCGGATCGTCACGTTCCCCTGGGACTTGCTCGGATCGTCCTTGCGGTGGCGGTAGATGCCGCCCACCGCGCGCACGTAGTTCGTGTCCAACGTGAGCGTGTTGTTGGAGTTGAGGTACATGTTCGAGTTGGAGTGCACGCGGCCGCCCAGGGTCATCGAGGGACCCGGGTTGATCTCCAAGTCGTCGTCGTAGAACACCGCGAACTGGAAGATCGGCGTGGCCTCGGCGTTGATCATCCGGTGAACCGTCGCATTGTGGTTCTCCGCCGCCGCGGTCGACGCCATCTCGTACCCGGTCAGGATCCGCTGGATCCCCGAGGGATCGGTCACGATGCTCTGGAACCCGGTGGGCGTGACCTGGTAGTTCGCCGTCGATCCGGCGACCGTCGCCGATCCCTGCGCGGGTACCGGGATCCAGTTCGCGATCGAGGTGACGACCTCGCGTTTGGCCGTTTCGATGCCGGCCTCCGCGAGATAGCGCGCCTGCGTGCTGTCGCGCTTGACCTTCGCCGTCCGCGTCGAGGACAGCGAGAGCGTCATCAGCACCGAGACCAGCGCGGAAGCGCTGAACGCCACCAGCACTGCGTAGATGAGAGCCGCGCCCCTGCGCGGGCTGCGATTCACTTGGTTTCGAACTTGCATGTCTTTCCCCAATCGTTCCCCTGGTCCTCGGTCCCACCCGAGGCTTGCTCCTCAGTCCCCCGTTCCGGGACGTTCGCCCCGGTCGTTCTCAGTTCCTCATCCTCACCACCGCCTGGGCCGTGTACCGGTGCACGCGTCTCTCCTGGTCGACCTCGCGCAGGAAGAGCTGCACGCGGATCGAGTCCAGGGGGATCGTGAAGCCCGACGAGGCGGCGTCGTCGAAGACGATCCGCTCGACGCCGCTGGCAGCCGTCCGCGGTCCGGCACCGTCGCGGCGGCGCTGCAGGTAGTTGCGGCCGTCGAGCGCGCCGGTGACGACCACGTAGCTGAACTCCGTGGGATCCCACACCAGTTGCCCGTTGGGATCGATGTCGGGCCGGCCGTCGTTGTCCGCGTCCGCGGGCTGCAGGAAGACCATTTCCCGGTCCGGACCGAAGTCCGGATCGCCGGGTTGGGCCTGGCTCGCGGCCGGCGGGTGCGTGTGCGGATCGAAGCCCGCGACCGGCGTCTGCGCCCAGTTCTGCGAGGCGTCCCCGTTCTCGAACAGGAACGGATAGGTCTTGCCGTTCAGCACCACCGGTCCCGAGGACCGTTGGATGTCCGCGATGATCATGGACATCGCGTGCTCACCGGCCGCCTGGAGCTTGGACTCCGTGCTGCCCGTCACGGTGATGCCGGTCAATCCATCGAGCGCGGTCACCAGCGAGCCGGCGATCAACAGCAGGATGGTCGTGGCGATGGCCATCTCCACGAGCGTGAAGCCGGCCGTCGTGCTCTTCGATGCGCCCTTCATCAGCGTGCCTTCATCGTCGCCAAGCGCAGCGACCGAGGCCGGCCGCGCCAATCGCTCCAGGTCATGTCGACCACGATCTCCAGCGGGTCAGGCGTCGCCCCGCCGACGATCACGTTGGGATAGGTGGGGACGATCCGCTCGTTGGGCAGGTTCAAGCCCGCGAACGCCGCGATCGGTTGACCCGCCGGGTTGTTCACCGGGATCTCGTCGATCGTGTCGAGCAGGATGCCCTCCATGGCCGTCTGCAAGTCGGCCATCGCGGCATTGCTCTCCTTGTTCGTGCGCAGCAGGTTCACCGAAGTGACCTGGCTGGAGACCGCCGAGAGCACGGCCACCAGGAGGACGACGATCGCGATCATCATCTCCAACAGACTGAATCCGCTGCGCCCGGACGAGCCGGGTCGACGCCGTGAGCCTGTTCTTTGCACCTGTCGTTCCCTCGTGCCGCCCTGGGCGGCGCTCCCCGAAGATCCGGACCCGGGAGGTCGTCCCGGTCCCCATCCGAACCCCCTGCACGCTCCTCGCGGGACCTCTCAGCGGTCCCGGTCGGGCGCGTTCCGGAGCCAGCTTTCGGATTGCGACTTCCTGAACCTTGAGGAATTCGTCATCCGCGGCGCCCCTTATTGGCGGCGCTGGGGGCCGCCCGGCCGGCCCTGGGCCCTTGCAATGTCCCCCGGCGGGGCGAACCTGGCCCGCATGATCCCCGAATTGGTCGCCCACCGGGGCTGGACCCGGCGCTACGTGGAGAACACCGCCTCCGCCCTGGAAGCGGCGCTGGAGGTCGGCGCGGCGTACGTCGAGGTCGACGTCCAGCTCTCCAGCGACCGGGTGCCGTTCCTCTTCCACGACCGTGACCTGGAGCGCATCTGCGGCGTCGCCGGCCCGCTGCACGGGCGTCCCGCCGCCGCGTTGGCCGACCTGCGCGCCGCCGACCGCGAGCGCTTCGGCGAGCGCTTCCGCGACGAGCCGCTGGCCGGGCTACCGGGACTGGTCGAGCTGCTCGGTCGCTATCCCGACCGGCACGCGTTCGTCGAGCTCAAGCGATCTTCGATCGAGGTGTTCGGACCCGACGGGATGCTCGACGCCGTACTCCCGCTCCTGGAGCCGGTCGCCGAGCGCTGCACGCTGATCTCGTTCGACGTCCCCGTGCTGCACCGCGCGCGGGCGCGGGGCGTCCGCGCGGTCGGTCCGATCCTGGAGCACTGGGACCAACGCGCCGACGAATCGGTGCACTCGCTCGCGCCGCAGGTCGTCTTCTGCAACGTGCTGCGCCTGCCCGGCGAAGGCGCGCTCGACGTGCCCGGCGGACGGCTGGCGGTGTACGAGGTGGACGACCCGGGCCTGGCGCTGGAGCTAGGACGTCGCGGCGTCGCGCTGGTGGAGACCTTCGCGGTCGGCGAGCTGCTCGCCGCGCTGTCCGATGCCCGGGAGCCCTCGTGAGCGAAGCCGACGATCCCCTCGACGTGCTCGTGATCGGGGGCGGCATCCACGGCGCGGGCGTGCTGCAGGCGGCGGCGGCGGCGGGACATTCGGCGACGATGCTCGAGGCGTCGGCCCTCGCGCGCGGAACGTCCAGCCGGTCCAGCAAGCTGATCCACGGAGGCCTGCGCTACCTGGAGACCGCGCAGCTCTCGCTGGTCCACGAGTCGCTGACCGAGCGAGCGATCCTGCTGCGCATCGCGAGCCACCTCGTGCACCTGGTGCCGTTCATGATCCCCATCTACCGCCACACCTCCCGGCGTCCCTGGCAGATCCGGGTCGGGCTCAGCCTCTACGCGCTGCTGGGGAACCTGCGGCGCACCGCCCGCTTCGAGACGCTCCCGCGCGCGCAGTGGGACGCGCTCGACGGCCTCGAGACCGACGGACTGCAGGCGGTCTTCCGCTACCACGACGGGCAGACGGACGACGCGCGGCTGGTGCGCGCGGTGGTCGCCTCCGCCCGCGAGCTGGGCGCGCGCCTGCGCTGTCCCGCGGAGTTCCTGGCGGCCCGGCGCGAGTCGGCCGGCTGGCGGGTGCGCTATCGGAGCGGCGACGCCGAGCGCGAGTGCACCTGCCGCACGCTGGTCAACGCCGGCGGTCCCTGGGTCGATCGGATCCAGGGAGCGCTCGAGCCGTCGCTCCCGCGACCGGGCGTCGAACTCGTCGCCGGCGCGCACGTCCAGGTCCCGGGCACGCTGGAGCGCGGCATCTACTACACCGAGGCGCCTCGCGACCGCCGCGCCGTGTTCGTCATGCCCTGGAAGGGACAGACCCTGGTGGGCACGACGGAGACACCCTATTCGGGGGATCCCGCGCTCGTCCGTCCGACCGACGGCGAGGTCGAGTACTTGCTGGAGACGCTCACCGCCTACTTCCCCGGGCACGCCACCGAGGCCACCGATGCCTGGGCGGGACTGCGCGTCCTGCCGCGCGGCGAGGGCCGGGCCTTCGATCGGCCGCGGGAGGTTACGCTCGTCCGGGACGACGAGCGGCACCCTACCTGCGTCTCCATCTACGGCGGGAAGCTCACCGGGTATCGCTCCACCGCGCAGAAGGTGATGCACGCGCTCTCCAAGACCCTGCCCGCGGCGACGCGGCGCGCCGACACCCGGACCCTGGTGCTCCCGGATCCCGGGCCCGACCTGCCCGCATGATCGACCGGGTGTGCGCCGCCGGTTCCCGACTCCCGGCCGTCGCGGCGCTCGCCGCGCGCTCCCCGGGGCTGCGATGACGCCGGCCGACGCACACGAGTCTCGGTCACCGAGCCCCGCGGAGTGGATCTGCCTGGTGGTGGGTGCGGTCCTCGTGGTGCAGTACGCGTGGCTGCTCGACGACGCGTTCGTCTACTTCCGTTACGTCGACAACTTCGTGCACCTCGACCTCGGCCTGGTCTTCAACCGCGGGGAGTTCGTCGAGGGCTACAGCAGTCCGCTGTGGATGCTGGTGCTGCTCGCGCTGCGCGGCGCGGGGCTCGGGTTCTGGCTGGCGATCCGACTCGTCGGGGTGCTGGCCTTCGCCGGCACCTGGTGGGCGCTGGTGGAGTCGAACCGGCGCCTCGCCCCGCGGGGGGCCCGGAGCTGGAACCTGCCGCTGGTGCTGTTCTCCTGCAACTACGCGGCCGGGTGCTACTTCACCTCGGGGACCGAGTCCCCGCTCGTGCTGCTCGCCGGCGCGGCCTACGGCGTGTACCTGCTCGAACCCCAGCGGCGCTGGACGTGCACGGTCGTCGCGCTGTCGCCGCTGGTGCGCCACGAGCTGGCCCTGCCGCTGGCCGCTGCGCTGCTGTGGACCTGGTGGCGGGAGCGCCGCTGCCCGTGGCGCACCGCGCTGGGTGCCGGTCTGGCGCTCGCCGCCTGGCTCGCGTTCCGCGTCGACTACTACGCCGACCTGTTCCCCAACACCTTCTATCTGAAGGACCGCAGCGACCCGGCCCAGGGCTGGATCTACCTGCGGGACGCTTTCGCCCCCTACGGGCTGCCGGTCCTGCTCGCCGGCGGAGTCGCGGTCGCGCTGCTGCTGCGCGCTCGCGTCGGCGGCGAGCTGCGCCTCGGCGCGCGCGCCGCGATGCTCGTCCTCGCCGGGCTGGTCGCGGCCTACGTCGTGCGCATCGGCGGCGACGCCCGTCACTTCCGCTACCTGGCCTTCTCCTTCGCACTCGCGGTGAGTGCGGGCGGCGGGCTGTTGGAGCACGCGCTGGCCGCCGTGCCGCGGCGGCGAGCCGTCTGGCTGGGAGCGGCGATCGCCCTCGCGCTCGGCGCATTCACCGTCACCCGCCATCCCCGCGAGCTCAGCGGCACGCCGCTGTTCGGTCCGGTGGAGGCCGAGATCCTCGACGGCATCGCCGACGCCGAGCATCACCGCCACCATCCCGCGATCCCCGAGCTGGACCCCTGGGGCAGCGGCGCCGCCATCGAGCTGCGCCCGGCCTACGCCGCACGCCGGGCCGCGGGGGACGCGACGCCGCTGCACGCGCGGGTGACCATCGACAGCATCTGCTGGCGGCTCTACGCCGACTTCGAGAAGCGCGGCGAGCAGAGTCTCGGCCTGACCGAGCCGTTCCTGGCGCGGGCCGCGGCGCGGGTCAATCGGCCCGCCCACAAGAAGCTCAAGCCCGCCGCGCGCGACATCCGCGACGTGCTCAAGTGGTGGGGCCGCGACCCGGCGCCGGGCATGTTCCGCGCCGCGGTGGACGCCGGCGTGGCGGCCGCCTGGATCGCACCCAACCTCGACACCCTCGAGGTGATCGAGCGCAAGGCCTACAACCGCCACGACTGGGCCGAGAACCTGCGGCTGGCGTTCACCTTTCCCGAGCCCGTCCGCGGCCCGCCGGAGCTCTTCGGGCTGCCCGCGCCGGAGCGCTAGTCCGCGTCCCTCAGCCGGGCAGCGGTTCGCCCGCGGTGCGCGCCAGTTCGCGGTACAGCTCGCGCAGGCGCACGGTCAACGGACCCGCTGCGCCGGCGCCGATACGGCGGGCGTCGATCTCCAGCACCGGCGACAGCTCGCCCATGGTGCCGGTGGTGAACACCTCGTCGGCGGCGTACAGCTCCGACAGGGAGACGCGTCGCTCGCAGGCCTCGACGCCGTTCGCCCGCGCGAGCTCGAGCACGGTGCGGCGCGTGATACCCGGCAGGCAGTAGTCGGGCAGCGGAGTGGCCAGCAGTCCGTGGCGCACCAGGAAGACGTTGGTGGCGTTGGTCTCGGCCACGAACCCCTCGAGGTCCAGCATCAGCGCATCGTCGACGCCCGCCGCGTTCGCCTCGATCTTGGCCAGGATGTTGTTGATCAGGTTGTTGTGGTGAATCTTCGAGTCGATGCAAGCCGGCGAGTTGCGGCGCCAGGACGAGGTGATCAGCCGCACGCCGCGCGCGTCGTAGACCGGGGCCTTCCACTCGGCGAG
>Ga0102952_1000890_pt1 | contig 10410 bp, 10 predicted proteins | sample SalPon2A_C_D1_MG_FD_78506 | JGI IMG/M metagenome (GOLD analysis project Ga0102952, IMG submission 78506) | Soil microbial communities from South San Francisco under conditions of wetland restoration - Salt Pond MetaG R2A_C_D1_MG | ecosystem: Environmental > Terrestrial > Soil > Wetlands | place... | reverse complement strand
CTGGATCTCGAGTTCATGCGTGTCTCGGAAGGTTCGCTGCGCGAGGGCGTGCTGCACGACCTGATCGGCCGCGTGCTCTACGAGGACCGCCGCGCGTTAACCGTACTGGAAATGATGAAGCGCCATCACATCGACATGGAGCACGGCAACCGGGTGCGCGAAACCACGCTGATGCTGTTCGACCAGGTCAGTAGTACCGGATTGCTGGAGCGCGAACGCCGATTGCTCGGCTGGGCCGCGCAACTGCACGAAATCGGGCTGATGATCGCCCACAACCAGCATCATCGGCATGGCGGTTACGTGCTGCAATATATGGACTTGCCCGGATTCTCGCGCCAGGAACAGGGAGCACTGTCGATCATGGTGCGCCTGCACCGGCGCAAGTACCACCCCGAACTGATCGAGGAAAACGTCTACGTCCGCTCCGACGCGCTCGGCCTGATGACCCGCCTGCTGAGGCTCGGTGTGGTTTTCAACCGCGGCAGAATCCCGATCCAACTGCCGCGGATCGAGATCCGCGTCGACTCGGCGCAAGCCATGACCATCTGCATAGGGCAATTCTGGCTCGACGATCACCCGCTCGCCGCGGCTGACCTCGAGCAGGAATCCGGTTGGTTGAGATCGGCGGGCTACGCACTCAGAATCGCACGGCTTTGAAGTCGCCGGATGCGGTCGGTACGCTGATGCGGGCGGTCGCCATCATGGCTTCCGGCAAGTTGCTGTTCGCGGTCCAGGACGCGATCATCAAGGAAATGAGCGGTGCTTACCCGGTCCACCAGATCATGACTATCCGCGGCCTGGTCGCCATCCCGCTGCTGTTGCTGCTGATCCGCTTCACCGGCGGGCTCGGTATTTTGCGCCATCACCGGCCGCTGCTGCACCTGGTCCGCGGCACATTGATGCTGATCGCGTTCACCTGCTTCTACGTCGCGCTCGCCGGCACCGCGCTGACCACGGCTACCGCGCTGTTTTTTACCGCGCCCTTTTTCATCACCCTGCTGTCGATTCCGTTGCTCGGCGAGCATGTCGGCGCGCGCCGATTCCTCGGCATCGGCGTCGGCTTCTGCGGCGTGCTGGTAGTGCTTCGGCCGGAGGCCGGTGAATTCGGCTGGTACGATCTGCTGCCGGTGGCGGCCGCATTCTTTTACGCCTGCTGCCAGCTGATGGTGCGCGTCGCCAGGATGACCGCGCCGCCTGCGGTGATGTCGCTCTACGCCAGCGTCGCCTTCGTGGTGCTCGGCGGACTGGGCGGCCTGTTGCTGAACGACCACGGGGTGGCGCCGGACGCCGGCGTCGGCACTCAATTTCTGTTGCGGTCGTGGACCCGGCCCGAAATCTGGGATGCGCTCCTGCTGATGCTGACCGGTCTGACCAGCGCACTGGGTTTCATGTGCACCAGCAACGCCTACCAGCGCGAACAGGCATCGCGGATTTCACCCTTCGAGTACGTGATGATCGTCTGGGTTATCCTGCTCAGCTACCTGATCTGGTCCGAGGTCCCGGATACGCTGACCCTGATCGGCGTGGCGATGATCATCGGCTCGGGCATTTACGTCATCCGCCGCGAAAGCAGGCTCGATGACGGGCAGATCGCCTACGACGGCCTGACGCGGCGTTGATGCGCCGCGCCGCCGGTCCAGACGGCGACTCCTTCGACGATAACGAAATCCGCGTCGGCGGACGCGTTGCGGATCGCCTTTGCGCGCTGGTACTCGGGACTGCGGTAACAGGCCCGCGCCGTATCCAGGTCGGAGAATTCGACCACCACGTTGCGCTCGCGATGACTGCCTTCCATGGCTTCGAAGCCGCCGCCTCTGACGATGAAACGCGCGCCATATTTTTCGAGCGCGGGTTTCGCGGCGGCGAGGTACTCGAGGTAGAGTTCGCGGTCGCTGACCGTGACACGCACGATCCAGTAAGCTCTGGGCATTATGCTGCGTCCTCCTGCCTAGATGATGAACGCGGGCTTGAAATCGGTCCGCGGCGTGAATTCGTCCCCGGCCCCGGGGGCCGCCGACGGCGCGGTCGCCGCCCCCTGCATGATGCCCGAAACCAGCCCGTAGGCATCCCGCCAGGCGGCCCCGGCGGCCTCGCTCCAGGCGTCCCCCAGGCCTCGTTCGAGGGTCCATAGCAGGGCCGAGCCGACCGAGTCGTAGTGGCTCGCGGTCGCACCGTAAGCGACGTGCCTGCGCCCCAGCGCTTCGAGCCGCGGCCGCAGACGGTCGATATCGTCAAGTCCATCGACGACCGCTGACAGCGCCTGTGCGAGGCTGGCTTGCTGTGCCTCCAGGTCGACTCCGGCGAATAACGGGCGTAGGCCGGGATCGATTTCGAAAAGCCGCCGGTAAAACAGGACCGCGGTGGTGTCGGCGGCGGGGAGAACCTGTTGCCAGGTCGATTCGATCAATTGCTTGTCTAGTGAATTCATTGGTTTCTCCGCGTAAAAATTGGTGGCGCAGCGGCTGGTCCGTCGCGCCGGGAATTGCGACAGGGGCGACGATAGCAATTGACTAGTATTAAGAAAAATGAATAATAATAATTTAAATAATCTCTATTTGTGATATATGGAATTATCGGATCTGAAAATTTTCCAGGCCGTGGTCAAAGCCGGCGGCGTAACCCGTGCGGCCGAGCAGCTGCATCGGGTGCAGTCGGGTGTCACCACGCGCATCCGCCAGCTGGAGCGCAAACTCGGCACCCGGCTGTTCATCCGCGAGGGCAAGCGCATGATATTGACGCCCACCGGCCGCAGGCTGCTCGACTATGCCGAGCGCCTGCTCGATTTGTCGGCCGAAGCCGAGGCGGCGATGCGCAATCCCGAACCGGGCGGCGTTTTCCGGCTCGGGGCAATGGAGAGCACGGCCGCGACGCGCCTGCCGGCGCCGCTTGCAGAACTCAACCGCCGTTACCCGGCCGTCGTACCCCGCCTTCGCACCGGCAATCCGGTGCAATTGTCCGCGGCGCTGCTGGCAGGCAAGATCGACGCCGCGCTGGTCTCGGAGCCCGTGGCCAGCGAGGCTTTCGAGCAGATCGACGCCTTCGAGGAAGAAACCGTCATCGTGACCGCGCGCAATCATCCCGCTATCGACGACGGGCACGCGGTCCCGCGGGCGATGATCGTGTTCGAAAAAGGCTGCCCGCACCGGCGCCTGCTGGAAGCCTGGTTCTCGGTGCGCGGCGAGGCTCCGCAACAAATCATCGAACTCGCCTCCTACCACGCGATGATCGGCTGCGTGCTCGCCGGCATGGGCGCGGCGCTGCTGCCGAAAAGCGTGCTCGATACCTTTCCCGAGAGCGCCCGGCTCAGGTGCCATGCCCTGCCCGCCGGAATGAACCGCTTGAAGACCCTGTACATCTGGCGGCGGCAAGCCGGTTCGCCGAACATCGCCGCGTTTGCGAAAATTTTGCAATCGGCGATTGACGGCAAGCGGCATTCCGGCCGGGTCGCCTGAGGAATGCGCGCGGCATCCTTGCGGCCGACCGGCGGAGCCGCTTCGAGACAGTAGAATTTATCCTCCCGGGTGATTATGCTGGACGCAGACATCGCGAGACGGTATGACCCAAACCAACGCAAACCGGCTGAGGCGCATCCGCAAGCTGCTGGGACTACTGGCGGCCGAATTGCTAGCGCTCGGCAAATCAACCCTGCTGCCCTGGGCCGAGAGCTGCTGGCACAGTACCCAGGATTTCGTGCAGCTGACCGTCACCGGCGACAATTTCGACCGGCTCTGGCAAGGCATCTTCGGCGCCTTGATGCGACTCGAGCGCTGGCTCGAGTCTCCACTGCCGGAAAGCTGGCGCAACCGCAGGCCGATAAAAACGATTCTGCTGCTCGCATTGTTGCTGCTGCTGGTTTATCTGGCCAGCGGCGACGGCAGCGTCGAAGACCTCAAGCGCTCCGGCGAGGCGCAGAAACTACCATAACCTGACTACATTCGGCGAGAGCCCGCAAGCCGGCGAAGCGTGTGGCAGCGCGCGAAGGGCGTCGGCCGAAGTTCGCTTCAGGCCCCCGAATTCCCTGGCAACGGAGGCTGGCGATCCCGGCTGGCCCTGGCACGGTAGTAGGATATGAGGATCAACTTCAGTTCCGCGACCACCGCCGGGTCGTATCCAGCGTCGCGTGAGAGCGCCAGGTCCTGCAGTGCGCTGAAGGCCTCGCCCAGACAAAGCATCGCCATGTCGAGTGCCTCGCCGTATAGATCGATGCCCCAGCGATCGAGGAATGGAAGCAGTGCCTGACCGATCTCGCGATTGGTGGCGCGGTAGGATTCGAGCAGTTCCGGCAGGGCGATGAGCGAGCGCTGCAACTGCACCAGGGCCCTGCCGCCGCGCGTTCCCTCGATGACCGCATCCACCAGTCCCTCGCATACCGTCTCGATTGACGCTGTAGCATCGACCTGCCGCAGATAGGCGCAGATAAGGTCCGCCTGCAACTGGCCGAATTGCTGGGCGAGTTCCTGCAGGATGGCGTACTTGTCCGGAAAATACTTGTAGACCGAGGCGATATTGACGCCAGCCCGGCGCGCGACCAGGTTAGTCGAGATCTTCTCGATACCGGAATCCTCGAGCAGTTCAAGGGTCGCGTCGAGTATCCTGCGGCGGGTTTCGCGTGCCCGCTGCTGTCGCGGCCTGGCGGGAGTTTCCGTGTTTATCATCGTTGCCATTGGCAGCTCCGCAAGCGTCAATCCGAATCCGCTTGACAGTATAATTCAGATGTGCGAAAAAGTAAGCTATCACTTATTTTTTAAGAGCACCGTCATGCAGATGGCCCGGCAATTACTCGAGGATTACCTGGCGGCGCTCGAGCAGCAGGACATCGATGCCATCGAGAGCCTGTGCACGCCCGGCTGTCTGCTGGAAATCCCGTTCCTGGAGCCGCGCCGCCTGGTCGGCGGGCGCGAGATCGGCAAGGCACACCGGGAAATCTTCGCTAACCTCGAGCAAATTGAAATCGCCTTGACTGGCATCGCCGCCGACAACGGCCACGCAATCGGCGAGGGCCGGCTAAGGGTGCTGCGCCGCGACGGCGACAGTTACGACCTGCATTTAGCCGTCGCCGCCGAAACCGGCAGCGGCGATTACCGCCGCATCAGCCTCTACTGCGACACGCGTAACATTCGGCGCTGGTCCGACAAGCGCATCCTGTGAGACAGCCGAAATGAACCCGACCACCGCCTTTCAAAAATACTGCGACGCGTTTGCCGCCGGCGACGGCGCCGCGATGGCCGAATTATTTACCGACGATGGTGTCTTCGAGGCCTCTTCGCTCGACTCGCCGCTACACGGCCGGAGGCAACTCGAAACCCAGTTAGGCATCATTTCAAACGGCTCCATGCGGATTAGTACCGAGCTGCGGGTGGCGCTCGAAGATGGTGATCGCGGGCATTTCGAGGGCAGCTACGAGGCCGAAGTCGTCGGTACCGGCGGCAAGCTCGACGGCTCGGCGCATCGAATCGATTTCAAATTCGCCGCCATCGTCGAAATGCGTGACGGCCGCATCGCGCGGCTCAGCGAAATCTTCGATACCCGGCCGCTGCATCCCGAGGAGCGTCAGTATGTCTGGGCGATGAACCGCCGCACCCCTTACTGGGACGGCACCGTGGCCGCACGCTGCAAGGAGTGGAGCGTATACAACAACATGTACTTCCCGATGATTTACAGCCGCATGCCCTACGAGGATTACCGCGCGCTGCTCGACGGGGTCACGCTGTGGGACGTCGGGCTCGAACGGCAGACGCAATTGCGCGGTCCGGACGCCCATGCCTTCCTCGATTACCTGTGCTGTCGCGACATGTCGACGATGCGTCCGGGCGATTGCCGCTACGCGCAGATCTGCGACGACAGGGGCATGATCATGGGCGATCCCGTGGTGCTGTGGCCGCGCGCCGACATCATCTGGATTTCCCACGGCAATACCGATATTACGCTCTGGGCGCGCGGCATCGCGATGGGGTCGGACCGGGAGGTCGAGGTCAGCGAACCCGATGTCGCGCCGCTGCAAATCCAGGGACCACTGGCTCTCGACCTGCTCCGCAAGATCTGTCCCGCCGATCTCGCGGAGATGAAAAACTACAGCTGCGTCGAGACCGCGGTTGCCGGCCAGCCGGCGGTGGTTTCACGCACCGGCTGGAGCGGCGGCTTCGGTTTCGAGGTATTCCCGTTTTCCAGCGCGCGGGCGATGGAGCTCTGGCAGGCAATCCTCGACGCCGGCGAGGAATTCGATCTCAAGGTCACCGGTCCGATCGTCTCCCGCGCGGTCGAGCGCGGCGTCACCGATACCGGTTACTACAACAATTGCGATATGAATCCTTTCGAGGATTTGAACGCCCGACTGGTCGACCTCGACAAGCCCGCGGATTTCGTCGGCAAACAGGCGCTTGAGCGAATCCTGCGCGAGGGCGTGAAGCGCCGCTCGGTCGGCCTGATTTTCGACGCGCCGGTACCGCGCCTCGAGTGGTTCTGGGAGTCGATCGATCCTCGCGGCAATCCTGGTCAGGTACGCTGGGCGGTCTACTCTTTCGCACTCGGAAAATATATCGGTATCGCGCTGGTCGACCGCGCGGTCGAGATCGGCGAAATCCTGAAGGTAGACCATCCGCGCGGCAGCTGCACGGCCGAAGTGACCACGGTTCCGTTCACCGGTCGCGACGATTGAATCCCGATCGCGGTTAATCTGCCGCTCGTCGACGCTGGCGTTCGTCGGCAGGCCGGCTGCTAACCGCCGCGACCCGACCACGCGCCGAAATGGCCTTGCAAATTTTTTTACCGCGGGGCAGCCTTCGGCTGTCCGCGAAAGCGTAACCCCGGAACCCATCCGCACCGCAAAGCATGCACATGACCGTAACTGCGAGGCTGAAAAGATTATCGGCCGCGGCAACCCGCCGACAATACCGGCTGTGGATTGTCGCCTGCATCGGCCTGTACCTGATTGCCTGTGCGCGATTACCCGACTATGCACGGCCGGTGGCCCTCGACAGCGGCACTTTGCAGAAACAGGACGTGATCGGCTACCGGCGGCTACAACGCGCCGATTTCAAGGGTTTACAGCCGCCTCCCGGATTCGATCATCGCATGGGCGCGGCAATCTGCGCGTACCTGGAAAACAATATCGAAGCCGAATCGTTCGAGTTCCGCTACCTGGGGACGGCAAACAGCAGCCACGTCTACGAGGTCACCGTGAACAGCCCGCGCATCCGGGCATTCATGGATCGCGACTGCTCCTGGTGGAATCCGGAGCTCGCCGACTCCGCCAGCGATTACGTGCTCGAGCACGAGGGAGTCCATTTCGCGATCTTCGAGATCGCCGCCAGGAAATGGAGCCGGGATCTCGAAACCGCCGTATTTCGCATCGCCGGCAGCGACGAGTCGGAATTGCAACGCGACATGCAAAAGCAATTCGACAATTTCTGGGAGGGCCGCAAAAGCGAACTGGACGCCCGGAACCTCGAGTTCGACGAACAAACCTCCGCGGTTTTCGATCCCGAACGGCAAAAGAAATGGCTCGCGACGGTGCGCTCGGAATTGGCGGATGGCGATACGGCCGAAAATTTTGATCCAGCCTCATCCTGCGCCACGGATGCACTCACCCGGCAAGCCTTGCAGCGCGCGCGGCAGGCCCTCGCAGATGCCGGCTACCGCCCGTCCCTGATCGATCTCGTCGAGGCAGCCGAGGCCGCGGCCCGGCCGCCCGAATGCGATCCGGTCAGGGCCAGGATACTGGCCGACAAGGCCTACGAAATCTCAACGCAGTAATTCGACGCACCGCTGACGGCCACCGCGTTACGAATCCCCTCGGACAGCTCAGATCGGGCAGACCAGATGGCCGAGTTGCTCGGTGAGCTTCATGTTTTCCGAATAGTCCACCGGGCAGTCGACGATCGCCACCGTGTCGTCGGCGATCGCCTGTTTCAGGGTCGGCAGCAGGTCGGCAGCGGCCTCGACGCGATAGCCTTTCGCACCGAAACTTTCGGCGTACTTGACGAAATCCGGATTGCTGAATTCGATCTGCGTATCGCGACCGAAGCGCCGGTCCTGGTGCCATTTGATCAAACCGTACTTGCTGTCGTTCCAGATCAGGATGACGATCGCCGCGCCGATGCGCAGCGCGGTCTCGATCTCCTGCGAATTCATCAGGAAACCGGCATCGCCGGTTACCGTCAGCGCGACCTGTTTGGGAAAGGCCAGTTTCGCCGCGATCGCGCCCGGCACGCCGATGCCCATCGCCGCGAAGCCGTTGGAGATGATACAGGTATTGGGCCGCTCGGCCTGGTACATGCGCGCCATCCACATCTTGTGCGCGCCGACATCGGAAATCACGATGTCCTCGGGACCGAGCGCCTTTCGCAGGTCGAGGATGATGCGCTGCGGGGTCAGCGGGAAGGCATTATTGCCGGCATGCGCGTTCAGTTCCTCGACGATGATCGCGCGCAACGACTGCGCCCGGGATTCGGCCTGCGGCGTCGCCAATGCGGCGATTTCGTGAAGCGCCGCGTTGATGTCGCCGACCACGCCGCAGTCGAGAATATAATGCTCGTCGACCTCGGCCGGGCTCATGTCGATGTGAATGATCTTGCTCGACCGGTCGTGGTTCCACAGGTGCGGATGGTATTCGATCATGTCGTAACCGATGCAGATCACCAGGTCGGCGCGGTCGAACCCACAGGCCACGAAGTCCCTCGCCTGCAGCCCCACGGTGCCGAGCGACAGCGGATGCGAAAACGGCATGCTGCCCTTGGCCATGAAGGTGGTCGCCACCGGGATATTGAGTTTTTCCGCGAACTCGACCAGTGCCTGGTTGGCGTTGCCGCGCACCACGCCGTTACCGGCCATGACCAGCGGATAGTTCGCCTCGGAAATCAGTTTCGCCGCCTGGGAAACCTTGTCGGACGGCGGAGCCGGGGTACGCGCGCTCTGCACCCGCAACGGTTCCTTGCCGGAAACTTCCATCGCCGCGACATTCTCGGGAAAATCGATGAAGCTGCCGCCCGGTTTCTCGGCCTGCGCCGCCTTGAACGCCTTGCGCACGATCTCGGGAACGATTTCAGGTTCGCGGATCTGCACGCTGTATTTCGAAATCGGCTGAAACAGGTTGACCAGATCGAGTATCTGGTGGCTCTCCTTGTGCATGCGCGTGGTCGCGCCCTGCCCGGCGATGGCGACGATCGGCGCGCGGTCCATGTTGGCGTCGGCAAAACCGGTTACCAGATTGGTGGCTCCGGGGCCCAGCGTCGACATGCAAACCCCGGCCTTGCCGGTCAGGCGACCGTAGACATCGGCCATGAACGAGGCGCCCTGTTCGTGGCGAGTGGTGATGAATTTTATCGGGCTGCCGATCAACGAATCCATGACGTCGAGGTTTTCCTCGCCGGGTACGCCGAACATGTAGTCGACGCCCTCGTTTTCCAGGCAGCGTACCAAAAGTTCGCTTGCTTTCATCGGGCCTCCCCGGATCTCTGGCGGGCCGCGGCTCGCCTGCGGAATTTCGGCCGGGTTAGCGGCCGGCGATAACCTCGCGGGACGCGGATCGATTCGCGTGCGCGGGGCCGACGACCATGATAATCAATCCGCCGGTGCTTTACCGGTTTTTCGATTAATAAAAAATACTCCCCAAAATCATCGACAGATGGGACAATCGCCGCGATTCGAAGCAAAGACATCCATAACCCAAGGAGACAACATGGATAACATCACTACCTGGTTCTCTGAGCATGCGCTCGACTGGAGTATTCAGATCGGCATCGCGATCGCGATTTTCGTGGTCGGTAAGATTGTCGCGCGCCTGATCAGCAACCTGATCAAGAGGGCCATGCGCCGCGGCGGCACCGACGACATGCTGGTCGGCTTTATCGGGAATATCAGCTACGCGGTGCTGCTGGTTGCCGTGGTGCTGGCGGCGATCGATTCGCTCGGTGTCAACGTCACCTCGCTGATGGCAATTCTCGGCGCCGCCGGCCTCGCCGTCGGCCTCGCGCTCAAGGATTCGCTCGGCAATTTCGCCGCCGGCGTGATGATCATCATCTTCCGGCCGTTCAAGATCGGCGATTACATCGAGGCTGGCGGAACCGCTGGCAGTGTCGACGAAATCGGCCTGTTCGCGACCCTGATGCACACCCCCGACAACAAGCGCATCATCGTCCCCAACAACTCGATCATCAACGGCAATATCACCAACGTCAGCGCCCTGCCGACGCGCCGCGTCGACCTGGTGTTCGGGATCAGTTATGACGACAACATCGGCCAGGCGCGCGACATCATCGTCGAGATTCTCGGCGCCGACGAGCGTATCCTCGCCGACCCGGCGCCGGTGGTGACCGTCGGCGCGCTCGCCGACAGCAGCGTTAACCTGAACGTTCGTCCCTGGGTCAACGCGGCCGACTACTGGGGGGTTTACTGGGATTTACTGGAGAAGGT
>Ga0102952_1000889_pt1 | contig 10430 bp, 17 predicted proteins | sample SalPon2A_C_D1_MG_FD_78506 | JGI IMG/M metagenome (GOLD analysis project Ga0102952, IMG submission 78506) | Soil microbial communities from South San Francisco under conditions of wetland restoration - Salt Pond MetaG R2A_C_D1_MG | ecosystem: Environmental > Terrestrial > Soil > Wetlands | place... | reverse complement strand
CTTGGTCGCGTAAGCGTCCGCGATCATTTTGGACCAGTCGCGATATAACGCGTCATCGCCGGTTTTAAGAATCGGCATTTCGAGTAAATGCAGTTGCGTGATACGGTCCTGCAATTTAAGGATGGAATGCGCAAGGCGCCCCAAGTCTTGTTCACTAGCGTTAGCCACGCGCGATCACCTTTTCAGCAGGAAAAACGCGGCAGCGGCAATGCCGCCCCATAGCAGCACGTTTTTGCCAATACCCAATGCCCCCGCGCGCAAGTCTGCGGCCATTTCCGGCGTTACGGCTACCTCGGTACGCACGACGGGCGCGTAAGTGGCCGCGTCAATCGGCGGCAATCCCGTTTCTGCCCGTTGTAAATTTGTCTTGAGAATTTCTGACTGCATTTTGGCGCCGGTATAGGTAGATAGCAGCGATGTTATCCCCCCGGTAATCCTTTCCCAGAGCGACGGCTGCATTACTTTCGTTTCGTCGGCTCCCATAGTGCCGCTTTGAATTCTTTTGACAAGTTCGCCGTAAACGTCCGGCGCGTCGGATTTCAGCCAGTCAACGAACTGGATACGCGCCGCATGCGCCTTATCCTTGGCTAGTGTTGCAATCGGTCGGGTCATTTCTTCGCTGCTCCCATAGTTTTGATAAGAAAAATCGGGGCCGATATCATATCCCGGCGCGCCTTGGTAATAAGCTTGGGCCGCTGCCTGCTCCGTTTGGAAAACGTCGGCGGTATCGCGTTGCGGCCCGCGTCGCGATATGTCGAAAAACGGCACGCTAGTTGCAGCCGCTTTGTTTGGTAAAGTAACCGGCTTATAGTTTCGTGCGACATTCAAAGCCTGCTGCGATGCAGTCGCCGGCAATTTTTTCAAGCCAAAGGCACCATAAGTGTAGCCGGGTGGCGGCCCGGACGGCGCCCGCGCCTGAGCATTCGCGGCTTTTTGTTTCAGCGGCTTTGCCGGCGCGGTCGAGGCAAACGTGCTGGCGCCCATCCCGTTAAGTGTGGCTTCGATTGTCTCAATATCGCGGAGCGCTTTTGATTTCATCGTTTTTTACTCATTAGTAAAATTGCCAGCGGAGCGCCAATAGCCAGCAGCGCCACCGGCGAAATCCCGGCCGCTTTTTCCTGCATGGCCTGCTGCACTGGCACCGGGACTTGGGGCATCGGATAAAATTGCGGTTGCGACGGCAGTTGCGTCACCGCTTGTGTTTGCAGACTTTGAATCTTGGCGTAGAGCAATTCCTTTTCAGGATCGGTAAGCGCCGTATTGTTTCCGGTTGCGCCGGGATTTTGCGCGCCTAGCGCCGTGGCCCATTTCGCAAACTCGGGCGAATTTATGTCAGTCGGCGGTACGGGTTGCGCAACGGTTGCTGCCAGTAACTTTTCCAAGCCGGCGCCGTCGCCGGCATTTATCAATGCCGCCGCCTTTTCCTTATCAATCATCGGGTAGGCTTTGACAAGTTCTTTCAAGTAGCGCTCATTTTCCGAGCGTACTTGAGTGTCATAGGCGTCTTGCTCTTTATCCTGCTCGCGTTTGGTTTGATAGGCGGTAATTGCTGCAGCTACCATAGGGCCTGCGCCCGGAATAAACTGCGCGGCAATCGGCGCGGCCTTGCGGACAAGTTTAAGCCCTTTGTTGACTACCTTTTTCAGCGACTTGAAAAGCCCTTCCATTTGCGCATCGTATTGCACGCCAGAATTAAGCGCGGCACGGCGCACGGCCAGCGCGGCATCGTTGCCTAAATAAATTTGTGCCGTTGCTTGCGTTGCAGCAGCGGCCAATCGGTTCAGTTCGTCATTCGTTCTCATGATTGTTTGCGCGCAAGTGCCAGCGCCAGTACGGCAACCGCGCCGCCAACCATTAAAACGGTTTCCGTATTCATATTCAGGAATTTTTCCTGCTGCATAGCCTGCTGTACCGGCATCGGGACTTGCGGCATCGGGTAATAACTTGTGCCTTGCGGAACCTGTCGGGCCGAATCAAACTGAATTATTCTTATTTTGTCCTGTAATAGCCTTTCTTCGGCGGGGCTTAATTGGGTTGTGCTTCGGGCCGCATTCATAGCCCATGATAAATACTGCGGCGAATTTATGTCTACTGGCGGAACGGGTAAATTTTCGGTTTTGTTTAATACTAATTGCTCAAGCACGCCCGCGACCATTTCACCGCCGCCGCTAGACATCCATCCCGCAAACTTGCCGGGTTCTTTTCGGGCAACAATCCCGGACTTTCCATCCTTCCGTTTTCCGCCTATCTTGCTAAACGTGTTCTTAAAAAATGTGCCGATGGTAGAGAAAATTCCGTCAAGCTGCGCATCCTTTCCCATAACGGCATAGTTAACGGCCTGAACCGCGTTCGGACCCAAAAAAATCTTCGCCGTTGCCTGACTGGCAGCGACGGCAATGCGGTTAAGTTCGGCGTTCGATTTCATATGTTTTCAACCATAGAAGCGGCCACGCGCGGGGGCTGCTGCCCTACCGCCCATGGTTCGGTAGTTTCCATAGGCAGCCAGCGTCCGGGCGGGCCTAAATTAACTTCGGTAAATACGTGGCAGAACGGGCCGGTTTTGTCAATCTTTATCGCGCGGAGCCTAGCACGGAACCCGACAGTTTCTAGCAAGGTCGCAACCAGCGTGCTTTGGTCATCGCAATCGCCAGCGCGGTACTCAAGCGTTTTTGCCGGAGTTTGCAGGGTTTCAACCCCGCGAATATCGCGCACATACTGGATATTATCCGCAACCCAATTTCGGATTGCTTTAATTTGCCCTTTGAAATTTTTATGGCCGGGAACGTCGCGGACAATGCTTAACGCCAATTCGCGGATATAGGGTGACTTCCGATATTGGCGAATCATTTTAGCCATTTCGCGCAATGTCGCCCGCGTCCCGGCCGCGCCGGGGGGAATTGCTTTAAGTGTCGCTTGTGTTGCTTCGCGCATCTTCGGCCATATCGGGCGCCGAAACATTGGACGGAGCCAGCGTAGCGCCGTTTTCTTCCGGTTGCAAATAATCCGTAGCGAAGTAATCGCGGAGTGAATCACGCAAAGCGGTAAACCATTGGCGGTAATGCAAAACTTGCCCATTCATAGCGGCCATTTGTTCTAACACGTCGGGCGCTTCAACAAAGCCTTTCAGCGCGGGTAAATGTTCGTCGGCCGTTTGATCCAATACCGAATCAGCGATGCTTTCCGGGTCCATTCCGGCACCGGCCAGATTAACCAGCAGGTTTATTTTTGCGTGCAAGACTTTTTCTTCCTCTGTCATTTGTGCGGCCGGACGGCTGCCCGGATTAGGTTTTGCTGCTGACGGCGCGGCCTGCGCGGCCTGCGCGGCCTGCGTTGCCGGCGCGGCCAGTCGGGCCGGATCGCGCCGGGGCTGCCCTTGCGACTGCTGCCGCGCACCCTCGACGAATAGCGGCCCGAGCGTCCGTATGGTTTCGGTCAGCGTGTCATGCAAGCCCTTGCCGGCGCCACCGCTGTCATGATCGAAAAGGCCAGCCATGGTTTCTTTTAACGCGGCCAATTTCTGAAACTCGCCAACAATATCAGTCTGCACGGCCTTGCCCGAAAAAATGCCAGATACTTTTTCGATCATACCGAACATGAGCGCCATTTGTTCCATGCCGCCGCCGTCAAATAGTCCGCCCGATTTCTGCCCGGACATTAGGCGCTGAATCATTTGCTCGGTGCGCGCCTGCTGCTGCTCCATAATGCGCGAAAATGTTTCAAACATATCGGACGGATTTTGAGGCCGCGCCGTAGCGTCGTCAGGCTTTTTCGGCGCGCGGATAGTAACACCCCGATTGAAAAGGAAGCCGCCCTTACCATCGCGTGCGATCAAGCGATAACGCCCGGTCCCGTATTGGTCGCGCAAACGCGCCAGCAGTTGCGTAAATTCGTATTCATCCAAATCGCAGTCGAATAAAAATTCTTGCCCGCGTGTCGCGTTGCGTCCCATAGAATCGGCCGGCTGCGCATAAACGGTCAATTTTGGCTGGTCGGCCATATCGGCCATTTCCGAGCGGAATTTTGCATAGGCCATTTCTTCATCGGTCGGCCCGTTAGCGCCGCCATAGCGCCGGCCGTCCTCATCAATGTATTCGGCATCTTCGATATTGTCAGCAGTAAGCAATTCTTGGCGGTTATTCATTGTGGGGCATCCTGTTTTAACACGGTAAAGAGTCAATCCGCGCCTTTATTGGCGGCTTATTCGGGTATTCGCGCACCTTATAGCACCTTTTTCGGGCAAGAAAAAACCCCGACCGCCTTTAGGCTGCCGGGGTCAAACGGGCAACGCCCGCACAAAGGCGCCGTTAGGCGCTGTTATTATTCGGTTTCTTCCGCCGAGCCGTCATAAAACGAATGCGAAAAACAGGCAAATTGCGGTAGCACCAAGGGAAACATCGGCCCTAATTGCGCTTGCCCGTCAGGACCGACACGGAAAACCATTGCGGGCGGAAAGCGCATGCAATGAATGACCGTCTCACCGATCACCGGCGCGCCTTTGACGTCCGTGGCCTGAGTCGCAACGCCATAAGCGCAGCTACCGCAATTCACCCCTTCGGGGAAAGGGGATACGCCCGAAGGCGCACCCCCGTTGCCGTTTCCTTGGCTCACTTTCTACGCCCGGAACCTGACGCTGTGTTGTCGGACTGATCCGTCAAAGCGTGCTGCAATCCCGGCACGCGCCCGCGCAAGGTATCGAGCGGGTCAGCCTCAGACGGATCGGACAAGGGCTTCACCGACCATTCATAGCGCGTATTCTTGCCTGTGGTAATGCCAAGCTCAAAAGCAAAGTCAACCGACTGCGCGCCATCTTTCAACTGATTAGAAATGGCCGAGCCGAACGGTTCCGGCAAGAAACACTCCGGCGCGTTGAAAATCTCGCCGGTTTCAATGTTGACCGCCTCAAAAACCCCCGTGAGACCATACCACGGGCGCGGACCGTCGCCGTGATCCTTTTCGCCAGTGCGATAACCGGACGCGCGGCCAATGACCTGCATAAGCGGCTGCACACCCTTTTCCGGTGGGTTCGGAATCTTGCCGCAGACATTAGCGGCGCTGATTTTGCGAATAAACGTTTTTTCAGTTGCCTGTACTTGTGCGTTCATTACTTTTCCTTTTTCAGATTAAATCCCGGACCGTCCGGGCGCGTCGGGACTGGATTGCCCCAAATCGGTATTGATAAATATCAAGCCATGCTCAAAATCGGTGAAAGCGACACGGCCCATTGATTGACATCGGCGCAAGGCTTCCGCGTAATTGCACGCGCCTAAAGAGACCTGTTGTGACGGGCTGATAACTCGCCAGTCAACTAATTCCAGTTGTCGGCGCTGAATAGCTTTCAGTTCGGCGCGCATTGCACGGCGCCATGACCATTCCTCTAACCAGCGCCTTATTCGTCGCAGCATTTTTTATTCCCCTTAAGCCAATGCAACGCCCAATAGCGGTCACGCCAGATAAGTAGCAGCATGACCCCCGCAGAAGTTTTTCGGATGCTAATGTTCGGGATGGGCAGATTGGCCACTACGATACAACCGGCAACCAGCCGGAGCCGGCCCCGGAAACCTGACCACAATACGCGCCTTACCGTTTTCATTGCTTACCCCGATTTCAGACACAAAGGCGCGAAAATGCGCTTGCAGGATGCTGCGCAATTCATCCGGCGTAAACGTCACAACGTCGCCGGGTTGATTTTCTGCCTTGTGTGCCATCATTACCGCCATGAGTTTATTTTAACCCCGAATGAGCGAGTACTACAACAAATTTTGCGTAAAAAGAACCCGGCGCATAGCCGGGTTAATTCCGTCACTTTAGGGCTTTTTCCCGGAGTGGCGTTCCGCCGTTTATGGCGCGCCCGCTTCTAGTGCAACACGGCAATATTTTTCTATCGTGACGCGCCGGTTCCTCTCGCGTTCAATCTCTCATCGGCCCGCCGAATATGCAAGCCGGGAGTGAAAATCCATGCGGTAGGACTCGCGGCCGGATCGAGTCGGCGGATAAGCTCGCCGTAATTTTGTGGTAAAGAGTCAGCATCCCGCCGAAACTCGCCGCGCCCAAAAAATAGTTTGATGAATTCCATTAACCTAACTTCCATGAAAAGACATATGCGCAGCGTTTTCGCGCAACTTATCGGCATGAGTTTGAATTTCTTTCGCATGCTTACTGTCGGTTTCATACAAACTCATAAGGGACTCAATAGCGTCAGCTTGCTCGCGCATTTTCATACAGCAACCGGCACAAGTAACCGGCTTATCAGAATCAGCCGACGAAAAATTAACGCGCTTTCCGCAATACGCCTTAATAGTCTTTTGGCCGACTATTAGGCCGACAGTCGATAACACGCCTTCGTCCCACGGGTAATGATTGACAGCCATCAAATAAACTCCGGTCTAGGGAAGTTTCATAGTACAAAAATACCCCTGAATAAAATATGAACTAGGTCACACTTTCAGGGCTTTCCCTAAATTCAGGGTCCAAATGGCGTGGCACGCGGGTTGCGTCCGCCGCCGTCAGTTCAATATGCCGGGAAATAAATTCGGGCCGGTCGCCGCGTAGCTTGAAGCTCGGCGCTTCCGGGTGGTAATCGACAAAGCCGCCTTGTGAGATATGCACAATCTGATCGGCGCCGAGCCGAACGCCCTTGCTCCGCGACTTCCATTGCTCAATGGTTTTCCTGCCGTGCCGATCTAATGCCCGCTCGCGGTTGCGCCCCGCGTACATTTTTTTACCGGCGATAGCCAGATAATCGTATTCTTCCTCGATTTCCCATTGCCCAAGCTCGGGGCCGATGTCAATCGAACCGGGCGGAAAGGCTTGGGCCTTAACCGAATCGGTATCGCAGTACAGGGGTCGCGTTGCGGCGCAGACGGCGCGCCACAACATCGCGCGCACAAAGCCGGTAATACTCGCGGCCGTGCCGACGTGATAATAGCGCTGCTCGCTGCTGGCATCTTTTGGGGTGCGCAAGACAATCCATTCCTTAAACTGGAAATAATCATCGTCGGGTCCAAGGCCGGCCGCTTTCAGTTTCTCGAATTGTTCACGCGAATAAAAGAAATGGCGTTTGTACCGTTCGATGTCAGAACCGAATTTGCCATACAGGCTATTCATAAAAATCTTGTCGAATTGTTGCTTCCAATTCGCTTCATGGTACGCGGCCGATTCTTTTTCGGATGCGGCCATGATCGCTTTTTGCTCGGTGCGGTCCTGCCAGAAATAATCAATGTACTCACAAAAATTAATCGTAGTCTCGCAACCGATATATTCCAGAATGTCCCATCCCGGTTCAATCGTTTTCGTTTCGATTGCGGCGACCAGTTCCCATCCGGTCACGCGGTAGGTACGGCGGATATCGTCGGCCGGGTAATAGGTTGAGCCGCGAATATCTTTATACGGGAAACAACCGCGAGCAATGCCGCGCACAGTAAAAAAGAGTTGCTCCCAAGGCCCGTAATGCTTGGGCGGCTCGCCGGCTCCGACCTTGGCGATTTTCATAAAGGGATGCTCTGACAGCATGGCATAAGGGTAGGCCGAGTTAATGTCAACGCTGATCGACGGCCCTTCGATGATGCCGGACTCGAAACACTGCACGCGCCCGCCGAAGTAGTACGGTCGCAAACGCTGATAACTGTCGCGCTTTTGCCGCCAGCGCATCTTGGGACCGCCATACTTGGACTTGTCTAAAAAATCTTGCTGCCAGATTTGCATGGCCGCGCCAGCTTGCGTCAGGTGCAGCCCGTAACGCTCGCGGAATTGCTGAATCACTTCCCAAAGGTTAACGCAATCGGATTTCAAGTAAGCGCGAATCTCATCCATGTAATACCAGCGCAAAGGCTTGGAGAGTTTCAGGTAGTTGAAATCATCCTTGAGAAAGTTTCGTAAGGGTTGTGATATCAGGTTGAATGAATCCCGAAACTCAGCCTTGCCGATATGAAACTTGGACAAACGGCCGTTGATGATTAAAGGCTCGCAACCGTCCGGCATGCGGTGCGTGATAAAATGCCAATCAAATTTTCCGCCATTGTGCGCGTAAATAATCGCATCCTGCTCGGCCGCGCAATCAATGAATTCATCCGGCGTGTCGAATTCCCGGTATTCATCCGAATAACCCTCATACAGCCCCCAGATAAACGGCTCAGGGTAGGTAATGCCGTCAAACGGATCGGTTTCACAATCGGCCGTCAGAAACTTGCGGGCCGGAGCGGGGATTTTCTGGCCGGAAAGCGCATCAAGAAGGGCGGTAAGCTCGTTGATAGGCTCGGGGGCATTGCCCCCGATTACCTTTGCGCCTAGCTGCTCTAATATATCATCGACGCGCGACAATGCCTTTTTAACATCACTCATTGCGGCTTGCGGACTTCATCGAGCATTACGGCTTTGCGGCGGTCATCCTCGACCTTGATCTGATCGAAAATCATATAAGCTGCGTCGGAAAAACTCCTAGCTTCAACCGGCAAAACCGCGTCAGCGTTACTCAATAAACCGCCCACAATAGAGGAAAAAACTTGAATATCCCCGGCCGTAACCAGCGCGTATTTTTTCATTGGTTTTGACATTGCTGTAATACCTCTTTTAAGTCTCTTAAAGTTTCGTTAATTGATTCCATTTCTATACCTGTGATTCCCATTTGCCGGGAAAAACTATATAGATCGCCCTTCTGTAAGATTGACGTTAATCTATCTAAATCATGTAGTTGACTTTTAGTTATCCCGATCCAATAAGTTTTTACAGATTCTATTTTTATTTCCATCTAGCGGCCTCGCTTATTTTTGCGCTTCTGTTTTCGTTTGGTCTTGCGTTTGGTTTTCCGCTTGGTCTTGCGCTTGGTCTTGCGCTTGGACCGGGCGCGCACTACCCGCTCCGATTGTGGCGCATCGAGCGCCTGTATGCCCTTGATAAAATCAATCTCGTGCAGTAGTTCGCCGGTATCTTCATCCAGGTACTGCATCATTTTGTTACGGAAGTAGGCCAAAAAATCCTGCTCGCGGACCGGCTCGGTTGAGTATTTGCCGGTCAGCATGGAGAAACGCTTGCCTTCGGGCAGCAAGGCACGGGCAGCGTCAACGAGTAATTCCGGTTGATCGGCAAGAACATCTTTCCATGAGCGTATTTTTTTCGACTTAAGCCCCTGCTGCTCACGGAAATAGTTGTAATAGTCTTGCAGGGTTGCCAGAAAATCCGGGTTATCAAAGCGAATGCGGTCCATTGTGAATAACCCATCTTGCAAGACAAAGCGGGATTCACCCTCAAAACCACGGCCACGTCGAACGCGGACCTTGAAATTCTTGGGGTCTGCCGTATAGAAAACCGCATTGCGCTGCTCGGATTCGAGCGGGGTTTCCTGCTGCGAGACGGCTACTGCGTCGCGGAGCGTGTCGCGGTTGCGGTAATGGCGCAGTGTGTACTTGCCGGAATTGATTGCGACAATTTCAGAGCGGTACTTGTCAATGTAACGGCGAATCTTGGCTTTTTTCGCGGACGGCAAACGCCCCTCATGCACGTCATCAAGATTGTATCCGTCGCCAGCGCCGAATCCGTCAACAAATTTTCGTAGGGCCTTAACTGCTATCCAGTCATTGTGCCATTGCGCCCTTAATTTCTGGCGCGGCTTCATTTTTGAATAGAGTTTTTTGGGTATCCAGCGCTTTGGGCGGGGTTTGGGGTTGCGGTTAAGCATTGCTAATCCAGCTTAATTCTATCCCTAGTATCCGTACTAAAGTTTCCGGCGGCCGACAACCGCACTGGGGATGTTTGCAATACCAGAAAAACCAAGCCAAACCGCCATAACGATAGGCGAGCATATTAGGCCAAACAAATCGAATACGGTCTGGACTTTTCATAGATATAGCCTTTTGTGTATCCAGCGACGCGGGCGGGGTTTGGGGGTGCGGTTAAGCATTACGGGCCTTTTCGTGTATTTTTATAAACGCACGAATATAGGTTTCCTCATGCTCGTCAAAATGACGCAAAGCGCGCATAATCTCCAATGGCTCACACCATTCAGCTAAGCCGCCCAAAACTGAGCTTAGAATTTTTGCGATTTCGCGCGACGTTAGCGGGCGCGCGGCTTCTGTATTTAAGCTCATGGTTCTAACCTTTCCGGCCTAACTTAACAAGTTTTCGTAGGCGTTCTACTTCAGCATTTCTTTCGTCGAGCATTTCAGAAATTTGATAAAGCTCATCCAATGATTCTATGCTCATTTTTTATCCCCTATTTTTTCAACCGCCAGAAGTCTACGCAGACTCTAATTCTGCCCTAGCATTCTCGGCTTGCTCCCTTGTGTCGTAAGACTCAGGATGCCAAACGAAAAAAGGACCTTCATCACCTAGCGGATAGCTAGCTGGATACCTAATACGATCCTCACGCGTTGGAAAATAACGGGCAGTGAAATGCCAACGCCCATCCTTTTCCCATTTAGCAACTTCGGATTTACGAT
>Ga0102952_1000885_pt1 | contig 10462 bp, 9 predicted proteins | sample SalPon2A_C_D1_MG_FD_78506 | JGI IMG/M metagenome (GOLD analysis project Ga0102952, IMG submission 78506) | Soil microbial communities from South San Francisco under conditions of wetland restoration - Salt Pond MetaG R2A_C_D1_MG | ecosystem: Environmental > Terrestrial > Soil > Wetlands | place... | reverse complement strand
GATTTACATCCGCTGCCTGGCCCTGTTCAGGCTCGCCCGGGTGAGGCGCCTGGCGCCGCGCGCGGTCAGCACGCGGGGCCGGCACCTCATCGATCGCGATACCGTGCGCGCCGTGGTCAGCCAGCGCTTTTACATCCTCAAGCGTTACGGCCAGATCGTGGTACATCCCGCGCTGCGCGAAGCGCGGCGCAATACCGACCGCATGGGGCGCCGCCTGATCCAGCGGGCGAAGAATCTGCTGACGCGAGAAGACATTCCGGCGGATTCGAGGGCGGCCGAAACCATCGAACGGGTGCTGAAACAGGACAAAACCCTGGCGACCGTCTACCAGTTCAGGCAGCAGCTCAAGGAAGTCTGGTCGCGCGGCGCCGCCGGGCAGCCCGGGCGCGTCGAACGCCTGCAGGCCTGGTGCGCGGCTTCCGAGCAAAGCGGAATTCGCGCGCTCGAGGAATTCGCGCAATTCCTGCGCGGTTACCGCCTGCAGCCCGCCTGAGGCGGCATTCGTGCGGCGCGTTTGAAATCCGCCGTAGCTTGACTATGCTCGGTTAAGGCGTCCGCAGTTTCGCGGCGCCGCCATCGAGGAACCGAGATGAAAAAAATTACCCTATCCGGCCTGCTACTCCTTTTCTGGGCTTTGCTGGCGCCCGCACAGGCCGCGATGGTGCCGACCCTCGAATTGGCTATCGAATCCGCTAATCCGCCAACGGCGGTTACCGCCGAGCAGCGTCGGCAAACCGTGCAGCAATTGATCGAAAGAGGCGTCGACCCCGCCGAGGCCGAATTTCGTGTCGGGCAGATGACCGATGCGCAGGTCCTGACCCTCAAGGGAGAAATCGACGCGCTGCCCGCCGGAGCCGGCATCGGTACCACCAACCTCCTGCTGATCATCATCGTCCTGATCCTGATCCTGTAATTCGGCGCGCCCGCAGTCGGCCGCACCACGGCCCGGCCTGCTCGCCGGGTCGGAAAACTGTTGTCATGGGGGTTCGAGAGGTTGCCGCCGCGCGGAGCGATCATGACACTTCCCTGGCCGCGAGAAATCGCAATCGATGCGCAACTGAAATCGAGCCGCTGGTACCACGCGGGGAGCAATTAGTGCCTCGATTTTCACGGCGATCCGACGGCCGTCCAACACTGCGTAATTGCCGGCGGGAACCACCACACGGCGCTGGAACAGTGCCTGGAAAGATTTCGGCTCGCGCACGACCTGTGGTCGATTTTTTACTGCACGACTCCGCCCTCGGTCTACCTCGACTGTGTCGACGCCGGCGGTATAGAGCCGGGCAACCTCAGGCTCGGCCGGCATCCCGATCTCGTTATCGGCCCCGAAAATATCGTCGCCGGACTGCGCGCTGCGGAAAACATCGTACGCAGCGCGGGATTCGGCCGCAGCCGCGGTAACCAGCTGCTGGTGCGGCGAGGCAATCCAGCCGGTATCGACGGCATTCGCGACCTGTTCCGTGCCGGCGTGAAACTGTTAGTCTCCAATCCGCAAAGCGAGCAGGCAAGCCATGTGGTTTACCGGCAAACTCTCGAGGCGCTGGCCCGCGCCGAGGGCATCGACGATCCCCGGCGGCTTTCGATTCGTCCGGGAATCCGGTCTACGGAGAACTGATTCACCACCGCGAAGCGCCGCAGGCCGTGGCCGACGGCGCTGCCGACGCGGCTATCGTCCATGCGCACCTCGCGCTGCGTTATACCCGGGTGTTTCCTGAACTGTTCGACTATTTTACCGATGGCGAAGCGGCCGGGATCTACGAGTACCTTGGCCTGTGGCCCCTGAGTAGCTGAACCCGCTTAGCGAATGGCGCCAGGATTGGTTACACTCCGCGACAGGCAGACTTAACAGCCGATCGGGGGCGCTCACTTGAACCGACAACAGATGAAATCCGACCGAAATCATTTCCACGCCGCGCGCGGCACCGCCCGGTGACCGGGCTCCGGGCGCTCGCCGCGGCAATGCGGGACGGCGAGATCAGCTCCGCCGAGCTGGTCGCGCGGGCCGTCGAACGCGCGCGAAACTCACAGGCAGTATTCATTTCCGTCAACCCGGGACTCGACAGCCTCGCGAAGGCCATCGACCGCGCCCGTGGTAGCGGTCAGCCGACGCCGCCGCTGGCCGGTATTCCGATCGCGCTCAAGGACCTGTTCGATGTCCGCAACGAAATCACCCTGGCGGGTTCCGTGGTGCTCAGGCACGACGCCAGGCCGGCAGCCGCCGACGCCGAGGTCGTGGCGCCGCTGCGCGACGCCGGGCTGCTGTTCCTCGGCCGCGCCAACATGACCGAGTTCGCGTTCTCGGGGATCGGCAAAAACCCGCATTACGGCACCCCGCTGTCGATCTGGGACCGCGCTACCGGCCGTCTGCCGGGCGGCTCTTCGTCGGGCAGCGGTGTCGCCGTCGGGGAGGGCATCGTCCCCGCCGCGCTGGGCTCGGATACCGCCGGATCCTGCCGGATCCCGGCCGCCTTCAACGGCGTGGTCGGCGTCAAGCCGAGCCACGGCCGGCATTCGCTCACGGGAATCTACCCGCTCTCGCCGACCCTCGACGCACCCGGGCCGCTGGCCGTCGACGTCGACAGCTGTTTTATCCTCGACCGCCTGATGAGCGGCGCCTCCGCGCCGGCCGATGCGCTGCCCGAGCTGCAATCCACGCAGCTTCGCGACGCGCGCTTCTTGCTGCCGCGGGCAAAGGTCATGGATGATCTCGACGACGAGGTCGGCAGTGCATTTGCGATTGCCCTGGAACGACTGGCGGCGGCTGGCGCGAAAATCGACGAGCAGCCGATGTCACTGCTCGACGAATGCGACGAGCTTTTCGTCGAGCGCCCGCTGGTCCCCTGGGAGGTCTGGAAGCACCACCGGGAGATGCTGCGCCGGCATCTCGACGAATACGATCCTTTCGTCGGCCTGCGCATGTCCGGCGGCGCCGAGATCGGTGAAGACGAGCAGCGTCGGCGGCTGGCCGAGCGTGGCCGGCTGGTCGAGAAATTCGGTCGGCAGTTCGCCAGGCTCGGCGCCGATGCACTGGTTTATCCGACCGTCGCCTGCGTCCCGCCCCCGATCGCCGCAACCGAGGACGACGAAAATGCACGCCGCATCAATATGCGCTGCCTGCGTAACACGGCCACCGTAAACTACTTCGACGGCTGCGCGATCAGCCTGCCCTGCCACCCACCGGGCGGCGCGCCGGTGGGCATTATGCTGTCCTCGGTGAATGGCGCCGACGACCACCTGTATCGGGTTGCGGCGGCGGTCGAGACTGCGCTCGCAAAACCCGACCGCAGTTGAAGGATTTGCCGTGCGCACCAGGAACGCGCATCGGCTGCACCAATAGAAATCAAATCGTCATAATCGGCGACTATATTTGCAAGCTCGGCCTGTCTTATTAGTATTACCTCAGTGTCCGCCAGCTCGAATCGGTGGACGCACCCAGAGAAAACGGAGGGTTCCGCCATGCATTGCTATCAATATCTCGCCGCGGTCAACGCGGTAGCAACTACCATCGAATCCTGCCCGGGCGCGGGCACGAAAATGCCTTACAGCGTGGTTGCCGACTGGATGGAAGAAAACGGCATCGAGCCGGAAGAAATCCTGCTGATATCGGGAGACGAAGTGCGCGCGATCGTCGAAAGCGTGATTCACCGGGACCAGCCGCACCTGCCGCACGCGGCCTGAGCGTTCCGATAACCGCCGCCGGGGCCACCCGGCGGCAAAGCCCGCCACTCGCCGCGGACCCGGCGTTATCGTGGTCAATGAAATCCGGAATATCCTTATCTTCTAGTTGACTCATATCAAAATGGGCCGGCAGATAGCCGTTAGGCTGTCATCTCAGAACAAAACACAGTGCCCTGATGCCCATACCGCCGCCATTTCGGGAAGACTTGATCGAACGCTACGACAGATCCGGTCCGCGCTATACCTCCTACCCCCCGGCAACGGAGTTCGACGGGCGAATCGACGAATCCAACTACCGCGAATGGGCCCGGCTCAGCAACGAGGAATTGATCCCCAGGTCGCTGTCGCTGTATTTCCACATCCCGTTTTGCAGCTCGATCTGCTACTACTGTGGATGCAACAAGATCATTACCAAACGCCGTGAAAAGGCCGAGCCCTACCTGCAGGACCTGTATCGGGAAATCGAGATCCAGGGGCGGCTTTTCGATCGCGACCGCGAAGTGCGCCAGTTGCACTGGGGAGGCGGCACGCCCGGATTCCTGACGCGTCGGCAATCGAGCGAGCTGATGGCAAAAATCGACCGGCATTTTCGCCTCGACCGCGCGGATTCCGGTGAATACGCAATCGAAATCGATCCACGGGAAATGCAGAACGGCGATATCAGGCATCTACGCGGGCTCGGTTTCAACCGCATCAGCATTGGCGTCCAGGATTTCGATCCGCGCGTACAACAGGCCGTCAACCGCGTACAGAGCGAGGCGGAAACCGCCGCGGTCATCGACGAAGCCAGGCTGTGCGGCATGCGATCGATCAATATCGACCTGATTTACGGCCTGCCGCATCAAAGCGTGGAGAGTTTCGTCGCCACCCTGGACAGGGTCATCGAACTCGATGCAGACCGTATCGCGATGTACAACTACGCCCACCTGCCACAGCGTTTTCCGCCGCAGCGGCGCATCCGCGAAGAAGACCTGCCCGTGCCGGGCGAAAAGCTCGACATAATGCGCGCGGCGATCGAGCGGCTATGCGAGGCGGGTTACCTGTATATCGGCATGGACCATTTCGCCAGGCCCCGCGACGATCTCGCCGAGGCGCAACGCCAGGGCAAGCTATTGCGCAACTTCCAGGGTTATTCGGCGATCGCCTGTTGCGATTCGATCGGCTTCGGGGTCTCGGCGATCAGTCACGTCGCCGACCACTACAGTCAGAATACGACCAGTCTCGAGCAGTACCACGAATACCTCGCGCAGAATCGGCTGCCGGTCGTCCGCGGCTACCATAGTAGCGAAGAGGACTTGCTGCGAAGCGCGATCATCCAGGACCTGGTGTGCCATTTCCGCGTCGACAGGCGCAAGATATCGCACGACTGGGGGATCGACTTCAGCAGGCACTTTGCCGACGAGCTCGAGCGCCTCGAGGCGATGCAGGAAGACGGGCTGATTCGGATCGACGAGGCGGAAATTCGCGTCCTCGAAGCCGGGCGCCTGCTGGTGCGCAACATCTGCATGGTTTTCGATCGTTTTCAACGGCTGCGGGGTTCCGGCAATAATTTTTCTCGAACCCTGTAATTGATCTGCGTCAATCGCAGCCCCTGGCTACCCCTTAGACTCGAAATCGACTCCTACTCTGGTTTCTACAGAGTCTTTTAGCCGACATCTCCCCGTCGGCTAATTTTTTTTAAGCCGCCCATCAATCCCGAAGCTCAAACCCGAGGTCATCGAGCGGCAGATCAGGCGTCTCTCAGAACAATGAAAAGCTTTGCTTATCATCGCGGCTGCTCCTTTTCGGAATTTACGATCTTGTCCTCGTCCATCAGGATACGGTGCGCCGGGCCCTCGAGATCGTCGAACTGTCCGTCGCGCACCGCCCATAGCAACAGCCACAAAATACCTCCGAGAAGGACTAGCGAAATCGGAATCAACAGGTAAATGATCTCCATCAGCGGGCAAGCCTCGAAGCATTCAAGACCACCACCAGGGAACTGACGGACATGCCCAGCGCGGCGAGCCAGGGCGCGACCAGTCCCAGCGCCGCGGCCGGGATCGCGCCGAAATTATAAACCAGTGCCCAGACCAGGTTCTGACGGACGATGCGCCGGGTCCGGGCGGCGATTTCGAAAATCCGCGTGACCGCCTCCAGCCGGCTCGACATCAGCACGATATCAGCGCTGCCGCGGGCCAGCGCGGTGGCACCGCCCATGGCTACCGAAACGTCGGCGCAGGCCAGCACCGGCGCGTCGTTGATACCGTCGCCGATCATCATTACCCGGGCACCGCGACCCTGCATCGCCTGCACCGCGGCCATCTTGTCGCCGGGAGCGAGCCCGGCGCGATAGTCGTCGATTCCGCACAGCCGCGCCGCCTTCGCGGCGGCCGCATCCCGGTCGCCGGTCATCAGCAGGACTTCGAGGCCGCGTTCGCGCAACGCTGCGACTACCGACCGGGCCTCGGCCCGCAGTTCGTCGCTGAACACGAACATCGCCATCGGCATCTCGGCGGTTGCCAGGAAAACCGCGCTAACCGCTTCGTGGGCAATCTCGTCCAGCCATTGCCGGGGTATTTTCGCCGCGGTAGCGGTAGCGATGAAATCGCTGCTGCCGATAAAGTATTCCCGCCCGTCGATGTGCGCGCGCAAACCGCCGCCGGAAACGCTTTCGGGCCGCAGGGCCGGTTTGCCGGAAGTTCCGGCCGCCCTGACCAGCGACCGAGCCAACGGGTGTTGCGAGTGCCTTTCCAGGCCTGCCGCCAGCCGCAGGCAGGCCTCGCGCTCGCAGCCAGGCGCGCATTCGATGCGTTCCAGCAAGGGTTCGCCGCGGGTCAGCGTACCGGTCTTGTCGAACACCACGTGGGTGATGCGCTGTGCCGTCTCCAGCGCCATCGCGCGCTTGACGAGCATGCCGAGGGCCTGCATGCGGCCGAGGGTCGCGCTGATCGCGGTCGGCGTCGCCAGCGACAGGGCACAGGGGCAGCTGACGATCAATACCGCGAGCGCGGTTTCGAACCAGCGGCCGGGTTGCCACAGCCACCAGTAAACCGCCACGCCCGCCACCGTCGCCAGCACGATGCCGACGAAACGCGCCGCGACACGGTCCGCGAGTCGCGCCAGCGGCGGCTTGTCGGCCAGCGCCCGCTCGACGCTGCGTTGGATCTCCGCAATGACCGTGTCGGCGCCGACCGCCGTGACGCTCACCCGCAAAGGATTGCTGCGATTGACACTGCCGCCGAACAGCCGCTCGCCGGGGCTTTTTTCCACCGGCATACTTTCGCCGCTCAACAGCGATTCGTCGATCGCCGACGAGCCCTCGAGTATGGTTGCGTCGGCGGGCACGGTTTCTCCGGGGCGCACCAGCACGCGGTCACCGACGGCCAGCGCGACGGCCGGCACGGCTTCCTCGACATCGCCGTTCGCGGTCAGCCGGTTGGCGACCATCGGCAGCGATTGCACCAGTCTTTCGATCGACACCGCGCTGCGATGCCGGGCCACGGATTCGAAGTAACGGCTGGCGGTCAGAAAGAAGACGAACATGACCACCGAATCGAAGTAAACCTCGCCCCCCCCGCGCCAGGTGGCCAGCAGGCTGCCCGCGAACGCGGCCCCGATGGCTATCGACACCGGCAGGTCCATGGCGATCCGGCGCTGCCTGAGATCGCGCCAGGCGGCGGTAAAAAAAGGCGCCGCCGAGTAAAGCACCACCGGTAACGTGAGGCACAATCCCAGCCAGCGGAAAAATTGCTCGAATTCGCGTTCGATGCCGGTCCAGGCACCCGCATACAGACTGATCGACAGCATCATCACCTGCATGCCGAACAGCCCGGCGACCGCCAGCCGGCGCAGCAGCGAGCGCCGCTCGCGGCGATGCGCCGCCTGTTGCAGTTCGGCGTTGCAGGGCATGGCCCGATAGCCGATAGCCTCGATTTCACGAAGGATTTCGCTGAGCCTGGTCTGCCGGTCGTTCCAGCGCAACAGCGCATGCTGGGTGGCGTAATTGACCTGCAGGTCGACCACCCCCGGCAGTTCGCCGAGATGTTTCTCGATCAGCCAGATACAGGCAGCGCAGCTGATGCCCTCGAGAATCAGACTGACCTCACGGGTTTCGTCGGCTAGCACGTGCACGAACCGACGCTGGATTTCGGGCAGGTCGTAGACCGCGACATCGCCGGTATCGCGGCGCTCGACACCCGGCGTGTGGCCGCTCCTGACGCGATAGAAATTGTCGTGTCCCGAACCCACGATAGCCTCGGCGACGGCCTGGCAGCCGGGACAGCACATCGGCCGATCGGCGCCGTCGATACGCGCGGTCAGCCGCCGGCCCGCGGGAACCGGCTGGCCGCAATGGAAACAGCTTTCCGCCCCGGCGGCGCCGGTTTCGAGCTGCTGATTGAAGAAGGTGCTGGTAATCGCGGGTTCCAGGGTTCCGCCGGCCGGGCCGAGAAACCTAACTACAGAACGAAAGCGCGGCCAATGCAATTTCTATTCGTGTTTCATTTGACATGAGTCAATATGCCGGCGCGGTCGCTCGAAATAATGCGTCTAAGTATAACAAGTCGGGCTGCCATGTTTATCCAGCATATCATCGGGTTATTCACCGATCCTGCGCGTGAATGGGCAAAAATTCGGGATCAATACAAAAGCACCCAGCGCACCGGCGTCGGTCACGTGTTCCTGCTGGCCGCGATTCCGGCGCTATCCGGATATATCGGAACCACCCAGGTCGGCTGGCGCATCGGCGTCGGCGACCCGATCCGCATCACCGGCGAATCCGCGGTCTCGATCGCGATCATCTACTACCTGGCGCTGATCGTCGGCGTGCTGACGATCGGCTGGGTGATCCACCTGCTCGGCAAGGCCTACGAGGTCGAGAAACCGCTGCCACTATGTATCGCGCTGGCGACCTATACGGCCACCCCGCTGTTCCTGATCGGCATCATGGAGGTTTACCCGGTGTTGTGGCTCAACATGCTACTGGGACTGCCGGCGCTGGCCTATACCGTCTACCTGCTGTACTCGGGCCTGCCGATCATGATGGAAATCCCGGCGGAGCGCGGATTCCTGTACTCGTCCGCGATACTCGCCGTCGGCCTGATCGCGCTGGTGGCCTTGCTGGCGATGACCGCGCTGCTCTGGGGCATGGGCCTGCAGCCGGTATTTACCAGCTGATTTCCCGTTAGCCCGGGCTTTATCCGTTTGCTGCGTTTCAGACATCCGAGGAAGTACTAGATGAATAATTCCGAAACCTACAATTACAAGGTTGTACGGCAGTTCGCGATCATGACCATCGTCTGGGGGCTCGTGGGCATGTCGGTCGGCGTGCTGATCGCCGCGCAACTCGCCTGGCCGGCGCTCAATTTCGATATTCCGTGGTTGACTTTCAGCCGCCTGCGGCCGCTGCACACCAACGCGGTTATCTTCGCCTTCGGCGGCTGTGCGCTGTTCTCCTGCTCCTACTACGTGGTGCAGCACACATGCCATGCGCGGCTCGCGTTTCCGACGCTGGCGGGATTTACCTTCTGGGGCTGGCAGCTGGTGATCCTGCTGGCGGCGATCACGCTGCCGCTCGGAATTACCACCAGCAAGGAATACGCCGAACTGGAATGGCCCATCGACGTGCTGATCACGCTGGTCTGGGTCAGTTATGCGCTAGTCTTTTTCGGTACCATCGTGAAACGCAAGATCCGTCACATCTATGTCGCCAACTGGTTCTTCGGCGCCTTCATCATCACCGTCGCGGTACTGCACGTGTTCAATAGCGCGGCGCTGCCGGTGAGTTTCTGGAAATCCTATTCGGCCTACGCCGGGGTGCAGGACGCGATGGTGCAATGGTGGTATGGGCACAACGCGGTGGGCTTCTTCCTGACCGCCGGTTTCCTCGGCATCATGTACTACTTCGTGCCCAAGCAGGCCGGCCGTCCGATCTATTCGTATCGCCTGTCGGTAGTGCATTTCTGGGCGCTGATATTCACCTACATCTGGGCCGGTCCGCACCATCTGCACTACACCGCGCTGCCGGACTGGGCGCAGTCGCTCGGCATGGTCATGTCGCTGATCCTGCTGGCGCCGTCCTGGGGCGGCATGATCAACGGCATCATGACGCTGTCGGGCGCCTGGCACAAGCTGCGTACCGACCCGGTGCTGCGGCTGCTGATCGTATCGATTTCGTTTTACGGCATGTCGACCTTCGAAGGCCCGATGATGTCGATCAAGACGGTCAACGCGCTGTCGCATTACACCGACTGGACTATCGGTCACGTGCACTCGGGCGCGCTCGGCTGGGTCGCACTGATTTCCATGGGCGCGATGTATTATCTGATCCCGCGCCTGTTCGGTCGAGAGCTATACAGCCTCAAACTGGTCGAAGTGCACTTCTGGACCGCGACCATCGGTATCGTGCTGTACATCAGCTCGATGTGGGTCGCGGGCATCATGCAGGGACTGATGTGGCGCGCGGTCAACGCCGACGGCACGCTGACCTACAGTTTCGTCGAATCGGTGCAGGCGATGCATCCCTACTACATCATCCGTATGCTCGGCGGCGCATTCTTCCTGCTCGGCGCGGTGGTCATGGCCTACAACCTGTGGCGCAGCATCGCCGACGCGAGGCCGGTGGAAGTCGAAATCCCCGCCCCGGCGACCCTACCGGCCCAGTAAGCACAACGAGAGACAAAGCTATGGCTTCAGCACACGATAAAGTCGAAAAAAATATCGGCCTGATGATCGTCCTGATCGTCGCCGTCATCTCGGTCGGCGGCCTGGTGCAGATCATCCCGCTGTTTTTCCAGGATTCGCT
>Ga0102952_1000883_pt1 | contig 10467 bp, 16 predicted proteins | sample SalPon2A_C_D1_MG_FD_78506 | JGI IMG/M metagenome (GOLD analysis project Ga0102952, IMG submission 78506) | Soil microbial communities from South San Francisco under conditions of wetland restoration - Salt Pond MetaG R2A_C_D1_MG | ecosystem: Environmental > Terrestrial > Soil > Wetlands | place... | reverse complement strand
CCCGGAAGTCTACGGCAATATCGCGCGCCGCTTCCCGGGCGCGATTCAACGCATCCTGATCCGCAACCTCGACGGCGCCGGGCGCGACGCCCCCCGTTACCTCGAGGCCTTCACAAAGGTCCCGCCCGACAAGTGGCAGCTGTTCGACGATCCCGCCCAGCTGGCAGTGGACGAATTGATGAAGTAATACCGGGTATCGAAAGACGCTCACCGCCGCTAACAATTAAACCGGCGACGGCCGCTTTGATTCGAATACGAATGTCGTCCAGGCGATGGCCTCGTCGAACTCGAGGTGATCGCCATTTTTCGACTCGTGATCCCGATCGGATTGCCACCGACTGCCACGTTTGCAACGAATTTTCGAGATCGCGAATATTGACGGCCGACAACAAAATGTTGCCGCTCCAAAGAACGGCAAATCCGTTTCGAGAATCGGGTGTCGGCAGCCGGGAAGCAGTAAAAATCAGCCGCCAGTGAAAGCCGGACTGCCGTCGCCGGAATCGACTGGAGGGTCGGGCGGCGGATTCGAGTCGAGAATGCCGCTCGCGGTATTCCTGCGGCCCGGCGGACGTCCGCGGTCCCGGTTACCGCCGACGTTCGCGCCGGCGCTTTCGATCCAGCGATTTCGCTCCCCGAGGAAGGCGGCGGTCGACTCGAGGTCGAGTTCGCGGCGAATCGATACGCATGGAAATACCGCGTGCACCCCGAACGCGATGACGCTTTTCATCAGGCGCCAGGCAATTCCCGTCGCAAAGCGCCCGTGTTCGCCGTAGGTAACGCCTTGCCGATGTGGATGCAGGGTGAAAAGGTTCATGCTTGCCGGTCAATTGGAGACGACGCTGGGCGTCGCTCCTCACTGGCGGCTTTCTCCGGACAGGCGGGTTTCGCGGCTGCGTACCCCGGTAAACCGGGTCCGGTACTCGGCGGGTGTCATCCCGGTCAGCCGCTTGAACAACGCCCTGAAGAAGGCGACGTCTTCATAGCCGACATCCGCGCAGATGACCTGCACCGAGCGCGCGCCGTCTTCCAGCATTTCCCTGGCGATCGATATCCTGAGGGCCTGCAGGTACTTGCCCGGCACCTGGCCGGTCGCTTCCTTGAAGCGCCGGATAAAATTGCGCGGACTCATGTTGACCTCCGCGGCGAGGATTTCGATTGGCAGGTCGCGGGCGAAGTGTTTCTTCATATAGGCTTCGGCCCTGCGAATCTTGTCGTCGGCATGCGCCCGCGACAGCGGCAGCAGCGCGTAGCCGGACTGGTTGGTGCGCGGCATGTCGACCAGCAGAGCCTTGGCGGTGCGCACCGCGATCTCGTGGCCGCAGAATTTTTCGACCAGGTAGAGGCTGAGATCGATCGCGGCGTAAACGCCGCCGCTGCAGAGCACGCGCCGGTCCTCGGTGACGAAGACCTCGGGGCGCCACTTGACCCGGGGATAGCGTTTCAGGTAAGCGTCGGCCGCGCCCCAGTGCGTGGTCGCCTCGTGCCCGTCCAGCAGCCCGGCCTCGGCCAGGTAGGCGGCGCCGCTGCAAACGCTCGCGATATAGGCACCTCGCTCGTGCCAGTGGCGCAGCCAGGCAAACAACGCGCGGTGTTTTTCGAACTGCACGTCCAGGTTCAGACCCGAGGCCGGGACTACGACGATGTCGGTGCTTTCGACCGCGTCTATCGACACCTCGGGCACCAGGCCGACCGAGTAGGGGGTTACCACCGGCAGGCCGTCGAGCGAGGCGACCGTCACCTTGAAACACGGTTCGGATTCACCTCCGGTTAACGTGTTCCACAGGCGCCCGGCGGAATGGAAGACCTCGATCGGGGCCAGCGTGGTCGAGGCATAGCAGTCGTTCAACAACAGGATGGTGACTTCGAGCGGTTTCATTTGTCGAGCTCCCACAGGCCGAGCAGCGCGCCCGCAGTATCGGTGACCAGGCAGATTCGCGCGACGCCGTCGACGCTGAACGGCCTGACCAGCACCTCACCTCCGAGCGCGGCGGTTTTCGACGCCGTGGCGTCGATGTCGGCGACGCCGATGTACGGCGTCCAGTGCGACGGCACGCCGGCTTCGAGCTGGCGCGAGTCCAGCTGGTACATCGATGCGAAGGCTTCGCCGCCGGCAGAGAAATGTAAGTACCTCCCGCCGTTGGCTCGCTGCGGCTGCACATTCCAGCCGAACAGCCGCGCGTAGAATTCGGCTGCCTTGCCGGTGTCCGCCGCGGCCAGGTCCAGCCAACGGAATCCAGCCGGGTTGTTTTCAGTCGTGATTGTAATCGTCATCTCTAGCTCTCCGTTCGGAATACCGCCACCCGGCCGGCCCGGCCGGCTGGGTGGCGCCTCTTACCTGTCAACGGTGTTCGGTCAACGGGTCGATGGTACCGCGCACTTCCGTCACCTTGCTGGCGGGGAAGCCGCTGATGCGAGCGTGCTCCTGCACGGCTTCCTCGTTTTCGGCCAGATAGATACAAAAAGTCTTGTCGTCGGCGACGAAGGATTTAACCCACTGGGCTTTCCCGGCCAGCTCGGCGAGCGCCCGGTTCGAGGTCGCGGCGGCGCCCTTGAGCTCCGCACCGGTCATCTTGCCCACGCCGGGCAGGTCACGTTCGATTACATAGTGTTTCATGGTTGATCTCCAATGTGTTGTTGATGGAGACGTTACGATATTCCCGCCGGCACATAATGACGAGATGGCATATATGCCATTTATAATAGGCAATATTGCCAAATCCTGCCAGAGCAAGGAAATTCAACAGGGGCCAGTGTCGATTGACCAGGTTCCGCCGCATTAAAGGCGGCTTTTCGACGCTACCGGCCAGCCGGAGCCGGGTTAAAATATATTTATGTCGCCCTATTGCATCCGCGCAGGGTCGGAATACACTAATCGCGCGGGTAGCCACATCGCTGGTCACTCCCTTCAGACCTGGTCAATCGGTATCCCCTTGCCGGCCTAGACGAGAACGACCCTCCGTACGGTGGGGCTTGCCTTTTTTACATCCTTTCCCTGTGGAGCATGAGAATGAAAACCGATTTCTATGCCATCTCGATGGCAGCCCTGCTTGGTGTGCTTTTGATCGACCCGGTAACCGCCGACGATAACACCAGGGTATTCCAGCAACTCGACGTCGACGGCGACGGATACATATCGGAGTACGAGGCCCTGGCTCACGAAGAGTTACCCGACGCTTTTGCCGACGGCGATGAAAACAACGATGGCCGGATCGATATGATCGAGTTTTTGAATCTCGAAATTCTCGAAGACTGACCGCATCGATTACCAGGGGCAGGCCACGATTTACCTCGTGGCCTGTCTTCTATCTCAGATCGTCGGAGCTCGAGTCGCCAGCAAGCTTAACTCGCCAACGAATCGGTCGACACCGAACCTCTCGGTTTGAGGCGCCCGGGCCGCCAACCGACAAGCCATTAACAGTTATACTGTCAGCGGATTTTGTTGTGTTTGCCGAGCGGGCAAAATATCGACCGATGAACAAGCACGCCATCCTGTTGGTTTCGATCCTGGCAATCTCGACCGCGGGCTGCAGCGATCGACAGATGTACGAAGCCATGCAGAAGCGAGGTCGGGTCGAATGCCAGACCCTGCCGGAATCGCAATACGAGGACTGCATAAAAGATTACCAGCAGTCCTACGATGATTATAAAAGGTCGCTCGACGGGGCTCGCGGTAAAAAGTGAAACTTTGTCGCTCGCCTACGAACGGAAAACTGGTGGCCCGGATTTACCGCTGGCAATTTTTAGCGGATGGATCTGCGCCGAGCCCATTGATTTTCAGGGTGATTTCGATTCGAGAAATTCCCTGAGCGGCCGCGGCAACAGGGTGCGGGATTTTTCGGTCAGCGCCCGTTCGTGCTTTTGCCACAGCACCCCGAGATAAATGATGAATAACCCCATCGCGGTCAGCGTAATCGGAAACAGCCAGCTGTCTTCGAAAACGTCCTGCGCCAGGTGACCGAGATAAAGGCAGGCGCCGATCGCGCCGAATACCACGAATACCCGCCTGACGATCACTACCCCGACGGCAATCATGAAAAGGTTGATACACAGGTAAATGAACTTGGAGATCTCGCTGTCGGATTCCTGTGAGGTCATGCCGCCCCAGAACGCCATGACGCCGAAGAGATACAGCCAGAAAGCATAATCCGCTTTCTCGCTCGATCTGAAATCGACCCACGACGCGATCAGGATCATCAACAGCCCGAAGTACATCGAGACCAGGGCGCGGAACTGGAAATCGTACTCGTCGCCCATGATCATGACCGCGACGTCCATCGACATGTACCAGAGCGTGACCGCGATCGGCATGACCAGGAACGGATACCTGTATCGCCAGACGATAATCAGCCCGGCGATCAGGGTGCCGCACTCCATGTACAGCCAATGCCATTTGATATACCGGTGGTATTCCCGGTAGACGCTGTCGTCCGGCCACAGGCCGAGCGCCTGCTGTAATCCGTAGATCGCCAGCGGCGTCAGTGCGACGACGAAAGTGGCGCAGATTCCAGCCGGAATCGGGTGGCCCCTGTCCCGGAACAGGCCGGTCAACTTGAGCCCGACGCCGGCATAAGCCAGCGAGATGAAGAATATCCCCCGACCGCCGAACGACTCCCAACCCAGGTTCATGAACAGCGTCATCGCGCCGATCGCGATCAGGCCGCCGAGGTAATAGAGCAGGTTGGTGAAATTGAAGGCCGGGCCGACCGTCGGCAGGCCCTGCAGGTAAGCGTGTAATCTTTCCGCCTGCTCGGCGGTGATGATCTGCTCGTCGACAGCGTCGTTCAAAATTTCTCGGGTGATTTTCATCGGTATTGTCCCCCTACGGGGATGAGGGATCGGATCTATTATCGGCCCCTGGTACATAAACTCAAGAGTTACTCTCCTGCCTCTACATGTATCTGGACTGTCCTCTTTAATTAACTCGGATTGGGCAGGCTAGTACCGCCCCAGATCCTCCCCGCAGATGTCCTCGCCCCGGTATTCGGACCTGATCTCCTCGAGCAATTCGTCTTCGGTCGCTCCCCAGAGGAGTAGATGGGTGAGCAGTAATAATTTCGGCCTGACCCGGTTGGCGATCTCGGCGAGCTGCTGCGACGAGGTATGCATCTGCGAATGATATTTCTGCCAGTGCGCGGACCTCGCCGCGAATCCTTTCGCCGAATAGACTTCGTGAATCAACACGTCGCAGCCCGCCCAGAGATCGATTAGCGGCGCGTAGGGCGCGGTGTCGCCCGAAACCACGATAGTTCGATCCGCGGTAATAAATTTGTAGCCCAGCGCCGTCCAGCCCTCGCCGTGATTGACCCTGAATGCTTCGACCTCGATATTGTCGTCCCGGTAACAGGGAACCAGTCGATTCTCTTCCGGCGTGGGTATTTCGTGGGCGATGGTTCCATAAGCCTCGGGGTTGTTGGGCTCGAGGCCGCACACCCGGACCTGCCTGTCTTTTTCGTAAGCCAGCTCTATATGCCTAGTCATGGCAGCCAGACCTTCCGGCCCACGGGTTTCGAGCCTGCGCTTTCTGCCCGCGATCCAGGAGGTAAACATCAGGTCCGGGTAGCCGATGGTATGGTCGGAATGCAAATGGGTTAAAAACGCGCGATCGATATTTTTCGGCGCCAGCGCCTCGATGCCGGATTCGAATGCCTGCTGGCAACGCCGCACGACGCCCGCGCCGAAGTCGACAATATAGGCCTTCTCATTGCAGACAATCGCCAGGCACGGTCCCATCCGCTTCGAGTCGGGATTGGGAGTCCCCGTGCCCAGCAAAACGATCGTGGTATTCATCGATTATCCCTGGCCTCGTTTCTCGAACCGCCTGACGCTGCGCTCAGCGGCGCGGCTTTGCCGTGTTGGACTGCCTGCATTTGTCAGGTGTAATTTTTGTGTGCATATTAACTTTCCCTGTAAACGGGAGTTACGCCATCCTCTGCATACCCAATGACTCCGGGCTCCCAATAAAGGATTGGGTTGTTTTTAAATGTTTCCCTTTCATTGAGGCGATTTACGAGACTTTCGATTTTGGGATATTTATTTAGCTGTGGATCGACTTCGATCGGTCTATTCATGACGTAACCCAGATGACATCCGAGAGCAATATCCTGAATTGACAGCAACCCTGGTTGAAAGCCCTCTCCTTCCGCGGAAATTTGCTTTTCTAACCAGCCCGCCAGGTAAGGCATTTGCTCCGAGCAAACTGTCAGATAGTCTGAGTCTGCAATAGAGGTTCCTCCCCATTTCATCTGGCCAATTGTTGTGGCTGACGTGCCAAGTGTATGGATACTCGCGGCGACCAGGCGATCCTGCCAGTAATGCTCTTTTCTGGTCAACGCGCCGGCCAGGGGCGGATTGCCGCCAGCAGGGGTCTCGTAGTTAGCCAACAGGTATTCAACTATAAGGCCGCTTTCCCACAAATGAATGCCGCCATCCCAAAATGCAGGAACTTGAAGGGTTGGGGTGGATTTGGCTCGGCTTTCGGAGGTCGGGGTTGTGATCTCTTCGCGCCTTTCATAGTCCAGCCCTAATTCATCCAGGACGATACGTACAATTCGCGAAAACGGAGATCCGGTTGTAAATAGAAGCGCTCTTGTACTCATGCCATATTCTCCGAGTCGAACATCCTGGACACTACGCCTGAGGCCTCGTATCAGCGGCACAAAGCGCGTAGCGGTTTGTTGGTCAGGCTAGATGCGCTTGTCAGGCGCTACCGGGCTACCGATCATCGCCCCATTCCTCAAATTTCGGTAAACTGCAATCTGTTTCCGGATCGTACCAGGCTGCCTTTAGACTAAGCCATATATGATTTACCGGCCTGACCAGGGGGTCATCATCTAACGTTCCGAGACGGAGAACGAAGTGCTCTTGTCCTTCTCTGTGTGCATAAATATGTGATCCGCAATTTGAGCAAAAGCGCCTGGTTTTATCGGGTGATGAGTTGTAACACTTTATTAAATATTCGCCAGATGTGAACTCGAAATCACTGATTTGTACGGTCGCTACAGAAGAAAAAGCTGCGCCGTGAGCTTTTCGACAGGTAGTGCAATGACAATGAGTGATGTCACCAATATGTCCGCGAATTGCGTACCTTACTTCACCGCACATGCAACTTCCTTTAATCACTTATGCACTGCCTCGAGATATATGTTTGCGCACAACGCCTGTTTTATGCGGGGCGGCTTAGCCGCGCCCGGCTGCATGCGTTAGTTATGTGTTTACGTAAAGTATCCAATTTACAACCGAGAAAATGCCGATCAGGATTGACATTAACAGTAAAACCAAAACGACTCCCAAAATCGATTTTTTGAATCGAATTGAACTGGAATCTTTAGGATCTTTAAACCAATCGGGTTCCATTTTTTGAGACCGACATAGTTTCTTGAATCACTTCAGATATATTGGTCTTTTCGATCGCTACTTTGCATTCTGCAATAAGGTATCTTAATCCTACCTCGTGTCCAACGGTGCAATCTTCGATATCTACCCATTATGAGCCATTCTTAAGTTTGCTGTCTTCTCTATCGTTGTCCTCATTCATTACCGAATAAACACCTAACGCCTCGGGTCAACGACCAAATGGCCGCGTGGCGGGCATTTGGTGCGGCTGCATGCACCTGTCAGGCCGCATTGGCACGAGCTTTCGACCGCGACAGAAGCCACACAAGGTAAGCAGCTGCCACGATATCGTACGAGAGGCAAAACGAAGGCCACCAGACGGAGACCCCGGGGTATACGATCAAATAGCCGTGGACAAAATCAAACAGCCCGTGGGCGGCCAGTGTTGCGACAACCAGCCATAGCGATGTTCGGAAACCCGCGATGGATGCGGTCACGAACAGCGCGATTGCGATAGATTCGTTCGCCAGCGCATGTGCAGAGTTACCCAATACCGCAAACAACGCGTAGTACGATGCAATGACGATCATTACAGTCGGATTGAAAGCCCGATCCCGGTCCAGGCCAGTGAATCTGACAAAGAGCCCGACGGAGAGTGCCAGAACCGCTCCAATCAAGAAAGCCATAGCTGTGCTCCGCATCTTCGTTAAGACGGCGGCTCAGGTGGGAACGTCGTCAATTATTTTCTACAATCCGGGGGCGATCGGTATGCGCTTGAACATGCTGATGTCGGTGCCCCCGGTATTGCCGACAGGAACGACTCCTGCGGCCGAGCCTGGCACGCCCAGAACGACGCGTACAACTTGACCGAATACCGCCATTACCCGCCCTTTGCGAAGCTCCGCCCTGAGCATCAACCAGTGGGATGTGGCATGGGGTACGACGAAGACCTGACCTATAACGTGGGCGCGCTCGAGGTGGGCAAAGCCGGCCTCGAGCCTGCCCTTGGCGATGAATTCTTTCGCCAGCGCGATCTCGTTGTCGAAGGCGGCGCGCTGAACGGGGTTCACGACTTATCCTCCATTCCGACCTAAGGCCACGCATTAGCGGTGCAGATTTGCTGCGGGCGCGGCAAGCGCATGTTATGAGGCACCTGGGGGGATATTACTATCGAGGCTCGATATATGAAATTTCCAACGGGAAATGGGGTCAGGTCTTTGATTTTGAATCAATGGATTTACACGATTTGAATTCAAAGATCCTAATACCCAGTTGCGTAGAGGACACTTTGCCCGACTGCGGCGCCTTGTTATGCGCCATCGTCGCTAAAATCCCAGAAAGGTCGAATTTCATTTACGCCTTTTGCACGTGCGCACGGTGTGTTAGATACCAGACTGATTACTTCATTCAAATTCTCGGCTTCAATTACCGAGAATCCCGCCAATGGGAGATTATTATGTACGAAGGATTCATTGGTAACTTCAAGATTCTTATCCCAATTCCGTACAGACGTGACCTTTGTTTGTACCGCTGACATGAGATTTCCTCGCTCCTGTATCACCGCGTCCCGAGCAAGAACTTCCTGTTTTTCATTTTCGCTCAAGGAGTCCCATCCGTCTTCGTCTCCATAGGCGAGGCATAGAAATTTCATATAATACTCCGAAATGTTGGTAGTAAATCAGACCGTTTTGGTTGGCGCATAACGCCCACGCTCAGGGGCGTTTGAGACGATGGCCGCTTTTGCGGTAGCAAAACTGGGCAGGGGGTCAAAGTCCCTGGTAGCGTGTTGTTAGGCATCAGTTTGCATCGGCTCCTCGTCTTCCGGGACATAGTTCTCAAGACTGAATATAACCCTATGAATCAAGGGCGCTAATTCGCTGTCGGTAGCAATTTCTTGTGCACTAAGTTTGCTTGAGGTAACCGCTACTCGAAGGCAAGCGCCAGGAATGAGGCGAGCCGCCATCGTCCTGAGGATTTCTCTCAACGCGGCGTCTGCATGCTCTGATCTGTGGGAAGGATTGAGCACAGCAACTGGCTTGCCCGCGAACGGTATGTAACCAACCAGCCAATCTAGTGCGTTTTTGATTGTGCCGGTAACGCCATGAGCATATTCAGGGCTGGCAAATACGATCGCATCAGCTTTTTCAATAGCGGACCACAACGCCAGCACAGAACTTGACGGACTGCCCTCGATATCAGGGTTGAAGAGTGGGAGAGAACCCAGGCCGTCGAAAATTACTAGCTCGTTCTCTTCATCCATCAGAATCTGAATCGCCTGGAGGAGCACTAAGCTTCGTGACTGTTTGCGGAGACTCCCACAGAGGCCGAGTATCTTCATGATGCCTCACGCTGCGCTCAGCGGCGCGGCTTTGCCGCGTCCGACTGCAGCGCCTTGATACTAAGATTTTTTTCATCTCCATTTTAAATCCAGCTTTTTCCCAGTTGCTGCGCAATCCCTGAGATATAAATTAATAAGTGTTTGATAGGGAATACCTGATTCTTCAGCTAATGATTTGAAGTAGTCGACTGAATCTTTATCCAGGCGCATGGTGACAGGCTGTTTTAAATATTTGGTGTAGGGGTTTTTCTTCCCCTTCATCTTTGTAAAATCGTAGTGTTCTCTCATTTTCTATAATCCCAATATGCTTTGGTTTCATCTTTATCTGCTTTCCTTGCGGAGATGATCCTGATTAAAGTTTCCTCTTCTCTGAAACAGTGGCAAATCACCAACGTATTTAGTCTGTAGCTGGTGCCCAGGAGGATGAAACGATCTTCGTCTTCAGAGTGATCGGGATCGAAGAATTGAATGGCGTTCTCGTCGTAGAAAGTGGTGCGGGCCTCTTCGAAAGAAATACCGTGTTTTTTAATATTGGCTTTTTCTTTCTTTGTATCCCACTCAAACACAAGATGTTTCATACGTACATTGTACATATGAAAAATTATTCATCAAGGAAGATCTCAAGAAAATCATAACGCTCCGCTCAGCGGCGCGGTTTCGCTGCGTCCGACTGTAGCGCCTTGTTAGCCGTGCTGGATTCATATACTAAGTGCAACACGCGGCTCCCTGTGTAATTTAGTGAGGGTAATCTGCGATACTCCCCGATTTTTCCTTCCTGGCAGAAGAGAGAGATCATG
>Ga0102952_1000882_pt1 | contig 10469 bp, 6 predicted proteins | sample SalPon2A_C_D1_MG_FD_78506 | JGI IMG/M metagenome (GOLD analysis project Ga0102952, IMG submission 78506) | Soil microbial communities from South San Francisco under conditions of wetland restoration - Salt Pond MetaG R2A_C_D1_MG | ecosystem: Environmental > Terrestrial > Soil > Wetlands | place... | reverse complement strand
CTGGATACGGTCGCGGTATCATTGGTGCCATTGATCGTGATCTGAACGGTGCTCGCCGTGCCGTCTACGGACGTCACGTTGAAGGTCTCGTTGACGCTATCACCGACATTGAGGCTATCGAAAACGCTATTGGCGGTAAACGTCCAGTTACCGGCGGCGTCGATGCTGAAGTCGCCGATGGTGCCGTTGATCGTGGCCGGGGTAAAGGTGTTGTCCGGGTTGTCGACGTCGGTACTGGTCAAGGTACCTGAACTCGAAACCGGTACATCAGTCTCGGCCAGCACCTGGCTGTCGCTGGAAACCGTCGCCGGGTCGTTCACAGGGTTCACGGTGACCGTTACAGTCGCCATGTCGGTACCGCCGTTTCCGTCGCTGATGCTATAGGTAATTACGTCGATGCCATTGAAATCGGGATCCGGGAGATAATTCAGACTATTGTCGGCGTTGATGGTGACCGTGCCATTAGTCGCAGTTGCCGAGGAAACGGTCAATGGATCGCCGTCCGGATCGCTATCGTTCCCTAGTACGTCGATATTGTTGATAGCTGTGTCTTCGGCAGTAGTGATCGCATCGTCAAGCGCAACCGGTGCCGTATTTATCGGGGAACTGTCATAGGTGTGTGTCGAAGTAACCGAAGCCGAAAATGGATCTCCGGAAGGATCGGTACCCGATACGGTTACCAAAAAACTGGTCTGAGCAGCAAGGTCCGCGCCCGCGACGAGAATGCTAAAACTGCTATCTGGGGCGACTACTCCCGAGTACGGCGTACCGTTAACCGTGAAACTGACGTTAGCGCCGGGTCTGGCATCTCCGCCCACGTTTCCGCTTATGCTCACCGGGGCCGCGGCCTCGGCAACATCGAGGATATTGTCCGAGGTTATACTATTGACAGAAATCCAGGCACTGTACGAGGAACCGCCGGTGGAATTTTGGGCGTCGTCCCGGTTAGAGAAACCTGGCGGTAATCCGATCGGATCGTCGATCACGAAAGGCTCGCTGCCGACTGAGGTAGCGTTGAAAGCCAGAGGTGTTCCGCGGGTTTCGACCGTACCCTGGGGCCCGTTTCGAGCATAGTCGGACGGCTGGTGTAACCCATCGCCAGCACTTCCGAGCGGATCGACTTCGAGATTTTCCGCGGTAGGGGTTTCGACCCCCTGGGAGACGACCTGCTGCAGGGAAGCCAACTGGTCTACACGGTCGTCGGGAAATGGTTGCAGATTCGAATAAACCGTCAGGTCGAGTAAAATTTCGGTGTTTTCACCGAGCTGTAGCGATTGGCCGTCGTAAAACTCGATCAATATCACGGTCGCGGGACCGGTAGTCAGAATGTCGCCTTCATGTAATTGGTCGCCAATACTGAGGGCCCTGACGATTCCGTCTATTCCGCGAACCTCCGCGGCGCCGCTCAACTTGACGACATAGCCAATACTCTTTGTAGCCATAAGACTGTAAACCTGAATGGATTAGCTTATATATAGATGATCGGCGACGAAATGATCTAATACGAAAGTTGTAGATCCAACGGAATTTATAACAGGACTGGGAGCTGCTTCACAAGATGGGTGGGATTAGTCCCTGTTTTAGCCTTGTTTTAGATAAAGAACCAGACCGACGCGATCCTTGATTTCCAGCTTCTTGTAAATGCTGGACAAATGCGTTTTTACCGTGGCCTCGGAGATTTTGAAATGATCGGCGATCTGTCGATTGGATTTGCCCACGGATACCGAAAGGGCAATCTCTTTCTCCCGTGCGGTCAAGTCGGTCAGAAGTGTTTCCGTGGCCTTGGGTTTGACCGCCTGCTGGGCGAGCCGGAAGGTTTCGTCGAGCAGGTGAGGGGGGAACCAGCTTTGTCCCTGACCGACTAGCCGCAGCATCTGTCGATAGTGCCCCGCGGCCATGCGACTATTGCAATATGCTTTTGCGCCGAGCCGCACGCATTCCAGCATTTCGTAAAGATTGGGAAGATCCGAACAAACACCGACCTTAATCGGCTTTCCCGAGACATGCTTAAGCAACCATTCGAAGCCTTCGAGTTCCATGCCGGATATATGAAGCAGGTATAGCTGATCGGAATCATCAACCGGGGCACTGAGCGTCGGGTGAATTTCGATTTCGTTCGTCAGGTGGCTATCGAGAAAGCTCGCAAACGGGCGCGAAACCGAGAACACGATGAGTTTCATTACCGTTCTCGTAGTGCCTTGTCTATTCCCCGGTGAACAGGTTCGGTCAAATAGGACAGGATCGTCTTCTTGTCGGTAATTATGTCGGCCTCTACTGTCATGCCGATCTTGATCGGTAATTCGTCGCCTTTGGCTCCCAGAAACGCCTTGTTAGGTTTGACTCTGACCAGGAAGAAGGTTTTGCCCTCGGGATCCGTAATCGTGTCTGCGCTGACGAATATCACGATGCCCTGAAGACTGCCATGTACCGCAAAATCGTAAGCCGAAAACTTGAGGCGAGCAAATTGACCGACATTGATATAGCCGATATCGGCAGGACTGATTCGTAATTCGACCAACAGTGCATCGTCCTGCGGCACGATATCGATAATTTTATTTCCCGGGCTGATTACGCCGCCGATCGTATTAATATAGAGACGTTGTACGATACCATTTACCGGAGATCGCAAAGTGGTGCGTTTGACCCGGTCCTGAAGTGTATTCTGTGTTTCGCTGATCCGCCCGATCTCGGCATTGACCTCGTTCAGTTCCTGCTTCGCCTTGTTCTGAAAGTCCAGCCTTTCTTTCTGCTTGCCGAAACGAGCTTCGTCGATGGTGGATTTGATTCGCGGAATTGACAATTTGACCGCTTCGATCTCGCCTTCGATCTCGGCTTCCTTTTGCTGCAGCTGTAGAAATTCCACTTCGCTGATGATGCCCCGATCGACGAGCGGTTTCTTGATCTTGATTTCTTTTTGCACGAGGGTCAGGGATTTCCCGAGCTGCTTCTGCCTTGCCTTTGCCTCGAGAAGCGCGCTTTGCTGCTGGTTGATTTTTTCTTCCAGAATGCCGAGTGTTTCCCGCAGTTGCCGAAGATGGCTTTCGAAGAGACTTCGTTCCGCCTCGATCAGTTCCGGGGCCTCTTTTGCAACGGTCTCGTCCGCGACGAAATCCTGGTTGAAGGCTTCGGCGTTGAGACGCCTGGTTTTAGCTGCCAGTTCAAGATACCGAAGGCGGTTTTCCTCGAACGAACTCGAAAAGGCGATATCGCTTATCTTGATTAGCGGTTGGCCCGCTCGAACAGCTTGTCCCTCTCGGACCATGATATCGCCAATGATACCGCCCTCGAGGCTCTGGATGCTCTGGACCTGGCTGGCGGGCGTGACCTTTCCAGAGCCGCGAACGACGACATCTATCTTCGCCCAGCTCATCCAGGCGAGGGCGACACTGAAAAACAGTGCGATAATCAGGATAACCGTGATAAAAAAACGCGGAGTCCGGTGTACGGCCGCTGCCGACAGGCTGCGCATGTACTGCAAATCTTGCTTGCCGTGAGAACCAAGCTGGGTCGTATCTTCGAATGCGGTATTGTCGTCGCTATTCAATTTTATTACCCTTCAGCGCTGTTAATATTTCATCTTTCGGGCCGTCCATGACCACCTGACCCCCGTCGACCACCAACAGGCGTTCCACCAGACTGAGCATCGAGGCTTTATGCGTTACCAGCAGCAGGGTCTTGTTCCGGCTGTAATCGAACAGGCGCTGCTTAACGACGGATTCGGTCGTATTGTCGAAACTATTAGTCGGTTCGTCCAGGATCAAAATAGGTTCGTTGAGCATAACCGCTCGGGCCAGTGCGATCGCCTGCCTCTGGCCGCCCGACAGGAAACCTCCCGCTTCGCCCACCTGGGTATCGAACCCCTGGGCTAACTGGTTGACGTACAGGTCGACGCCGCTGATCTCGGCTGCCTTGATCAAAAGTTCGTCATCCACCTGCAGATCCTAGTAGGCGATATTTTCCCGGATTGTACCGCGCATCAATTGGATGTCCTGAGACAGGTAGCCGATGTTGCGGCGCAAATCCGCGGGATCGATTTGATTGATGTCAATGTCGTCGATCGAGATCGAACCGCTTTCAGCCTGATAAAGACCGATGATCAATTTTAATAGTGTGGACTTACCCGAACCAACTTTACCAATGATGCCTACATGCTCACCAGGATTGATCTTCAAGTCGATACCGGAAAGCGATTTTCTCTGCGCCTCAGGGTAACTGAAATCGAGATTTCTAAACTGGATTCCTCCACTGAATTTGGGGCGGCGGACGTAAGATTTACCGAATGGACGCTCTATCGGCTGTCTCATTAATTCGTCGAGAGAACGATAAGCCGTCAGAGTTTGCTCATAGCTGGTAATCAAACCCGCAATCTGGCCCATGGGAGAAATCGCGCGCGAAGCGAGCATTACGATTGCGATTAAACTGCCAAGGCTCAGCTCCAGGGCACCGATTCGATAAATTCCGAAAATGATCAGACAGACTGTATTCAGCTGAACCAGCAGGCTGGTAACCACCGAGATCGATGAAGACATCATTCGCGCCCGCATCGATTTATTCGCGATGACTCCGGAAGATTCCTCCCAAACCCATTGGGAGTAATTAGACGCACCCAGTGTCTTGACGGTTTGTATGGACTGCAGGGTTTCGATCAGGTGCGCATTCTTGGCGGCGCTGGCTTCGTAGGTGGCTTCGACACTGGCCTTGAGAGGCTTCACCAGAATCAGGCTATAAAGCAAAAGCAGGCCGATTACGATCAGGGGTACGGCTATCATCGGCCCGCCGATGTAATAGATGACGAACAGAAAAATCAATGCAAAGGGCAGGTCCACCAGGGTGGACAGGGTCGAGGAGGTGAAAAAATTTCGTATGCTTTCGAACTCCCGCAACTGGCTCGCAAAGGCGCCGATCCTGCTTGGCCAGTTTTCCATTTTCAGATTCAGTACCTGGGAATAGACGATCGATGACATTATGACGTCGGACTTCTTGCCCGCCACTTCGAGAAGATAGCTTCGTAAGAATCGTAACAAGGTATCGAACAGATATACCGTTACAACTCCGGCCGCCAGCACCCACAGTGTTTCGATGGCGTCGTTGGGCACGACCTTGTCGTAAACGTTCATCGTGAACAGGGGGGTTGCGATTATGAACAGGTTTATAAGTACCGACGACAGTAGTACGCTGGCGAAGATATCCCGGGACTTGGACAGAGTGTCCCAGAACCAGTGGCCGGCTTCCGGCGCCAGGACTTTTCCGGTACTCGAACTATCCTGCTGGAATTTTCGTTTCAGCAGGAATGCGTAGCCCAGGTATTCCTTATTCAGGCGCTCCAGCTCGAGCCATTCCTGGCCTTCTCCGACCTCGGGGAAGATTACCTGGGCGCGCTTGTTTTTGCGGTCGATGTTTTCCAGAATGCAGGCATTACCATTCTTCAAAACCAGAATACAGGGCAGCAACAGACGGGAAAGTTTGCTGAGATCGCGGTGGATGAGGCGGCTGGCGAATCCGGCGCGGGCAGCGGCGCGGGAGAACAGGCCTTTAGGGCTACCGATACTGAAAAGTTCCGGCCCATTGGTCCCGGGCTTGACCGGGAGGCCTGCTATCAGCGATTCGACAGTGATAGGCCGACCATGCAACTTGGCGAATACCACCAGGCATTCGAGTAGTGGGTCGTATTGATGTCGGAGGCCGTTCATATTTCCTCTGGAGGTCCGAGAAAATTGCCTTGCATGGTTTGGATACCGAGCTCTTTGAGATCGTTGTAAACTTTTTGAGAGTCTACCGCAACAGCAATTACGTGAATGTCCAGAGTATCCGCGAGAGTTCGCAATGCCTGTATGCTCGCTGTCATGTCTCCCTGAATCATATCTTGAAGAATTTGGGCATTTATCTTGATGTAGTCGAACTGGCCCGTCTGCAGTAGCTGCAATGAAAGTCCGAAATCGAGATTATCCACTCCGAACCGATGGCGATATTTCCTGACGCGATTTGAAACCTGGCTGCACATGGCGGGATACTGGATCAATACATGATGATTCGCTTCGATACAAAGGCGTGTATCCTGACGCTCGCAGGTTTCCAGCAACTGGTTAAATTCTTGCTGTGCCTCGGCAAGTTCGAAAAATGCGGCGCTCAGATTGATCGCTAGCGGAATCCCGCGATCGAGATTGCGATTCGATTCGACCAGTCGAAAAACTTCCCGGTCTATTTCGTGAGAAATTCCGAGACTTGCCGCCATGGGCAAGAAAGCCGATGCCGGTATGACCTGATCCCGATCGTCACGGATTCTGACGAAGATTTCGCGCTGATTCGGAATACGATCATTACTGATCGCAAGTTGTCCGACCAGAAATAGCTTGCCGGATTTCAGACTCGATTCCAGCCAGCCGCGCCATTGCATTTTACCTTGAGGCAAATTCAGGGTCTTCGATACCTGAAATTCGATCGAGAACGGGCCCCGGGCGCCAGCGCAAGACAGGCAATAATCGATGTTGGCGAGTATGCTTCCGATTTGGTCTTCCGAATTCAAATCGCAAATCCCCGCAAGCAGCTTGACTTCCGCCAGTGCCGGTTCGTTCTCGATCCGGGCCTGGAAGGCTTCGAACAGGGCAGCGATGAATTCAACGGCAGCTTCCTCGTCGGCCGCGCTCAAAAAGGCAAACTCGTCGTCGTTGAAGCGCGACAGGCGGTCGGCGTTGTGGCCCGCATATCCCTTGCGCAGTAGTTCCGCCAGAATTCTGATCAGCTTATTCGATTCCTCGTAGCCCTGAGAATCTCTCAATTGATCGAAATCGACAATTTTTATGATTGCCATGCAATTATAGAGCCCGGATTCTTCGGACATCGATTGTTGTAATTGCTCCAGCAGGTAGCGCCGATTGCCGAGATTGGTGATCTTGTCCCTGTAAAGCAGTTGCTGATAACGATTTAGCGTGCGTTCCTGTTCGTCGAATACGCCCTGAACCCTGGCAATCATGAAATTCATCGCCTCGACCACAGTTTTGAGCTCGATGGTTGTCGGTAGTCTTTCCTGCTGAACGAACTGGTTGTTGTGGATGGCGTCTGCCTGCTGCTTGACCATCTGCAGCGGTTTTAGCAACCGATGCAACAGTATCCACAGTAAAGCCAGAGAAATCGCGAAAAAAAGGACAAACCATCCGAGGGTGGAAATCAGTGATTGGTAACTGCTGCGGTAGGCGTATCCGGGATTAACTTCCAGATTCAGGCTTCCCAGTTGAATTGATCCTTGCGTCACCGGTACCGAACCGGTTGCGCCTTTAAGCGAAACGGCATCGGCGAACCAGGCGGGAACGCCTTTGACAGTCGATGGCCGGCTTATTTGGTGAATCGTTTCTCCGCTTGGTGAAATCAGTTCGATACGTGTGTAATAGCCACTCTCGAACGCGGAGTCGATCAGGGATTTGAGTGCTGATTGATCTTCGCCATTCGGGAGATTGTCGATTGCAATTCCGAGGGTGGCTGCCATGTCCCGGGACATGGCGTTTAACAGCTCTTGCTGAACTTTGCCGGTATTGGACAAATCGTTGGCGATGACCACCAGCAATAGCACCAGCAACACCGATGAAATAAGCAGGGCGATTTGTTTGAACAGGGTCATTATTTTATCCTTTAATTTTTTACCTGCAGGCTCGGCTTTCGAGCCGCCGATAATGCGCTTGCTTTCAGTCGCCCGGGTGCACTCTGGTTGATTTTCACCATACCCCTGAGTGCCTCGATTCGATCGCGCCGGACGCCGCCCGTATGGGCTGCTCGATTGCCATCCGGCGCCAGTCGACGAGATTTAAGTGTAGACTAAAACAATAACCAATTATCCGCCTTGCTGGAGTGCGCTCCCGGCCCTGAAAATAAATTCACCGCGGCGGTTAATCGCTTTTCCGGACTCGGTAGAGTTATCGGCAATAGGCATTTTTTCACCCATTCCGATGGCCTTGATATTGCCATGATCGATACCCCGGCTAACCAGTAATCGCTCTAGTGCTCTGGCGCGACGCTCGGAAAGATCCAGGTTGAAGTTGTCCGAGCCGATATCATCGGTATAGGTATAAATTTCGATTTTTATATCCTTGACCTGTTTAATCTGTTCGATCAGTTGGGCAACCTTGACCTTGGAAATTTCGGTTAGCTCGGTTTCGTTATATTTGAAATTAACCAGTTGAATTTTTGACAGATCCAGTACCTTGGGCTCAATGACTTTGAGCCTCACGGTTGCGGTAGCCACCGCGGAGCCGCCCCGATTGTCGGAAACCGTGTAGCGAAAGGAATCGCTGCCGCTGAATCCTTCGGGAGGGCGATAAACCAGATTGCCGTTATAATCGTAAGCCAACTGGCCAATTTCAGGTGCGCTGACATCGATAATCTGCAGAGTGTCGGCATTCGCATCGAAATCGTTTGCCAGCAGCTGTGCGACAGTTATGACCAGCAAGCCGCTGGTTTCGATATCGAAGACGTCGTCCTTGACAATCGGGACAATATTTCCCTGTGCGCCGGCGGAATCATCCATGCAGCCGAAGGAATTTACGCTTTTACCCGGTAGGGTATTGTCGCAATGATCCATCGGATCGATTTCCTGGTCCTGGTCCTCATCGCTCGGCAGCGGCAACTTGTCGACCTGGTTGGTTTGCAGTCTCGCAATTCGAAGGTCGCCCTGATCCACTTCAAAATCGACCCCTGAAGCCTCGAACAGGTGCCCGATTCCCTCGTAAACGCGGTAGCGTGCCAGCAGGGAATCGTATTTCGCCTCGGCGAATTGGTTTTGCGCGCTATTGTGCTCGCTTTCGGCATCCAGCAGGTCGACCAGATCGCGTTGGCCGATAAAAAACTCCTCGCGATAGGATTCCGCAGTTTCTTTTGCCTTGGCAACATGCGTTTGGAGAAATTCCAGCTGCTTGGCGAGCAGCACGTCGGCAGTCCATGACAGCCGCAGGGCATTTATGATCTGGCGCCGGATACGCGCCGCCGATTCCTTTTGTTCGTAGATCGCACTAACCTTCTTTTGCCTCTCTGCCTGATCTCGCCCACCGGAATAAAAATTGTATGTCAGGTTCAGAACCAGACTGGTTTCATCGGTATTGCCTTCGATCCCGTCGATATTGTCTCCGTGCTCGGTCGCCAGTTTGAGATCGAGTTTTGGATACCGGGTACGGAGGGATCGTAGGTGGTCGGCCTGGGCGGCACCGATATTGCTTTCCGCGACCCTCATTGCCGGATGGTCCTCCAGCGCGCGATCTATCAGAGTATCAAGATTTTCGGAAAGCCGGCGTGGCAGTGAGGGATCGGATAGTGAATCGGGGTCGACATAACGCCCCAGAATCTGATGCAACTGGGTTGCGGCGTCCTGAAGGTTATTTTGCTGCGCGATTAAGCTGGCCTGAGCCCTCGCCAGGCGTCCCTCGGTTTGCTGCAGCTGCGATCGTCTTCCCACGCCCGAGAGATTACGGTCGCGAATCTGCGCCAGGATTTCCTCGTGAGTAGCGACGTTTTCCTGCGCAAGTTGAAGCAGGCGCCTTTGCTTGATGACTTCAAGATAAGCCCGGATCGCCTCCATTGCTATATTATCGGCTGCGTCGTAAACCTCGTACAACGCGGCCTTGATCCGTGACTGGGTTTGCTCGATCTGGTAGGTCGTATCGAAGCCGCTGAATAGATTCTGTGTTACTGAAAATTCGTACGTCGAACTATCGTAGTTCTCGGTTTGATTGCCCGTGGCAGGCGACTCGGTTTCGTACCTGCCGGTCGACGCCTGCAGATCGACGCTCGGACGCCAGCCGCTCTCGGCGATATCCCGGTCGCTGACCACCTGACGATAAATATGGATTTTTTCTTTGACCAGGGGGTGCATGCTGATCGCATCGATCACCATTTGCGGCATCTCCAACGCATTGGCCGCGGCAGGGCAGGCGAGCGCCAACAGCAACCCGACAAGCGGGCAGCGCGAAATTTTACAAAAGTAGTCCGTAGCGCCCATTTTAGCTCGATCTATTGGGCAGGCCGACAGGCGTCACGCAGGGCATACCCGGACCAAGCCGGACGATTCCTATTCCCCTACGTCGCGGCAAGGCGTCCAGCCTGGAGAAAAATTGCTTTTCGGTTAGGCCAACTATTAACAATTAAAATTAACTAATTCGGTTAAGTTATTGAAGAGAATAATATAATATTGCTCTTATTCAACCTAAATTAGCCTTTAGAAGGCGTTTTTACCCGCATTTGTGACGACATTTTCCAATTTTGCGGGTTTTGGGCAGAATTTCGGCCCTAGCCGTAAAGAATATAGGCGAGCACTGCGGACGCAGCCAGGCCGAGGCCGATGATAATCCAGTCGGAAGGGCTGTAACTTTTTTGCGACTTGCCGCCGCCTGACTTTTGCACGAGGGCGGTGAAGTTACTGAGATCCGAATCGTCGATACGCCCTTTGGTTTCGAGTTTTTTCAACATTTTGGCGCGAATTTCGACGTACT
>Ga0102952_1000881_pt1 | contig 10472 bp, 11 predicted proteins | sample SalPon2A_C_D1_MG_FD_78506 | JGI IMG/M metagenome (GOLD analysis project Ga0102952, IMG submission 78506) | Soil microbial communities from South San Francisco under conditions of wetland restoration - Salt Pond MetaG R2A_C_D1_MG | ecosystem: Environmental > Terrestrial > Soil > Wetlands | place... | reverse complement strand
GAAAATCTTTATGCCAAGCCGCTTGGCCAGGCCGAGCATATTGATCGCGCCATGGACACTGGTTTTGGTCGTCTGCACAGGATCGTGCTGGTAGTGGATCGGAGAGGCGGGACAGGCCAGATTGTAGATTTCATCGACCTCGAGATAGAGCGGAAAGGTGACATCATGGCGTATCACCTCGAACCACGGATTATCCATCAGATGAAGAATATTGCGCTTGTCACCGGTAAAGAAATTGTCGACGCAGATGACATCATGCCCCTCACCCAGCAACCGTTCGCAAAGATGGGAACCCAGAAAACCCGAGCCACCTGTTACCAATATACGCATTATGTTTTCCCCCGATTAGATACGCTTATACGAATAGCGTGGAATCATCACCAACACTCCGGATACTACGCATGGCAATCACCCGGCGACACAGCGTCCGCCATGCCTATCCTACTGGAAAAGGCTAAAAATATGAAAAACTGTAACTTCCCGGGTTTATGGTGGGCCGTGAAGGACTCGAACCTTCGACCAATGGATTAAAAGTCCACTGCTCTACCAACTGAGCTAACGGCCCGTATGGGATGTGCCGAACGGGATGGGTGCTGCAAAGCGCTCTATTCTAATGATTTTTCGCGCCGCTGCCAAATCCGTCACCGCTGTTCGGCAGGTACGCGATAGCGTGTCGGGTCCGCTATCCCGGCGGCGCTGAAGCCGGCGGCGCGCAGACGGCAGGAATCGCAGACGCCGCAGGCTAAACCCTGGGCGTCGGCCTGGTAACAGGAGACCGTCTGGGCGTAATCGACCCCGAGGCGGGTACCCAGTTTAATGATTTCAGCCTTGCTCAACTCGATCAGCGGCGTATGGATAGTGAAGCGTCTGCCTTCGATCGCCGCCTTCGTCGCCAGCTTGGCCATGTCCTCGAAGGCGCGGATAAACTCGGGCCGGCAGTCCGGATAACCGGAATAATCGACGGCATTGACGCCGATAAACAGGTCGGCGGCCCCCAGCACCTCGGCCCAGGCCAGCCCCAGCGACAGGAATACGGTGTTCCGCGCCGGCACATAGGTCACCGGGATGCCCTCGCCCGGCGTCTCCGGCACGGCGATCGAGACATCGGTCAGCGCCGAACCGCCGAACTGTCCGATATCCAGATTGACGATGCGATGCTCGGCGACGCCGGCCCTATCGACGACGCGGCGGGCGGCATCCAGTTCGCAGTGATGGCGTTGCGTGTAATCGAAACTCAGCACATAACAGCGGTAACCCTGCTGCTGTGCGACCGCCAGCACCGTGGCCGAATCGAGGCCACCGGACAACAGCACCACGGCCCTCTTGTCGGTCTGCGCGCCCGACATCAGCGGCCCGGCTGGTCGCCCCACAGGATCTTGTGCAGTTGCAGTTGCATGCGCACCAGCAGCCGGTCGGCGAGCAGCCAGTCGGCCAGTGTGGCGCCATCGAGCTGCCCGAAGGCCGGCGACAGCAACACCTCGCAACGCGACGCCAGGTCGTATTCAAGCAGTATCCGTTTGGTCCACAGATAATCCGCCTCGTCACAGATAACGAATTTAACCTGGTCCTGCGGCCGCAGCAGTTCGATATTCTCCCACCGATTACACCCGCATTCACCCGAGGCCGGTGTCTTCAGGTCCATGACAATACTGACACGGCGATCGATATCACGGATCGACACGGCACCGCTGGTCTCCAGCGACACCTCGTAACCGGCATCACACAGCTGTGTCAGCAGTTTACGGCAACCCGGCTGGGACAGGGGTTCGCCGCCGGTGACGGTGACATACCCGGCCTGAAATGCGTTGACCCGTTGCAGGATGGAATCGATGGCGACGGTCCGCCCGCCCGTATAGGCGTAACGTGTATCGCAATAGCTGCAACGCAACGGGCATCCGGTCAGGCGCACGAACACCGTCGGCCAGCCGACACTGCGGGATTCACCCTGGAGTGAATAAAATATCTCGGTGATCTGCAAGGTCGTCCGGGGCTGCGCCGGGCGCTCGCCGGCATCCGCTGTGCTGTCATTGACACTGGCTTCAACACTGGATTCGACCTTGGCTTCAATAAGCTGCATTGACAATAATCCGGGCTGTCCGCTCACCTGACGACCGGGCGGACAGCGTTCTAGCTTGTGGATAAAAGCGGGATTATACCTGAAAGTGCGCTACTCGGGGGTAATACCGACGCCGGGTCATCGTTGCCGGCAGGCTCGGCCTCAGCCGCTTGCGGGAATGGCACGTTTACCGGTTTACCCGTCCTAGTGACCGTCCACCTTCATCTGGTGCAGCCGTTTGCCGGCCAGCGTGGCCGCCGTTGATGTCGGAAAACGGGCCACCACGTCTTCCAGTGCCTTTCGAGCCTCTGACCAGTTTTGCATTTTATAGTAGGAGAAACCGATCTTTAACAAGGCATCGGGCTGCTTCGGGCTATTCGGGTATTGTGTAATGACCCGCTTAAAATCCTCTATCGCCGCCGGAAAACGTTCCAGGAAGTATTTGGCCTCCCCCATCCAGTAAACGGCATTATCGGCATACTGTCCATCAGGGTACACCTGTAAAAACCGGGTAAAAGCCGTGATAGATTCCTCATAGTGCCTGTCTTTCAGGACATTAAAGGCCTGGCGATACGCTTCCTTTTCGGCCAGCGGATCAACCATCGACTGACTCCCGCTGCCGACGGCCGTGTTCGGAGGCGCCATGGCTGACGATGGAGTCCCGACCCGTGGAGCTACTACAGGCATCGATGATTGCGCGCCAGCGGTATTATCGACACTGGCGCCGGTCTTCGGCGTCTCCATCAGCTGGCGCAGTCGACGATCGATATCCATGTACAGGTCGCGCTGACGCTTCTTGATGCCCTCGACTTCATGGGCATAGACCTCATTCTGGCCACGCAGTTCCTGCACGTTTTTCTGCAGGTCCTCGATCTGCACCAGCATTTCGACCAGCGCCTGCCCTTCCAGCATGCCTTCCAGACGTTTAACCCGGTCTTCCAGTGACAACACCTTGCCGTCATCACTGCTGCCTGTACCGACTCCGCTCTCCGCCTGCGACTCACGAATCGGCGGCAGCTCACGGGCCGGGATTGCCTGTATCAAACACAGCGTCATCACCAGCGCCAGCAACAGGCGCGGTGCTAACGACGGCGGCGCCAAGCGGCGCCGACCGTGTTTGACCGGCTCAGTCATCAGCGACTCTTGTACAGAATCTCCGCACGACGATTGAGTTGCCATGAGGCCTCATCATGACCGAAGGCCACCGGACGCTCCTCGCCGTAGCTGATGGTCTCGATCTGGCGGGCCATCGCTCCCTGCACCATGAGGAATTTGCGCACGGCATTGGCACGGCGCTCACCCAGCGCCATATTGTATTCACGGCTGCCGCGTTCATCACAATGCCCCTCGATAGTGATACTGGCGGACGGATGATCGGCCAGATAGGTGGCATGGGCCGCGATGATGTCACGGAACTCACTCTTGATGTCGCTCTTGTCGAAATCAAAGTACACCACGCGCTTGGACAGCAGGCTGTCGGGATCATCGAGCGGATGACCGGTAAATCCCATCGGTGCCGGTGCCGGTGTGACGACCGGAACCTCTTCCTGCTCAACGGCGACCGGGGCGGCTTCCATCGGCTCAGCGGCAGGCTCGGCTTTTTTTGGTGTGCTGCCACAACCCGCCAGCAGTGCGATCAGTGCCAGCGGTATCAATACAACCAGCATCTTTTTAACCATATTCATAAAATCAACTCCTTTCTTTTATAGTTTTGCATTTTTTTAAAATTCACTGTTTTCCTGTATATGGCGACCATGCCGGCTCCCGCGCATCTCCGGTCTGTAATGCCAGTCGTTGCTTGACCCTACCATCCACCGACACCGCAGACAATACTCCTTTACCCTTCGCTTCGGTAGCATAGATGATCATGCTACCATTGGGCGCGAAACTTGGCGACTCATCCAGGCTAGAATCGGTCAGCACCTGGAGAGCGCCCCCATCCGTATCCATAACGGCAATCCGAAACTTTCCTTGATCGCCATGCACCATGGCGATGCGTTTGCCATCGGGCGAAATACTTGCGCGGGAATTATATTTGCCCTCAAAGGTCAGCCTCGTTGCCCGGCCGTCGGCGAAATACACCCGGTAAAGCTGGGGCGTACCGCCGCGATCCGAGGTGAATATTAACGCAGAGCCGTCCGGATACCAAACAGGTTCGGTGTCAATCGCATAATTCTCGGTAATCTGCTGCAGATTGCGCCGTTCCAGGTCCAGTATGTAGATATCGGCATTGCCGCGGCGGGACAATACCAGCGCCATCCGTTTACCATCCGGCGACCACACCGGGGCACCGTTCAAGCCCGGGTAAGAACTGACCAGTTCACGCCGCCCGCTGTCGACCTCCTGGATATAGATCGCCGGTTTCTTGCTCTCGAACGATACATAGGCCAGCCGTTTACCATCCGGTGACCAGGACGGTGACATCAGCGGGTGAGTGGAATTCAGGACCGGTTGCGGGTTATAGCCATCGGCGTCGGCAACCTGCAGTGAATAATGTCGGCTGCCATCCGCATGACGAATCTCGGTGACATAGGCGATGCGGGTGGCGAAGGCGCCCGGTTCGCCCATCAGCGTTTCATAGATTAAATCGCTGATCTGATGCGCCGTCAGGCGCAGGCCGGAGGCCGTGGAACGGATACTGTAGCCGATCAACGACGCGGCGCGAAAAACGTCATATAACTGGAACTGGACGATATAGTTATCACCCGAGGCAATGACCCGTCCGACGACCAGGCTGTCGACATTCAATAATCGCCAGTCACGGTAATTGACCTGGGCGCCCTCATGGGGATGTGACAACATGTCGTCTACCGGCAACGGCGCGAAGCGACCACTGCGCTGCAGATCGGCGGTGATGATCGCCGCCACGTCCTGCGGCGGCTGGCTCCCCGCCTCGCCCTGCCACTCGAAGGGCACGACGGCGACCGGCAGCGCCCCCTCGACACCCTGGGTGATCTCTATGGTCAGCACTGCCTGAGCCGGCGACGCCACGCACAGACACAGCATGGCTCCCGCGCAGACCCGCGCCCACAATTTCTTCAATACGCTAACCTCATGACCATCGCTTTTTAAACCACTTTATAGAATGTGTTTCTGAACAGCGCCTTAACTGCGGACAAATAACCGTTCATCCCCCTAATCGTCCGGATTGAACAAAAACTCCAGATCCCGAAAATTATCGAACAAGGCCGCATCCGGTGGTAATGGCAACGGCGAGGCCTTTAATACAGCCTTTTGCACCGACTGGTCAAATAAAGGATCACCACTGCCGTGGGTGACCCGCGCGCTCAGGACCTCGCCACCGGGCATCAGACTGACCGCTACCGTACACGACAATCCCTTGGCAGCCGCGGGCGGTCGCAACCAGTTGCGGGTAACCTTTTGTTTAATGATCTCGACATACTGATTGACGATCCGGTCTGTTTCCCGCTGGCGTTCCGCTTCCAGCGCCTGCTGTTCAGCCTGCAATTGCTCCTGCAGGGCCTGCTCGGCCGCCTTGCGTTCCTGTTCCTGCCGCTGTTTTTCGGCCTCCTGTTGACGCTGTTTTTCCAGCTCGGCCAGACGTTGCTGTTCTTCCTGGCGTTTCTTCTCCAACGCCTGCTGTTCCTTCTTCAGTTTATCCAGCTTTTCCTTCTCGGATTTTTTCTCCAACGCCAGCGCTTTAGCCTTCGCTTCCTCGGCCTTACGTTTTTTCTGCTGTTCCTGCAGCCGTCGTGCTTCGGCGGCCTTCCTCTTTTTCAGCTCGGCGAGATCCCGCTGTTCCTTTTTTAACTGACGTTTGCGGCTTTCATCCTGCTGTTGACGCCGCTGCTCGGCCTTTTTCAGCTTGTCGATTTCGGCCTGGACCCTGGACTCATCCACTACCACCGCATCGATGACATTGACCTTGGGCTTGCTCGGTGCCGGCCTGGACGACCAGTCGAAACTGACGATAAAGATACTCAGAAACAGGATATGCACCAGCAGGGCATAGACGAGATTACGCTGCGAGGCGAGCAGCCGGCGCAGCGGCCCCGGCAACAGAGCGAACAGGCGGCGTATAAAGGCGGCATTTTCGACGCGGCTCAGGATGTTGGTTATTTTTATCATTATTATCAGGAAGCGAACGTCCGTCTGTACTGCACGCCGGTCACCGTTATCACTTATCCCGGCGCTCCGGGGCCTCGGTCAACAGGCCGACACTCTCGGCACCGGCCTTCTGTAACAGGCCCATGGCGGTGACAACGGCGCCGTAATTCACATCATTGTCGCCACGCACCAGTACCGGTGTACCCGGCTGGTGACGCAATACCGCCGCAACTCGCTGCACCAGCACATCATGATCGATGCCTTTATCCTGATCGTCGCCAACATTCAGATAATAGACCCCGTTGATATCGACCGTAGCGATCAACGGTTCCTGCTGATCCTTATCGATCGGTTCCGAAGCCACCTGTGGCAATTCGACCTTGACCCCCTGGGCCAGCAACGGCGCCGTGATCATGAAGATTACCAGCAACACCAGCATGACATCGATATAGGGCACGACATTGATATCGGCCATCGGGCGTTTGTGGGTACGACGTCTCATTTTATCGGCAGGGCTCCACGCAACCGTCCTGGCATCCGTCAGTTACCCGTCGACTGGCGCTGCAGGATCACTGAAAACTCTTCCAGAAAATTATCATACTCGTTGCTCAATCGTTCGACGACACTGATATACCGGTTATAGCCGATGACCGCCGGTATCGCAGCAAACAGACCCATCGCCGTGGCAATCAGCGCCTCGGCAATACCGGGAGCCACCATCGCCAGCGTGGCCTGATTGACATTACCGAGCGCCCGGAAGGAATTCATGATACCCCACACCGTGCCGAACAGGCCGACGTAGGGACTGGTCGAACCCACCGTCGCCAGAAACGGTAACTGCATCTCCAGCGCATCGATCTCACGATTCAGGGCCACCCGCATCGAGCGCCGCGTGCCCTCGAGCAGCTCGGCCGAGGAAATGCCGGTCTTCTGCCGCAGCTTCAGATATTCCTTGAAGCCGGCGACAAAGATCGCCGCCGCACCGCTTTTTTTAACGGTGTCCTTACTCAACTGCTGATAGAGATCGGCGAGGCTGCTACCCGACCAGAAGCTGTCTTCAAAAATCTTTAACCCGAGTTGGGCATCGTTCAGTTCCCGTCGCTTGCGGAAGATAATCGTCCACGCGGCGATCGATGCCACCAACAGCGCCAGCATGACCAGCTGCACCAGAAAGCTGGCATTCAGAAACAGGTGTAAAATCGATAAATCAGTGCTCACAGTGTATCTCCGCGTAAACAGTGTCCGGGATCGGTCGTGGCCGCAGACTCTGGTGATCCAGACAGGCGACCTTGATCTCGCCGTCACACAACAAGGGCGACGCCGAGTAATCCGCCCCGTCACGCCGGATTTCCTGACTGAACACCAGGCTGGCCCGTCCTATCTTCCGAGGTATGGCACTGACCAGTAAGGCGTCATTAAAACGTGCCGGCGCACGATAATTCAAGCTCACCGCAATGACGGCAAACAATACCCCGAACTGTTCGAGCAGGCGGTCCTGCTCCAGACCCCGCTGACGTAACCATTCCGTCCGCGCACGCTCCATAAACTTCAGATAATTTGCATAATAAACGACGCCGCCGCTGTCGGTATCCTCGTAGTAGACACGCACCGGCCACAAAAAAGTCATAAGCTCGGAATCAACCTCGGGTTGGATACTGCTGGCTTGATCAGTGGTTCCTTAACAGTGGTTACAAATCGGTTTCGATGACCAGTTGTTCAGCGTGCTGTTTTGCAGGCGACGCCAGCCCAAAATACTGATAGGCATTACGGGTTGCCATTCTGCCACGCGGCGTGCGCATGATAAAGCCCTGCTGAATCAGATACGGCTCCAGCACGTCTTCTATCGTGTCACGTTCTTCACCGATCGCCGCCGCCAGTGAATCGACGCCGACCGGGCCGCCATCAAATTTTTCAATGATGGTGCTCAACAGGCGACGATCCTGGGTATCAAAACCTCTGCTGTCGACGTCCAGCATCGCCAGCGCCTCATCGGCAATCTCACCACTGACACGGCCACCGGCTTTAATCTCGGCGACATCGCGGACCCGGCGCAACAGCCGATTGGCGATGCGCGGCGTGCCGCGGGCACGACGAGCGATCTCCTGGGCCCCGACATTGTCGATATCGACCCCCAGGATCGCCGCCGCGCGGGTAACGATGACCGTCAATTCCTCGACGCTGTAAAATTCCAGGCGCTGCACGATGCCGAAGCGATCCCTCAGTGGCGAGGTCAGCAGACCGGTGCGGGTGGTGGCGCCGACCAGGGTAAAGGGCGGCAGATCCAGTTTGATCGAGCGCGCCGCCGGCCCCTCGCCGATCATGATATCGAGTTGGTAGTCTTCCATCGCCGGATAGAGTACCTCCTCAACCACGGCGCTGAGGCGATGGATCTCGTCGACAAACAGCACGTCATGGGGTTCAAGATTGGTCAGCAGTGCAGCCAGATCACCGGCACGCTCCAGTACCGGCCCGGAGGTATGGCGCAGATTGACACCGAGTTCATTGGCAATAATATGGGCCAGCGTTGTCTTACCCAGCCCCGGCGGTCCGAAGATCAGTGTGTGATCCAGTGCCTCCTGCCGCTGCCGCGCTGCCTGGATAAAGATCTCCATCTGTTCACGCATGGACTTCTGGCCGACATATTCAGCCAGTGAACCCGGACGAATCGCCCTGTCGACGACGGTCTCATCACGGCCCTGGTGGGGGGAAATCATGCGCTCTGTTTCAATCATTCGGCCTATAGTAGCAAAGAGCCGGGCCAACGGAAATGCTATCTGCCAACGGCCAACGCGGCAACCTGTAAGTTATCCACAATCAGCTGAACTGGATTTTAGCCCTAAGTCCCAAGCGTTGAGTGCTGAGTCCTTTGGTTTAGCTCTGACCGTTGGGTCGCGCATGCTCACCACAGCCTATCCAGGCTTAGACAGAAACCCATCGCGGCGTAGCCGCTCCTTGTATCTCTCTCGATATCCTGTTTAGCTATCAGGGTATCAGGGCCGGTGATGAACCTGTGTCGCTCCTGAGGCTTCGAGCCTGTGACGTAGATCAGGTCTCGCCGGTCAAGTTTCTCAATAAACTGGATGGTATCCAAGCCCTTTCTGAATTGAAATGAGGCTGTATGAACAAGGTAAGTGGAGAGAGCGAATGACAATGATCGGAATTGATGTGAGCAAGGACAAGCTGGACTGCGCCTGGATCAACGACAGCGCCGCCCGCAAGGTGAAAAACAAGGTCTTTTCCAACAACCCCAGCGGTCATCACCTGTTGATCGCCTGGGCGATCAAGCACAGCCAGGCGCCCGTCGAGGTCCTGCATTTTGTTATGGAGGCCACGGGTGTCTACCACGAGGCCGTCGCCTATGCGCTGTATCAGGCCGGGGCGCAGGTATCGGTCGTCAATCCGGCGCAAATTCACGCCCATGCCAAGAGTCTGGGGGTGCGCTCCAAAACGGATAAACGGGACAGTGTGGTGATCGCCCGCTTTGGCTATTCCCACCAGCCGCGTCTCTGGCAACCGGAGCCGGAGGCGATGCGCACCTTAAAGGCCTTGATTTCAAGGCTGGAAGCCCTGGACAAGGATATCCAGCGGGAAAGGAACCGTCTGGAGAAGGCGCAGATCGCGCAGCCCACAGGCGAGGTCGTTGATTCGATTCGGACGGTCCTGCAACAGCTGCAAACCGAGAGACAGCGGATTGAGGACCTGGTCAATCGGCATATTGACCAGCATCCGACCCTGAAGCAGGACCGCCAGTTGCTGGAAACGATCCCCGGTATCGGGCCGATCCTGTCACGCCTGATGATCACGCTGCTGCGCAGCCGCGCGTTTGAATCGGCGCCGCAGTGCGCGGCGTTTGTCGGCCTGGTGCCACGTCACCATGAATCCGGCACCAGCGTGCGGGCTCGACCACGGCTGTCCAAAACAGGCAACCCCATGATCCGGGCCAAGCTGTACATGGCCGCCATCGTCTCGATTCAGCATAACCCCGATATTAAGCAGCACTATGAGCGCTTGCTGAAAAAGGGCAAGGCCCGGATGAGCGCCCTGGGTGCGGCCATGCGGAAACTCGTGCATATTTGCTTTGGTGTCATCAAACACCAACAACCCTATCGTCCTCAAGCGGACTTAAATCCCGCTTGAGATCGGTGGAGGGAGATGGTATCTACATTGCTCGGTGAAGCGCCATCATCACACCTTGCCCTGCAGCTGGGACAGGATAGCCTCGTTTTCCAGCGTCGAGGTGTCCTGGGTGATCTCTTCGCCGGCAGCGATGGTACGCAGCAGCCGGCGCATGATCTTGCCGGAGCGGGTTTTGGGCAGGTTGTCGGCATAGCGGATCTCACGCGGTTTG
>Ga0102952_1000880_pt1 | contig 10473 bp, 7 predicted proteins | sample SalPon2A_C_D1_MG_FD_78506 | JGI IMG/M metagenome (GOLD analysis project Ga0102952, IMG submission 78506) | Soil microbial communities from South San Francisco under conditions of wetland restoration - Salt Pond MetaG R2A_C_D1_MG | ecosystem: Environmental > Terrestrial > Soil > Wetlands | place... | reverse complement strand
GCATGCCGATCTCAACGCGCGCAATATCCTGATGGCGCCCGATAACGTGGTCTTGATCGACCTTGATCGTGGTCGCTCTGACTGCGAGGCTCCCATACGGCAGCGACGAAACCTCGATCGGCTCCTGCGATCTCTGCACAAATTGGGTCTCATGCCCGCCGCTGGAAACGGCTGGCGGGCGTTGATCGAAGCCTACGGCCCGGCCGCCCCGGGTTAGTGCTGCGTGCTTGCCACCGCCTTCGAATCCGGGCCGATGTATTTCCCTAGGAAGGCCAGTATCTTGTCGTAGGCCTTGACGCGGTGCGCTACTTTGTAGAATCCGTGGCCTTCGTTCGAAAAATACAGGGTCTCTAGCGGTGTGCCATGTTTCTTGATCGCATCTATCATTTCCGTATACCCCTTGGGCGGCGCTCTTTCGTCACGTCCTCCGTGCATCAACAGGACGGGAGCCTTGAGGGAATCAACCTGATATACGGGGGAGAATTTCTTCAACTGGGCATCATTGTTTCCCAGCACTTCACGAAGGTATAGCCTTCCCGAAGCACTGCGTGCGGTATCGCTTTTACGGCTTTTTATAACAAACAAATCGTATACGCCAGAATAGCCAATGGCGCATTGGTACAGGTTGGGGAAGCGTTCGGCGCTCATGAGCGCCGAATATCCGCCATAACTTCCGCCATATATGCAAATGCGGTGGGGGTTTGCCACTCCCTGTTTTATAGCCCAGCGTGTTCCGTCTGCCAGGTCGTCTTGCATAGTGTCACCCCAGTGCTGAATGCCAAGTACTTTTAATTTGTTGCCATATCCTCCTGAACCCCGGTAGTTGATTTGCAATACTGCATAACCGCGATTGGCGAGTAATTGAACTTCCGGATTAAAACCCCAATGATCTCTAATGCCATACGGACCGCCATGAACCATTACCAACATGGGTAGTTTTTTTCCGTTCGATTTTTTTGGGATTGTGAGGTAGCCGTGTAGCGTGACGCCGTCCCTGGCTTTGAAGGTAATCGGCCTCATGAGAGACATTTGTTCTGGCTTGATCCAGGGCTCTGCCCTGAAAAGGGCAGTGAGCGACGGTTTGGGCTTATGGGAAAAAAGATAAAAAACACCTGGATCAGTATCACTCCACACCTTCACTATCGAATCCGAGCCGTCGCGTGTAGCTCCTGTGATGCGCACTTGTTTGTGAGGAAATGTCTGGGCCAGTGCGGCAAGATCCTGCATTTTTTGCGAATTAGGTTTAATGGCAAGAGTTACCGGCTTATCCGGCATGATCCGGATTCCTACCAGCTGCTTTTTGTCGTAAGAGTAAATTTCAGTTCCATAGTCGGCGTAATCGCTGCCCCCGACATCTGCAGCGGTGTTTGCGTATATCAGTTTCTGTTTTTCTGTATCGGGATCGAATAAAAACAGCCCACGTGTCTGATTTTTATTGTCGACATATGCGGCTATGTAAAGTTTTTTGTTGTTTTTTGTGAAATGCAACACCTGCGGAAACGAAATTCCATGTGTATCGACTCTGGTGACAAACGCCTTGGAGTCTTCTTCCCAATCCATGGAGTCGTTGGCCCTGTAAAACGACTCCAACTCTCCTGTGAGTTCGTTCGTACCGAAAGCAACACGTATGTTTCCACTGTTGTCTGCAAGCATACCTGCATTGCCAGGACTTTGCGCGCGCTTGTAATGGTAGGCATTTTCACCGTGGGAGTTGGATATCCTGCTCCCTTCCGTGTTTATCAGGTAGGCTTGCGGGAAGCCTTCCGTATAGGCTTGAATCAGCATGTAATTGGGCCGCTTTGGCAGAAGAGACAGTACACCTCCAAAAAAATAGCCATTATTCCAAGGCATGAGTTTTACAAAGTTTGCTCCATCGGCATCCATTGCGTAGAGAGAGCCAGTCAAATAGGGTTGATTAAACCCACCGATTTGGGTTTCCGTGCTGAAGGCAACCCGCTTGTTGCTCACCCAATAGATATTGCCGAAAATTTTGTAGTCCCTGAGCGTGAAGTGGGAGATTATTTTGGGATGACCGGAGAGGATCGATTTCAGTTTGAAAAAGGCTAACGAGTAAAGCTCAGGTTTGTTTTTTGGAGAGGATATAGCAGCCAGGTAAGTTCCGTCGGGTGAGAGCGATATGCTCTTGAATTCGGGATGGCGCACGAAATCTTTTACCGGGAGTGTTTGTGCGGCAGCGGCAAATGGCAGCGCAAGAACTATGAGTGCCAGGTTATAACGGAAACGGCGCATGGAAACTCCCCATGAGTGATTGTGTTCAGGGGAATACTATCGAATATTTCACGTCTGCGCGAGCTCCGGACAGGTGTTGCTTCCGCTCAGCCCTGCTTCAGTGTGAACATCGCGTCTCGGCGTGCTGCGATCAGCGTGCCGGGCGGGGCGTAGCGAGTCACGTAGCGCTTGACGCCCTTGGCGATGGCGGCGGCGACGCGGTTGCGGAATTTCCAGGACGCGAGCTGTTTTTCCTCGTGGCGGTTGGAGATAAACGCCGTCTCGACCAGAATCGAGGGGATGTCTGGCGATTTCAGTACGACGAAGGCTGCACGCTCGACCTCGTCACTGTGCAGGGGCAGCACGTCGTTGACCTGGCCCATGACGTCGCGTGCGAGATACATGCTGCGTGCGATGCTGCCGCGCTGGGAGAGATTGAGGATGGTGTCTCGCACCACCGGCTGTTCGTTGGAGAGGTTGACGCCTGCTACCTTGTCCGCGGAGTTTTCGCTTTCCGCCAGAATGCGTGCGGCGACACTGGATGCGCCATGCTCGGACAGGGTGTAGACCGTGGAGCCCTTGGGGGAATGATAGGGCGATGAATCCGCGTGTATTGAAATGAACAAATCGGCATGGTGCTTGTGGGCGATGCGGCGCCGTTCCGCCAGGCCGACATAATAATCGCCCGTGCGCGTCAGCACCGGCTTGATGCCCTTGACCTTGGAGAGCCGGCGGCAAAGGTCCTCGGCAATTTTCAGCGTGACGTTTTTCTCCTCGAGCCCATTGGGTCCGATTGCCCCCGAATCACGGCCGCCATGGCCGGGATCAATCGCAATAACCACGTCGCGTAGCCGCGACGGTTGGGCCTTGCTTGCCGTAATAACGGTTTTGGCCGGGGTGTGAGATTTGCCGGCGCTTGCAGTAGTGGTATTTTTTTCGCTCAATTGCAGAATCAACTGCGTGGAGCCGCCTTGCGTACGGTGCATGAAACTGCGCGGTACGGCATCGTGCCGCAGGTCGAATACGAGCCGTTCACCGTTGCCGTTGAAGCGGGGTGCATAGCGGATATCGGAGATAAGCGGATCGCCTTGCGCGCTCGGCTTCAGATTATCGGCCAGTTGCGTATTGAGCAGATCGAGCACCACGCGCGCGGGATGGTTGAGGGTGAAGACGCGGTAGTCCAACCCGGCCGGAACGATCAGCGTGGCACGCGAGCCGTTGCCATCATGGCTGATCTGGAAATGCCGCACATCGCTGGCGCGTGCTGCGCCGCTGAAAAACGCGATACACAAACTCGCCAGGGCAAGCATCGTCCATACGCGTGGAAAAGCTCGCAGCCGTACCGTTTTTGGTGTTGCCACCGGAGGACTCCATCCCTTATGCGTGAACTATGGCCCAAAATTAGAAAAAAATCAATAGGAAAATCTATATTTTTTATGTATATAGCGGTACAAGTTCACTTTCTTGGTAAGAAAAGCGCCCCAGGTCTCAGGATTTGTTGCGGGGTGGGGTACTGCGCACGGGGCGCCTGAACAGTTTGAACCGGTCGTGGCTCCACAGGTACTGGGCAGGTGCCTCGCGAATGCCTTCCTCCAGCACGGCATTGACACGGGCGGCGTCGGCTTCGTGGTCGCCGGAAGGGAAGTTGTCCAGTGGCGGCAGGATACGCAGCCGGTAGCGGCCGGTAGGCAATCGCTTTATGAAGAACGGAATCACGGCAGCGCCTGTGCTTTGAGCGATGCGTGATGTGGCGGTGTTGGTCGGGGCGGGGACGCCGAAGAAAGGCGCGGCGACCCAACCCTTGCGGACGTAGGCCTGGTCCGGCGCGTACCAGATCGTGGCATTCTGTCGCAGATTGCGCAGCATACTGCGCAGGTCGCCACGCTCAATGATGCCGTCACCATTGGCGTCGCGGCGCGAGCTCATCAGGTGATTGATCACGGGGTTCTTGTGCGGGTGGTACACGACCATGACCGAATGATCCAGGGCGAGAAAACGCCCACCAAGTTCGAGTGTGGTGAAGTGAGCAGTCAGCATCAGGATGCCGCGGTTCTCCGCATTCGCCTTTTGCAGGTGTTCCTCGCCTTCGATGTCCACCCGCGGGCGCAGTCGCCAGTCGGGCGCCCACCACCCGGCCGCGGTTTCGACGAGCGCGATGCCGAGCGACTCGAAATGTTCGCGCGACAGGCGGTCGCGTTCGTCCGGCTCCATGTCGGGGAAGCAGCGTGTCAGATTAGTTTCCGTGATCGCTCGGCGGCGATGCGCCAGGCGGCGTGCCAGTCGTCCAATCAGTCGGCCGCAGGCGAATTGCAACCGCCAGGGCAGAAACGTCAGCACGGCGAACGGCAGCACCATCAGCCAGGTGGGCCAGTAACGGGGGGCGTAGAGCGCGGGTCGAGGCATGAGGCCAATAATCTTGAAGATCGCCCGTATTTTAAGCCGTTATGCAAAGTTCCTGTGGCAAGCCGCGGGTCATGAACATTCAATCAGAGGTTCCGTAGTCCCGTTGAAACTGCTTGAATCGATCGTGGCTCCACAAGTACTGGGCCGGGGCCTCGCGAATGCCTTGTTCGAGCACGGCGTTGACGCGCGTGGCATCGGCGACCTCGTCACCGGAGGGAAAGTCATTCAGGGGAGGCAGAATGTTCAATCGATAGCACCCGTTGGTCAGGCGCTTGTAGAAAAAGGGTAAAACGGGTGCGCCGGAAGCCGCGGCGATACGCGAAGTGCCGGTACTGCTCGGTGCCGGGGTGCCGAAAAAGGGAGCGTTTATGCCGCGCGGGCCGAGATAAGCCTGATCGGGAGCGTACCAGATCGTCGCCTTTCGCCGCAGACTGCGTAGCATGGTGCGCAGGTCTCCGCGGCGGATCACGCCCGCGCTGTGCGCGTCTCTTCGTGTGCGCATCAGGTGGTTGATCACGGGGTTCTCGTGCGGGCGATACACGGCAAAGATGGGGTATTGCATGGCCAGCAGACGTGTGCAGAGTTCGATCGTGGTGAAGTGGGCTGCGAGCAGGAGCACGCCATGGCCGGATTGAATTGCGCGATCAAGATGTTGCCTGCCCTCGATCTGCACACGCCGCTGCAGTCGCCGATCGGGTGCCCACCAGCACAGCGCGGCCTCGATGAGGCCGATGCCCAACGCCTCAAAATGTTCGCGCGACAGGTGATCGCGTTCGTCCGGCTCCATGTCGGGAAAGCAGCGTGCCAGGTTGGTTTCCGTGATGGCACGGCGGCGGTGCGCCAGGCGGCGAGCCAGTCGGCCGATCACCCGGCCGCAGGCGAACTGCAGGCGCCAGGGCAGGAAGGGCAGCACGGAGAACGGCATCACCATCAGCCACGTTGGCCAGTAACGGGGGGCTAGCAGCGCGAGTCTGGGCATGGCCGGTCATCGTGAAGAGTCTGCGTATTTTAAGGTGTGAGACGCCGTACAGGAACCGTGGCCCCGGATCACGCAGTACACTAAGTGACAGGCGCGGGCATCAAGAAGCGAAATCATGCAGTTCAGCGTTCCCGAATTTGGCGGTCACCGCATCCTGGTCGTCGGCGACGTCATGCTCGATCGGTACTGGACGGGGGCTACCGAGCGTGTTTCGCCCGAGGCCCCGGTCCCCATCGTGCATGTCGGCGCGCACGAGGAACGTCTCGGCGGTGCCGCAAACGTTGCCGTCAATTTGTCCACGCTCGGCGCGGAGGTCGAGTTGCTCGGCCTGGTTGGCGCCGACGAAGAAGCCCGGCGCCTGGCCGCCATGCTGGATACGGCGGATATCGGCAATTCACTCATCGAGCGCGGCGAGGCGCCTACCGTCACCAAGCTGCGGGTCCTCTCGCGCCACCAGCAGCTGCTGCGGCTGGATTTCGAGCAGGGGTTCGGGGACGAGGCCGCCGCTGCCCTGACCGAGCGGTTCGAGGCCACGGTGGCGGGGGCGGCGCTGGTGATTGCCTCGGACTATGCCAAGGGGGCGCTGGCCGACATGCCGCGCCTGATCGCCGCCGCACGGGCCGCTGGTGTGCCTCTGCTGGTCGATCCCAAGGGCCGCGACTTTACGCGCTACCGCGGTGCCTGGGCCTTGACGCCCAACCGCGCCGAGTTCGAGGCCGTGGTCGGCCCCTGCGGCGATGAAGCCACTTTGGTGGAGCGGGCGGAAAGACTGCGAGCGGAGCTGGGGTTGCATGCGCTGTTGATCACTCGCAGTGACGAGGGCATGAGCCTCATCACCGAGGACGAACCGCCCGTGCATCTGCCGACGCAGGCGCGTGAAGTCGCCGACGTAACCGGTGCCGGCGATACCGTGATCGCCGCCTTCGGCGCAGCCCTCACCGCGGGGTTGGCGCCCGCAGCGGCGGCTGCCCTCGCCAACGCCGCAGCCGGCGTGGTGGTGGGCAAGGTCGGTGCCGCGAGCGTGACGCCCATCGAACTCAAGCTGGCCCTGCACGCCCACGGCCGTGGACCGGTGGAAGAGCCGATGCTGTTGTCGCTGGTCGAGCATGCCCGTTCCCGCGGCGAACGCATCGTCATGACCAACGGCTGTTTCGATCTGTTGCACGCGGGGCACGTGCGCTATCTTGCCGAGGCCAGGGCGCTCGGTGACCGGCTGATTGTCGCCGTCAATGACGACGAGTCGGTGAGTCGGCTCAAGGGGCCGAGCCGCCCCGTGGTGCCGCTTGCCGACCGCATGGACGTGCTCGCCGCGCTTGCCGACGTCGACTGGGTCGTGCCGTTTTCGGAGGATACGCCGGCCCGCCTGATCGAGGCGGTACTGCCCGACGTGCTGGTCAAGGGGGGCGATTACGCGCCCGAGGATATTGCAGGCGGCGAGGCGGTGCGGCGTGCCGGAGGCGAAATCCGAGTGTTGCCACTGCTCGAAGGGCGCTCGACTTCTTCGCTCATCGAACACATCAGCAAAGCGCGGTGACGATCCCCCGCCTCCTTTATACCGCCGCGCTGCGGCTGGCCAGCCCGGCCGTCCTTATTCATCTCGCGCGGCGTTCACGCCGCCAGGCCGGCGTGGCCGAAGATTGGCGCGCGCGGTTCGGCCACGGCGCGAAAGATACGCGTTCGCCGGTGTGGTTGCACGGTGCCTCGGCAGGAGAAATCCAGTCGCTTGCTTCATTGGCTGCTGCGCTCGAGGCAACTTATCCGGTTCGTCTGAGTGCCTTCACCGCCACCGGTCGTGCTCGTGCCCGGATGTTGTTGCCGGACGCACCGATCGATCTGGCGCCTCTCGATCTTCCCGGTGCCTGGCGCTGCTACCTGGAACGCACCGCACCGCGTCTCGCGATCCTGATCGAAACCGAATTGTGGCCTAATCTCCTGCAGGCTGCAGGTCGGCGGGACTTGCCGGTGGTGCTGGCGAGTGCCCGCATGAGCGAGCGAACGGCCCGGCGACTGGCCCGGTTTCCGGCGACAGCGCGCGCTCTGATGAACGGGCTGCAACTGGTGCTGGCACAAAGCGAGGAAGATCTCGAACGTTTCGTTACGCTCGGGTTGCCACGCGACAGGGGCGTGGTTACCGGCAGTCTCAAGACTGCGCTGATGATTCCGCCAGACGTGCGGAGACAGGGGATTGCGTTGCGCGACCGCCTGTTTGCAGGGCAGCCTGCATGGGTGGCGGGTTCGGTGCGCACGGGGGAGATACAGGCCATTGCCGAAGCTGTCTCCGGTGTGCAGGAATCGCTCCCCGGAGCGATGACGCTCATTGTGCCCCGGCACCCGGAAACGGCGCCCGCATTTATCGAGGCGTTGCATGCACGCGGCATCCAGGTGCTCGGCGCTGCGGCGCTCGATGCCGACGAGAGCCTCCCGCGGGGTGCCGTCGTGGTGGTGGACCGGGTCGGCATCCTGCTGACCCTTTATGCCGCGGCCGATGTGGCCTTCGTCGGGGGAACCCTGAGCCCGGTCGGCGGGCACAACGTGCTGGAGCCGGCCTTGCTGGAACGTCCGGTCGTGGTGGGGCCCTGCGTGGACAACGTGCGTTCCGCCGTGGCGCAGCTCAAGGCGGTCGGCGCCTTGAGCCTGGTGCGCGACGGCCTCGAGTTGGGTCGGGAGGTGGCCGCCCTGATGGCCGATGCCGTCGAGGTTGGCAGAGCCGGGCGGGCCGGTGCGCGGGCGGTTACCGATACCGCCGCGCTTGCGGCTACCGTGGAGGCGATCGGGAAGCTGCTTTGATCCCCTGCCGAGCGGGCGTGGGATGTGTCAGTCGGCGCTTCCCATCGTTCCCGCCGGTGCGGCCAGGGTGCCTGTTTCCGTCGGCGGCGCCGGGGACCGGGCAGGCGTGAGCCAGTCGTTGAGCCGCTGAAGGTCCTTGGAATTGAGCGTGCCCGCGGCCTGCTCCAGCTGCAACACCGCAATCATGTAGGTGTAGCGCGCGTTGTAATAGGCCTTCTGCGAATTCAGCAGGGTGTTGCGGGCCGTCAACACATCGAGTGTTGTGCGAGTGCCGACCTTGAGGCCCGCTTCCGTGGCTTTCAGGGAAACCTGCGAGGCTTCCACGCTCTGCCGGTTGGCTTGCACGCTCGCGATTCCGGACAGGACCGCGAGGTAGGCGTTGCGTACCTGTTGTTCGACGCTGCGACGCTGCGAAATTTCCTGGGCCATCGCGGAATCGGCCTGATAGCGGTATTGTTTGGTGAGTGCGCGTGTCGCACCGCCGCTGAAGATGTTCCAGGACAGTTGCAGCCCGATCTGGCTGTCGGAACCGTTGCTGCTGCTCGGGAACTGGCTGGAGGGGTTGTCGATCGATCCGTGGCCGGTCGAGCTCGTGCGCGTGTGCTGCAGGACCAGGTTCACCGAGGGCAGGTAGCCGCCCTCCTGCTGCGAAACCTGTGACTCCGCCACTTTCTGAGCCTCTTGCGAGGCGATCAGGTTGGGGTTGCTCTGCAGTCCCTGTTGAACCCAGCTCGCGGCATTTTCCGGCTGTGGGGATTGCAGCGGCAGCTTTTCGCGCGGCGAGTCCAGATCGGGTATATAGCGACCGGTGATCGCCCGCAAGCCTTCCCGGGCCTGGGCCAGCGACTGGCGATCGGTAATGACCTGGGCCTTGGCCTGGTCGTAGCCGGCTTCGGCTTCCTTGACGCCGGTGATCGCGATCAACCCCACCTTGTATTGCTGCTGGCTCTGTTCATATTGCTTGGACAGCGCCTTCATGTTGGCCATGTCGGCGTTGAGGATGTCCTGCGCGTTAAGCACGTTGAAGTAGGCCTGGGATACCGAAACGATCAGCCCCTGCAACGCGGCTTCGTAAGTGGCCTCGGCCTCTGCGACGGAGTGGTCGGCTCCCTGGACTGATTTGATCTGCTGCCAGTTGAACAGCGTCTGAGTCAGGGTGGCGCCCCACTGCGTGTTACGCGTATTGGACGTGCTTTTGATGTTGGCCGGCGGATTGCTGTAGATGCTCAGCTGTTCGCCGGTGCGGTTGTCCCACGTGCGGCTGGCGTTGAGGTCGATCGAGGGCAGCAACTGCGCCCAGGCCTCGGGTTTGGCCTGCATCGAGGCGTTGCGGTTGGCCAGCGCCTGCTGGAAGGCCGGGTCGTTGGCCTTGGCGAGTTGCCAAACCTGCCACAGGTCGGTGGCGTGGGCGAGCGGTGCGCCAGCGAGGAGCAGGGCAGTCAGGGGCAGGATACGGCGGAGCATAGGAAGAATCACCCTCGGTGTTTTACGGTACTATAACACTAGGCTTGCGAATTGGCAATCGCCTTACATCGCCGCTTACAGCTCGAATTGCTCCAGCGGCGCCGTGCCGATCAGGGCGGGCACCACGGTCTCGAACAGACCCTCGCGCCGCCACTCTTCGTCTTCTACCCGGGTCACCAGTTCGGCACGCATGGCAGGTGCCTGGCCCAGGAACCAGATCAGCCGACCGCCCACGGCAAGGCGATGCATGAAGCCGGGGTCGGTGTCGGGCAGGGAGCCGGTTACCACGATAACGTCGTATTCAGCGCCCCGGGCGTCGAGCGTATGGGCGTCCTCGCGTATCACCTCCACCGCATCGAACCCTTCGCCGGCGAGGGCGGCGCGGGCGGTCTTTGCCAGGGCCTCGTGGTATTCGAGGCTGCGCACGTCTCCGCCGAGCGCGGCCAGGCAGGCCGTAAGGTAGCCGCTGCCGGTACCGATTTCCAGCACGCGTTCACCGCGTGCTACCTGTACCGCCTGCAACATACGACCGTGCACGCTCGGACGCAGCATGATCTGCCCGTGTTCGATCGGAATTTCGGAATCGGCATAGGCCAGGTTGCGGTAGCGGG
>Ga0102952_1000878_pt1 | contig 10487 bp, 11 predicted proteins | sample SalPon2A_C_D1_MG_FD_78506 | JGI IMG/M metagenome (GOLD analysis project Ga0102952, IMG submission 78506) | Soil microbial communities from South San Francisco under conditions of wetland restoration - Salt Pond MetaG R2A_C_D1_MG | ecosystem: Environmental > Terrestrial > Soil > Wetlands | place... | reverse complement strand
GCATGCACGTGCACCAGTCGCTCATGAAAGGCGGCAAGAACATGTTTTCCGGCGACAGCTACGGCGGCTTGTCGGACCACGCGCTCTATTACATCGGCGGACTGATCAAGCACGCGAAAGCGCTTAATGCGTTCACCAATCCGTCCACCAACAGTTACAAGCGCCTGGTGCCGGGCTTCGAGGCGCCGACCATACTCGCGTATTCCGCGCGCAACCGCTCCGCGTCCATCCGCATTCCCTGGGTGTCGAACCCGAAGGCACGCCGCATCGAACTGCGTTTCCCGGATTCCATGGCGAACCCGTATCTCGCGTTTGCCGCGATGCTGATGGCCGGCCTCGACGGCATCCAGAACAAGATCCATCCGGGCGATGCCATGGACAAGGACCTCTACGACCTGCCGCCGGAGGAAGAAAAGGGCCTCAAGCTGGTGGCGTTCTCGCTGGAGGAGGCACTCAACAATCTCGATGCCGACCGCGCGTTCCTGAAAGCCGGCGACGTGTTCAGCGACGACCTGATCGACGCCTATATCCGGATCAAGATGGAAAACGTCACCCGGCTGCGCATGACCACGCACCCGGTCGAATTTGACATGTATTACAGTTTGTAGGGCCGGCACGGCCTGATTGGCCCGGAAACAGTGACCCGCGGCCTGCCGTGCGCGGGTCGCTGGCTTCCCGGGGAGCCACGCTGCTATGCTAATCGCATGCTTTTGCGCCTCTTCATCGCCACCCTCGCCATGCTGCTCCCGGCAGTGGCCGCCGCGCAGATATACAAGTGGGTCGACGAGGACGGCGTCGTGCATTATTCCGACCAGCCCATGGAGGGTGCGGAAACCATCGACCTGCCGGAGGCCAACAGCATGGCCCCGGCAAGCGTGCGCCGCGCCGCGCCTGCCGGCGGCGGCACGCAGGACGACGGCAGCGACGACGGCCGGCCGTTCAGTTACCAGAGCCTCTCGATCGGCACGCCCGCACCGGAACAGACACTGTGGAATATCCAGGGCACGCTGAATGTCACGCTCAACCTGCAACCCGGGCTGCGCCCCGGCGACCGGGTGCGGATCTATTTCGACGGCGAACCGCAACTGGTGGATGCCGTGCAGTTCGAGCTCGGGGAAGTCTGGCGGGGCGAACACAACCTGCAGGCGGAGGTGCTGGACCAGACGGGCAAGCTAATGATTCGCAGCGAGCCGGTCCGCTTCTACGTGCAGCAGACCTCGGTCCTCAACAACTGACGTCCGGGACCGGCACGCCGCCGCCTGCGATGGATCCGGCGAACGCGGACACGCTCATCGACAGCCTCGACACGGCCGTCGTCACCCTCTCTGACGAACTGCTGATTGCGGGCCTCAATCCGGCCGCCGAGAACCTGCTCGGTATCAGCCGCCACCGCGCGCTCGACACGCCGCTCCTGCCGCTGCTCGACGACGACCAGACCCTGGGAACGGTGCTCGCAAAGAGTCTCGGCGATGGCCTGACGTATGCCCACGAACTGCAGCTCGGCCCGAGCGATGTACATGCGGAAAATCGCATCGTCGACTGCCGCGTCACGCCCATGCTGCGGCCCGCCGGGCGGGCGCGGCTGCTGGTGGAGATGATCGACGTGACGCGGCGCGTGCGCATCAACCGCGAAAACGCACTGCTGATCCAGCACGGTGCCGGCCGGCAGATGATCCGCCAGCTCGCGCACGAGATAAAGAATCCGCTCGGCGGCTTGCGCGGCGCGGCACAGCTGCTGGCGCGCGAACTCGACAGCGCCGAGTTGCGCGAATACACGGACGTCATCATCAGCGAGGCCGACCGCCTGGTGACGCTGGTCGACACGCTCCTGGGCCCGGGAGGCCCGCCCAACAAGCAGCCGGTCAACATTCACGAACTCATCGAGTACGTGATCCGCCTGGTGCAGCCGCAGCAGGGCGCGGCGCTCCGCATCGTGCGCGACTACGACCCGGGCCTGCCGCCGCTGGCTCTCGATCGCGACCAGATCGTGCAGGCATTGCTCAACCTGGTGCAGAACGCCGCAACGGCACTCGAGGGCCGCGGCACCCTGACCCTGCGCACGCGCGCGGCCATGAATTTCACCATCGGCGATACCCGCCACCCGACCATTGCCAGTATCGACGTCGAGGACGACGGGCCGGGTATTCCGCCGGCACTGCAGGACTCCGTGTTCTATCCGCTGGTCACCAGCCGCGCCGGCGGCACCGGGCTGGGCCTGCCGCTGGCGCAGGAGCTGATCAGCCGGCACGGCGGCCTGATCGAATTCGACACGCGTCCGGGACGTACCGTGTTCAGCGTGCGCCTGCCGATCGCGAGCCTGGGTGCACCCGGCGATGGCTGAAGCACGCGAGGCGGCCGCGGACGCCCTGACCGTCTGGGTGGTCGACGACGACCAGTCCGTGCGCTGGGTGCTCGAGCGTGCGCTGCGCCAGGCGGGCATCAAAAGCGTCAGCTTCGAGCGTGCCGAGCACCTGCTCGAGGCCCTGCGAGACGACCGCCCCGACGTCCTGATGACCGACGTGCGCATGCCCGGCATGGATGGCCTGGCACTGCTCGAGCGTCTCAACGAGCGCCAGCCGGGGTTGCCGATCATCGTCATGACCGCGCACACGGATCTCGACAACGCCGTCGCCGCCTACCGCGGTGGCGCGTTCGAATACCTGCCGAAGCCGTTCGATCTCGACGAGGCGGTGGCGCTCGTCCACAAGGCAGCGCGCCACGGCGGAGACAGCGGCGCCGAACCCCCGCCGGCAGCCGCGGACATCCCGTCGCTGATCGGCGAGGCGCCCGCCATGCAGCAAGTCTTCCGCTCGATCGGCCGGCTGGCGCGCTCCAGCATGACGGTCCTGATCACGGGCGAGTCCGGCACCGGCAAGGAACTGGTCGCCCGCGCGCTGCACCAGCACAGCCCGCGCGCCCGGCGCCAGTTCGTCGCGCTCAACACCTCCGCAATCGCCGCGGAACTGCTCGAATCGGAACTCTTCGGCCACGAACGCGGTGCATTCACGGGCGCCGATGCGCGCCGCATCGGCCGCTTCGAGCAGGCGCACGGCGGCACCCTGTTTCTCGATGAAATCGGCGACATGTCCGCGGCGCTGCAAACTCGCTTGCTGCGCGTGCTTGCCGAAAGCGAGTTCTATCGTGTCGGCGGACAGACCTCGATCAAGGTGGACGTACGCGTCATCGCGGCGACCAACCAGGATCTCGCGCAGGCCGTGCGCCAGGGGCGTTTCCGCGAGGACCTGTATCACCGCCTGAACGTCATCCGCATCGACACGCCGCCGCTGCGCCAGCGCCGCGAGGACATCCCGGTGCTGCTCAGGCATTACCTGGCGGATGCGGCGCAGGAACTTGCGACCGCGGGCAAGGCGCTGAACAGCGAGGCGCTCGAGATCCTGACGAATTACGACTGGCCGGGTAACGTGCGGCAGCTGGTCAATGCCGCGCGCCGCCTGACGGTGACCGCGCCGGGCAACGTCATCACGGCCGCGGACGTGCCGGCGGATCTCGGCGGCGTCACCGGCAAGGGTCCGCTGTGGACCGAGGGACTGGCCAACTGGGCCGAGGCACGCTTGCGCGCCGGTGAGCTCGAGCCGCTGCTCGAGGAAGCCCTGCCGGCGTTCGAGCGCACGCTGATTCGCATCGCGCTGGCGCGCGCGCGCGGTCATCGCCAGGAAGCGGCGAAGCTCCTTGGCTGGGGGCGCAACACCCTGACCCGCAAGATTCGTGCGCTGCACCTCGACTGAGCGCACGGCAGGTGTCGCGCCTACGGTGCGACTTGCAACGTCCCGCAGAGGTCGCCGACCGACGCCATGCCATGGCGCGCGAGGTAATTAGCGATGCCGTCGTTGATCTCCCGGCACTTAAGCGGTTCGTAGAACAGCCCGGTGCCGATGCCGACCGTCGCGGCGCCGGCAATGATGAATTCGAGTGCATCCGCGGCGCTGACTATGCCGCCCTGTCCGATGATCGGCACCCCGTGCGGCCGCGCTACTTCGTAGACCTGGTGCACCTTGAGCAAAGCGATCGGCTTGATCGCCGGTCCCGACAAGCCGCCCTGCACGTTACCGATGATCGGCGTACGCCGCTCGACGTCGATCGCCATGCCGGTAATCGTGTTGATGACCGCCAGGCCGTCCGCGCCCGCTTCGATGCAGCGGCGCGCGTTCTCGCGGATGTCGGTCTGGTTCGGCGACAGCTTCGCGATGATGGGCTTCGATGTGGCGGCACGGCAGGCGGCGACCACGCGCGCGGACATGTCCGGGTAATTGCCGAACGATACCCCCCCTTCCTTTATGTTCGGGCAGGAGATATTGATCTCGATGGCATCGATCGGCGAATCGTCGAAGCGACGCGTCACGGCCGCGTAATCGTCGATGGTCGAGCCGCAGACATTGGCGAAGAAGCGCGTTTCCGAGAAATCGAGACCGGGCAGTATCTCGTCGACGACCGCATCCACGCCGGGATTCTGCAAGCCGATTGCGTTCAGCATGCCCATGGGTGTCTCGCAAACGCGGTGCGGCGGATTGCCGAGGCGTTTCTCCCGCGTGGTGCCTTTCAGCACCACGGCGCCGACGTCGCGATTCGAAAAGCCGTCGATGCGCGTATATTCTTCGCCGAAGCCGACGCAGCCGGACAGCAGGACGATGGGCGAGTCGAGCACGATGCCGCAGAAGTCGACGGCCAGCGGATTGTGTCCGGCTTTGACGGCAGCGACCACGATCGACCTCAGGAAATCGTCAGGAACACCGGGGCCCGCCAGCCTGGACCCCCGGGATTGCGGGCGTTTTCATGAACCGTGCGGCCGAAGGAGCGAATCCCGCGCCATGTTCCATCTGATCCTCTACCAACCCGAGATCCCGCCGAACACGGGCAACATCATACGCCTCTGTGCCAACACTGGCACGCCGCTGCATCTCATCGAGCCGCTCGGTTTCGAACTCGACGAGCCGCGGCTCCGGCGTGCCGGCCTCGACTATCGTGAATTTGCGCGCGTCGAGACGTACGCGAACCTCGACGCTTGCCTGGCGCGCTTGCAGCCGCCGCGCGTGTTCGCCCTCAGCACACGCGGCACCACGGCATACACACAGGCAAGCTTTGCCGCCGGCGATGCGCTGTTGCTCGGACCGGAGACCCGCGGCCTGCCCGGCGCGGTACTCGACGCATTACCGGCGGCGCGGTGCCTGCGGATTCCCATGCTCGCACAGAGCCGCAGCTTAAACCTGTCGAATGCAGCTGCCGTCGTGCTGTACGAGGCGTGGCGGCAGCTTGATTTTCACGGCGGCGCGTGACCTGCACGCCGGCGCAGCACGGATTATTCCGGCTTCAGCGAGCGGCGCATCAGCGTGCCGACGGCCTCGCGCGCCGGCAGGCCCTGGTAGAGAATGCGATACACCTGCTGGCAGATCGGCATCTCGACGCCGAGCGACTCCGCGACCTCGTGTACCGCTTTCGCCGCCAGCACGCCTTCAACCACCTGCCGGATTTCCCGTTGCGCGTCGTCGACCGTTTTGCCCTCGGCGAGCAGCAGGCCCATGCGGCGGTTGCGCGACTGGTTGTCGGTGCAGGTGAGCACGAGGTCTCCCATGCCGGCAAGGCCCATGAATGTCTCCCTGCTTGCGCCGAGCGCGACACCGAGACGCGTCATCTCGACCAGCCCGCGGTTGATGAGCGCAATGCGCGTATTGGCGCCGAAGCCGAGGCCGTCCGAAATACCCGCGCCGATGGCGAGAACGTTCTTGACCGCGCCGCCGACCTCGACGCCGATCATGTCATCGGAGGTATAGGCGCGGAAGTTGTCGCCCGATAACGCCGCGGCCAGGTCGGCGGCGAAATCCGCATCGTTGGCGGCAATCGTCAGCGCGGTCGGCAGGCCGTCGCCGACCTCACGTGCGAAGGTGGGGCCCGAAAGTACCGCCATGGGCGTGCCGCCCCCCAGGATCTCGCCGGCGACCTGGTGCGGCAGCTTGCCCGACGTCAGCTCGAAACCCTTGGTGGCCCAGCAGATGCGCACGCCGACTTCGAGCAGCGGTGCGAGCTGCACGAGGGTTTCGCGCAGGCCGTGGCTCGGCACCGCGACCAGCACGATGCCGGCGTGTTCGAGGCAGGCACCCAGGTCCGCGACCGCGGTCAGGGTTTCGGGAAATTTAGCGCCGGGTAAGTAACGCCGGTTCTCCCGGTCGCGCATCATCGCCTCGATCTGCGCCGGGTCGCGGCCCCACAGGCGCACGTCGTGTCCGCAGCGCGCGAATTGCAGCGCCAGTGCCGTCCCCCAGGAACCGGCGCCGATGACGGCGACCGGTGTTGTGGCGGAGCGGCTCAGTGACTGCCTCCGTTGCCGCCGTTACCCGGCGACGGGTTCGCCGCCTGCGCCGCGGCCTGTTCCATGGCCTTCTTCTTGCCTTCCGCATACAGCACGTCGAAATTGATCGGCTGTAGCAGGAATTCGGGAAATCCGCCCTTGGTCACGACACCGGCGATCGACTCGCGCGCATACGGAAACAGGGAACCGGGACAGAAACTGCCGACAATGGCCTCGAATTCCTGTTCGTTGTAACCCGATATCTGGAACAGGCCCGCCTGGTGCAGTTCCACCAGGAACAAGGTCTTGTCCTCGTGCTTTGTCTCGACGGTGATCGTCAGCACGACCTCGTGCACGTCATCGGTGACCGGCGTGTGGGTGCTGCGAAGATTGAGATTGGTTTTCGGGCTCCACTCGCCGGAGGTAAATACTTCGGGCGCGCGCGGCGACTCGAAGGAAAAATCCTTGACGTAAACTTTTTGTATCCCGATGCGCTTTTCTGCCTGGTCTTGCTCTGCCATTGTTGGTTCCTGGGTTGTCGTATCACTGCGGGGCGCGGTCGTCCGTGCGCCCCAGTAAGCGGTCGAGCGTGCCGTCGCGGTCCAGAGCGTCAAGCTCTTCGAAGCCGCCGATGGCACGCTCACCGATGAAAATCTGCGGCACCGTGCGCCGGCCGCTCATGTCCTCCATCCTGCGGCGCATCGTCGCGTCCCGCGACACGGAAACTTCGTCGAAGTCGATGCCTTTCTTCGTCAGCAACATGCGCGCGGCGAGGCAATACGAGCAATGCTCGGTGCCATAGAGAGTCACTTTCACCGCGTCAGTCACGCCGCTGTGCCCGGACCGAAAGTTACTGCTTTTTCCCGGTCTTCTTGCTGCCGACGAGCGGCAGGTTGGCCTGCGTCCAGGCATTGATACCGCCGCGCAGCGTGTACACGCTCTCGAGCCCCGCCTTGCGCAGCGTTTCCGCGGCCCTGGCCGAGGTGGCGCCGGCATCGCACACCGTGACAACCGGCTGCGTGCGGTATTTCTTCAGCTTTTCCTCGTGCGCCGTCAGCTCGTCGTGCGGAATATTCTTCGCGTTGACGATGTGCCCGCGCGCGAACGCTTCGGATTTGCGCAGGTCTATGACGACGGCATCGGCGTTGATCAGCCGCACGGCGTCCTGCGGTTCGATGCTGGTCATGCCTTGCGCCTTGCGCCGCAATTCCGTGAACACGAGCAGGAACAGGCTCGCCGCGAGCGCGCTGACGAGCAGCATGTGATTAGCGGCGAATTCGAGGTAAGTATCCATGCAGCCTTCCGGATCGTGCCCGTTGACCTGGAGTGTTCCCGCACCCTCCGGATCGAGCGGAATTGCCAAAAGCGGCAGTATACCAGCCGCACCGCCGCCATTGCCCGCGCCGAGGAGGCGCGCCTACACTTGTCGCCCATGATGTCGTTCGCCAGCACGCTCCTCAAAATCGCCCTTCCGGTGCTGTTGCTGGTGACGTCGGCGCTTGCCGCGGAGCCGCCGCGCGACAAGGTCAAGGAACAGGAGCTCGAGGAAGTCCGCCAGCAGATCAGCGATCTCAAGCAGCGCATGGACCGCCGTGCGGCCGAGCGCGACCGGGTGACCGGCGAGCTGCAGGCCGCCGAAGTCGAGATAGCGGAGACCCGCCAGCGCCTTGCCGAGCTGGAGCGGCAGCAGGCATTCAGCGAGCGCCGCAAGGCGGAGCTCGACGAGCAGATCGGCACGCTCGAAACCCGGCTCGAGGAGGAGATGGCCGAACTCCGCCGCCAGGTGCGCGCCGCCTATACGAGCGGCTCCGGCGAGCGCCTCAAGCTGCTGCTCAACCAGCAGGACCCGGCGACGCTCGGCCGAGTGCTCGCGTATTACCGCTACCTGAATGCGTACCGCGGCCGCAATATCGAGGACGTAAGCGGGCACCTCGCGGAGGTATCGGCGCTCAGAGCCGAGGCCGCGGAGGAGGAAGCGCGCCTCAAGCGGCTTGCGCGCGACCGTTACGACAAGCTGACCGAACTCAACACGGCCCAGGAAAGGCGCCGCGAGTTGCTGGCCTCGCTGCAGCAGCGCCTCGCCGCGGAGGGGTCGGAAATGGAGCGGCTTGCCGCGGAGGAACAGGACCTCGCGCGCCTGATCGCGGAGCTGTCAAGCATATTGTCCGATTACCCGATCAGTTCCGAGGAACCGTTCAGCAGCCTGAAAGGCCGCCTGACCTGGCCGGTCGCCGGCCGCCTGGTACACGAGTTCGGCCAGCCGCGCGGCGCCGGCGGCGTGAACTGGAACGGCGTCGTGCTGGCCGCGCCGCGCGGCCGCGAAGTGCGCACGATCTACCACGGCCGCGTGGTGTTCGCCGACTGGCTGGCCGGTATGGGCCTGCTGGTCATCATCGATCACGGCGACGGCTACATGACGCTGTACGGTTACAACGAGTCGATTCTCACGAACACCGGCGACTGGGTGGCGCCCGGCGACGCGATCGCCACCGTGGGCGACAGCGGCGGGCAGCAGCAGGCAAGCCTGTATTTCGAAATCCGCAAGGGCACGGAGCCACTGAATCCGCGCGCCTGGGTGACGCGGCAGCCACAGGGCGGCTGAGCGCCGCCGTGCCGCCGCAAGCGGCCCCGGGTGGCGGCAAAATCCACAACGCTGTGCTATCGTCCTGCGGCTCACCATTGCCAGCCGCAGCCGGGCAGCCGCGGCCGGGAGATCGTACATGTCACTGAAAGTTCGCGGCATCCTGGTGCTCGTCATCGGTACCGTGATGGGCCTGTGCCTGTCGCTCGGCGGTGCGGTGATCGCCCATCGTGACCGGCAGCCGGGCGAGGAGCCGGGCTGGCAACAGGCGCGCCTGTTTGCCGAAGTGATGGAGCGCGTCAAACGGGATTATGTCGAGCCGGTGGACGACCAGGTCCTGCTGGAAAGCGCCATTCGCGGCATGGTCGCCGACCTCGACTCGCATTCGCAGTATCTCGACGAGCGCGAGTACCAGGACATCCGCATCAGCACCTCCGGCAACTACTCGGGCGTCGGGCTGGAGGTCGGCACGCGCGATGACGAGATCGTGGTGATTGCACCGATCGACGGCTCGCCGGCGTCCGCCGCCGGCATCGCCGCGGGTGACACCATAGCCGCCATCGACGGCGAGCCGGTGGTCGCGGGCAAATTGCAGGAAGCGATTCGCCGCCTGCGCGGCGAGGCCGGTACCCGCGTCAGTCTCACCGTGCTGCGCGGCGCCGAGGAACAGGTGCTGGTCTTCGACCTGCGGCGCGGCAGCGTGCATGTCGCGAGCGTTACGCACGAACTGCTGGAACCGGCGATCGGTTACGTACGCATCAGCCAGTTCACCGACGAAACAGCGAGCGAACTGGGCACGGCGATCGACACCATGACCGATGAGCTCGCGCAGGCCGATCGCGGCGCGCTGGACGGTCTCGTGCTGGACCTGCGCAACAATCCCGGCGGCATACTCGACGCCGCCGTGGACGTGTCCGACCTGTTTCTGAACGCCGGCGTGATCGTCACGGCCGACGGCCGCACGCCGGAAGCGCGTTTCCGGCGCGAGGCGCATCGCGGCGACATCCTCGACGGCACCGCAATGGTCGTGCTCGTCAACCGCGGTTCGGCCTCGGCATCGGAAATCGTCGCCGGTGCACTGCAGGATCATCACCGCGCGCTGATCGTCGGCACCTCGACGTTCGGCAAGGGCCTGGTGCAGACCGTGATGCCGCTGTCGCACGGGCGCGCCATCAAGCTCACCACGTCGCGCTACTACACGCCGTCCGGCGATTCGATCCAGAATATCGGCATTGCACCCGACGTGGTCGTCGAGGACGATGGCCGGCATCCCGGGCGAGAGCTGGCTGGCGGCGTGGACCGCGCGGGCGATGCGCAACTGGTCGAGGCGATCGAACGCCTGCGGCGCTCCCGCGTGATGCACAGTCGCGCGACCCTGTCCGGGTCCTAGCAGCCTGTCGCACTCAGGCGATCGTAGCGAGATGACGGGAAATCGGCCCGTTTACGCCCGGGCGAAGCGTTTGACGTGCGGCGCCGCCGTGTTGCTGTGCGCGCTGCTGCTGGTCGCAGCGCAAGCCGCGCGTGCGGACGATGCGATTCTCGAGCAACCTGCGCGGCTGCCGCGTATCGCCATCATCATCGACGACCTCGGTTATGCGCTCGATG
>Ga0102952_1000875_pt1 | contig 10533 bp, 7 predicted proteins | sample SalPon2A_C_D1_MG_FD_78506 | JGI IMG/M metagenome (GOLD analysis project Ga0102952, IMG submission 78506) | Soil microbial communities from South San Francisco under conditions of wetland restoration - Salt Pond MetaG R2A_C_D1_MG | ecosystem: Environmental > Terrestrial > Soil > Wetlands | place... | reverse complement strand
CGACACGGCAGTTCGACGACGCGAATACCGTTCGCCGCCGCGGCGCGCGCCAGGGCGGAGCGCGCGGCCGCAACCAGCACGCACTCGCAGCCGCGTTGCTGCAGACCGGCAAGCAACCAGAGCACTTGCTGCGCACCGCCGTACAGGTGCCGACCCGTTTCCACGTGCAATATTTTCATCGTTCGCCTGGCATCGACTTGGCTGACAGCAGAGGCTAGCATGGACGGCCCGCCGGACGTTCGGACCGCCGGCGAATGCCGACAGCACACACGCACCCGATGAGCGCACAACCCGCCCCCGCCCATACGCCGATGATGCAGCAGTACCTGCGCATCAAGCGGGATTATCCCGACATGCTGTTGTTCTATCGCATGGGCGATTTCTACGAGCTGTTCTACGACGATGCACGGCGCGCGGCCGCGCTCCTCGACATCACGCTCACGGCGCGCGGCAAGTCCGCCGGCGACCCGATTCCGATGGCAGGTGTGCCGTACCACGCGGTCGAATCCTATCTCGCGAAGCTCGTGCGGCAGGGCGAGTCGGTGGCCATCTGCGAGCAAATCGGCGATCCCGCGCAGGCCAGGGGGCCGGTCGAACGCCGTGTATTGCGGGTGGTGACCCCCGGCACGCTGACGGACGAGGCGCTGCTCTCCGCCACCGAGGACAATCTCGTGGCCGCCGTGTGGCGCGATACCACCGCGATCGGGCTGGCGTGGCTGGACCTCGCGGGCGGCCGCTTCCGGCTCACGGAAATCGACGAGCCGGCGGCGCTGGCAGCCGAACTTGCGCGGCTGCGTCCCGCCGAACTCATCGTCAGCGAGGAACAGGCTCACGACCTGCAGCTGCGCAACGCGCCGCGCACGACGTCGCGCCCGCCCTGGCACTTCGACCTCGATGCCGCGACGCGGCGCCTGTGCACGCAATTCGGCACGCGCGATCTGCTGGGCTTCGACGCCGCGCACTTCCCGCGTGGCGTGGCCGCTGCCGGCGCCCTGCTGCAATACGTCAGCGATACGCAAAAAACCGCGCTGCCGCACCTGACGTCGCTGACGGTCGAATCGAGCGACGAGGCGCTCGTCATGGACGGCCCCACGCGCCGCAATCTCGAACTCGAACACAGCTTGAGCGGCCGCCACCAGCACACCCTCGCCGGCGTCATGGATCGCTGCCGGAGCACCATGGGCAGCCGCCTGTTGCGGCGCTGGATCAACCGGCCGTTGCGTGACGCCGCCATCCTGCGCACCCGTTACCAGGCGGTGCGCAGCATCATCGACGCACGGCTCGGCGCGCCGCTCGGCGAGGAACTCGCCGGTATCGGCGACGTCGAGCGCATCCTGTCGCGTATCGCACTGCGCTCGGCGCGGCCGCGCGACCTCGGTCATCTCGGCGCGACGCTCGGCCGGCTGCCGGCCCTGCGGGCGCTGCTGGCCGACAGCGATGCCGCGCTCCTCACCGCGCTGCGCGCGCAGATGTCCGAACATGCCGAGGAGCGGGGCCTGCTCGAGCGTGCGCTGGTTGCCGAACCGCCGCTGCTGATCCGCGACGGCGGCGTGATCCGGCAAGGCTATGACGCGGAACTGGACGAATTGCGCGGCATCGCGGACAACGCCGACCAGTACCTGCTCGACCTCGAAACCCGCGAACGGCACCGCACCGGCATCGGCACCTTGAAACTCGGTTACAACCGCGTGCACGGCTATTACATCGAGATCAGCAAGGGCCAGGCGGGCAAAGCGCCGGACGACTACACGCGACGGCAAACCCTGAAAGGCGCGGAACGCTACATCACGCCCGAACTGAAGCGTTTCGAGGACAAGGTCCTGAGCGCCCGCGAACGCGCGCTGAACCGCGAAAAAATATTGTATGACGGCCTGCTGGACACACTGACTGCATCGCTGGCGGCGCTGAAACAGACCGCGGCCGCGCTCGCGGAAATCGACGTGCTGGCCTGCTTCGCGGAACGCGCCACCGCGCTCGACCTGACGGCGCCGGAAATCGTCGCGGAGCCCTGCCTGCACATCACAGGCGGCCGCCACCTCGTCGTCGAGCAAGTCATCGAAACGCCGTTCGTGGCCAATGACCTGCACATGTCCGAGGAGACACGCCTGCTGGTGATTACCGGCCCGAACATGGGCGGCAAGTCGACCTACATGCGGCAGGCGGCGCTCATCGCGGTACTGGCGCACGTCGGCAGCTTCGTGCCGGCCGAGTGTCTGCGCATCGGGCCGCTCGACCGCATCTTCACGCGCATCGGTGCGTCCGACGACCTCGCCGGCGGACGCTCGACCTTCATGGTCGAGATGACGGAAACCGCGACGATACTCAATAATGCCACCGAACAGAGCCTCGTACTGATGGACGAGATCGGCCGCGGTACCAGCACGTTCGACGGCCTCTCGCTCGCGTGGGCGGCCGCGCACCACATGGCGGAAACGGTACATGCGTTCACGCTGTTCGCAACTCATTATTTCGAACTGACGGCGCTTGCGGCGGAGTTGCCGGCCTGCAGCAACGTGCACCTCGATGCCACCGAACACAACGGTCAACTCGCCTTCCTGCACGCCGTGCGCGCAGGCCCCGCGAACCAGAGTTACGGATTGCAGGTAGCGTCGCTCGCCGGCGTACCGCAGGCCGTGATACGCCGTGCGCAGGCCTACCTGCGCGAACTCGAATCGCAACAGTTCGGCAATGCCGGCGGCCCGCAGGCAGAGCTGCCGCTCGTCGTGGCAACGGCGGGCGACAAACGCGATGCCGTCCACGAGTTGCTCGGGGAAATCGAGGCGGACAATCTCACGCCGCGCGAGGCGCTCGACCTCGTCTACCGCCTGCAGGCACTGCGCGGCGCGGACTGACGGCGCGCGCAGTCCGCGAAGCCGCTCGCCCTGCTATTGCTCAAGGAAGCGCCCGCGTTCAAGGAACGCGGCAATCTGCGCCGCGACATTGGCGGACAGCACCAGGCCGGTGTGGTTGACGGGCAGGCACAGATGGTCGCGCAGGCCGGGCAGCCTGGTTTCCGCCACTGCCACGGTGCCGTCATTGTCGCCGCCGAATGCCGTCAGCAGGCGGCCCGCGCCGATCGCCATGGTCCCCGCGATGCTGCCGACCTCGCACCGCGCCAGCGCCGCCGCGGCCCACGTGCTGGCCGGTTCGTCGAGCACGCCGCCGCTCAGCGTGCGGCCGGCAAGCGCCCGCCCCCAGCGATGACGCGTCAATGCCGCGGCCGCGCGCGAACCGTTCAGGGGTGAACCGAGGCACACCACGCGGGCAACGCCGGCATCCGCGTGATTGCGCAGCATGCGCAGCGCGACGATGCCGCCCAGGCTGTGCCCCACGACGTGCACGCCCGGCGGGTCCTGTTGCGCGATGAACTCGGCCAGCAATGCGGCGTTGTCGTCCAGCGAGCCACGCACCGAAGCATAGTCGAACAGCAGGCCGTCGAAGCCGTGCTCGGCCAGCATGCGCTTCGCGAGCACGCGCAGTTGCATGGCAGGCACCCAGATGCCGTGCACGAACACGATACGGCGCGGGTTGCGGTGTACCCCTGCCATGCAATCCGCCCCCGCGTCGCGGGCCGGGCTACGCGCTGCGCGGCACGCGCAGGCGGATGCCCGCTTCCTTCAGTTGCTCTGCCGATACCGCACCGGGGGCGTCGGTCAGCGGACAGTGAGCCGTTTGCGTTTTCGGGAAGGCGATCACGTCGCGTATGCTGTCGGCACCGGCCATCAGCATGACCAGCCGGTCGAGGCCGAAAGCAATACCGCCGTGCGGCGGGCAGCCGTACTCCAGCGCGCGCAGCAGGAAGCCGAATTTCTCCTCCGCCTCGGCCGCGCTGATCGACAACAGCTCGAACACCGCCGACTGCATGCGTTGATCGTGAATTCGAATCGAGCCGCCGCCGATCTCCGAACCGTTCAACACCATGTCGTAGGCACGCGACACGACCTTGCCCGGCGCGGCCCTGAGCACGTCCGGATCGTCCGTGCCCGGTGCCGTGAACGGATGGTGCAGCGAGTGCCAACGGCCGCTTTGCGGATCCTTTTCGAACATCGGGAAGTCGACCACCCACAATGGCCGCCAGCCCGCCTCCAGCATGTCGCGATCGACGCCGAGCCTGACGCGCAGGGCACCCAGCGCGTCGTTCACGATGGCGGCCTTGTCGGCACCGAAGAAAACCAGGTCGCCCGTTTGCGCGCCGGTGCGCGCCAGGATGCCGCTCACCGCCTCGTCCGGCAGGAACTTGAGAATCGGCGATTGCAGGCCGTCGCGGCCCGTGCCGGCATCGTTGACCTTGATGTAAGCGAGCCCCCTGGCGCCGTAACGGGCCACGAACGCCGTGTAATCGTCGATCTCCTTGCGGCTCAGTGCGCTGCCTCCGGGCAGGCGCAGCGCCGCGACGCGCCCCTCCTCGTCGCGGGCCGGCCCGGCGAACACCTTGAAGTCGACATTCGCCACCAGGTCGGATATCTCGGTCAGTTCGAGCGGAATGCGCAGGTCCGGCTTGTCCGATCCGTAACGCCGCATCGCCTCGGCATAGGTCAAACGCGGAAACGGCTCGACCAGTTCGACGTTCATTACCTCCCTGAACATGGTGCGAATCAGCTGTTCCATCCTGCCGGTCACTGCCGCTTCGTCGACGAAACTCATCTCGATATCGAGCTGCGTGAACTCCGGCTGGCGGTCGGCACGCAGGTCCTCATCGCGAAAGCAGCGCACGATCTGGTAGTAGCGGTCGAGCCCCGACATCATCAGCAGCTGTTTGAATATCTGCGGCGACTGCGGCAGTGCAAAGAACTTGCCCGGGTGCGTGCGGCTCGGCACGATGTAGTCGCGCGCACCTTCCGGCGTCGCGCGCGTCAGCATCGGCGTTTCCACGTCGATGAAGCCGTTGTCATCGAGAAACCGCCGCAGGGCCTGCGTGGTGCGGTGGCGCAGGCGCAGATTGGCGAGCATCGGCGCGCGCCGCAGATCGAGATAGCGGTACTTGAGGCGCAGCTCCTCGTTGCTTGCCTCGTCGTGATGAAACGGCGGCGTCAGCGAGGCGTTCAATACCGTCAGCTCCGCGGCGTACAGCTCCACCCGGCCGGTCGACATGTTCGGGTTCACGGTCCCCTGCGGGCGCTCGCGCACGGTACCGCGGACCGCCAGAACGTATTCGCCCCGCAGGCGTTCCGCCTCGGCGAACATCTCCGGCCGGTCCGGATCGAACACCACCTGCAGCAATCCCTCGCGATCGCGCAAATCGATGAAGATGACGCCGCCGTGGTCGCGGCGCCGATGCACCCAGCCGGTGACGGTGACTTCCTGTCCGATCAGGGTTTCGTTGACCTGTCCGCAATAGTGACTTCGCATGGTCGTTCCGGGGACGGCATCCAGGGGCAAAAAAGGAGGCGGAATGGTAAGGCGTGGTGCCGTGGTCTGCAAGGCAGGATGCCTTGCAAATCAGCGATTTTCGTCGCTCCCGGCGGTGCCGTCCGCGGGCATGACGAGCGGCAGCTCGGGCATCCGGTCCTGCTGCCACGTGGGCACCACGACGCCCAGCGAGATGATCATCTTCAGGGCCTCGTCCACCGCCATGTCGAGTTCGATGACGTCCTTGCGCGGCACCATGATGATGAAACCGGAGGTCGGGTTGGGCGTCGTCGGCACAAACGTGCAAACGACGTCCTCCCCGGTACGCCCCTGCACCTCGCCGAGCGAGGTGGCCGTCTGGAATGCCAGGCTGTACAGGCCCTTGCGGGGGTACTCGATCATGAGGACCTTCTTGAACGACTGGTTCGAATCCGAAAACACCACTTCGGCGAAATTCTTCGCCGCGGAGTAGACGGTGCGCACGAAGGGGATGCGGTGCAACACGGATTCCCATACGCCGACCATGCTGCGGCCGACGATGTTGGCGGCCAGTACGCCGGTGACCAGGACCAGTAGCAATGTCAGTACCAGGCCGAGGCCCGGTATCGCGAAGCCGAGCAACGCTTCCGGCTGGTAGCGATCGGGCAGCAGCGACAAGCTGCGATCCATCGCATTGATGATGAAGCGAAACAACAGAAAGGTGACACCCAGCGGCAGCCACACCAGCAGGCCCGCCACGAAGTATCGGCGTAAATTCTTCATTGCATTACCCGCGAGCACGGCGCTCCCCGTCTACGAGGAATCCTTGCCGCTCGACGTCTTGTTCGCGGACTTGCTCTCCGGCTTGCCGGCGGGATTGCTGTCGCTGGATGAGGTAGCCGCCTCGCCGGATTTTTTCTCGGCCGCGGTACTCTTGCCGGGCTCACTGTCGCCCTTGAGCACGTTGCGCTGATTGTCTTTCTTGAAGTCGGTTTCATACCAGCCGCCGCCCTTCAGGCGAAAACGCGGCGCCGAAATCAGCCGCTTCAGTTCAGGTTTGCCGCACACCGGACAGTCGACGAGCGCCGCATCGCTCATTTTCTGCAGCGCATCGAGCGTGTGATTACAGTTCTTGCAGGCATACTCGTAGATCGGCATGCGTCTCTCTCCATGATATGAGCACCGCTGCAGCGGCGCCGGCGCAGGCGATTATAAGGTGCTCACGCAGCATTCTGGAACTCCAGCACGTCATCGCCGACAGCGACCTCGATGGTATCGCCGGGACTGAAGCGCCCTTCCAGTATCTGCTGTGCCAGCGGATTCTCCACCTGCTGCTGAATAGCACGCTTCAGCGGCCGCGCGCCGTATACCGGGTCGAAGCCCGCTGCCGCCAGCTTGTCGCGCGCCGCATCGGTCAGCACGATGCGCATGTCACGATCCGCCAGCCGGTCGACGAGATAGCCGAGCTGAATATCCACGATGCGCCGGATGTGATCCCGGCTCAACGGGTGAAATACCACGACGTCATCGACGCGGTTGATGAACTCGGGGCGGAAATGCTGGCCAACGATCTGCATCACCTCGTTTTTCATCGCCTCGTAATTCTGTTCACCCGACAGTTCCTGGATCATTTGCGAACCGAGGTTCGACGTCATGACGATTACCGTGTTGCGAAAATCGACCGTGCGCCCCTGGCCGTCGGTCAGGCGGCCGTCATCCAGGACCTGCAACAGGACGTTGAAGACATCGGCGTGTGCCTTCTCGACTTCGTCGAGCAGGATCACCGAGTACGGCCGGCGGCGCACCGCTTCCGTGAGATAGCCGCCTTCCTCGTAACCGACGTAGCCCGGCGGTGCCCCGATCAGGCGGGCCACCGAATGCTTCTCCATGAATTCCGACATATCGATGCGCACCATCGCCTCGTCCGTGTCGAACAGGAAGTTCGCAAGCGCCTTGGTCAGCTCCGTCTTGCCGACACCCGTCGGCCCGAGGAACATGAACGAGCCGATCGGCCGCCGCGGATCCGACAGGCCCGCGCGCGAGCGGCGAATGGCATTGGCAACCGCCGTGACGGCTTCCTGCTGGCCGACGACGCGTTCCGAGATCGCGGCCTCCATGTGCAGCAGCTTTTCCTTCTCGCCTTCGAGCATCTTCGCTACCGGGATGCCGGTCCAGCGCGAGACGATCTCCGCGACCTCTTCCTCGGTCACGTTGTTCCGGAGCAGCGTCGTCTCGCGCGATTCCGCCTGCACGGCGTCGTTGAGCTGCTTTTCGAGTTCGGGTATGCGGCCGTACTGCAGCTCGGACATGCGCGTCAGGTCGCCGGCGCGGTGTGCGGTTTCGAGTTCCAGCTTCGCCCGCTCCAGCTCTTCCTTGATGTGCGTGGTCCCCTGCATTGCCGCCTTTTCGGACTTCCAGATCTCCTCGAGGTCCGAATACTGTTTTTCGAGCTCGCCGAGCTGGCTCTCCAGGTCGTCGAGGCGCTTGCGCGAGGCTTCGTCGGATTCTTTTTTCAGCGCCTCGCGCTCGATCTTCAGCTGGATGATGCGCCGTTCGAGCCGGTCCATCGACTCCGGCTTGGAGTCGATTTCGATACGAATGCGCGAGGCGGCTTCGTCGATCAGGTCGATCGCCTTGTCCGGCAACTGGCGATCGCTGATGTAGCGATGCGAGAGCGTCGCCGCGGCGACGATTGCCGGGTCCGTGATCTCCACGCCGTGATGCACCTCGTAGCGTTCCTTCAGGCCGCGCAGTATGGCGATCGTGTCTTCCACCGTGGGCTCGTTGATCAGCACTTTCTGGAAACGGCGTTCCAGCGCCGCGTCCTTTTCCAGGTACTTGCGATATTCGTCGAGCGTGGTGGCGCCGACGCAGTGCAGCTCGCCGCGCGCCAGTGCCGGCTTCAGCATGTTGCCCGCATCCATCGAGCCTTCGGCCTTGCCCGCGCCGACCATCGTGTGCAGTTCGTCGATGAACAGGATGATCTGGCCTTCCTGTTTCGCCAGGTCGCTCAGCACCGCTTTCAGGCGCTCCTCGAACTCGCCGCGAAACTTGGCGCCCGCAATGAGCGCGCCCATGTCCAGTGCCAGGATCCGCTTGTTGCGCAACCCGTCCGGAATCTCGTTGTTCACTATGCGCTGCGCCAGCCCCTCGATGATGGCGGTCTTGCCGACGCCGGGTTCGCCGATGAGCACCGGGTTGTTCTTGGTGCGCCGCTGCAGGATTTGTATCGTGCGGCGAATTTCCTCGTCGCGGCCGATGATCGGATCGAGCTTGCCCTGCTCGGCGCGCTCGGTCAGGTCGATAGTGTATTTTTCCAGCGCCTGGCGCGTGTCTTCTGCGTTCGGATCGTTGACCTGCTGCCCGCCGCGCAATTCGTCGATCGACTTCTCCACCGCGCCGCGAATCGCCCCTGCCTGCTTCAGTACCGCCGCCAGGGGCGACTTGTCATCCAGGCACGCCAGCAGAAACAGCTCGCTGGAGATGTACTGGTCGTTGCGCTTTTGCGCCAGCTTGTCCGTCAGGTTGAGCAGTTTGCTGACGTCGTTGCCGAAGTGCACGTCACCGCCCGCGCCCTCCACTTGCGGCAGCCGGTCGAGCATTTCGCCCAGCTGCGAGCGCAGCAGATTTACGTTGCAGCCGGATTTAGTCAACAGCCCGCGGATCGAGCTGCCCTGCTGGTCGAGCAATGCGATCAGCACGTGTACCGGTTCGATGAACTGGTGGTCCTGGCCGACAGCCAACGACTGGGCGTCCGCCAGTGCCATCTGGAACTTGCTGGTCAGTTTGTCCATGCGCATGATGTTCGAGCCTGCCGAAGAGCGGGAAGGTGCCTCTCCAGATGGCGGCAGATGGCCGGCATTTCAAGCACAAGCCGCGGATTTCGTCGCCATTAATTGCGCTACGGGAGCGCGCCGCGGCGCCACACGAGTGTCGCCATGCGGCCGCAGCGGCCGTCGCGCCGGTACGAATAAAAGGCAGCGCTCTCGCGGTAGGTGCAACGTCCGCCACCGTGCACGTCGTGTACGCCGGCGGCGGCGAGCCGCTGCCGTGCGAGGCCGTACAGATCGGCCTGCCAGCGTCCGCGCGCGTTCCGCTCGAAGCAGCTCGCGGCCATGGCATGCGCCGCGACGAACGCGTCGCGCACCTCGTCACCGACCTCGAAGCACGGCTGCGAAATCGCCGGCCCCAGCCAGGCCCGCAGCCGTTCCGCGGGGATGCCGAATGCCGCCACCGTGCGTTCCAGGATGCCCGCGCTGAGCCCCCGCCAGCCGGCATGCGCGGCGCCCACGGCGGACCCGTCGGCCGCGGCCAGCACCACCGGCAGGCAATCCGCGCTCTGGATCGCGCAGACCACGCCCGCTTGCCGGGTGATGGCGGCATCGGCGGCGGGGTACGCCGCCGCCGGCAACACCACCACCCGGCTGCCGTGTTGCTGGCAGAGCCAGCAGGGCTCGTCCGGCAGACCGCGGCTGCCGCGCAGGCGGCGCCGGTTCTCATCGACATGGCCGGCCTCGTCGCCCACGTGCGCCGCGATGTTGAGCGAGCGGTAGGGCCCGTCGCTGATACCGCCGCACCGCAGGCTGGTACCGGCAACCACGCCCGCCGGAGAAGGCCAGTCCGCCGCGAGCCAGTCAGTCATGCCCGCCGGCGACACCCGCCGCGTGTGCGCGCAGCAGCTCGAGCAGGCGCGCCAGGTCGCCCGGCACGGCCACGCTGAATTCGAGCGCCGCGCCGCTCGCGGGGTGCGCGAATGCCAGCCGGGTCGCGCACAGCGCCTGGCGCCGGAAGCCGGTGAGGCATGCGCGCAGCTCGTCGCCGGCCGCTGCCGGTACCGCGAGACGTCCGCCGTACACGGGATCGCCGACCAGCGGGTGGCGTCGCCAGGCGAAATGCACGCGTATCTGGTGGGTACGGCCCGATTCGAGGCGCACGTCCACGTGGCTGTGTGCCGCGAAGCGTTCGCGCAGCCGGTAATGCGTCACCGCAGGCCGGCCCCCGTCCTGCACACTCATGCGCAGACGATCCACCGGGTGGCGCCGGATCGGCGCATCGATCGTGCCGCCGCCGGTCAAAACGCCCTGGCATACGGCCTCGTAATGGCGCGCGATCTGGCGCTCGGCCAGCGCACGGGTCAGCGCCGTGTGCGCCGCCAGCGTGCGCGCCACGAGCATCAGCCCGCTGGTGTCCTTGTCGAGACGATGG
>Ga0102952_1000874_pt1 | contig 10533 bp, 12 predicted proteins | sample SalPon2A_C_D1_MG_FD_78506 | JGI IMG/M metagenome (GOLD analysis project Ga0102952, IMG submission 78506) | Soil microbial communities from South San Francisco under conditions of wetland restoration - Salt Pond MetaG R2A_C_D1_MG | ecosystem: Environmental > Terrestrial > Soil > Wetlands | place... | reverse complement strand
TGCTACATATTACCTAACATTTACAGGCGTTCCAGGCACAGCAACGTACTACGCTCTAATTATGACAGTATACACATGGATAGCAAAGGCCGCATGGTTTTCGCTAGGATATCCATATGACTTCATTGTAGTTCCAGTTTGGTTGCCATCAGCAATGCTGTTGGACTTAGTTTACTGGGCAACAAAGAAGAACAAGCACTCCTTGATACTGTTCGGCGGTGTACTGGTAGGAATGTCATTACCATTATTCAATATGGTAAACCTGATAACAGTAGCAGACCCACTAGAAACGGCATTCAAATATCCAAGACCAACATTGCCACCATACATGACTCCGATAGAACCGCAAGTAGGCAAATTCTATAACAGCCCAGTTGCTCTCGGTGCAGGTGCGGGTGCAGTATTGGCATGTACGTTTGCAGCATTAGGTTGTAAACTTAATACTTGGACATATAGATGGATGGCCGCTTGGTCAAAGTGGGACTAAAACTCCAACCTTTTCCTTTTCATTTTATTATTCTCACTTAGACGGTTCTCTAAATTTTGAAATTTGATTAAAAAATATTGCATAGGTTGTGATCTTTTATTGTCTATTTTGACAATATGTAATTTTGTGATTATAATATGTGAAGCAGCAATTTTTTCCACAATCATCTAAAATAATCCCTAAACCCTTTGTAAAATGGGCTGGTGGAAAACGTCAGCTAATTCCAATTTTAAATGAGAATTTACCTAAAACTTTTGGCACTTATTTTGAGCCATTTCTGGGAGGAGGTGCATTACTATTTCATATGTTAACTGAACGTAATGGACAAAAATGTAGTATCTCTGATCTCAACTCTGATCTTATATTATCATATACTACTATCAGAGACAGAATAGACGATCTAATTGCTTCTCTGAGAAACCATGAAAAGAATTACCAAAAAGATTCAAAATCATATTTTTATTCTATTCGAGAAAGTAATCCTAGAAGCGAAATTGAAAAGACATCTAGATTGATCTTTTTGAATAGAACTTGCTTCAATGGCTTATACCGCGTTAATAGCAAGGGCAGATTCAATGTCCCTCTAGGTAAATATTCTAATCCAAATATTGTCAATGAAGATAATCTCTATTCAGTGAGTAATATTTTGCAATCAAGTAAAGTCTCTATCAAATGTCGTGATTTTGAGGCCATTTTAAGAGATGTTAAAAAAGGTGATCTTGTATACTTTGATCCACCGTATCAACCAGTCAGTGACACTGCAAATTTTACCAGTTACACAAACAAGGATTTCACATATTCTGATCTTAGTAGGCTTGCAGACATTTGTATGAAATTAGATTCTAAAGATTGTAAAGTTCTTTTATCAAATTCTAATTCTAAAGAAGTTGTAGATATGTTCTCTAAAAAACCCTGGACTGTAACCAAAATTCGTGCAAACCGTTCAATTAATTCCAACTCTAAAAAGAGAACTGGCCATTTTGAATTATTGATTAAAAATTATTAGAAGCTTCGAACGGGATCTGAACCCGCGACCTTTACATTACCAATGTAACGCTCTACCAGGCTGAGCTATCGAAGCACAAATTTATCCTGTAGAAAATCCTTATAATTCTTGATTCTGGGCCAATTTTCTCTAAACTGTTAAATTTCACTCAGATTTTCTTCCTTTTGGAGGAGTAATCAAGCCTGGCCAAAGTAAGCACTATGCTTTTGGACATGCAGGACTTAAGATCAAATAATGGGTGATCCTGTCTCTCAGGAGTTCGTGGGTTCAAATCCCACCTCCTCCACTTTATCTTGGATTTTTGATTCCTCTGGAGTTTAGAACTTCGTAGACATCTGGCAGTGAAAACACAAAGCCAACATGTACACAATCTTTTTCATCACAGAGCTGACAAAATAATTCACCTTTCTGAATTGCAACTTCTGCAATTCTATTTTTGATATTGTCTTTTAGAATGACACGATCATCATCAACTGAAATTTTTTCTATCTTTGGAGCGTATCTTGCAAAGGTCTTATCCTTTTGCATCATCTCCTCTAACATGTAAGTTACATAACCTGCAAAACTGTTGACACCTTTCATTGTTAGGTCGTCTTTACTTTTTTGATAAACTTCGTGGAATTTATCATAAACAGTTTCTGAAACGGTGATTGATTTGAATCCTGCTTTTGGCAATTACTTTCCCTTACCGTACTTTAAAGTACCCAAGTATATAATGTTTTATGATGAAGGTAACAGTACCATGATGAAATTATGCTCTTGGGTGTTAATAGAAATTAGTGTTTATAGAATACCTTAATCCAAGAACATCATGGGTAAAGGCTATTCCACTGAAGAGATTAGAAAAAAACTGATTTCCACTTTGAATGATTCCAGTGATGGAATGTCTGGAATTAAGATTTCTGAAAAAATTCATATCAATAGAATAACTATGTCAAAATATCTCAAAGTTTTTGCAGCAGAAGGATTATTGCGTCAAAAAAATATTGGGAATGTTACATTATGGTTTTTAGAGCCAGGGCATGAATCTTTCAATTTCCCTGATGATTATTTCAAAGTAGCATCTAGATATCTTGAATATTTGGTAAAGGGTAATGAAGATCAAGTTTATTCTTTAATTCGTAACTGTCTATATTCTGGAGGGAAGGTAAATCGTTTGATATTGGAAGTAATCTTGCCTTCTATTGATTATGTTAAAAATTTGTTTGATGAAGGTAAAATTGGAACTGCAGAACAAAATTTACTTGAAACCACTATCTCAAAATCCTTTCAAATCTTTAATCAGATTCAAATATCCTCAGATCCGAAAAAAAATGTAGTTGTAATTGCAGCTGATGCATACAGTCGATTATATTCTGAAGCAGCATCTGCTGCATATTATTCTGATGGATGGAAAGTCTCTCATTTGGGCGATCTGTCTTCCGCAATCAATGTCTTGTTTGATCTTGATTTCCAAAAATTGATTGGAAAAATCTGGAAACAAAAACCTGGAATAATGATTGTAGCAGTTTTCTCACAAACTAGTGAGGGCCTAAACTTTTTTGCTGACTCTATAAATCCTATGAAAGATAAATCTGGTAAACATATGAAATTGGTATTATGTGGAAAAATATCCAAAAAAAACAAAATTAACTCTGATCTGGCAACTAAGAAAATTGGAGATATTTTACAGTGGTCTCAAACAGTTTTTCAACACACAAAATAATGAAAAATGGGCCCGATGTGATTCGAACACATGACCTTTCGATTATCAGTCGAACGCTCCAGCCAAGCTGAGCTACGAGCCCACGAACAAATCTCTAGGCAAGACTCATTTAAGTTTAATTTTAGCCATTACTAGTATCAATTAATAATTAACATGGTGAACAAAGAAAGAGAATTAGAATATGCAAATCAGATGAAAGCCAAGAGCAAGTCTTTCAAAACCTTTGTCCGAGGCATTCAAAACGAGAATACGAAATCATACAATTCTTTGAGGAATCACGATACATTGATTGCAGGATTAATGCATTTTCAGAAAAAGAGATAGAGCAAGAGACTCCAAATTTGATATTTGTTGATCTGGATAATCGTGAATTCTTGTCAGAAGTACTGGCACTTTTTCACAAGACAATTGATGGAGTCCCAACCGTAATTGATACAGGAAATGGTTACGCAATACTACAACCAGTTACGATAATACCCATGAAAGACGCCACGCATGATGGAAAAACAATACAAGAGCCTGCAAAGAAATTCTTGCAGTTTGCAGAAAGGTATCTCTCAAACTACAAATGCGATACTGGAAATCATCTGTCTCAAGTCATGTCTGATACAAGTACCTGGAACTTTTAATTCAAAATGCCTTGCTAAAATAAATGATTCTCATCTTTCTTCAGTATCTGTTGTATCTGAATGGAACAGAAATAGAGCCGATGTACGAGTATTGCCTTTCAAAAGATATGTTGAGAAATTGGAAAGATACGAAAGAAAAATGTTGCAGAACCGTCACAAATATTATCAAAGTAATACTGTGCCACACATCGAAAAGTTACTCTATATGTTAAAACAGTCAAGAGGTGCACTAAAAGATTATAGAGAAAGAATATTTTCCCTCATTCTCTGTCCATATCTGATCAATATCAAAAAACAAAGTTTTGAAGAAACTGAAAAAACAACACTTGAATGTTTTGGAAATCATTTACCAATGCAAAAGATTCGATACAAGATGAAAAATGTACTACATACAGGAGTACTTCCACATCGTCTTGATAAGATGAGGCAAGATGATTATGAATTGTATGATGTTGTAACAAAAATTGTAAAGTTAAAAACAACTCTACAGTATGCTAACTCAAACCATCATGTCTGATTAAATGGGGTTAAATTGGTCATTTTCTGTGAGTTTGAAAAATAACTTTTAGTATGATAACAAGTCAAATCATACTCTGAATAAATGGATGTAAAATGGACATTTTTTTCAAATATTTAAAAAAATTCTGACATTGATGTGTCTATGAATGTCAGACATGTTATTTTATCATCTGCCTGATATTAGTACAAATAATCAAACAAATTGTCTATTCTTTTCTTATCTGATTCACTGCATACTCAAACCCATGTGAGCGACTTGCAAAACGCTTCTTATCTATCTGTGAGTCAATCCATTTTACCAGATCTTCATCTATGGTAATGCTGATCTTGGTTTTTGGGAGATGACTGCCTTTTTTGCCAATTCAATTGCATTTTTGTATCTGGGTCTAAGTATGGATGTTTTCCAAATGGGACAAAACATTCCAATTATCGTTTTTGCCTTTGTATTAGTAATATCGGCTCGGGCAGTATCTTCCTATCCAATATTGGCAGCAATAAGCAAATTTACAAATGAAACTATTCCGAGTAAGTGGTGGCAGATAGTATTTTTAGGCGGTATGAGAGGTGCACTGTCAGTAGTGTTACTTGCTACTCTTCCGGATACCGAATACAAATCGATTCTTCAATCAATCCCTTTTGGGGGTAGTTCTTTTGTCGCTGATAATTCAATACCCTACGCTGCTCTATTTTATTGGGAAATCTAAAATATGATAGCAGGAATGAAAGAAACTTTCATCAAATAATATTGTTCAAACTAATTATGACAAAATGGATTTTAGTCTGTTCATGCTGGCCCTTTTTGAGATTCATATGGATGATCTACTAAATCAATGTCTCGAGTTTCAGGATTGAATCGCACTCCAATTAATACTGCAACTGCCCCAATTATGATGTTAAATGCCAACAAATATGGGATATGTTGACTGTCTATTGAAAACAAGTTAATTGCAATCATTGGTGCCCATGCACCAACAATTAGCCCTGCACTATAAGCAAAACTTGATGCACTGTTTCGAATTCTTGTAGGGAATCGTTCAGACAAGAATGCTGGAATTGGACCCCAACCTGAGACAGTGATGACAGTAAGAATCACAACATAACCCAAAATTGCAAAAAGACTGGTAGATTCAAATAAAAATAATGATAAGGGTACAGCTAAAACAATTGATGCTTTTGCAAAAATAGAAAATGTTCTCAAGCGACCTATTCTTTGGCTAATACTACCTGCAAAGAATTCACCAAAAAGTGCAGTAGATGTACCTGCAATCATTACTAATGCAATATATGAACGCGTAACATGTACATAATTTTCTAAAAATGTGGGCATAAATCCAAGAGATGTGTAATATAGATAGTGAAGTCCGGATGTTATCAGCATGACTGATAAGAATTTTCCTCGATGTTCTTTACTTAGAATTTTTTTTAATGGAAAATCATGTGTTCCATGTTTTTCTTTTTTCTCTAACCATACAGTTGATTCACTCATTTTCAATCTTATAATTAATGAAAATATCCCTGGAATCAAACCTGATATGAATAATATTCTCCAACCAAATTCTGAAAATTGACTATCGGAATAAACTGAACTCACTATTGTAAATGAAATTGCTGCCATGATAAATCCTAGAGAAAAACCTCCTTGTAAAAATCCTGACATGGGGCCCCTTTTTTTCTTTGGTAGCACTCTCCATTGTCAACACAGATCCACTTCCCCATTCACCTCCTGCAAAAAATCCTTGAACGAATCTTAAAACAATTAATAAAACTGGTGCAAGCAATCCTACTTGTTCCCATACAGGCAAGAATCCCATTGAAAATGTTGCAAGGGAAAAGCCGATAATTGTAATCATCATTGTCTTTTTTCTTCCAAATTTATCGCCATAGTTTCCAAAGAATGCCCCACCAACAGGCCTAATGAGCAATGCAATTACATATGCCGCAAATGATGATAATAGACTGGTTGTAGGATCTTCGGATGGAAAGAAAAGTTGACTTACTGAAGTCAAAACAAATAACATTAAAACTAAATCATAACCGTCTAGGGCCCAGCCCATCCATGAGCCAAACATGGAAGTTGTCTGTTGCTTGCTAAGTCCAAACATTTCTAGAATCCCAATATACAACCATAGCTCCTGCTGCAACACTGATGTAAAGTGCAGCTCGCATTACTGCCAAGACAAGAGCCCCTGACGCTGCAACATACATTCTCTTTTTCATTTTTGCAAGTTCTTTTTCAGGCTGGATGAAAGTCTGCTTGCACATTGGACTGCAAAAATAAAATAATCGTCCTCCAACTTCGGAGTTCATGCCAGTTTCTTCATTTACAATCATTCCACAGACAGGATCCTTTGCCATGATATGCCTACTAGAAACAGATGTTTAACATATCTGCTTTACATTTGTAAAGCCAACTCTAAATACAAAAAGGTCTAATCCATTCCATGTATACGAACTAGATAAAATCGATACAGCTATAATCAACTCACTTATGGTAGATGGCAGAAAATCTTTTAGGCAGATTTCCCGTGAGATTAAGGTTAGTACGCCTACAGTAAAGGACAGATTTCAGAAATTGGTCAGCATGGAACTGGTAAAATCAGTTGTACCTGTATTGGATACATCCAAACTAGGTCATGGAATAAAATTCCCATCAAACAAGAAGATAAAAAATGGTATGTCAGTCAAGATCAGCTGTGATTATTGTGGCGGTCCAATTAATGACAAACCAAAAATCCTCAGATTTGCAAACATTGAGAGATTTCTCTGTTGCAATGGGTACAAAACATCATACAAGGAAAAATACAAAGGCCGAATAGAATCCTTAACAGAGCAGTACAAAGACTCTAAGAAATAGTCTGTTTTACAAATGTAAAGTATGTGTTTTAATACGTGGCATGATGTTTCAGAATGTGGTTAAGCAGTCAATTTGGATAGGCATTACAATAGGAATCTTCTTTGCAGGTCTTGGCGTTGGCTTTGCAGTATTTTCAAATTCAAATCAATCAATGAATGCATTTCACAATCAAAATATGTTTAATCAAATGATGGGGCAAAACCCACAAACAATGACTTGGATGATGGGTGATCCTCAGATCAAGCAACAAATGTTTCAGCAAATGATGCAAGATCCAGACCAGATAATGGGATGGATGGCAAATGATCCAAAACATGTTGAACAGATGTCTCAAATAATGAAGGAAAACCATATGTTTATGTCAAATATGATGTCTACTATGATGAATGATCCTGATTTGAGATTGCAGATGATAGGGCACATGTCAGAAAACCCAGAGGCACTAAAACAAATGATGAATATGAATAACTCCGAGATGATGGGCAACGACATGATGATGGGTTCTGGAATGATGGGTCAGAAAATACAAGGACAAGCTGAAACAATACTTTCATCATATGTAGAAATGGTTGATGGAGTTCAGATAGTGACGATACATGCTAAAGAGTTCAAATTCATTCCTTCTGAAATACACATCAATGCTGGAAAGGTCAAATTTGTTATGGTAAATGACGGTATAGCAGAACACGAAATGGTCGTCTATGAGGCTTCTAAAAAGGACATAGTAGACAAAGCTGAGTTGGCCGAGGATGAAGATACTATTGAAAAAAATATTCTTTTTGAGATAGAGGAAGTCCATCCTGGCCAATCTGGTGAAACTGACATTATGAATCTTCAAGCAGGATCATATGTGGTAGGATGCCATATTGCAGGTCACTATGCAGCAGGGATGAAAGGAACTCTCGATATAACGCCATAAACTAATTTTAGAGTTTAATTGATAATTTTCTCTTTTATCCATGTCCGTCTCTAAAACTATTCGAATCTTTTATTTTCTGATGTCTAAAGATACATCACTTTGAGTTTTCTATTACTTGTATGAGTTTTGTTTCAATCTCTGCGCCCATAGGTTGTAACTCTGTGCTTGATGCAACAGATAGTAATGTGGTAGGTTTTGCCAAACTGACATAGTTTTCACCGTTTTTTTCAAATACTGCTATGGTACATGGAAGTAATAATCCAATGTTTGGATCTGAATCTAATGCTTGTTTTGCAGCTTGAGGATTGCAAACCTCCAACAGTTTGTAGTCATGTGGATAATCTATTCCTTTTTTTGCAAAGATTTCCTTAAAATCCAATATTCCAAGAACACCAAATTTTATTTCTGAAAGTTTTGCTGTAATTTCCTCAATCACTTTATCAATGTTTTTTTGAGTTTTTACAGTATAGTTAAAAGCCAATTCCCAGAAATAGTATCTTTACCTATTGGATTAAGTTTTTGGTTTTACATTCATTTTTATCACAACTTTGTTTTTTGTGGTAACCTGTGAAGTGATCTTTTTAAGACAACTTTCCTCTTCTTGATCAGACCAAGTTCACACATTTAACCTTCTTTTTACCATCACAAAAAAACATCTTTGAATATACACGTGGGTACTAATTTTATTCCCTTAACTATATCCCCAGCACGACATGTATCCATTGTTAAACAAGCATGTTGCTTGCTGATAGACAGGTATAATTGCAATTTGTCTATCTATATTCTTTTTACTTGCTGCAATACCATTAGTCGGTGCCTTGTCTGCGTTCCTTTTGGTTTTGTCCTTAGAACATAACCACAACACGGACAATGTTTGCCATCCCAGTTTATGAAAATCTCACAAATCGAGCATCTTTTCTGTCCGTTTTCATACCTGCTGTTTATTCCAAAAGGCTTGTTTGCCTTGTATCTGATACATGTGCCTTTACACGTCATGAATAAAAGAACTGGATTCGGAATTTATGAATCTAGAGAACCACACATAACAATTAACTATCGATCAAAATCAAAGTGATAAATTCTGAGAAATGCTTAAGTTTCAAAGTGTCGTAACAGATGTAAGAATAAAGTTCACCTCTACCCCCTGAGCGAGATGCTCTAAAGGAAACCAAACGGGATTTTGTATGGGCTTTGTTCTTTTTATTCTATGTAATGATATTATTTTAAAATAAACAGTCTATGTCATTTTTAACTGGTATTCTCACACCCACGTGGAAACTTGATCATGGAAAAATTATCAGAAGATATGGGATTATGTAAAATAACCCTCCTGGTCAAAGAGGCATCTTGGATTTCTCATTTGAGACCAAATAAGATTCTCCACGGTTTGTTTTGTACCCTCCTGAGGAGCTGCTGGTCTCATAGGCTACCAGATGTGCAGGATCTATGCCTGTCTGGCCCTCATCCTTGTCTTTTTTGAGTTTTCTATCACTAATTACAAACATGACAATTCCGCCAATAACTGCAAAGCCTGCCATCCCATACATCACAGTTGCAGGAAACTCATCGGTGTCAGGCTTTTGATCAACTAGGGAGTTTAGACTGGTATGAAACACCTCGACTCCTCCAAAATAGGCAGAGTTGACATACCCTTCAAATGAAATTGTTGCATCGTCACTTGACTCCACTATTCTTATGGTGTATTTTTTGTCAAGATCAACATCTTCAACCCATAGCCTGTCACCACATGGACCGACTCCGATACTGCACTCCCCCATTGAATAGTGAGTTATGACATGCTCTCCGATGTACTTGTATTCCACTGCACCTGAAATTATTGCAGTGTTGTCAAACAGAGAATGCCATTTGGTTAACGGAAGTTCCAGTATTCAACTTGCGTCAACTAGGGGCATCTCTATTATGTCGACATTGATATTTCCAGAAATCTCTGGAATCATAACATCAAGGGCTGATTTTGGATTGTTGACATCAAATGATCCGTAAGCAGTTTGAAGAACTATTGGCTCATCGATCGAGATCCCCCGCCAATTCGCATCAACAGTACTTTTCTCAAATCCGGTTGTTAGAACGTGGTTTGTAATGGTTGGGATCAGTTGCACCTTGTATTCAATTACCGCGGAGTTTTCATTTCCCTGCAATATTGCCTGATAGTCTATCGTTGCATCCGTAACAACTGCATTGCTTGAAACTTCCTTTAGGTTTTTGTTTAGTGACTTTACAAGTTTATCCATTCCAGGGGTATCAGAATCTGCTTTAAATGAAATAACTTTGTTTTCCCCACGTAATGATTCTGATATCTCACCGCCGTTTGGGTATTCAATGTAGATAATTCTCAAAAACTGAAATGAGGGCTCTGTCGAATCCTGTTGGTATAGTATTGTTCCATCAAGTTG
>Ga0102952_1000873_pt1 | contig 10538 bp, 10 predicted proteins | sample SalPon2A_C_D1_MG_FD_78506 | JGI IMG/M metagenome (GOLD analysis project Ga0102952, IMG submission 78506) | Soil microbial communities from South San Francisco under conditions of wetland restoration - Salt Pond MetaG R2A_C_D1_MG | ecosystem: Environmental > Terrestrial > Soil > Wetlands | place... | reverse complement strand
GGTCGGCGATGAACCCCCGCCAGGCTTCGACCTCGCCCTCGTCGAACCAGGGCAGGTCGTCGGGCCCCAGGTCGCCCTCGTCGAGGGCGGTCGCCGCTTGCGCGCCGATCAGGTGGTTGAACCCGTCGAGCACGTGCGAGACCTCGGTCATGCGGAAGTGCTGGTAGGCACACAGCCGCTGGTCCTCGTCCTGGAACGCGCCCGCGGCCACGAGCTGCACGCGGTCGTAGGCGGCCCGGAGCTCCGCTGCCAGCGGCTCCGATTCCTTCGGGTCGGCGTCCAGGTCGAACAGGAACGGCCAGTCCATCAGCATGAACTCGCGCCGGCCGCCGAGGATCCGATCGGCGACGGCCTGCCCCTTGTCGAGCGCCTCCTCGCTGGCTGCGGGAGTGGTCACGCCGCGGTAGACGATCAACACGTCGAGCGCGTCGGCCTCCGTGTCGTACCGCCAGCGGATCTCCTGGTTGGGGAACTCGACGTCGCAACCGCCGCACAGCACCGCGGCGAACAGGCCCAGCCCGAGGGCCCACAGCTTCGAGAATCGCTTCATCCTGCACCTCCTGCGGAAGTCGGTCCGAGTCTGGGACCGCGCGCCAACGGTGCAACGGGCCGAGCTGCGCAGACGCCCGGGGGCCCCCGTCCGGGGCCGGGGCTGACCGCAGGCTTACAGGGGCAGCTCCGTTCCCAGCCCCAGCTCCACCGCGCGGCGGAGGACGCGCACCGCCGTGGCCACGTCCTCCAGGGCCAGCCCCAGGGGGATGCAGACGATGCGCTCGTCGTCGCGCACGCGTCCCGGCGCCAGGCCGGCGACGACCTCGCCGAGGTCGGAGTCCACCGGCGGGGTGTGGCGGAAGTAGCCGGCGGCGCGATAGTGCTCGAGCTGCGCGCGGTCGTCGGTCACCAGTCGATCGACGGCGGCGAGCGCCGAGCCCTGGAAATAGGAATCGAAGTCCACCGCGCTGGCGAACACCCCGGGTGAGAGCCAGTCCGCGGCGATCGGCGGGTCGGGCTCGCGCAGGATCGGGCCGCTGGTGACCACCAGGTCGAGGCCCTCGACGGCCTCGCGCGGCGTGTCCACCACGCGCACCTCGAGGTCGAGCGCCGGTCCCGTCTCGGCGGCGAAGGCCTCGGCCGCGTCGCGGCGCACGTCGAAGGCGTGCACGCGCTCCAGCTCGAAGCAGCAGGCCAGCGCCGCCAGGTTGCTGCGCCCCTGGACGCCGCAGGCGACGATGCCCGCGGTCCGGCTCCGCGGCCGGGCCAGGCGCTTGGCGGCCACCGCCGTCGCCGCTCCGGTGCGCGCGGCGGTGATCCAGGTGGCGTCCATCACCGCGCGCGGCACGCCGGTCTCGGGGTCGTTCAGGATCAACAGGCCGGTGATGTAGGGCAGGCCGCGGGCCGGGTTCCGGGGGTAGCCCGAGATCCACTTCACGCCGGTGGCCCCCAGGGCGGGGATGTGGGCGGGCATGGCGTGGATGAAGGCGTCGGGCAGCGGGTGGACGCCGGGCTTGGGGGGCATCTCCACGCGCCCCGCGCCCTTCTCCCGGAACGTCTCCTCCAGCGCCTCGATCACCTCGGCGAGCGGGAGGGCCGCGCGCTCGACGTCGGCCCGCGACAAGTACAGGAGCTTCATCCAGGCGAGGATAGGGCCCCGCCGCCCGCGGTCCTACCGCCTCGCACACCCTCGCAGAGGCCGCTTTCGCGGTTCTCGCCGGAGGGCCACGCGGTACACTTGGGGGTCGTACCGCGCGGAGCGGAAACAAGCATGTTCCAGCTCGACGTCTACTGCCGCAGGACCCTGAACACGATCCCCCCGCGGGCGTGCCCCAACGGCTCCCCGCCGCGCTCCGCGTGCCGTCGCGCGGAGCGGCCGGTCGGGGTCCGCGGGCCGCGGTCCGCCTCACGCCCCGCCTTCGGTCGTAGCGCGCCGGACGAGCGGGGCGTCTGCCTGCCCGCCGGCTGCGGGGCAGGCGACGGAGGGACGCGCGGATGAAGGCGCGGGTCACCGTCGGGGCGCTGCTGTGGTTGGCGCTCATCACCGGCCTGCACGTGCAGCTGAACGTCGGCTGGGAGCGTCTGCGGGGGATGTTGCTGGGCCGCCGGGAGCTCGTCGTGGGCTTCCTGCCGGTGACGTGACACCTCACCTGCCCGGTCACCAGTTGGGTGACCGAACACAGCGAGGAAGGCTCCTTCTTCCGCAGCCAGAAGTTCACCGACTGGCCGACGGTCAAGGAGGCGCTGATCGCCAAGGAGATCGGCGCGGCGTTCATCCTGGCGCCGATGGCCATGCAACTGCGCGCGGACGGCGTGCCCTGCAAGATCGTCTACCTCGGCCACCGCGACGGGACGGCGCTGGTCGTCGGCAAGGACAGCCACATCCACGACTTCAGCGACCTGCGGGGCAAGACGATCGCGGTGCCCAGCCGCTACGCGAACCAAACCCTGCTCATGTACAAGATGATGAAGGAGTGGCACATGGCCCCCGACTCCATCGAGCTGCGTGAGCTGCCGCCGCCGGAGCACCCCACCGCGTTGTTGTCGGGCAGCATCGACGGCTACATCGTCGGCGAGCCCTTCGCCGCCAAGGCGGAGATGGACGGGTTCGGGCGCGTGCTCTACCACACCAAGGACATCTGGCCGGATTTCATCTCCTGCGTGCTGGTCGTCCACGAGGACCTGATCGAGCGGGACCGCGCGCTGGTCCAGGAGCTGGTCGACGGCATCGCCAAGTCCGGCAAGTGGCTCGACGCGGACATGGAGCACCGCATGGAGGCGGCCGAGGTCGCCGGCAAGATGTACTACTTCCAGGACCCGAAGCTCCTGAAGTACGTGCTCAGCAAGCCCGTCGACCGCGTCAAGTACACGCACCTCCTGCTGCGCAAGGACGACTTCGACGAGATCATGAACCTCGCCGTCGAGAACCACGTGCTCGCCAGGCCGATCGCCTTCGAGGAGTACGCCGACCCGTCGTTCTGTCACTCGCTCGAGGACCTGGACTGGGACCTGGGCCACCTGCCTCCCGTGCCCGCCGACGCCGCCTCGACCGGTCGACCGGGGGAATAGTGTCCTGGATCAGAAGTTGCCCGACTCAGCTTGCGCGCCTGGGCGCCCCCGGCGGCGTTGCGCCTCCTCCGAAACCCCGCGAGGTTGCGTCGTCGGCGCGCCTTGCCGGGATCGCCCATTCACCCAACCTGCGCCGCGGAACTACTGATCCAGGACACTCGTGAGCGCACTCCCCTTCGTCTTCGCGGCCCTCGGAATCCTCTGCCTGCTGTTCGCCCCCGGGCGAACCCGCACCTTCGTCTACCCGGTCGGCGTCAGTCTGCTCGGACTGGCGGCCTGGCAGGCGACCTGCGAGTTCGCGGCCCCGACCGCCTTCCCGACTCCCGGGCAGACACTGGCGGCGATGCAACAACTCATCGCCAGCGACCGGCTGTGGGGCGACATGACCGCGAGCCTGTATCGCGTGACCTGGGGCTTCTTCATCGCGGCGGCGGTCGGCATCCCGCTGGGGCTGGTCGTCGGCTGGTCCACGCGCGCGTTCAAGGCGCTCAACCCGGTCGTGCAGGGGCTGCGCCCGATCTCGCCGATCGCCTGGATCCCGATCGCTATCCTGTGGTTCGGCATCGGCGACGGCGCCGGTGTCTTCCTGATCTTCCTGTCGAGCTTCTTCCCGATCACCGTCGGCACCACCGCCGCGGTGCAAAACATCTCGCTGGTGCACCAGCGCTCGGCCATGAACTTCGGTTTGTCGCGCCTGGAGCTCTTCCGGCGGGTCGTGCTGCCGGCGGCGATGCCGCAGATCATCACCAGCCTGCGCATCGCCCTCGGCGTCGCCTGGCTGGTGATCGTCGCCGCGGAGATGGTGGGCATGTCCTCGGGGCTCGGCTACCTGGTCAACGACGCGCGTAACATGGGCAGCCGCTATGACCTGGTCGTCGCCACGATGCTGGTCATCGGCGCGATCGGGATCGTGATCGACCTGCTGATCTGTCAGCTCCAGAAGTTCGACGAGGTGCGCTGGGGATACGTCAAACGGTGAGTGCGCGAAAGGTCAAGGTCGCCTTCGAGGGCGTATCGATGGATTTCGAGCAGCGCGGCAAGCAGTTGCGCGTGCTCGAGGGCGTCGACCTCGAGGTGTACGAGGGCGAATTCCTGTGCCTGCTCGGTCCCTCGGGCTGCGGCAAGTCCACGCTGCTCAACTGCGCGGCCGGCTTCATCGCGCCGACGAGCGGCCGGGTGAGCATCGACGGCCGGCCGGTCACCAAGCCCGACCCCCGCCGCGTGTTCGTCTTCCAGGAGTACGGGATCTTCCCCTGGGCCTCGGTGTGGGACAACGTGGCGCTCGGGCTGCGGCGGCTGCCCAAGAAGGAGCAGCACGCGATCATCCAGCGCACGATCGACATGGTCGGACTGACCGGCTTCGAGAAGTCGTACCCGATGGAGCTCTCCGGCGGCATGAAGCAACGCGTCGAGGTCGCCCGCGCGCTCGCCGTCTCACCCGACGTGATCTTCATGGACGAGCCGTTCGGGGCGCTCGACTCGCTGACGCGGCTGTCGATGCGCTCGGAGATCATCCGCATCTGGCAGCAGGAGCGGAAGACGATCCTGTTCGTGACGCACGACGTCGACGAGTCCGTGCAGCTCGCCGACCGCGTCGTCGTCATGAGCAGCCGCCCCGGGCGCATCGTCGACGTGGTCGAGATCGAGGCCCGCCACCCGCGCAACCAGTCCAGTCCCGAGTACACGCGCATCAAGACCCGGCTGTTCGAGAAGCTGGGCGTGAGCGCGAGCATCTGAGCGTCAGCAGGAGGAGATCGATGAAGCTCGACGGAGCCCGCATGCTCGTCACCGGAGGGAGCGCCGGCATCGGCGCCGCCATCGCCAAGTCCGCCGCCGAGCGCGGCGCCCGGGTCGCGATCAACGGCCGCGATGCCGAACGGCTCGCCGCCTGCGCCGCCCGGCTGGGCGTCGAGTCCGCGGCCGGCGACGTCGGCACCGAAGCCACGGCGATCGTCGCGCGGGCGGTCGAGCTGCTCGGCGGGCTCGACGTGCTGATCAACAACGCCGGCTGGGGGCGCAGCATGAAGCTCGAGGAGCTCGACCCCGAGGTGTGCGAGGCCATCTGGCGCACCAACGTGCTCGGCGCGGCGATGACCGCCAAGCACGCGCTGCCGCACCTGCGCGCGGCCGGCGGCGGGACGATCGTGAACATCGCCTCCACCGCGGCCCGGCGCGGCTACGCGGGGGGCTCGGCCTACTCGTCGAGCAAGTTCGCGCTCGCCTCGATGACCCAGTGCTGGCAGGCGGAGCTGCGTCCCGAGAACGTGCGCGTGATCCAGATCAACCCCAGCGAGGTGCAGACCGGTTTCGGGGGCCGCGATCCGCAGCGCGACCGCGACCCCAAGAAGCTCGTCGCCGAGGACGTCGCCCACGCCACCCTGGCGGCGATCGAGATGCACGACCGGGGCTTCATCCCCGAGCTGACCATCCACGCCACCAACCCCTGGTAGCCGCGCTCCGGCTCGGCTCTCGGCCCCGGCCGGCGGATTCTCGTTGAGCCGCGGGCCGGGCTCTGTCCTACTGGGCGCCATGAGCGAGCTGGTCTACTACTTCCTCCACGTGCTGGGCGCGATCCTGCTGATCGCCTTCACCTTCCAGGCCTTCGCCGCGCCCGCCCCCGAGAAAAAGGGCCGCGTGATGGCGATCACCGGCATCTGCGCGGTCGTCGTCGTCGTCGCCGGGTTCGGGCTCCTGGCCAAGCGCGGCTACAGCATCTCCGCGGGCTGGGTGATCGTGAAGCTCGTCTGCTGGCTCGGCATCGCCGGCATCTCGGGCATGGCCTTCCGCCGCCCGGAGAAGGCCGGCTTCTACACGCTGATCACCATCGTCCTCGCAGCGGCGGCCGTGTACGCGGTGTACTTCAAGCCGTTCTAGAGGGACGGTCCGAAACGACCTCCGGCGCCCCTCAGGCGTCCTCGTTCCAAGGCCGCGCCGTCAGCACCAGGCGGCCGCGGAAACCCGGCTTGGGCGGGTTCTCCGCTCCCGCCTCGAAGCCGAGCGGGATCTCCACGCGGAAGGTGTGGTGCTCGTCGACGATCGAGCCCGCGTCCGCGTCGCCGACCTGGCCGACGCCGAGCTTCGAGGCCAGGCCGTACTTCACGCTGGGCTGGCCCTTCTTGCGGTAGACCTTCAGCGTGACCGTCTCGTTGAGCAGGCTCTCGCCCTCGAAGTGCTCGTCGAACCAGAAGCGCTTGTCGACCTCGAACAGCGGCACTTCGATGGCGAGCTGGATCGCGAAGGCCAGCGCGCGGTCGGAGACGCCGGGCGCCTTGGCCGCGTTGCCGCGCAGGAAACCGCTGAACAGGTAGACCGGTTTGCCGTCCTCGACCATGTCCTCGTACTTCTTGCGGATCGCGGACTCCTGGGCGACGCGGCGCTCGCTGAGGAAGTAGCCGGCGTTGCGGGTCTTGGCGGCGACGTCGATGTTGTAGCGCGCGCGAACGGTCTTGCCCTCGTCCTTCTGCGCCTGGACGGCCACCGGGAGGGTGATCTCGTCGACCTCCAGCCAGGCGTCGACGCGCACCTCGCCGAACAGGAAGCGGCGCAGGTTCTGGTAGCCTTCCTCGGAGTTCACGATGCCGTAGTGGCCGCTGTGGCTGCGGTGCGCGTAGGCCCGCGGCGTGCCGTCGACGACGGCGTTGGTCATCATCACCAGCCCGTCGCTCATCGGGCCCGTGCCGCGCTTGGACAGGCCGAAGAAGGCCGAGTAGTCGCGGTAGTTCGTGCCCACGAAGCTGAAGAAGCGCGAGGTCGGGAAGGCGCCGTCCAGCGAGGAGACGGGCGTGCCCTGCTCGCGGATCTTCAGGTACTCGCGCATGTTCGCGCGGTTGAAGTTGCCCACGTGCAGGCGATCGAGCGCACCGAGGTCGGGCACGTTGAGGCCCTTGACGTCGATCCCCCCGTGGGGCGTCGCGTAGGTGAAGACCTTGTCCACCAGCGGGTCGCCGGGGAGCTCGAGCTCCTTGTCCTTCACCGTGCGGCAGACGTTCTGCAGGTAGCAGCGGCAGACCAGCCCGCCCATCGAGTGCGCGACCAGATAGACCTTGAACTTGGCGAGTTCCTTGAGGTCGTCGCCGCACACCTGCCGCCGGATGCGCAGGATGAACTTGCGCAGCGCGCGGGCGAACTCGGGGATGTGCCGGCGCTCGCCCTCGCCGAGGTCCTCGGAGACCGGCTCGTAGTAGCGGAAGATCCACACCGACTTGGCGGGCACGCGCTCGTTCTCGGGCACGAAGTCGCCGCCGCGGTAGGCGTCGATGTAACCCTCGTCCTTCATCAGCCGGATCAGCGGCGACTCGAAGATGAAGCGGACGATGTCGTTCTCGTAGTCCTGCCGGATCTTGGTCGAGCCGAGGTTGAAGCCCATGTAGGGCGTGGCCACGGTCTCCTCGATCTCCGACATCGTCGCGGCGTAGCCGCGCACGTAGACGATCGGATAGTGGGGGGCGCGAATGGACATGCTCTCTCTCCTGCGGTGAAACGGTTGCGACGACCGCCCCACCACTCTCCGGGACGGCCGCGCGAGATGCAATCACCGGCGCACCCGGCCCGGTCGGGCAGCGGGTGACGAAGAAGGGGTGGCGCCGGCCCCTCCTCCTCCCTCTCGTCTCTCGAGGATGTCTTGGAGGAGCCGGCGCAGCGGATCAGTGGCCCTTGACCGGGATCCGGACCGGGCTCTTGGCCTCGGTCTTCTGGATGCGCACGGTCAGGATGCCCTTCTCGTAGGTCGCGTCGATCTCATCGGAGTCGGTCCGCAGGTTGTCGGGCAGGTCGATGACCCGGCGGAACTCCCCGTACTGGGATTCGACGCGGTAGTAGTCCTTCTCCTGCTTCTCGTCTTCCCACTTCTTCTCGCCCGAGACGACGAGCTGGTTGGAGAACACCTGGACCTGGATGTCCTCTTCCTTCATCCCGGGGAGTTCGACCTTGGCGATGAACTCCTCATCGGTTTCGGCGAGATCGACGCGGGGAGCTTCCACGGCCCGGAACACCTCCGGGAGGTGGGCGTCCCAACGGTCGTCGAAGAACCGGTGGAAGGGGTTCCTCGTGAACTCGAAGGGGTCGGCGGGTACTTGGCGTGAACGCCAGGGTGTGAGCTTCATCGGAACCTCCGTGGTGACCGCGCGCTCCTCCCCAACGGAGGGCTGCGGCCAAGCACCTAGTTCCGGCGCGCCCCCCGTTCCCCCTGTCCCTTCTGCGCAGAGGGCTGGAAACGGGAGGGTAGCCCCAGCTCAGGACTGCAGCAGGCCCTCGCGGATGGCCATCCGCGCCAGTTCCGCGGCCGAGTGGCAGTCCAGCTTGCGCTGCAGGTTCTCGCGGTGCTTCTTGGCGGTGCCGAGGCTGATCCCGAGGTCGCGGGCGACCTCTTTGTTGGCCTTGCCCAGCGCCAGCAACTGGAAGACCTCGCGCTCGCGCGGGGTCAGCGAGCCGATGCGGCTGGCGGTCTCCTGCGCGGTGCCCGCCGGCGCGCGGCTGCGGTTCACCAGCCCGCCGGCCACCTTCGGCGAGACGTAGGGCTGCCCGCGGTGGACCGCCTGGATGGCGATGGAGAGCTCCTCGGCCTCGGAGTCCTTGGACAGGTAGCCGTCCGCCCCCGAGCGCAGGGCCTGCTCGACGAAGGACTCGCCCTCGTGGTGGGTCAGCATCAGGATGCGCACCCGCGGGTGGTCGCGCCGGATCGGCCCGATGGCGTCCAGACCGGAGAGCCCCGGCATGGTGATGTCGAGCAGCACGACGTCCGGGCGTTTCTCCCGGATGTCCTCGATCGCCTTGCGCGCGTCTCCGCTGTCGCCCAGCACTTCGAAGCGGTTGTCCTGGGCCAGCAAGCTGCGGAACGCGGCCCGCAGGATGTTCTGGTCGTCGACGAGGTAGACGCTGATTCTGTCGAGGGTTTGGGACATGGTTCTTCCTCAGGTCTCTTGCGGAAGGCAGATCTCGAAGCGCGCTCCTCCGAGCTCGCTGCGGGCCACCTTCAAGGTGCCGCCGTGCTCCTCGACGATCTTCTTGCAGAGGGCGAGCCCCAGGCCCGTACCCTTCGCCTTCGTCGTGTAGAACGGCTTGAACAGGGTCTCCTTCAGGCTCTCCGGGATGCCGGGCCCGTCGTCGTCGATCACCAGGCGCGTCATCTGGCCGGGGCCGGGGCCCAGGCCGAGCTGGATGTGGCCGCCGTCGGACGAGCTCTCGGACAGCGCCTCGAGCGCGTTGCCGATCAGGTTGGTCAAGACCTCGCCCAAGAGGCCCGGGTCGGCGCGCACGATGTGCACGCTGTCCTCGCCGACGCGGCGCAGGTCCACGCCCGCGGCTTCGGCGGCCGGCCGCTGCTCGTTCAACGCCTCGTCGACGAGGTCCTCGAGCAGCACGTTGCTCCGCGACATCGCGAGCGGCCGCGTGAACGACAGCGTGCGGTGCATCAGCTTCTGCAGCCGCTGCATCCGCGCCACCAGGTCCTGCAGCACGACCTGCTCGTCCTCGCCGAGTCGATCGGCCACGGCGCGCAGCGCCAGGTTGACGGAGGTGATCGGGTTCTTGATCTCGTGCGCTAGCACGGCGGCCGATTCGCCGATCGTCGCCAGGGCGCGCAGCATCGCGGTCTCGGCACGCTGCGCGCGCACCAGCTCGGTGATGTCGCGGCCCTCGGGGATCAGGTGCACGACCTCGCCGTCCTCATTGCGCACCGGTTTGAGCGAGAAGTCGATGGTCAGGAGCTCGTCGTGCACTCCCGGGTGCTGGGTCTCGAAGCGCACGAACTCGCCCTTGGCGGCGCGCGCCACGGCGTCCTTGACCTGCTCGCGCGACTCCTCGGAGAGCGACCACCAGCGCGTGTCCCAGAACTTGCGGCCGACGGTCTCCTCGCGCTGGATGCCCGTGGCCCGCAGCGCGGTCTCGTTGATCTCGAGCACCGTGCCGTCGGGTTCCAGCAGGCCGAAGAACTGGAACGAGCGGTCGAACATCGCATGGAAGCGGCGGTCGCTCTCGCTCAACTCGCGCTCGGCGCGCTTGCGGTCAGTGACGTCGCGGAAGCTGCCGATGAACAGCGGCTGTCCCCCCGGAGCGACGTCGGCCCGCGCGACCGAGAGCTCGCATTCGACGAGCGTGCCGTTCTTGCGGACGATCTTGAACTCGCGGGTCTGCCCGATGATCTTGGTCTCGCCCGTCCGGCGATAGTGCTGCAGGTACTTGTCGTGGTCCGAGAAGTGCGGCTCGGGCATCAGCAGTGAGACGTTCTTCCCGAGCAGCTCCTCCGGGGCGTACCCGAAGACGCGCTCCACGGAGTCGCTCGCCCCGAAGATGACCCCGAATCCGTCGATGGCGATGGTCGGATCGAGGACCGAGGAGAGCAGCGCCCGGTACAGGGTCTCGCGGGAGGTCAGCTCCGTGATGCGGCGACGCAGTTCCTGGGGATCGTCGATGGCCGGCTGGGTGTCGTCCATGGGCCCGGCCGGCTCGGGAGCACTCCGCAGGTCGCCCCCGGCAAGGGG
>Ga0102952_1000871_pt1 | contig 10549 bp, 5 predicted proteins | sample SalPon2A_C_D1_MG_FD_78506 | JGI IMG/M metagenome (GOLD analysis project Ga0102952, IMG submission 78506) | Soil microbial communities from South San Francisco under conditions of wetland restoration - Salt Pond MetaG R2A_C_D1_MG | ecosystem: Environmental > Terrestrial > Soil > Wetlands | place... | reverse complement strand
CGACCGGCCGGGGCGCGGGACCAGGCTCTGGCCGAGGGTGCGCTGCTCGGGAGGCAGCGCGCGGTACAGCGACGTGCCCAGGGTCGGGCCGGCGGCGACGCCCAGCGCGTCGAGCACGGTCGGCCAGACGTCGAGGTGTCCGGCGAGGCGCTGCACCCGCCGGTAGCCGTCGGATCCTCGCTCGACCGTCGGGCCCGCGCCCCGCGGGTAGCGGATCACGAGGGGCACGCGCACCTCCTCGCGGTGCACGTTCTCGCCGTGGCAGAACCAGTAGTCGTGCTCGCCGAGGGACTCGCCGTGGTCGGCGGTGAAGATCACCAGCGCGTCCTCCAGGAACCCGTGGTCGGCGAGGTAGTCGACGAGCTTGCCGAACTCGCGGTCGAAGTAGCGGATCTCCCCGTCGTACAGGTCCGCGTAGGCTCCGGCGCGTCGCTCGCGGCCGAGCTTCTGGTAGGAGGGGATCTGACCGTGGCCCTGCACGTCGTCCCCCGGTCGCAGCAGCGGACCCGCGGGATCCTCGTGCGCGAACTTCTTGGCCAGCGCCGGCGGCGGCGTGTACGGCCCGTGCGGGTCCTGGAAGTGCACCCACAGGAAGAAGCGCTCGGCGGGATCGCGGTCCTCCAGCCAGGCGATCGCCGCCGCGGTGGTGTCCGGCGCGAGGCGCTCGAAGAGCTGCCGGTTGCGCTCGCGCGAGGTCATCTCGTCGTCGTAGTGCGCGAACCCCTGCTGCACGCCCACGTCGCCCTCCTCGGGGTCGGCCCGGCGCAGCACCCAGTTGGAGACCACGGCCGCGGAGGTCACGCCCTCGGCGGCCAGGCGCTCGGGCAGGGTCACCGCCTGTGACGGCAGGCGGCGCAGGTTGCCGTGCGCCACGCCGACGTGCTCGGGCAGCCTGCCGGTCAAGAGACTGGAGAGCGAGGGCTGGGTCATCGGCGCCGCGGAGTAAGCCTCCTGGAAGACGACCGCCTCGCGGGCGAAGGCGTCGAGCTCCGGCGTGGTCGGGCGGTCGTAGCCGTAGAGCCCCAGCCGATCCGCGCGGAGCGTGTCGCAGGAGATCAGGATCACCCGGCGCGCCGCGCCCGCCGGAGCCCGCGGGCCGTCCGGCGAGCCGCCGCAGGCTCCGGCGATCAGCCCGGCCAGCAGCGCGGCGCCCGCGGTTCCTCTCGCGCTGCACGGTTTCATCGGAGTGGCCACGCTATTCGTCGTCCAAGTAACCCAGCCCGCGGAGCGTCTCCACGGTGGACTCGCCGCCCGGCGCCACCACCGCGTGGCTGCGCCGCTCGAGGTCGGCCTTGCGCGTCTCGAGGATCTGCCGCATGCCGCGGGCGACCGCGTCCCACTCCTTCGAGAGGTCGGTCGTCTCCCCGGGATCGGCGCGCACGTCGAACAGGCGCATCTCGCCCGGGCCGGGGAACTCGGCGCCCCACGGAGCGCCCTGCGGCGCGACTTGCAGCACCCAGGCGCCGCGCCGCAGGCCCATCAGGTCCACCGGATGCTGTCCGTTCCACCAGCCCTGCGTGGTGGAGAAGATCAGCGCGCGCTCGGGCTGCGGCGGGTCGGCGTCCAGCGCCGCCAGGTTCAGCGCGTCGGTGACCGCGGGCAGCGCGCCGCCCATCAGCCGCGCGATGGTCGGCGCCACGTGGCGGTTGGACACGGGCACGTCGATCCGCGTGCCGCGGGGGATGCCCGGGCCGGCCATCACCAGCGGTACGTGCACCACCTCGCGGTACAGCGTGCGCCCGTGGGTCAAGAGACCGTGGTCGAACAGCTCCTCGCCGTGGTCGCTGGTGAAGACCACGACCGTGCGATCGGTCAGGCCCGAGCGCTCGAGCCGGTCCATCACCTGCCCCAGCCACTGGTCGCCGGTCCACACCTCCGCGTCGTACAGCTCGCTGATCCAGCGCTGGTGGTCGGGGGGCACGCACGCGTCCGTCTGTACGGTGCCGTCGGGTGCGTGACCCTCGCCGTCGAGCAGCTTCGCGTCGTAGTCGTTGATCGCCCGACCGGAGAAGGAGTCCGGCACGTCGGCGGCGAACAGCACCCGGCCCCGCCGCAGCGGACGCGCCGGGGCGTGGGGATCGACGAGGTGCAGGTAGGCGAAGAAGCGCGTGTTCCCCGTCGACTCGATCCACTCCAGGGCGCCGGGGACGAACATCGCCGACTTGCGCGTCGCGCCCTTGCCGTGCTCGAAGAACTCGAAGCCCTGATCGAAGTTCTTGTCGGGCACGATCAGCGGGTTGCCCGACCAGGCGGCGGTGGTCATGCCCTGGTGCTGGGCCACCTCGGCGATGGTCTCGAGCTCGTCGGCCAGGAAGCTCGCGGTGCCGCTCTCGACGCCGTGCTCGAAGGGCAGCAGGCCGGTGAGGATCGAGGCCGTCGACGGCCAGGTCCAGCTGGCCGCGGCGTAGGCCTCCTCGAACAGCAGGCCCCGCGCGGCCAGCCGGTCGAGATTGGGCGAGGTGGGGCGCTCGTACCCGTAGGTCGACAGCCGATCCGCGCGCAGTGTGTCCATCACGATCAGCACGACGTTGGGGTGCTCGGGACTGGAGAGCGTGCGCCGCGCGGGCGTGCGGTGCTCGAAGGTCAGGCCGCCGAAGCCCACCAACAGCGGCCGGGCGAACTCCACCGGTGCTCCGTCGGGACCGAGCAGCGTGGTGACGAAGCGCAGCCGCGCGCCCGCCGGGACGGGCACGCCTTCGTCGCCGGCGAAGTCGCGCCACTCGGTACCGGGGTGGGTCGAGGGACGCGCCACCGGGATGTCGATCTCGAAGGCGCGCTCGTCGTCGACGAACAGGTCGAAGCGCACCGTGTGCCCGACGAGTTCCTGCTCGTGGCGCAGGATCACCGTGCGGTCGAGGCCGACCCGCCCGAACAGCCGCGCCGGCAGGTCGACGCCGCCGGGCGTGACCACCACCTCCGCGGGAGGCGGCAGCACCAGCGAGCGCATGTCCGCGCCGTCGAGGGTGTAGTTGGGACTCGGGCAGAGGACCTCGACGTGGGGCTGCATGCGCGGGTGGGCGCGCTGCACCTCGAACGGCAGGTCCAGCACGCAGCCAACGTTCTCGTGCAGCAGCATCGTCGCGGGGTGTTCGCCGTAGGCGAGCCGCCAGCCCGCGGGCAGCGCGATCGCGACCAGCACCGGAGGCAGCAGGGCCGCCGCCGAGAGCCCGCGGGCCCGCGAGCGTCCCACCAGCACCACCGCCGCCAGCGCGAGCAGCGCCGAGACGCCGCCGAGCGCGCGCACGGCCTCGCGGCCGCGAGCGGTCGCGGTGCCGATCTCCCGCGAGAGATCGCCGTCCAGCCGGCCGACCGCGAACGCGTGCAGCGCGAACGCGGCGAGCGCCCACACCAGCATCAACCCGACCGCGCGCCCGCCGCGCGCGCGCCGGGTCCGCGCCAGCCGCGCGAGTGCCGTGCAGAGCAGCCCGATCGCGCAGGCGGTGATCAGGGTCTGGGGCAGGTAGGCCGCCAGGCGCATGCGCGCCTGCAGGTCGCTGCCGTCGTGCGCCCGCTCGAGGAAGTACAGCGCCGCGCCGCGCAGGGCGCCCGCGGCGATCCCGGTCCACAGCCCGACGGGCACCCAGTCGCCCGCCAGCCAGCCGGGCGCGGTGGGCTCGGAGGCCGGGGGCGCGGAATCCAGAGCTCCACCCATGGCGCCGAAGTATACGACGCGCCGGCGCCCGTTCCGCGCTCAGTGGGGCTCGAGCAGCACTCGTTGCTCGTCGGCGGGCAGGTCCCGGAGGGCCGTCCCGCCGTCGGGCAGCAGCAGCTCCACCGTGCACGGACCCGTCGGCACCGCGGCGACGAACGCGCAACGCCCGTCGTCGTCGACGGTGACGCGCGGGCCGAGGTCCCGGCTGAGCGAGTCGCTCGGCAATCGCGAGCGGCCCGCGCCGCGCAGCATCCCCGCCTCGTCGAAGCGCAGCACCAGGTGGTCCAGCGGCTTGACGACGTGCAGCGCGCCCGCGGCCGTGCGCGCCGCCGCCCAGCCCGCGGCTAGGCGGCCGGAGCCGTCGCGCACGCGGATCTCGACGGGGTGCGCGCGCGACGCGTCGAGCAGCGCGTCGGCCGGCAGCTCGAACTCGACCTCCCGGCGGGGCGAGCTCAGGTCGTAGGGCAGGCGCAGCTCCCGCTCGCGCACCTCGGGGCCCCCCGAGAGATCGAGGTCGATCGGCGGCAGCTCGGGCAGCCGCGGCACGCGGATGTCGAGCCGCAGCGCTCGGGCGGGCAGCCCGGCGAGGACCACCTCGCCCGTCGGCCCCGCGAGCACCGAGCCCATCCACGTGCCCGCCGTCACCTGCGCGGGCACCGGCTCCCCCGCGGGGTCGAGCACCGCGACGCGCGCGTCCTGGATCGGCCGGCCGTGCACGTCGCGTAGCGCGAGATGCACCTCGCGCGCCGGGTGAAGCGCGACTTCGATCGCCGGGGCCGACGGATCGTAGGTGCGTCCGGCCCGCCGCCAGGGTGCGAAACCCGGCGCGAGCACCGCGAGACTCCAACGCCCGCCCGCGGCGGGGGAGGTGCGCGGCAGCGACAGCTCCCACACGCCGTCCTGCTGCGTGACACCGCGGGCGACCGGGGTCTCCGCTGCGGCGCCGGCCGCGGCGCGCGCCGAGACCACGGCCGCGCTCACCGGCGCACCGGTGTCCGCGTCGCGCACGCGAACGCGTAGGGAAACGGTCCCCGGGGCCTCGCTGCCCAGCACGATGCGCACCGGCCCTCCCTCCGGCGGCACGTCTTGGGAGGCCCCGGGGATCCGAGACCCCGGCGCGGTGACGAGGAGGCGATGGGCGTCGTTCCCCAGTCCCCCCAGGCGGAACCGGCCGTGGGGGTTCGTCCTGACCGAACCCCGCGCCAGCACGGCCTCGGGCAGACCTCGCTGCGCCCGGGGGGCGCCGTCCCGAGCGCGGGCCGCGACGCGCCCCTCCACGAGCGCGCCGGCGACGGCCCGGCCCTCCCCATCGATCACCGTGCCGGAGATCGATCGTTCCCGCGCCAGCCGGATCGTGACCAACCCGCCGGCGGGGAACTCCTGCGTGAAGGTCGGTGCCAGGCCGGCGCGGCGGGCGAAGACTCGACCCCGAGTCCCGTCCGCCACGGCGGGCAGGCGCGCCCGACCGTGCTCGTCCGTGCTCGCCCGCGCGTCGCCGCCGGCGTCGGCGATCCAGCGCAGCTCGCAGTCGGCGACGGACGCGCCGTCGGCATCGAGCACCAGCACCGCCGTGCGCGGCCCGTCGTCGAGGGCGACCGTCAGCGTCGGCTCCGCGCCGGGCAGCAGCTCCAGCTCCCGCGGGGCGAAGTCCGGGTGGCGTGCCTGCAGCACGTGCTTGACCGCCGGCAGGCCGCGCAGCTCGAAGGCGCCGTGCGCGTCCGTTGCGGTGACGAACGCCGCGAGCGCGCCGGTCGAGAGGCCGGCGTGCGCGGTGGGGCGCACGTAGCCGCGCCGCGCCTGGGTGCGCAGCTCCAGCCGGCAGTCCGGGATCGGGTCCCCCCGTGCATCGACGACGACGCCGCGCGCGTCGAGGCCGGGCGTCAGCACCAGCTCGACGTCGCTCAGGTCGTCGGGCGCCGAGAGCTCGGCGGCCAGGCCTCCGGCGCTGACCAGCTCGCCGCGCTCCGCGCGCAGGTAGCAGGCGAGCGGCAGGTCCGTCAGGCGGAACGCGCCCGCCGCGTCGGTCACCGTCCGGGCGAGGGCCCCGCGGGGGGCGCCCTGCGCGTCGAGCTCCAGTCGCGGCCGCACGCCGGCGAACGCCGTCACCACGGCGCCGGGCAGGGGCGTGCCGAGAGGGTCGGTCACCCGGCCGGTCAGGGCGAAGCTGGCGGGGGCGGTGTCCGCGGACGCGGGGGGAACGGCGGGGGCTGCGCTCGGCGCGTCGACGATGCGTTCGCGCGCTTCGGGTTCGCGCAGGACGCCCGTCGTCGTCGGCGCGGGCTCGGCGACGGAGAGCGCGACGGGCGCGGCGGCCGCGCGCGGATCGGGTGCCGCTGCGGGCGCGGCGAAACGCCAGACGACGACCAGCGCGCAGGTCACCGCGACGGCGGCGAGCGCGGCGACGGGGATCGACGCCGACGCGGCGGGCCGGGCGAGCAGCAGCGGCACCAGCGCCCGGCTCCAGCGCTGGCGGTCGTTGCCGTACGCGCCGTCCAGGCGCTGCCGCAGTTGCTCCAGGCCGCGGCGGGTGCGCGTGCGCACGGTCTCCACCGGTACGTCCAGGAGGTGGGCGACCTTGCGCGGCGGCAGGTCCTCGTAGAAGCGCAGCAGGATCGTCGAGCGGTAGGGCTCGCCCAGCGCGACGACCGCGTCCACGACCGCGCGCCGGGCGGACTCGCGCTGGACGATCTCGTCGGGGGTGGGTACGCGCAGGGCGGTGCGGACCTCTTGCTCGCGCGCCCGGCGACGTCCCTCGCCCCGCCGCAGCTGCCGCACGTGGTTGCGCGCAACGCGGTACAGCCAGGCGCGCACCGACCCGCCCTCGCGGGGAGGGTGCTTCAGCGCGGACAGCCAGGTGGCCTGGACGATGTCGTCGGCGGTCGAGTCGTCGACGACCAGGCGGCCGACGAGGGCGCGCAGGAAGTCCCCGTGCTCCAGCAGGGCCTCGACGTTGCCGTGGGTGGGGGCGGTGCTCATGGTCTCGCAGGTCTTCATGCCGCTGGCCGCGGGATCGGTTCGCCCGAAAGCGCTTGGCTTCGCCTACGGGCGTGCGGGGTCAGGGCTCGCGAACCGCAGGGTCCATTGTAGGACCGGCTCGATTCGGCGAGCCCCGGCGGGCTGCGAGCACGTCCTCGAACCCTGCCGGGCTGCGGCCGGCCGCGGCTGCGCAGCGCGGCGTCGGACCTCCTGGCGCTGCCCGATCCTCGCTCGGCCTCGCTCGGCCTCGCGCCGCCGGCAGGGTCCTGGAACGTGCGCTAAGCCGCCCCGGCCCGTTCCCGCTGGCTCGTCAGGAGCCCGGACCGGTGGGTCAGCAGGAGCGCGACGACCGCGGCCAAAGCCGTCGTGGGTACGAGTTCGAGGCCGACCATCTTCGACACGACGAGCGTCGAGCCGAGCGGGGTCTTGGTGACGCCCGTGTTGATCGCCGCCATCAGCGCGCAGGTCAGGACCGCTTCGTTCACCGAAGGCAGCAGCACGTGGGCTCCGTGCCCGAGCGCGGCGCCGACGAAGAACAGCGGGATGATGAAGCCACCGCGCCAACCGCTCGCCACCGTCACCGTCGTGCCGGCGAGCTTCGCCAGCGCCGCGAGCGCGAAGAACGAGGCCGGCGCCGCAGCGGTGGAGAGCAGCGGGTCGACTTGGTACTTTCCGTAGGTCAAGGCGTAGGGTGAGAGCAGGGCGAGCGCGCCGAGGAGCATTCCGCCCGCGGCGGGCCGCCACGCATCCGGGACGGGTCCGAGGGCCGCTCGTCCGAACTCCACGGCGTTCGTGAACGCGAGCGCGATCCCCGCCCCGACGACACCCGCGGCTAGCGCCCAGAGCAGGTCGATCGGTAGGGGGCCGGACTCGAGCGTGAAGTCCCAGACGGGCGTGAGGCCCAGGCCCGACGCCGCGACATAGACGCCATAGCCCACCAGCGAGGAAACGACCGCGGGCAGCAGCGCTTCGTGGTACTGCAGGCCCTTGCGGTGCAGGATTTCCAGGGCGAAGAGGGCAGCGCCGAGCGGCGCGCCGAAGAGCACGGTGAAGGCCGCCGCCATGCCCGAGATCGTGAGCATGCGTCGGTCGGTCGCCGGCATGCGGAGCACCTCGGAGAGCCACTGCGCGGCGGTTCCGGTGGTCTGGACCAGCGGTGCTTCCGGGCCGGCGCCGCCGCCCGAGGCGATGCACAGCAGCGAGATGGGCAAGAGCGACCGGAGATGGCGCACGTCCGCCCGGCCATCCTCGAGGACGTGCACGTTGTCCACGAGCAGCTCGATATCGCCCGGCGAACCGAGCCACTTCGTGAGCCGCCCGATGACCACACCGACGAAGGCCAGCACGGGTACGTGGAGCCACGGGCTGCGGGCGTCCGGACCGAGGACGTGCTCGAGCCCGTGCAGGGCGGCGAGGTAGATGAACCCCAAGGCCCCGCCACCGGCGCCGACGAGTGCCGACCAAGCGAGCACCGTGCGCAGCCGCGCGGGCGATCGCCCGCCTCCGTCGGTTGGTTCCTGGTCCGCCATGGTTCCTCGATCCGGCGGCAGGGAACGTACACTTCGCGCGGAGAGCATTCCAAGGCGCGTCGCGGGGGCCGTCCCTGCTTCGGCCCGGTCCTCCTGACCCTCGTCGTCGGCGAGGGGTGAGGGCTACACCTCCGAGGCCACGCCGGGGCGGGTCTCTTCCCTCCAGAACTCGTCGTCGCTCTGGGGCGCGCGCTTGACGAAGAGCACCAGGTACAGGAAGCCGCAGAACAGGAGCAGCAGGTAGCACACCGGCACCCACCACGGGATCAGCCCCGCGGCCATGTTCCCCTGGACTTCCGACCAGGTCAGCGCGTGCGCCGGGTGCATCAGGATCTTCAGGGTCCACGAGACCAGCAACACGGCGAAGATCGCCCAGTAGTTGCGCAACAGGCGCGCGCGCAGCGCTCCGCGGAACGAGATCTTGTAGACCGGAGCGAGCAGGTCCTGCGCCACGTACCCGCCCCAGCCGGTCTGCGGGCTGATCGGATCGCGCTTGAGGATCGGCCCATAGAAGTTCTCCTCGATCTTGCGCACCCGCGCGCGCCAGACGTCGAACACCTGGTAGCGCCGCGCCTCGTAGGCCATCAGCAGGCCGATCAGCAGCATGCCGATCAACAGCGGCCAGTGGGGGTTCGCGCTGTCGCGGAAGACGAAGGCCAGGAGCCCGGCGGTGGTCAGCACCGACCAGTTCGTGGTCGTGTCCAGGCGCACGCGCCAGACGGTCGCCCGGTGCATCTCCCCGCGGTAGAGGTGGACGATCGCGCTGATGTACTCGGCCCGGGTGAGCGGCGTGCTCTCGTAGTCGACGCTGCGGCCCCGCTCCTCGTTCGTCACGGCGCCAGACTAACGTCCGCGCAGTCCAGGAAAAGGGCCCCCGCCCGGGGGGTTTTCGCGCGAACCGGCCGAGGATCCCCGGTAGTTTCAGGGGCCGCCCGCGGTTCCGGGGGGCTCCCACCATGAAGGTCCTGATGGTCAGCCACAACTTCCCGCCGGCGCACACGGCGGGCACGGAGATCTACACCGCCCAGCTCGCCCGGCGGCTGGCGGACCTGGGCCTCGAGGTGCACGTGTTCTGCGCGGACAAGGACGTGGGCCGGCCCGACCTCTCGGTCGGCGAGCGCGTCTTCGAGGGGCTGCCGGTGACCGAGCTGGTCAACAACCTCTGCTACGACGGTTTCGCCGAGACCTGGGACCACCCGCGCATCGCGGCGCTGTTCGGCGAGCTCCTGGACCGCGAGCGCCCCGACGTCTGTCACTTCCAGCACCTGCTGTACCTGTCGATCGGGTGCGTCGAGGAAGCGGCCCGCCGCGGCCTGCCGGTGGTCTTCACGCTCCACGACTACTGGCTGCAGTGTCCACGGTTCGGGCAGCGCGTCCACGCCGACCACTCGATCTGCCACACGATCGATCCGGCGCGCTGCGGCACCTGCCTGGCGAGCTTCAAGTTCCGCCAGACCGCGTTCGAGCGCCTGGGCGGCCGCGTGATCGCCGGCATCCAGCGCACTACCGGAGTGGACCTCTCGGCCGCGGCGAAGCGCGCGCGCGAGCGGCTCGGCGGCCGCGAGGCGGAGCAAGCGGCCTCCGCAGAACCTCCGCCGGCCGAGCTCGCCGCGCGGATGGAGACCGAGGTCCGCCTCCGCGAGGCCGCGATCCGCGAACGCCTGCTGCCCCAGGTCGACCGGTTCCTCGCGCCGTCGCGGTTCCTCCGCGATCGCTTCGTCGAGTGGGGCGTGCCGCCCGAGCGCATCGAGTACGTGCGCACCGGCCTGGATCCCCAGACCTTCGGCGCCGCGGGCCTCGAGCGACGCGCCCGCGCGCCCGGCGCTCCGCTGCGCGTGGCGTTCGTCGGCACCCTGGCGCCGCACAAGGGCCCGGACCTATTGCTGGAGGCCTGGGGCCGGTTGCCGGCCGAGCTGCGCGCGCGGGCGCGCCTGGAGCTGTTCGGTCCGAGTCGCCACTACGCGGCCTTCCGCGAGGCGCTCGCCCGCCGCGCGCGCGAGGTGGGGGCGACGCTCGCCGGCGAGCTGGAGCGCGAGGACGTGCCCCGCCGCCTGTGCGAGATCGACCTGCTGGTGGTGCCGAGCGTCTGGTACGAGAACGCGCCGCTGGTGATCCACGAGGCGCTGGCCACGGGCACGCCGCTGTTGGTCGCGCGCATCGGCGGCATGGCCGAGCTCGTCGCCGAGGGACGCAACGGTTTCCTGTTCGCCGTGGGCGACGCCGCGGACCTGGCCGACAAGCTCGGCGGGCTGATCCGCGAGCCCGAACGCCTGGACCGGCTCGAGCGCGATCCGGCGGAGTTCAAGAGCGCCGACGACGACGCGCGCGCCGTCGCCGCCCTGTACCGCGAACTGACCGCGGGATGAGCGCCCGACCGGCCGTCGACCCGCGT
>Ga0102952_1000868_pt1 | contig 10584 bp, 12 predicted proteins | sample SalPon2A_C_D1_MG_FD_78506 | JGI IMG/M metagenome (GOLD analysis project Ga0102952, IMG submission 78506) | Soil microbial communities from South San Francisco under conditions of wetland restoration - Salt Pond MetaG R2A_C_D1_MG | ecosystem: Environmental > Terrestrial > Soil > Wetlands | place... | reverse complement strand
GCCCGGGTCCTGGAGGTAGGTGAACTCGACGGCCACGCGCCGGCAGTAGGTCTTGCGCAGCCGCTCGAGGATCCGGGCGAGCGGCTGGGTGGGCCCGCCCGGCAGGTCGCCGGCCAGGAACGCGCGGTTCATGTCGTCGTCGCCGAAGCCGTAGTGGGCGGGGTCGAGCTCGGGGAAGTAGTCGGGACGGCCGCCGAGCGGGTCGACGTCGGCGACGCGGTGCCCGCGGGCCCGGTACATGTGGATCAGGCGCAGGGCCCGCGCGTGCTTGACCGCCGCCTCGGGCGAGAGCTCGTCGAGGCCGCGCAGGCCGGGCGCGGTCGGCTCCAGCGGCGCGACGGGCGCGGGGGTGCGCGCGAACAGGGCGTCCCAGCCCTCGACCACGGAGGCCGGGTCGATGCGGTGCTGCCCGCGCAGCTCCTCCACGAGGCCCGCGTTCAGGCCGAAGGAGGCGAGCGGGTCGGGCTCCGCGGCGCCGTCGGCCGGCCGGCCGGAGCCGTTCGGCGGCCCCGCCTCGCTCGGCGCTCCGCCCGCGCCGCGGGTCGCCTCCGCCTCGTGGCCTTCGCCGGACGTCCGCCCGTTGCCGTTCATGCCCAGGCCTGCCCTCCTGCCGCCGGGTCCACCCGGTCGCCGGGATCGACGGACCCCGTCTCGCGGGTGGCGAAGGGGTCCGCCGGACGCGCCGACGGACCCCGCTCGACAACTTAACCCATCGGCCGCCGTACGCAGCCGCAGGAGCCTCGCGGGCGCGCTGCGCGCCGCTTGGCCGACCGTGTTGCATTCCGGTGTCGGTTCGGGTGTAGAATCCGGGCGACGAGCGCGTGATGGAGGGACCCATGATCCCCCGACTCCTCGCCCTCGCTGCCGTCGCCCTGCTCTGCCTTCCCGGCTGCGGACCCGAAGCACCCCGATCCGACGAAACGACCCCCGAGCCCGGCCCCGCGGCCTTCTCGGGCACCTGGCGCGTCCGCGGACGCACCGTCGAGAAGCGCAGTCACCAGGGCCGCGACATCGACGGCACGGTGGTGATCGCGGCCGAAGGCGACGGCTACAGGGCGAGCTTCGAGCTGACGACGCTCTTCCCGACCTCGGATGGGCCGACCGAGGCCCAGGTGGTGGGGACCGGCGCGGGTCGCGTCGAGGACGGCTCGCTGCAAGGCACGGCCGACACCCAGATCATCCTGGCCCAGGTGCCCGGCGTGGACGCCGAGTTCGGCTTCCTGCCGCGCCGCTACGGTCCGCGCATCACCTCGCGCTCGGTCGCCACCCTGGCCGAGGACGGCTCGCTCACCATCGAGATCGAGAACGAGGGCGTCGAGGGCAGCTCCTACCGCGGCACGCGCACCTCGGTCACCGGGACGCGCATCGAGACGGCGAGCGCCGCGTCCGACGCGGAGAGCGCGCCACTGGACGCGCCCTAGCCCGGGACCGCCATCCCGCGCTGCACCGCGGGCCGCTCGGCGATGCGCTCGAGCCAGGCGACCACCGACGGGCGCTGCATGAGCGGCGGCGCCGCGAGGGCGAGCAGCGGCTGCATCCACGGGTAGTGCATGACGTCGCCGATCGAGTAGTCGCCGGCGAGCCAGGGACGCCCGTCGGCGAGTATGCGCTCGAGCACGCCGACGAGGCGCGACACCTCGGCGAGAAAGATCTCGACCATCTCGGCGTTGCGCTCGGCCTCGGGCCGGCGAAGCTGGGCGCCGAGGCGCCCGAGGTTGGGGCCCAGGCCGCCGGTCTGGAAGAAGGCGTACTGAATGGCCTCCATGCGGCGGGCCGGGTCGTCGGGCAGAAGCTTCCCGTACTTCTCGGCGAGGTGGAGCAGGATCGCGCCCGACTCCCAGATCACGAGCCCGTCGTCTTCGAGCACGGGGATCTTGTGGTTGGGGTTCAGGGCGAGGAACTCGTCGCCCGTCTGCTCGTCGGCGGCGAGGTCCCAGGCGCGCACCTCGTAGTCGAGCCCCAGCTCCTCGAGGGCGATGGAGACCTTGCGGCCGTTGGGCGTCGCGGCGGTGTGCAGACGGATCACGTGAGCTTCTCGATCTCGGCGTCGGAGAGGCCGGCCTCGGCCAGCACCTCGCGCGTGTGGGCGCCCAGCGGCGCGGCCGCGCGGCGGGGCCGCACCGCGTGGCCGTGGATGCGGATGGGCGTCGAGATCGTCTCGAACGTGCCCGCCTGCTCGTGCTCGACCTCGTGGAAGTAGCCGTGGGCGCGGATCGTCGGGTCCTGGGGCACCTCGTCCACGCGCCGCACCGGCGCCCAGATCAGGCGCGCCTCGTTCATGATCTTCTCCCACTCGGCCAGCGGCTTCGTGGCGAAGGTGCGCTCGAGCTCGACGACCAGCTCGGCGGCGTTGGCCGTGCGGCCCCAGGCGTCGGCGAAGCGCTCGTCGGTGACGAGGTCGTCGCGGCCGATCGCCGCGCAGAACGTGGCCCAGTAGCGGTCGGGCTCGATCATGCAGAGCATCAGCCAGCGGTCTTCCTCGCCGACGTCGCCCCCCACCGGGTAGGAGTTCCACAGCGGGTTCATGGGCTTCTTGCGGTCGTGGCGCTTCGGGGCCTCGCCCACGGCGAGCGCGATCGAGGCGTCGTTGCCGAGAATGTGGAGCGCCGTCGCGTGGAGCGACACGTCCACGAAGGTGCCGCGGCCCGTCCGGTCGCGCTCGCGCAGCGCCGCGAGCACGCCGGCCACGAGGTTGCTGGCCGCCGCGTGGTCGCCCATGCCGGGACGCAGCATCGACGGCGGAACGCCCGCGTCTCGCATCATGTCCATCAGGCCGCCGCGCGCCCAGTAGGCCGTGTAGTCGAAGGACGGCTCGTTCTCGCGCGGCCCGCCGAGGCCGTAGCCGCTGATGGCGCCCACCACGAGGCGCGGGAAGCGCGCCAGCAGGCTCTCGTGGTCGAGGCCGTACTTCACGCGGCGCTCGGGCAGCAGGTTCGTGAGCAGCACGTCCGCTCCCTCGACGACGCGCAGCAGCGCGGCGCGCGCGGCCGGGTTCGTGAGGTCGAGGGCCATGGAGCGCTTGGCCCGGTTGTCCATCTGGAAGGCAGGTGACTCGGGGAAGTCGGAGTCGATGCCCATGAAGGCCGGCCGGCCCAGGCGGTAGATCTCGCCCTTCGGGACCTCGACCTTCACCACCTCGGCACCCAGGTCGGCCAGCATCCCGCCCGCGGCGGGGACGGCGACGAAGCTCGCCACCTCGACGACGCGCAGATCTCCGAGCGGTCCCTCGCCCACGTCCCTACCTCCCTCGTCGCGCCGCGGCGGCCCGGGCCCGGCGCGGCGCCCAGCGTATCACGCGAGCCACTCGACCCAGCGCCCGTGGTGCTGGGCGCGGCCGAGCAGCCGGTCCTCGCCGCCCGGCCACAGGCGCAGGCGGATCTCGACGCAGTCGAGCGACGGCGGCTCGCTGCGCAGCCAGGCCAGCGGACGCTCGGCCGTGGCGCGCGCGCCGGCCGCCTCCATGGCCGCCGTGATGCGCTGCTGCTCGTCGCGTGGCACGTACCACCACATGGTCGAGTGGTAGAGCACGGTCGCGACGCCCTCGGGCAGCTCGGCCACCTCGCGCGCGACGAAGTCGCCGCCGCGCATCCGCTCGATCGGCGCGGGGCCGGGCAACGCGCGCGCCGCCGCCACCAGCAGGTCCATGCGGTCCTTCTGGTCGGCCCAGTAGAAGCTCTGGATGAAGCGCAGCTCGTCGGGGTCGGTGGCGTCGATCGGGTCGAGGTCGCAGCCCCGGCGCGAGGCGACGCGGGCCGGGGCGTCGAGGGCCGGCGGCGGGCCGATCCACTCGGTGGCGAGCGTGAGCGGCGCGTCGGGCTCGCCCCAACGGTGCGGGCCGAGCTCGTAGCGGTAGCGATCCCAGAACATCACGAGGCCCGCACTGCTCCCCATCTCGAGCAGGCGCAGGGGCAGGCCGGTCGCGCGCGCGATCTCGAGGAAGCCGCCGAGCAGCCCGCAGCAGCGGCGCACCTCGTTCGTCTGCACCTGCCGCTTCATGCGCGGCTTGATCTCGTCGAGGTGCGCGCCGACGGCGGCGACGAAGGCGTCGCCCACGGCGGGCCACTCGGGGGTGCCGCCGGCGAAGGGGTGGAGCCGCGCCAGCTCGGGCGCCCGGCCCGCGAGCACCAGGCCCTGCACCGCGCCCAGCACACGCTGGCAGAGCGCGTCGAGGAAGGGGTTGCCCTCGTACCCGTCGACGAGGCGCGCGAGCGGGCCGCCGGTCTCGAGGTCTGCGAGGCAGCGCTCGAGGATGCGCGCGGTGAACTCCGAGCCGTCCTCGCGACACGCCGGCACCTGGCGGCGGAAGGCGTCGAGGACGGCGGGGTCGACCGAGGGGGACGGCACGGCGCGAGCGTAGCGCGGGCGGCGCGGGCCGGCGGCGCTGCGATACGTTGGCGCGATGCCGCGAGACGACGACGGCTTCGGGCGGGTGACCGCCCGCCACTACGACGAAGCCTACGCGACGCTGCGCGACCCGTCGGGCGACGCCGCCTTCTACCTCGAGCTCGCGCGCGCGTGCGGCGGGCCGGTGCTCGAGCTCGGCTGCGGCACGGGCCGCGTCCTGCTTCCGATCGCCCGCGCGGGCGTGCCCTGCACCGGTCTCGACCTCTCCGACGGCATGCTCGACGCGCTGCGCGCGAAGTCGCCTCCGCCGAACCTGCGCCTCGTCCGCGGGTCGATGCAGGACTTCGACCTCGGAGACGAGCGCTTCGCCCTCGTCACGGCGCCGTTCCGCGCCTTCCAGCACCTCTACGCCGTGGAAGATCAGCTGGCCTGCCTCGCGACGGTGCGGCGCCACCTGGCGCCCGGCGGAGCCTTCGCGTTCGACTGCTTCTCGCCGCGGCTCGAGCGCCTCGCGATCCGCGAGGAGCCCGAGAAGGAGGACGCGCGCTGGCGCGACGGTGGTGACGAGATCGTGCGGCGCGTGGCGGTGTCGCGCGAGCTCGCGACCCAGACCCAGCGGGTCACCATGCACTACGACCGCGAGCGCGACGGCCAGCGCGTCTCGCGGGACACGACGAGCTTCCCCATGCGCTGGTTCCATCGCTACGAGCTCGAGCACCTGCTCGCGCGCGCGGGCTTCGACGACGTCGAGCTCTACGGCGACTTTGACCGCGGCTCGTTCCGCGACGGCTCGCTCGAGATGGTCTGGATCGCGCGGGCCGCCGGCGGCGGCTAGGGAGCGGGCGAGAGGATCGCCAGCACCAGAAGCCGCCCCGCGCCGGTGTTGCGGATGCCGTGGGGGACGCCCTCGGGCGCCACCAGCATCACGCCCGCCGACATCGGCAGCGTCTCGTCGGCCAGCAGGAACGCCCCTTCGCCCTCGAGGACGTGATACACCTTGTCCATCCCTTCGTGGGCGTGGAGCGCGTGCTCCTGGCCGGGCTCGAAGCAGTTGAGCCCCACCATCATGCGCTCGGAACGGAAGATCGTGGCCTTCCCCATCTTCTCGGGGTTCCACGCGGCTTCGTCTTCGGGACGGATCACCCGGGGGTGCTCGGACGACATGGCGGCCATGGTATCGCGCGAGCCCGAGCCGGCCATGACGCTGGAGGCGTGGCGCGCGGCCGGTGCCACGTTCCAATTCGACGGACACGCGATCTTCTGCGCCGGCGAGGGCAACGGGCCCGCCGGCGAGGCGCTGCTGCTGATCCACGGGTTCCCGACCGCGAGCTTCGACTGGCACCGGGTGTGGGCGCCGCTCGCCGACCGCTTCCGGTGCGTCGCACCCGACATGCTCGGCTTCGGCTTCTCCGACAAGCCGCCCGACCACGACTACCGCATCGCCGAGCAGGCCGACCTGCACGAGCACCTGTGCGACCTGCTCGCCGTGCGCCGCGTGCACGTGCTGGCCCACGACTACGGCGACACCGTCGCCCAGGAGCTGCTGGCCCGCGCGATCGAGGGCTCCGGCCCGCTCGAGATCCGCTCCGTGTGCCTGCTCAATGGCGGGCTCTTCCCCGAGGCGCACCGGGCGCGGCGGGTGCAGAAGTGGCTCGCGGGCCCGCTCGGCCCGTGGCTCTCGCGCCTCACGGGCGAGCGCGCCTTCGCGCGCAGCTTCGCGCCGGTCTTCGGGCCGCGCACGCGGCCCACACGAGCCGAGATGCACGACTTCTGGCGCCTGGTCTCCCACGGCGGCGGCCATCGCATCGGCCACCGTCTGCTCGCCTACCTGCGTGAGCGGGAGGACCACCGCGACCGCTGGGTGGGCGCCCTCGAGGGGGCCGCCGCCCACGGCATCCCCGTGCGCTTCGTCAACGGCCTGCTCGACCCGGTGTCGGGGGCCCACATGCTGACGCGCTACCGCGCGGTCGTGCGCGACGCCGACTGGGTCTCCCTCGAAGGGATCGGGCACTATCCCCAGATCGAGGATCCCGACGGCGTGCTGGACGCCTTCTGGGGATTCCTTCGCCGCCACGACCTGCTACCGGATTAGTCCGACTTCGCGAACCCGTCGCCCCGAGGAGCCACCATGGACCCCGTCACCGTCTTCATCTGCGCCGCCATCGGCCTCGTCGCCGGAAGCCTGGGAGGCCTGCTCGGGGTCGGCGGCGGCATCGTGATGGTGCCGGCGTTCATCCGCTTCCTGAACCTGCCCGCGCGCGAGGCGGTGGCCACCTCGATCACCGTGATCGTGTTCATCGCGCTCTCGGCCGCCACCAAGCACTACCAGCAGGGCACCATCCAGTGGCGGATCGTCGGGCTGGTGCTGGTGACGTCGGTGCTCGGCGGATGGGTCGGCGCGGCCTTCACCGACCAGGTGCCCGAGCGCACGCTGCGGCTCGGCTTCGCCGCCTTCCTCATGTACGTCTCGGTCGACATGGCGCTGCGCGCCTGGCGTCTGCCCACCAGCTGACCGTCCGATGGGCCCGGAGCGGACCGGCGCCGGCCCGCTGCGCTAGCGCACCGTCATGGCGCTGCCGGCCCGCTGCGCTAGCGCACCGTCATGGCGCTGCCGCCGCGCCGCGGGTCGCCCGCGCCCTCGACCCCGGGCACCACGGCGTGCACGCCGCCGAAGTAGAGGTCGCGATCGGGCCACTCGTTGACCGGGCCGAGCCGCGCGAGGGCCGCGACCGCCGCGCGGTCCTCCATCCCGGGCTCGAGCTGGAGGGTCTCGCCGTCCCAGTGCAGGCGCGGGGCCTCGACCGCATCGCGCAGCGGCAGGCCGAAGTCGAGCACGCTCGAGATCACCTGGAGCAGCGCGGTGCGGATGCGCTTGCTGCCGCCGCTTCCGACCACGAGGCCGGCGCGGTCGCCGTCGAGCACGATCGACGGCGACATCATCGACGCCACGCGCAGCCCGGGCGGGCTCGCGTGGAAGCCGGCGGGGTGGAGGTCGTCCTCCCCCATCATGTTGTTCAGCATCACGCCCGTGCCCGGCGCGATCCAGCCCGAGCCCTCGCCGTTCGAGGTGGTCATGCTGGCGACGTTGCCCTCGCGGTCGGCGACCGAGACGTGGGTCGTGCCGCGCAGGAAGGCGCGCACGCGGGTCTCGGCGTCGTCGAGCTCGCCGGCCGCCACGTGGTCGAGGGTGGGCTTGCCGATGCCCCGCAGCGCGTCGGTCTCGCGCAGGACGCCGGCCCACGCGAGCAGGTGCTCGGGCGAGCCCCAGCGCAGCGAGCCGAGGTCGAGCCGGCCGAGCAGCTCGAAGGACATCGCCAGCAGCGAGCCGCCCCACGACGGCGGCGGGTTCGTGAGGATGCGCCGTCCGCGATACTCGAAGGACAGCGGATCGCGCTCGACCACGCGGTAGGCGGCGAGGTCCTGGGTGGTGAGCAGGCCGTTGCCCGCGCGCATGGCCGCGGCGATGCGCTCGGCCACCTCACCCTCGTAGAAGCTCTTGCCGTGGTCCTCGGGCAGACGCTCGAGCGTCCCGGCGAGGTCGGGGTTGCGCAGCAGCTCGCCCTCGCGCGCCATTCGGCCCTCGGGCGCGAAGATCGCCGCGGCGGCCTCCGTGCGGGCGAAGATCGGCTCGAGCAGGCCGAGCATGTAGGCGTGGCGGGCGTTCAGCGGCACGCCCTCGCGCGCAAGCCGCACCGCGGGCCCCACCACCGTGTGGAGCGACAGCCGACCGAGGGCCTCGTGCACCTGGAGGTAGCCGGCGAGGTTGCCAGGCACCGCGACGGAGCCGAGGCCCACGTTGAACTCCTGCTCCGAAGCCGGGAAGCGCAGCGTCACGGGCACGAAGTGGGGCTCGAGGGCGCCGCGTTCGAGGCCGCGCCCGGGCGTATCCACGAAGAAGTCGAACAGGCGCGCGCGGCCCTCGGCGCTGCGCGCGAGCAGGAAGCCGCCGCCGCCGAGGCTCGTGACGGCGGGCTCGGCGACGGCGCCGGCGAAGCCGGCCGCCACCGCGGCGTCGAAGGCGTTGCCGCCCTCGTTCAGGATCTCGGCCGCCGCAGCGGTGACGAGCGGGTGCCCGCTGGCGACGACGCCGGGCCGCGACACTAGTGCGCGCCCCGGGCGCTCGTGCGCCGCGCGCTTCCGAGAGCGCCCCGTCGGGCGGCGGGTGTGTTCATCCGCCGCGCGCGGCCAGGCCTTCGCGCCCGGCGAGGTCGTCCACGAACTGGCGCGCGGTGCGGCCCGAGCGCGACGAGCGCGCGAGCGCCCAGCGCAGCGCCTCGCTCTGGACGCGCTCGCGCGGGACGTCGAGGCCCGCCTTGGCGACGTAGCGGTCCACGATCTCGAGATAGGTCGCCTGGTCGAAGCCGAAGAAGCCGAGCATCAGGCCGAAGCGATCCGAAAGCGCCAGCTTCTCCTCCACCGCCTCGCCCATGTGGAGCTCGCCGCGATCGTCGAGGCGTGCGTCGGCCGAGTCGGAACGCCGCTCGGGGATGAGGTGGCGGCGGTTGCTCGTGGCGACGATCCGCACGTTGCCGGGCGGAGCCTCGACGCTGCCCTCGAGCGCCGCCTTGAGCTCGCGGTAGCTCGCCTCGCCCTCCTCGAAGGACAGGTCGTCGCAGAAGAGCAAGAAGCGCCAGGGCGCGTCGCGCAGGGTGGCGAGCACGTCCGGCAGGTGCAGCAGGTCGGCCTTGTGGACCTCGACGAGCCGTAGGCCCCGGCTCCCGAAGCGCGCCACGAGCCCCTTCACCGCCGAGCTCTTGCCCGTGCCCCGCTCGCCGTAGAGCAGCACGTGGTTCGCGGGCAGGCCGTACACGAACTGCTCGGTGTTGCGCACGAGCCGCTCGAGGGGGGAGGCCACGCCGACGAGGTCGTCGAGGTCGAACAGGCTCGGCGCCGCCACCGGGACGAGCCGGCCGCCGCCGCCGCCCGCCCCCGAGCGCGCGGGCTCGAAGCGGAAGGCCAGGTGGCGCTCGAAGGCCTCGGGCTCGGGCGCGCCGCCCACCACCCGCTCGAGCGCGCGCTCGGCCAGCGCGAGCACGCGGCCGAGCTGGCGCCCGCGCTCCTGCGCCTCGCGCTTGCGTCGTCCCATGGCGTGGGATTGTAGACTCCGGCGATGGCGAAGGCCCGTGAAGGCGACGAGGCGGCCGTCGGGCAGTGCGCAAGCTGCCGGCACGCGTTCACCCAGGACGGCGCGCGGGGAAGCGTCTTCTGGCGCTGCCTGCGCGCCGACCGCGACCCCGCCTACCCGCGCTACCCGCCGCTGCCCGTGCGCCGATGCGCCGGCCACGAGCCGCCCCCCGAGCGCTGAGGGCCATCGGGCGCTCCGGGCGCGGGACGCGTGCGGAGGGAAAGAAGGAGACCGCAGCCACGCCGCGCCTCGGCCCACGCCCGCCCGCCGGCTACGACGGATCGGGAGGTCGAGACCTCGTCGGCAGGAGCGGCAGCGGTGCGTCTTCGGCGGCGAGAGCGTTTCGAGCGGCAGGTTCGGCAGCGACGGGAGCGAGCGCTTGGGCGGGATCTTCGATCCGGCGAGCCGCGCGCGCCAGGCGCCCGCGCGGCCACGGCCTCCTCGGGCGTCTGTGCCCCGAAGCGGCGGCGGGGTTTCAGCGAAGGGCGCCCGGGGCGGCCCCGGGGCCGTGCTAGCCTCGCCCCGTGGCCCACGCACCCGACGTCGGCGAGCGTGCTCCGGACTTCGAGCTCCCCTCCACGCAGGGGGCGGTCCGCCTCTCGGACCGCCTCGCCAAGAGCGCCGTCCTGCTCGTCTTCTACCCCGGCGACGACACGCCGGTCTGCACGCGCCAGCTCTGCGACTATCGCGACAACCTCTCGGCCTTCCGCGGCCTCGGCGTGGACGTCGTCGCGGTGAACCCGCAGCCGTTGGCCTCGCACGCGAGCTTCGCCGAGAAGCACGACCTCCCCTTCCCGCTGTGCGCCGACGAGGACAAGTCGGTGTGCAAGGCCTACGGCGCGATCGGGCTCCTGGGCATGACCAAGCGCGCCTTGTTCCTCGTCGGACGCGACGGGACGGTGCGCTATCAGAAGGTCGACCTGCCGATCTTCCGCCGCACGGCCGAGGAGCTGCGCGGCGTGATCGACGGGCTCGACCTGGAGGCGACATGAGGCGCTGGTTCATCCTCTCGGCGATCGGAAACGACCGGCCGGGCCTGGCGGCGGAGCTCGCCCGGCTCGTGCTCGAGTCGGACGCCAACCTCGACGACTCGCGCATGACGATCCTCGGCAGCG
>Ga0102952_1000866_pt1 | contig 10615 bp, 11 predicted proteins | sample SalPon2A_C_D1_MG_FD_78506 | JGI IMG/M metagenome (GOLD analysis project Ga0102952, IMG submission 78506) | Soil microbial communities from South San Francisco under conditions of wetland restoration - Salt Pond MetaG R2A_C_D1_MG | ecosystem: Environmental > Terrestrial > Soil > Wetlands | place... | reverse complement strand
TGTTGACGGCGCCGGGGACGTGGCCCTGGGCGAACTCGGCGGGCGTGCGGACGTCGAGCACCACGGGCGCGTCACCCGCCTCGATCCGGCCGGCGAGGGTGGAGCCCGAGATCGTGGCGCGGGCGCCGGCGTCGCCGGCGTCGCTGGCGACGTCGGCACAGGCGGCGAGCAGGAAGGGCACGAGGGCCACGGCGAGGACGGCGGATCGGGTCATGGGGGCCTCCGGCGCGGGGCGACCGCGCATGAGCCGGGAGCATACCAGCGCCGCCCGCGTCGGGCGCGACGCCGCGCGTAACCCGCCGGGCGGTCGGGCATCGCAGCCGCCATGGAACCCGCCCGCGACGCCGCCGACCCCACGGGCCTCGAGCCCAACGACCTCGTCTTCACCCCGGCCGTGCGCGCCCAGCAGGCGCGCCTCGGCTCGCGCGAATCCTACGCGCGCTTCGAGGCGAAGCGCGGCTTCGCCCGGGACCTCTCCGAAGACCTGGCGCGCTTCGTCGCCGAGCGCGACTCGTTCCTGCTCGCCACGGCCAGCGCCGACGGTCAGCCCTACGTGCAGCACCGCGGAGGCCCCAAGGGCTTCCTGCGCGTCGTCGGGCCTCGGACGCTGGCCTTCGCCGACTACCGCGGCAACCGGCAGTACATCTCGATCGGCAACCTGAGCGAGAACCCGCGCGCATTCCTGTTCCTGATCGACTATGCGAACGCCGCGCGCGTGAAGCTCTGGGGCACGGCCGAGTTCGTGGAGGACGACGCCGAGCTGCTCGCCTCGCTCACCGACCCCGCCTACGGCGAGGTGCCCGAGCGCGCCATCCGCTTCCACGTCGAGGCCTGGGACGAGAACTGCCACAAGCACATCCCGCGGCTCGTCCCGGCCGAGACCCACGAGACGGGTCTCCTGCGCGCGCGCGTCGCCGAGCTCGAGCGCGAGGTCGCGGCCCTGCGCGCCGCGGCCGGCTAACGGTTCAGCAGCCAGAGCCCCGCGTTCAGGTACGAGGCGAAGGCCACCCACGCGACGTAGGGCACGAACAGAAGGCCCGCGGTGCGGTCGATCGCGAGGAACGCGAAGGTGGTGAGGACCAGCACGGCGAGCAGCGCCGCGATGTCGACGAGCGCGAGGCCCGACTGCTCGAGCCCGAAGAAGAGGAACGACCAGAGCGCGTTCAGCACGAGCTGCGCGCCCCACAGCGCCAGCGCTGCGTTCGGGCCCGACTGCGCCCGCCACACGCGCCACGCCGCCACCGCGATCGCGACGTAGAGCAGCGTCCAGACCGGCCCGAAGACCCAGTTCGGCGGGTTGAGCGGCGGCTTGCGCAGCGCTTCGTACCACGCACCGGGCTGGAAGTAGGCGCCGAACGACGCGGCCAGGGCCACGAGCAGCAGGAAGGGGAAGAGGCTCCGGATCGCGCGCATGGCCGGCTCAGGCCGCCGCGCCCGACTTGCGGACGACGGCGCTCCGCAGGAAGTGCATGCGATCCTGCCCCCAGTAGAGCTTGCCGGCGTAGACGAAGCTCGGCACGCCGAAGACGGCGTCGCGCTCGCGGGCGAGGCGCCAGCCGTCGCTGGCCTGCCGGCGCAGCCCGGGGTCGTGGCCCGCGGCGAGGAGTGCGTCGGGCGAGAGGCCGGCGCGCCGCGCGGCGTCGGCCACGACCGCGTCGTCGCCGACGTCGAGCCCCTCGCCGAAGCGCTTGCGGAACACCTCGACCGCGAAGCGCAGCGCCGCGTCCTCGCCCTCCTGCCGGGCGCCGAGGAAGGCCGCGTGCGGCAGCGCCCAGTCGGTTTCGTTCGCGGACGGGAAGCGCACGGTCAGGCCGCGCTCGCGCGCCAGACGCGCCACGTCCTGTACGAGGTAGGCGACCTTCTCGGGCATCGCGCTCGGGTCGTTCGGGAAGAGTCCGGGCGTGGGGAAGATCGGGATCGGCTCGATCGGTACGCCCAGCTCCCCGAGCTCGGCCTCGAGGCGCTCGGTCGCGAGCCACGCGTAGGGGCTGCGGAAGCTGAAGTAGAAACGGATCGACGGCGGATCGCTCACGGGCCCTCGCGGCTCATTCCCAGATCTCGCGCACTTCGTTCGCGCCGATCATGAAGCGTGCCCGGCGCGCCCAGTCGAGGGCCTCGTCCATCGAGCCGGCCTCGATCACGTAGACGCCGCCGACGTACTCGCGCGCGTCGTCGTAGGGGCCGTCGATCGTCTCGGTCGAGCCGTCGCGGCCCATGCGCACCGTCTTCGCCTCGGAGCGCGGGTGGTAGTGCAGCGCGGCGACGAAGGCGCCCTGGGCGCGCAGGTCCTCCTTCAGCGCGCGGTGGGCGGCGAGGATTTCGTCCTGGCGTTCGGGCTCGAGCCGGTCCCACTCGCCCTCGATGTCGGTCATGGAGATCGCAAAACGCATGGCGCTCCTCCGGGCCGGACCGGGGCCAGCATATCCGAAGCGAGGCCGGGCGGGCGGGCGATCTAGCGGGGAGGCGGGCCGTCGTGCCCGCCCGCGGCCTCGTCGAGGATGCGCCGCGCCCCGGCGAGGGCCTCGGGGAAGTCGGCGAAGAGGTTCTCGGCGCCGATGCGCTCGAGCGTCCCGCTGCGCTCGAGGACGATCAGCGGCTGGGCGTGGACGGCCGAGAGCAGCAGGCACACGCCGCGCCGCTGGAGGCGGACCGCCACGTCCTCGAGAGCGTGCAGGCCCGTCGCGTCCATGGCGAGCACGTGGCGCATGCGCAGGATCACGATGCGCGGGGCGCCGCGGACGGTGAGCAGGGTCTCGGTGAACTTGCGCGCCGCGCCGAAGCAGAACGTGCCGGCCAGCTCGAAGACCTCGACGCCGGCGGGCAGGTCGCCCACGCCGTCGAACTCGGCCTCGAAGCGCTCGTACTCGGTGAGCTCGTCCAGCTGCGTGATCCGGGTGACTTCGGCCATGCGCCGCATGAAGAGCAGCGCCGCCAGCACCACGCCCACCTGGATCGCCACCACGAGGTCCACGGCGACGGTCAGCCCGAAGGTGGTCACGAGCACGAGCACGTCGCTGCGGGGGCTCCGCAGCAGGCGCAGGAAGACGTGCCACTCGCTCATGTTGTAGGCGACCACGACGAGGATGCCGGCCAGGGTCGCCATCGGGATCGCGCCCGCCCAGCCGCCCGCCACCACGAGCACGAGCACCAGCGTCGCCGCGTGGACGAGGCCCGCGATCGGGCTGCGCCCGCCGTTGCGCACGTTGGTGGCAGTGCGCGCGATGGCGCCGGTCGCGGGGATCCCACCGAAGAGCGGCGACGCGATGTTGGCGATGCCCTGGGCCAGGATCTCCGCGTTGGAGCGGTGGCGGCCGCCGGTCAGGCCGTCGGCCACCACCGCGCTGAGCAGCGACTCGATGGCCGCGAGCAGCGCGATGGCGATGGCCGGCGAGACGAGCCGCGGGACGAGGGCGAGATCGACCTCCGGAAGCGCCAGGCGGGGGAGCGAGCGCGGCACGTCGCCGAAGCGGCTCTGGATCGTCTCGATCGGCAGGCCCAGCCCGTGGACGGCGGCCGTCGTCGCGACCAGCGCCAGCAGCGGCCCGGGCACCCGGCTCGGCACGCGGCGCCAGAGCTCGATGATCGCGATCGTCGCGACGAAGGTGCCGGCCGCCGCCGGGTCGAACGTGTCGACGTGCGCCGCGAAGGCCGCGCAGCGTCCGAGCACGTCGGACGGGAGATCCGGGATCCGCAGGCCCAGCGCGTCGCCGACCTGGCCCGTGGCGATGATCAGCGCGATCCCCGAGGTGAAGCCGACCGTGACGGGGTAGGGGACGAAGCGGATCACGTCGCCGAGCCGCGCCACGGCCATCACGACGAGGAAGACGCCCGCCATGAGCGTTGCGACCAGCAATCCCTCGGGGCCGTACTCGGCGATCACGCCCGAGACGAGCACGATGAAGGCGCCCGTGGGCCCGCCGATCTGCACGCGGCTGCCGCCGAGCAGCGAGATCAGGAAGCCGCCGACGATCGCGGTGTAGAGGCCCTGCTCGGGCCGCGCGCCCGAGGCGATGGCGAAGGCGATGGCGAGGGGCAGCGCCACCACGCCGACCACCACGCCCGCGAGCGCGTCGCGGGCGAGATCGTGCCGCGAGTAGCCCTCGCGGAGCACCGTGAGCAGCTTGGGCTCGAGATCGGTGGACAGGAAGCGCATCGTGGCGGAGCCGCCGTCACCCCTTCGGCGCGGCGTCCCGCCGTGCGCCATGGCGTGCGCGCGGCCCGTCGCGAGCGTTGCCGATGGGTGGAGACGGTACCACGCTTCGAGGCGGCGGCCGCCGCCGACTCGCGGCGACCGCCCGCTGTCCTAGCCGCCCAGGCTGGACGGAAGGCCCGGAGCGACCTGCACGCGCAAGCGGTGCTCGCGGTCGTAGACCAGGATCTGGCTCACGCCGGCGGCGCGCAGCCGGCGGGCCAGCTCGCGGCCGATCTGCTCGCGCTCCTCGCCGGCGAGGCGCTCCCAGTCGGGGTCGAAGGTGCCGACGAAGATCGAGTGTTCGCCCGACTCGCTCCGGTAGCCGTGCTCGAGCCAGGGCGACACGGCCGTGAGATCGGAGCGATCGAGCACCAGCACGTCGCCCTCATCCCGACCGAGGCCCGTCCAGGCCGTGATCGCGATGAGCGCCATGAGGCCCCACAGGCGCAGGCTCGGGCCGCGCGGCTCCGTGCGCACGGGCACGGGGCGCGGCCGCGGGGCGGCCTCGGGGATCTTCCAGCCGCGGAGCTCTCCCCGCGCGTCCGGTGCGGCGACCGGTCGGGAGGGAGGCGCACCGGATGCGGGCCCGGCCGGGCGCGGCCCGACACCCGCGCGACCGGGGCCCGCGTCGGGCTCGTGGATCCCGGGCCAGCCCTCCATCCGGTCGTCGGGGGCGAGGGGCGCCGCGGCAGCGGGCGCCGGGGCCGTGCGCTCCTCCGCGGAGGCGTGGGTCGCCGGGGCGAGAGGCGCGGAGGGGGATTCGGGGAGCCCGGCATCGAGCGGCGGCGCGGCCTCGGTCCTCGCGTCGGGCACGAGCCGGGGCGGGGCGTCGGCGGTCGTCGCGAGGCCGAACGACGGCGCGGTGTCGCGCGCGGCCGGCTCGGCGGGCTGCGCCGACGGGCGCCGCTCGCGCGCATCGCTCTCCCAGCGTTGCCAGGAGCGGGCGCCGTAGAAGACCAGGGCTCGCAGGACGATCGGGCTCCAGAAGGTCGGCCCGAGGCGCGCTCTCAGCTCCGCGACGTCGGCCTCGACCGCATCGGGGTCCTCGCGGTCGAGCCGCTGCGTGGCCTCGAGGAGCGTCGCTTCGGCCTCGGCCGCGTCGATGTCGCCGGTCGTGGCCCGCCGCAGACGGTCGGCGAGCCGCGGGCACAGGGTCTCGGGATCGCGGGTCGGGACACGGCGCCCGTTCCGGACCCCGGTCGCGAGGAGAGTGACGAGGCACTCCACGGCGCTGCGGCACCGGTCGGGCTCGTCGTCGTCTCGCAGCAAGACCTCGAGCAGGGCGAGGCAGTCCCCCCCCGCGGCGTCGTCCAGGGCGACGGCGCGGCGCTGGAGATCGGCCGGCTCGACCCGCTCGAGGCCAGCGCGGACCGACCGCTCGGCCGCGTCGATCTGGGCGTCGATCTCTTGCAGGTTGGCCGGCTCCTGCGGGCAGGTGCGCGCCAGATCCGAGAGCTCCGTGATCGCCTCGCCGAGCCTGTGCGACTCGTCCGCGTCGCTGCCGAGCAGACGCTCGAGCGCGCGATTGGCGGCGCGCAGCTCCGAGAAGCGCGCCTGGATCGCGTGCGCTCCGCACGGGTCGTCCTGCGGCGCCGGTCGGCTCACCGGTCGCCCTTCTTGGATTTCTTCTGCTTCTTTTCCTTCTTTTCCTTCTTCTTCTTCTTGTCCTTCTTCTTCTTGTCCTTCTTCTTCCCGTCGCCGGCGTCGTCCGCGGGGCTCGCCGGGGGCTGGCCCGAGCCGCTGCCCGCGTCGGCGCTGCTGCCCCCGTCGGAGCCGCTTCCGCTCCCGGCGCTCGATCCGCTTCCGCTCCCGGCGCTGCTGCCGTCGTCACTGCCCGAGCCGCTGCCGCTCCCCGACTCGGCGGTGCTGCCGTTGCCCGAGCCGCTTGCGCCCCCGGCGCTGCTGCCGCCGTCGCTGCCGGAGCTGCTGCCGCCGGCAGCGGCGGGGGAGGGGGTCTGCTCGTTGTGCTCGACCGGGGTCGTCGTGTTGTGGATGTCGTCGGAGAGGATCACGATCTGGTTCGCGTCGAAGGTCCCGGCCGCCCCCGCCGGCACGGCGGCGAGCCCGATGGGCCCGAGCACCAGCGTCGCGACGGTGAGGGCGCATCGCTTCGGGAATCGCGTCATGGCATCACTCCATTCGGCGGGCCGGGGCCCCGCCGGGTCGATCTCAGGGATCGACGGTCAGGACGTTCTCGATGATCAGGATGTCCAGCACGCCGTCGCCCGGGTCGAGGTCGCCCGTGGCGCGGCCCTGGAAGTTGCCGCGCGGGTTGCCGTCGAGCGGCAACGCCATCACGCCGAAGGTGTAGACGTTGCCCTCGATCGTGCGCTCGTCGACGTGCCGGGCCCCGTCGATGGTGAAGCCGATCTCGTCGAAGGTGTCGCCGTATTGATAGTTCTGGGCGAAGTAGGCCTGCTCGCTGCGGTAGATGCCTTCGAGGCCCACCACGGCCTCCACCCGCCGCGCTCGCATGACCTGATGGCGGTAGCTGTTCAAGGCGACGACCGAGAGGATCCCGATCAACACGACCACCATCAGCATCTCGATCAGCGTGAAGCCCGAACGGTTGCGGCGTGGCGTCGACATGGACTCCTCCTGTTCCGCCTCGGCGTGCGAGGCGAGCTCTGTGTCCGGTCGACTCATGCGCGGACGCACGTCGCCAGGACCTGTTTCAGGTCGGTGGAGCCGTCGAGGCAGCGCCGCGCGCCGCGCTCGAGCAGCGTCCGCATGCCGCCCGCGGCGGCGAGCTCCCTCAGCCGGTCGGCGCTGGCACGCTCGTGGACCGCCCGGCGGATCGGCTCGTCCACCACCAGCAGCTCGTGGACGGCCATGCGGCCGCGGTAGCCCGTGCCGCGACACGCGTCACAGCCCTTCGCGCTCCACAGGAGCCGGCCCACCTGACCGGCCTCGTCACCGAGGATCTCGCGGAGCCGGTCGAGGTCGTCTTCCGGCGCGGGCTCGAGGCTGCGGCAGCCTTCGCACAGACGGCGCACCAGGCGCTGTGCCAGCACGCCGAGCAGGGCGTCGCCGAAGCTGAACGGATCGAGGCCCATGTCGACCAGGCGCACCACGGTCTCGGCCGCGCTGTTGGTGTGGAGCGTCGACAGCACGAGGTGTCCGGTGAGCGAGGCCTCCACCGCGATGCGCGCGGTCTCCTGATCGCGCATCTCGCCGACCATGATCACGTCCGGATCGGCGCGCAGGAACGAGCGCAGGGCCTCGGCGAAGCCGAACCCGATCTTCGGCCGCACCGGCACCTGTCGCAGGCCGGGCTGGGTGATCTCCACCGGGTCCTCGGCGGTCCAGATCTTGCGTTCGGGCCGGTTGATGTGGCCGAGCAGCGCATGGAGCGTCGTGGACTTGCCCGAGCCCGTCGGCCCGACGCACAGCAGCAGCCCGTGGGGCACGGCGACCAGGCGCTCCAGGGCGGTGCGATCGCGCTCGTAGAGGCCCAGCTCGTTCATGGGGAAGGCGTGGCTGCCGGCCAGGAGGCGCAGGACGACGTCCTCGCCGCCGACGGTGGGCATCGTGGCGACGCGGACGTCCACGGTCCGGCCCGGAAGTCGCAGGCGGAGCTTGCCGTCCTGGGGCTTGCGGCGCTCGGCGATGTCGAGGCGCGACATGATCTTGAGGCGCGAGACCAGGGCGAAGCGATGCGAGGCGGGGACGCTCGGCAGCTCGATGCACTGACCGTCGATCCGGAACCGGACCGACACGGGGCCCGAGGCGCCATTGGGTTCGATGTGGATGTCGGATGCGCCGCGCTGCAGCGCCTCGAGCAGGATCCGGTTCGCGAGCTGGATGATCGCGTTGTCCGACTCGGTCAGGGCGTGTCCCGCCTCCGAATCGTCGCCGACGAGGTCGACGTCCATCTTGTCGAGGAGGCCGTCCACGTCGTCGGAGACGATCTCCGATGCCTCGCCCAGGAGATCGCGCAGGTACTGGTCGATCTGACTCGGGATGCCGACCACCTCGCGGACCTTTCCCGAGCGGTGGAAGCGGATCTGGTCGGAGGCCTCGGTGTTCAGGGGGTCGCTCAGGGCGACCGTGATCGAGTCGCCGTCGATCTCGATGGGCAGGATCCGGTGCTGCAGCAGCACGCTGCGCGGCAGCGTCGCGAGCGCCTCCGGGTTGATCAGACAGTCGTCGAGATCCACGATCGGCAGGTGGAACTTCTCGGCGAGGACCTCGGCCAGGCGTCGCTCGCTGACCAGGCCCATCTCCACGAGGATCTCCCCGATCCGCCGACCCCGGTGCTTCGTCTGCTCCTCGAGGGCGGCCTCGACGTCGTCCGCGGTCACCAGGCCCGCGTCGACCAGCACCTCGCCCAGCCGCAGCTTGCGCCGCCGCTGGAGGGTGAGCGCTTCGTCGAGGTCGTCCTCCTCGATGCGCTTCTGCTCGAGGAGGATCTCGCCGATCCGCCGACGCCGCAGGGACGCCTGGCGATCGAGGCCGCGCTCGAGATCGTGGGGCTTCACCGCGCCCTGGCTCACGAGCATGGCGCCGAGCGTCTCGTTGCGCTCGAGGGCCCGGCGCCCGTGGGCGTAGAGGAACACGCGCTCGAAGTCGTCTTCGCCGATCGGGATCGCCCAGAAGCCCAGGGGATCGTGGCTGTCGCTGGTCGGGTTCACCAGCAGCGTTCGGCCGCGAGGGAGGTGGACGCGCAGCGACGCCTCGTTCGCCGTCGCCGGGGGAGGCGTCTCGCCCTCCTTGGGACGGAACCCCACCCAGGCGATCGACTCCGTGGCCAGGCGTCGCATGCCCTCCTCGCTGTCGAGGAACAGATCGTTGGCGAACGGCCGGAACGACCGCGTGGAGCCGTCGAACTCGTCACCGTCCACGAGCGCGACGTGGAGACGGCCCGATAGGGATGCGGCAGACTCGTACAAGGAAGGGACCTCCGTCGTGGGCGCGTCAGGGCAGCCGAAGAGCGACGCGTTCCACACCAGCCGGGAGCGGTCGTCCGTGCCGTTCCACGAGGGTGCTCGCCAGTCGGTTCACCGCGACCGGCTTCGCCCATTCCAGGCGGACGAGCTTCTCCCGACCGGAGATCCACGTCGCGACGCGCGGCGCCGGGCGCTTCTCGATGGGGCTCGTAGGCCCCGGGCTCGGCGTCAGGGACATCGCGCGCTCGGCTCCCGTTCGTGGGGACTCCACGCGCACTTCGACCGTCTCCCTGCCGACCTTGAGGGCCCCCTTGCGCCGACCCCCTCCCCGAGCACCCCGCCAGGCGAGCGGCCCTCAGGCGTCGTCGTCGTCGCCGACCCTCGACGCGAAGCAGCCGGACGAACATCAGCGACGCCATGAAGGGCAGCCAGGTCATCCCGAGGACCACCGGCCCGAGCGACACGGGGCCCCGGTGCCCGCGCGCCTGCGCGGACACGCGCCGCTCGGAGACGAGCGCGGCGGCCGACGGGCGCCACGGGGCACGCGGCGGGGCGGCTCCCCGGCGGGCTCCGAGCGCGGCGGCCCCGGGAGCGGGGGCGACCCGGAGGTGCGCGAGCGGGGCGCCGCCCCGTGGGCCAGCGGCGTCTCGCCGAGCCGGCTCGCCACGAACGCCCGCAGCCACGGGTACAGCTCCGCGGCGGCGCCCGGCTTGCCGTAGCAGCCGTGGCAGAGCTGGAAGCGCACGACCCTCGAATCGCGGCCGGTCCAGACGCAGAGGTCGAAGAAGTCGTCCGCGAACCAGCGCCGGGCGCCCCAACCGACCCCGTCTGCGACAGCGCCTCACGGAGCATGGCGGCACCTCGCGGCCGCCGGCCTCACCCCCCGACCGGCTCGCCGACGAAGCTCCCGGAGACGAGCGGCGGGTGCTCGGGGAAGGGCTCGGCGCGGGGGCCGCTCAGGCCGGTGCGCTCGTCGTGGGCGAGGTGGTCGTCTCGCACGAGGGGCCAGATGCGCGCCTCGAGGAACTCCTGGTCGCAGCCCTTGCGATCGAAGCGCCCCCAGCCGGCCAGCAGCGACAGGAGCGGGACGCGCCCGCCGACGCAGCCGAACGTGCCGCCCAGGATCGGCACGTCGTGCTGGGCGTGGTCGCGGATCACGTGGAAGCCGCGGCCCGACGCGACCCAGCGATCGACGCAGGCGCGCTCGCGCGGGTTGAGTCGCGAGTCCACGTCGCGCGAGATCATCCGCTCGACCCGCGGGTCGTCGATGGGCAGGAAGCGCCAGAAGAGGCCGGCCCACGGGCCGCGCTCGTCGCGCACCGGCGCGACCTCCGCCCCGGCCGCGCGCAGCTCGGCGATGGTCGCGGCCGGCACGTCGGGCGCGCAGTAGAAGCGCGCCGTCCAGCCCGGGTAGACCTCGGGCGCGAGCCGGGCGTTCTCGACGGCGCCCGCGAGGTAGAGCGGGTGGTCGCCCCAAAGGCTGAAGGCAATGAGCTTCACGGCGGGTCCTCGCCGATCGTGTCCGGGACCGCGG
>Ga0102952_1000865_pt1 | contig 10619 bp, 15 predicted proteins | sample SalPon2A_C_D1_MG_FD_78506 | JGI IMG/M metagenome (GOLD analysis project Ga0102952, IMG submission 78506) | Soil microbial communities from South San Francisco under conditions of wetland restoration - Salt Pond MetaG R2A_C_D1_MG | ecosystem: Environmental > Terrestrial > Soil > Wetlands | place... | reverse complement strand
TCGGATCCGACGCTAATGGCGCCGGGCAGCGGTGACTTCCGCCTCAAGGCGGGTTCCCCGGCCATCGACAGCGCCAACGGGACGGTCGCGCCGAGCACCGACCGCTTCGGGCAGTCGCGCTACGACGACATCCACACGAGCAACACGGGCACGGGCTCGCCGGCCCACGCGGATCGAGGCGCCCACGAGTGGGTGCCCGTACAGCCCCCGGCCATCGCCGACAGCTCGAGCGTCCCCAGCCCGACCCTGCAGGTGTCGCAGACCGTCTTTCCCGGGGCGATCGCGGATGGCTCAAGCGTCCCGAGCCCGACGCTCACGACGGGCCCGGTGACGGTCGTTGTCGGCGCCCTGGGCGACGGCTCGAGCGTCCCCTCGCCCACGGTGCTGCCGGGGCCCGTCACGCTGCTGATCAGCGCGCTGGCCGACGGCTCCTCGGTTCCGGCGCCTACGCTGGCCCTTGGCCCTGTCACGCTGCTGATCAGCGCGCTGGGCGACGGCTCCGCGGTCCCGAGCCCCACGGCGCTGCCGGGGCCCGTCACCCTGCTGATCGGCGCCCTGGGGGACGGTTCGAGCGTCCCCAGCCCCACCGTGGTCAATGCGGGGCTCATCCAGCCCGGCCTGATCGGCTCCGGGGCGGCCCTGTACGCACCCACGATCGCCGTGGGCGGCGTGACCCTGGTGGTTGGAGCCCTGGGGGACGGCTCGGCCCTGTACGCCCCCGTGGTGACCGTGGGTACCCAGAATCTGGCCATCGGCGCCATCGCCGACAGCTCGAGCGTCCCCAGCCCGACCCTGCTGCCAGGCCCCGTCACCCTGCTGATCGGCGCCGGGCCGTCCGGCCCGACCCTCTACAGCCCGGCCCTGGTGCCCGGTGGGGTCGTGGTCCAGCCCCCGGCCATCGCCGACGGCTCGGCCCTCTACGCGCCGACCATGGCCCAGATCCTGGCGCTCGGCGGGATCGCCGACGGGTCCAGCGTGCCCTCACCCGCGCTGCAGCTCGGCGCAGTCGTCGTGCTGGTGGGCTCGCTCGCCAGCGGCGAGCTGCTGTTCGTGCCCGTCATCAACGGCGGCGGCGCGCTCATCCCCTCGAACAACGTCACCGTCGACCTGGCGCGGCGCGAGATCGTGGTCGAGATGGCCCAGCCCGAGGTCGCCGTCGCCCTGGGCAACGTGGTGGAACTCCACCTGGAGAAGCTCTGATGCCTGACCTTCTACCACTGTCATACGAGCCGATCCGGGTGGGGTCCTACCACGACCCCATCAACCTGACGCTCAAGCGCCTGGGCGTGCTCGAGACCCTCACTGGCGCCTCGGTCGCGTTCCGGATGGTCCGTGAGGCCGACGGCCTCGAAAAGGTGAACTGGCAGCCGGGCTCGGTCCCCTCGACGGGCATCCTCCGGTACGACTTTGCGCCCACCGACGTCGACACCGCCGGCCTGTACCTCTGCTACTGGCGAGTGACCTACTCCGACACCAAGCCGTGGATCAGTCCGGAGATCCTACTGGAGATACAGCCTGTGCGTTGACCCTACGCGATGCGCTTTGCGGCGCGAATCAGCGAAACGAAGTCGGGTGCGATCGAAAGCGCGCTCTGTCCGATGGCCACCAACGTGGCCTCGCGGCAGAGCGCGCTTGTTTTCATGTGGCCAGCGTCCGCCGCCTCCTTGATGGCGCGGAGCTGGGCCTTGGTCACCTTCATGAGGGCTTTGGCCGAGTAGTCGGTCTCGGTGAAGGGCTGGGCCTCGCGCTCGGCGTGGCGGCCGATCTCCCGGCCGACCTCGTCCTGCATGCTGAGGTCCTGGCGGCCGATGGTGGCCAGGGTCTTCTCCCGCAGCATGGTGCCGATGCCCACGCCCTCGGCGGCGCCCGCCTCGCGGATCGCCTGCTTCTGGGCCTGGGTCAGGCTCACGCTGATGGTGTGGTCGTACAACCCCCCGGTCGCCCTACTCTTTTTTCGCCTCGGCATGGTCGCGCTTAGTTTTATCGGCGTGGCGGCCGGGGGTCAAGGCGATCCGGGGCTCGTCACCTCGAGGGGCGGGCGACGGCCGTCGCCGGAGTACTCCTCCGACCCGTCGCGCGGCGCCGGCGGGGACGCGTCGCCGCGGCACCGCTCCGACGCCGCGGCCTGGAACTGTCGCCAGCTGCTCTGAACGACGCCCGTCCCGGGGAACAGGTCGTCGAGGTCATCGACGGGCGCCGCGCCCAGGAGCTGGAAGAGCCACATGCAGAAGGCGATCGGCTTGCGGCCCATCAGGTCCCCGCCGCCGCGCGCCGGCTTTGCGTACAGCCAGTCCCGCACCATGGCGCCCTTGCGCTCTCGCGCCGGCACGTAGATGACCGGCTCCCACTGGTGGTCGACCCCGCGGGTCCTCGGGTCCGGTCCGTTCGCCTTCAGCCAGACCCCGAGTCCGTGATTTGGCGGACACAGCGGTAGCAAGTCGCGCAAGGCCTCCCGCGATGTCGAAAGTGCCCAGCCGTCGTACGCGGCCGACAGCGACGCGATCAGCTCGGCGTGGTCCACCTCCCCGGCGTAGTCTGGATGGTCCCGATAGTAGCGGTGCGCGAGCCCTGGGTAGGGCGGGTCGGCGTAGCCCAGGCGCTTGGGCGTGTCGCCGAGGTCCTCCACGACGGCCAGCTTGCGGGACCTCCAGGCCGTCTGTCGGCAGCGCTTGGAACACCAGCGGTGCCTGGGCGTCGGGAGAGGCCCGAGGCACCAGGGGCACCGGCCGTCGCTCGCCGGCGTGGACGACGCGTCACCTTCCTGCAGAAGCGACGTCACGGGTCGGGCGCCAGGAGCATCAGCTCTTCATGGCGCCGGTCGCCGGGTTGCACGTGCCACATGTGGTCGCCCCAGCGGTGCTCGCCATCCCAGCAGGGCTCGCCCCCGTAGCAATCGAGGCACTCGCCGCAGAGCGCGCAGAAGTCCACCATGCAGACGGGCTCGGCCTCGACGGCGAACTCCGAGCCGTCGGGCCGCTTCACCCTGGCGATCACTTCCCGGCCTCGAGCGTGTCGGCGAACGCTAGCTCGCGGTCGAGCAGCATCTTGCGCTTCCCCTCGTCGGCTCCCCGCGCCTCGAGCGCGGAGTCGATCGCCCGGGCCTGGGCCCGCCACCAGGGCGCCCAGGTTTCATCGACGGCGCCTTTGTCGCGCCGTCTCACCGCCCGATAGACCTCGCGCTGTAGCTCGGCCGGAACAGTGGCCCAGCACGGACCGCACATCAGGTGACGAGGCGGGCAGGGCTTCCGACACATCGGGTTGTGGCAGCGATGGTCCGCGCGTCGACTCATGGCCACCTCAGTCCGATGCCGTTTGCAAAGTCGAGCAGCACGTCGGCGTGACACTCCTGGTCGAGCGGGCACCAGCACGCCAGGTCCTTGCCCCGCAGCTCGCGCACCACGTCGGCCTGGGTGAACGGAAGCTCCCCGTTGTCCAGATACAGCATCGCCCAGAAGTCTCGAGTCGCAAGCGCGCGCGCTTCGCGCAACTGCACCGCCCTTGCGGCCGGCCGCCCGTGCTCGTCTCGGATGTCGTAGTGATCGAGCTTGCAGGGGTTGCCCCACTTCGACGGCCTCGACACCACGACGGCGCCCGGCGGCTTGCGCCAGCCCTTCGTGCGGCGCAGCTGGATACGCTCAGCCACCGCGAACCCCCAAGTAGAGTTGCTCAAGGTTGACATGCAACTGACTCACCTCTGCGCGCAGCTGGTCGAGTGCTGCCTTGCGTGCGAGCGCGAGCGCGTTCATGTCGTTGAGGGATTTGCTGAGCGCTTCGATTTCCTCCGCCCGCTCACTGTAGGCCGTCAACAGTTCCTCCGCGTCGGCGCGGGGCAGCTGCACATAGAGAGCCCGCGACGCCTCCAGCCGTCGACACGTCTCGAGGTGGTACTCGATGTCCTTGCTTGTCAGTTCGCTCATTCCAGCTCGACCTCCCGGACCGCAAGGTCCTTCGCGCGCAGCATCGCAACGCACTGGCTCGTCCCACCCGTGCTCATGGACAGGCCGAAGGACACGCACCAGACCTTCCAGCCGCAGAAGCGCCGAGCCTCAGCGACCAGCGCCATGTAGCGATTGCGCCGTGGCCCGGCAGACCTACCCTCGCGCTTGAACGGTGCGGGCATCGGCTCGCGATGATCGAGGCCAGCGCGGTACCTCCGGGCGATCCACTCACGGGCATGCAAGTCCGCGCCCTTCGCGCATCCGCCTTCCATCACGCGCAGGGGCGCGTAGGGCGCGATCTCTTCGTGCTTCTTGGCGGCGGCGTCCAACACACGGAAGACGCGATCGCGGTCGGGCCAATCTCGGGAGCCCGTCACGACCACCAGCACCCCGGCGATGGCGTCGCTCATTCGCGCCCTACTCCTCGCGCCGACGCATGAACGCGATCGTCTCGCCGCGTTGGCCATCCGGCATCCGCCACCCCTTCGTGCATCTGCGCAGCACGCACGCTACTCGCCCCTGCGCTTGCGCTCTCTGCGCGCCAGGCGCTCGCACTTGGTGGCCCACGAGTGAAGCTGTTCGCGCTTGGTGATCGCGAAGCCGCTGGCGCCGGTCCAGCAGGCCGCCTCCGCGCGCATCTGCCGCGCGAGCCAGCCGAGGGTGTAGGCGTCCAACTTCTTTGTGGGTTCAGACATCAATCCCTCCCGTGTCGGCCGCCCTCGCGCAATGCAGCGGCGTCCACCCGTCAGTGAGGGTTGGATGCATCACCGCGGCCGCGAACGTGGCGGCCCATACCTGGCGCTCTAGCGGCGTCACGCTGCCACCTTCGGCCACTCGCGGATGTTGAGGCCCACCGCGGCGAGGTCTGCCGGGTGGCCGCCCTTCCTGCTGACCATCGGCCGCTCGATCAGATTCGGGTGCTCTTGGTGAGACGGGTCCTCGCTGTCCGTGTAGCTCGAGCCCGTCTGCTTCATGAAGAACGGCACACCGGCGTCGGCGCACTGTGCGCGAATCGAGCGCGCCCAGGCGAGGTCGAGCGTCCGATGCCCGGGCCCGCTCTCGCCGCCGACCACCACCCAGTCGAGCAGCTCGGCGTAGGTCGCCCGCTCCTCGAACGCTGGCGTGCCCTCCCACTCTGTGCCGTCCATCATCCGCACCCAGTCCTGGCGCAGGTCCACCGGCCCCAGCAACGGCTCCGCGCTGATCCACCGCACGGCCGCGGGGCACCGCAGCAGCAGCGGGATACGCTTGTCCGCCGCGGCCTGGTCCTCGACGCTGACGCCCAGCCAGACGTTGGGAAGGGGCCAGGGCCGACCGCAGTCACGCACCTCGCTCCACCGGTTGTCGTCCAGCGCCCGGGCGGCTTCGTAGGCGCACACGTAGTCGGGGTACGCCTTGAACGTCACGCCGCGCTGATCGTTCAGCCACTCGAAGAACGCCAGCGCCCGTTCGGGCCGCTTCGTGAGCACCTGGAATGTGTGATGTGGGCTTGCCTGCATGACTGCAAACACGCGCACGATGAACTCGAACGGAACGCCATCATGGAACAGATCGCTCATCGAGTTGACGAATACCCTCCGTGGCTTCCGCCAGCGCAGCGGCATCTCGAGCGCATCGGGCACGAGCTTGACCGCGCCCGTCCATGTCGGCTTGCCCGACCGCAGCTCGGTCAGGCCCTCGTAGGGCTGTCCGGCGCCGCTGAAGCGATGCGCCTGTCGCATCGCGTAGCAGTTTTTGCAGCCGGCAGAGACAACACTGCAGCCGCGTACCGGGTTCCAGACCTCGTCCGTCCAGTCGATCTTACTCCTCGTCATCGGACGGTTCCTCTCGCTTAGCCCTCTTCTCCACCCACTGCGCGGCCTCGATCTCCGTACGGAACGGCGGGCTTATATTCGCTGTGCAACCACCCCTCCCACGCGCCGTTGTCTCATCACCCATCGGACGGCTCCCGTCTCGACGCTTTGGACTCGACCCACAGCGCCGCGTCGAGCGCCGTGCGGAACGGCGGGCTGTCGTCGTAACGCCACCGCCCTCTCCACCCGTCGTGACACTTGCTTATGAAAGCGGTGCCGTAGGCCGGCCCGGCAAAGTCGTACGACTCTCTGTTGAAGCACTGCCCGTCCCGGGTCCAACCCTCGCGCTTGAAAGGCTCGGGCGACCGTCGAGCCCGAGCTTCGACCCACAGCGCGGCGTCGATCGCCGTGTCGAACAGCGGGCTGCAGTCTTCGTGACACCGCCCCTCCCACCCGTCGTCGTGCCGGACCGCGTAGGCGTCTCCTCGGGCGTAACCGTCCAAGTCGTACGTCTCCGGGCCGGGGCCCTGGCTCCGCGCCCAACCCTCGCGCTCGAACGGCTCGGGCTCCGGTGGCATGGCGCGGGCTTCTACCCACAACGCAGCATCGAGTGGCGTGGAAAACGGATCGTTGCATAGGCGGCCGCAATACCCGTACCACAGCGCGCCGTACTTGATTATGAAGGCACCAGGGCAGCCGTCCAAGTCGTACGCCTCGCACGCGCACGTCTCGTCCAGCGTCCAACCTTCGCGCTCGAACGCCTTTCCGTTGGTCGTTTCGTCCCTGGTCCACCCCTCGCGCTTGAACGGCTCGGGCTCGGCTGCAGCTGCGATTTCGGAGCGCAACCGGTCGCACGCGCCGCGCAGTTTACGCCAGTGGTCGTCCATCGCGCGGAGGTATGCGGTGCTGTCGCGGCCGTCCACATAATCGCCTTCGATCCCGACCTCGCGCTCAAACCAGTTGAGCCATGCGTTGCGCTCCTCGACCGCTACCAACAGGGCGGGAAGATGGTCGAGCATCAGGTACCACTCGTCTGTTGTGATGCAGCCGGGCATGGCTGCGTGGCGAGTCACTACCTTGCGCAGCTCCGCGATCGCCTCGGGCGTGAGGTCAGTCTCCATCACTGCCCTCCGTTCGGATGTTGCTCCGCGCCCATGCGCGCATGTACTGCCAGCGATGCTCGGGCGTCGACATGGCGCCTTCGTCGTTCTCGTGAGCGATCTCTTTCGCGAGTGCGCCTGCGATACCAAGCGCCTTAGCTGCCTGTCTTGACCCGATGTCGTCGAAAGACCACGACTCGATGCGACGCACGTCTTCGGGATCGATGCCGCGGGATAACGCCACCGCGCCCATCGCGCAACAGCCGCTATCGTTCGCGAACACGTTCGCGAGTAGCCGCTTCTCTGGCATCGCGTCCAGCGCCGCAATCAGCTCGCGCAAAAACGCTTGGCCACGCTTGCCGCGGATGGCGGACGCAACCGCGCCGCGCCACCGCACGAGAGCCCACGTGTCGTCATCGCCGTAGTCGTCGCTGTATCCAGACCTGCTCATCACTGCCATCCTTTCTGTTCGCTCACAACCCGCCCTTGAGCGCCAAGGCAAGGTCATCAAGGCCCTGAACGCCACTCACGATGCCTGAGCCCATCTTGACCATGAGTTCTGGCTCGACCATCGAGTCTGGCGGGAACCACCACCAGCACTGCTTGGACTGGCCGCAGAACCAACCGGCTTCAAGATGCGCACTGCGCCCGCAGGGCATTACGATGACGCACGCATCGGCCCACTCCATCGCGGCGAAGTCTTTCCCGAAGCCGTCTTGGGCTAGCGGATGTTCCAGTGCCTTGCGGTATCTGCCGACGTCCCAGGACTTCCACCCGGCGTCTATTTCAGACCAGTGGAAGCCGTTGTCTCCCGGAGTGGGCTCCTTGAAGTCGTAGACCTCGTGACCAGCCTGTCGCAGTATCGCGACAGCCATTGGCTGTGCTTGGTTTCTCCAACTACTCGCTACGTATATCTTCGCCATCACTGCCATCCTTTCTGTTCGATCTATGGTCGCTCCACGAAGTCGAGCTTCGGGAAGACCTGTCCCTCGCTGTAGTATTCGTTCGGCCCTTCTCCGATCCCCGTCAGAGCATCGAACCAATCCCAACATCCGTCACGGCCAGGCAGCGCGCCGAGGTTCGCCGGGAGGCTGTCTAACCTGACGCCCTCTCGCACCACCGCCCAGTGCCGAGCAGCAGGACATCGCAGCAGCAGCGGGATGCGCTCGTCCGCGGTCGCCTGGTCCTCCACGCTGAGGCCCAGCCAGACGTTGGGCAGCGGCGGCCCGTCGAGGTCGCTCTCACCCATGACGTCGTCGAAGTGCGCGTACAGCTTCCGCGCGATGGTGGCCGATGGCCGCATGATCTTGTCAGCCGCGCCAGCGCACTGCATCAAGGGCCACTGATCCTCGCCCATCAGCCGCACCATCCGCTCTGGCCGCTTCGTCAAGATCTGGAACACGTGCTGGGGGCAAGCGGCCATCACGCCCATCACGGCCATCACGAACTCGTCGGGCACGGCCTCGTGAAACAGGTCGCTCATCGAGTTGACGAACACGCGCCGGGGCTTGGTCCACCGCAGCGGCTGGTCCAGCAGCTCGGGCACGAGGCGGATCTTCCCGTTCCACATCGGCTTGCCGCTGCGCAGCTCTGTGAGTCCTTCGTACGGGCGTCCAGGCCCGCTGTGGCGGCGGGCTGTTCGCATCGCGTAGCAGTTCTTGCAGCCCCCGCTCACCACCGAGCAGCCCCGGATCGGATTCCAGGTCGCGTCGGTCCACTGAATGCCGGTCTTGTCAGCCATCCCTCCGTCCTTTCCTCAGCCCCCGCTTTCTCGCTTCCGCGTCCAGTCGCAGGTAGCGATGGGCGAACATCCATTCGAGCCGCTTGCGCTCGTGCTCACTTTCACCGTATGCCTCGCAGCTTCTGCTTGGCGCGCTCGACGAAAATGCGGGGGACCTCGTCGGCGGCAGCAGACCCTACCACGCCGAGGCGCCGCCGCGAGCGCGTGCCCGCGGCGGCGCGCTGCGCGTTCTTGCGAGCACGAGTGATTCTCAGCAGTTCGCGCTGATCGTCTCGGATCTCTCGAAGCAGGTCCAGCAGCTCGCTTGTTTGATCAGGGGTCATGGAGGGGTGTGGTCAGTCGGCGTCGGGCGGGAACGGCCGGGAACGGCTAGGAGGGTCGGCTAGGCTTGTCGGGATGGCCCTGGACGGAACGGATAGGCCAGGGTTGTCGGGATGAACCGGATGGGGACGGACTGGACTGTCGGATGTGGAGCGGGCGGACGAGACGCGGGCGGACGAGACGCGGGTAGTCGTCGAGGCTTGGAGCGGCAGTGGCGCGGGCGTGAAACGGATTGTCTGCTGGGGGCGGTGCTGGGTGGTGCGTTTTGTCGTCGCGGGGCGGGATGACTCGGGAACGTCGTGTTGTCGTGGGCATGGTGCGTTTCCGGACAGGCACGTCGGCTTGGAATGGATTGGTGAGTCGCGTTTGCCTGGGAACGGAGAGGTAGGTCGCGTGGTATCGGGCGGGTGAGGAACGTCGGTCCGGGTGGGACGGGCATGTCGGATCGGCGCGGCGTGGAGTCGGGCCGGATGGGCCTGGCTCGTCGGATCGGCGCGGCGTGGAGTCGGGCGGGAACGGCCAGTCGCTACGCGGCCTTCTCCTCGGCCGGCTTGCTCTCCTTCTTCTTCGCGGCCGTCTTGGTCGTCTTCGTCTTGGGCTCGGGGGCCTTGCGGCTTGGCGCGGGCTTGTTCAGCACGTCGAAGCGCATCACCTCGAACTTGCCGCAGCCCTGGGAGCGGTTGGCGCCCAGTCCGTCCTCCTGCGCGAGCGTGAGCATGTCCTCCAGCTCGCGCTGCCCCAGGTGGCGCTTCTCCTGCGGGTGGGTCGCCATGATCCACACCTCGAACGTGAGGCGCGTGCCGGCGGGTACGTAGTCCACGCGCTTGAGCGCGCTCCTGGGCCCCTGCGGCGTCTGCACGTGGATCGGCGTCTCCTCGTTCTTCAAGTCGGGCGGCTCGGGATGTGCCTGCCCTGCGGCCGGCGTCACCAGGTAGATCTTGTGGCGGTCGCGAGCGCCCTGCCCCTTGACCTCCAGGCCGTGCTGGTAGATCTGCTTGCTGCCGCGCTTGTCCTGCGAGATGCCCAGCATGGTCATGCACTCGCGCAGCAGCGCCTTGACCTGGCGCGCGTCGATGTAGATGCCCACGTCATCGGCCTTGAAGCCGCACCACATGCCCGAGGCGGTGTCCTCCACCTCCTGCTTGATGTCCCTGACGTGGTCTTCGATCTGCTTCTTGGTCAGGTCATCGTCAAACTTCGTGCGGGCCTTCACCCACTTCTCGATGATCTCCGGGTTCTTGGGCACGCCACCGTCGAGGCGGTCCAACACCTCCACCTCGACTTCGTAGCGCTCATACAGGTTATTGTTGTCTAGGAGCATTTGGTTTTCCTTTTGCTTGCATGCGAACCCGCGAGGCGGGCATGGGTCAGTTTGGGCGGGACTGTCGTGTGGGATCGGGTCTGCGTGGGGAGTCAGGACGGCCTGCTGGCGGAACGGAAAGTCACTGCTGGGGTGAGCGGGATCGGCCTGTCGCACGGGGTGTGGGGTGGTATGTCGGGGGTGGGACTGTCGTGGCGGAAGGCGTGGGACTGGACTGTCAGGATGGCCTCGGCGTGGAAGGGGCCGGACAGGGACGTCGTCTCGGATCGGCATGGAGGCGGGAGGGCTCGACTTGGTCCGTCGTGGTGGTTGGGCGTGACAGGTCGTCGCGGAAGGGCTTGGTTTGTCTCGACGGGTTGGGTCGGGGTCCAGGACGAAGCGGCACGTCGGCACTGGTGGGGTGGG
>Ga0102952_1000864_pt1 | contig 10623 bp, 5 predicted proteins | sample SalPon2A_C_D1_MG_FD_78506 | JGI IMG/M metagenome (GOLD analysis project Ga0102952, IMG submission 78506) | Soil microbial communities from South San Francisco under conditions of wetland restoration - Salt Pond MetaG R2A_C_D1_MG | ecosystem: Environmental > Terrestrial > Soil > Wetlands | place... | reverse complement strand
GTTCGACGACTGGGACCAGCTCGGCCCCGCGGACCGCGAAAACCTGCTGGCCGAACTCGCCGGGGTCGACTTCGACCTCGTCGCGCGCTTCCGGTCGCTGATCGACGCCGCGCCGGAAGCGGCCGGCGACGCGCGCTTCGAGCCGCCCGAGCTGTTTCCCCTCGAGCGCGAGGGCGACGTTCGCCGCCGCGAGGCCGAGGCCCGCGCGGCGGGCGAGCGCGTGCTCGCCGAGGGCAAGGTGGGCTACCTGCTCGTCGCCGGCGGACAGGCCTCGCGCCTGGGCTACGACGGGCCGAAGGGCGCCTTCGCCGTCGGACCGGTGAGCGGCGCGCCGCTGTTCGAGATCCACGCCCGACGGCTGCGTGCCGCGCGCCGGCGGCACGGCCGGGCGACCCCCTGGTACGTAATGACCTCGCGCGCCAACGACGCCGAGACCCGCGCCTTCTTCGAGCAGCACGCCTACTTCGGGCTCGAGCGCGACGACGTCTTCTTCTTCGCGCAGTCGATGGTCCCGGCGCTCGACTTCGAGGGGCGCATCCTGCGCGACGGGCCGGGGGCGCTGTTCCTGGCGCCCAACGGCCACGGCGGGGTGCTCGAGGCCTTCCGCGCCAGCGGCGCCTACGAGGACGCGCGCGCCCGCGGGCTGGAGCAGCTCTCCTACTTCCAGGTCGACAACCCGCTGGCCCGTCCCGCGGACCCGCTGTTCCTGGGACTGCACGCGCTGGCCGAGGCGGGCATGTCCAGCAAGGTCGTGGCCAAGCGCGACGCCGGCGAGAAGGTCGGCGTGCTCGGCACGCGCGACGGCGTGCTCGGCTGCATCGAATACTCCGACCTGCCGGCCGAGCTGCGCGAGGCGCGCGATCCCGACGGGCGGCTGACCTTCCGCGCCGGCAACATCGCGGTTCACTGTCTGGCCCTCGAGTTCGTCGGCCGGCTCACCGCTGGCGGCTCGCTCGACCTGCCCTGGCACGTCGCGCGCAAGGAGATGCAGGTCTGGCAGGACGGCCGGCAGCAAGCGGTCCGCGGCGCGAAGTTCGAGACCTTCGTGTTCGACGCGCTGCACCGCTCCGAGCGCAGCGTCACCCTGGAGGTCGACCGCGCGCTCGAGTTCAGCCCGGTCAAGAACGCCGCGGGCGACGACTCCCCGGACACCGCCCGGCGCGCGCTCTGCCAGCTGTTCGCCGCGTGGGTGCGCGCCGCCGGTCGCGAGCTCCCGCCCGCCGGCGCGGACGGGGTGCCGCCGGTGGAGGTCGATCCGCTGATCGCCGAGAGCGCCGACGAATTCCTCGCCGCCGGCGAGCTGACACCCCGCGTCACCCCCGCCGGCCACCTGTACCGCTGAGATGGACGCGCCCGATCCGCTCACCGTCGCCGTGCTCGCCGGAGGGCGGTCGAGCGAGCGCGAGATCTCGCTGGTCACCGGGCGCTCGGTGCGCGAGGCGCTCGCCGCCGCCGGGTCGCCGCGACCGGTGCGCGTGCTGGACGCGCGGATCGAGACCTCCGGGGCGTGGACCGTCGAGGGCGACGGCCCGTTGTCGGCGGCGGAGGCGCTCGCCCGGCTGGGCGCCGCGGACGTGTGCTTCCTCGCGCTGCACGGAGGAGCCGGCGAGGACGGCACCATCCAGGGCCTGCTGGAGACGCACGACCTGCCCTACACCGGGTCCGGCGTGCGCGCCTCGGCGCTGTGCATGGACAAGCACGCGCTGCGCCTGGTCGCCGCCGAGGTCGGGCTCGCCGTGCCGCCCGGTTTCGTCGCGTCGGGGCGCGACTGGGCGCGCGTTCCCGAAGCCGTGCTCGACCGCGCGCGCACGCTGGGCGACGGCGGGTGGTTCGTCAAGCCGCGGTTCGGCGGCTCCTCGGTGGCGACCTCCGCCGTCGCCCGACCCGGGGAGCTGACCGCGGCGATCGATCGCGCCCTCTCCGACGGGGGCGACGTGCTGCTCGAGGCCTGGGTCCGCGGCGTCGAGGTGTCCTGCGGCGTGCTCGGCGACCACGACGGCGAGCTGCGCGTGCTGATGCCGATCGAGATCCAGCCCGCCGCCGGCGCCTTCTTCGACTACCAACAGAAGTACGACGCCGAGCGCGGGGCCCGCGAGCTCTGCCCCCCCCCGAGTCTCGACGAACGCGGACGCGACCGGGTGCGGGAAGCCGCGGAGCGCGCCCACCGCACGGCCGGCTGCCGCGGCTACTCGCGGGTCGACTTCATCTGTCCACCCGCGGGCGAACCGGTGCTGCTCGAGGTGAACACCCTGCCCGGGCTGACGCCGCGCTCCCTGCTCCCGCAGGAGGCGGCCTGCGAGGGCCTGGGCTACCGCGATCTGGTGCTCGAGATCGTCGATCGCGCGCTGGCCCGCCCGGCGGGAGCTTGACCGCGGTGGGGGAGACCGTCGCACTGCGCGTCGCCGTGATCGGGTCCGCGGGCCGCTTGGGGGCCTTCGCCCGCGAGCTGCTCGGCGAGGCCGCCGGGTTCGAGCTCGTGGGCGCCTACGACGCCGGGGCGCCCTGGGAGCGCGCCGTTGCGAATGACGGCGCGCAGGTCGCCCTGGAAGCGACGCGCGCCGGTCTCGGAGCCGCCCACGGCCTGGCGCTCCTGGCGGCCGGCGTGCGGCCGGTGATCGCGACCAGCGGCGTGACTTTGGAGCAGCAGCGGCAGCTCGACGGGCGCGCGCGCGAGCTCGGTCTCGGCGGCTTGGTGGTGCCCAACCTGAGCCTCGGGGCCCTGCTCCTCGAACGCGCTTGCCGGCTGATCGCACCCCACCTGCCGGCGATCGAGATCCTCGAAGAGCACCATCAGCGGAAAGTCGACGCACCCTCGGGCACGGCCCTCGAACTGGCCCGCGCGATCGGCGAGTCGGGTTCCGCCGATCCCGCGGCGATCGCCATCCGCTCGCAGCGGCTGCCCGACCGCTACGCGCACCACCAGGTCGCGTTCGGCGGTCCGGGCGAGCGACTCACACTGCGGCACGACATGGAAGGGCCCGCGGCCTTCGCCCCCGGGATCCTGGCGTGCCTGCGCTACGCCGCGGCGGCGCGCGGCGTGGCCCGCGGCCTGGCCGCCGCGCTCGACCCGGGTGCCGAAGCCCCCGACGATCGCGCGTCACCGGAGTGCCGGTAGGATCGCGCGATGCTGCTCGCCACCCTCTGCCTGGCGCTTCCCGCGGCCGTCGGCGGACCGGCGCCCGAGCACCCCAACGTGTTGATCGTCATGTGCGATCAGCTCAACCCGCGGTTCCTCGGGTGCGACGAGCACAGTCGCCTGGCCACGCCCAACATCGAGCGCCTGGCGGGCGCGGGCGTGCGCTTCAGTGCCGCCTACTCCAACGCGCCGGTGTGCACTCCGGCCCGCGTGGCGACCTTCTACGGCGCCTATCCGACCGAGCTCGGCGTGCTCGCCAACGACTTCCCGCTGGTCACCGAACGGCGTCACCTGGCGGAGTACCTGGCCGACGCGGGCTACGCCACCTACCTCTGCGGCAAGTCCCACATCGAGCCCCTGTCGCGGGGCGTGGGAGCGTTCCAGACGTCCTTCCCGCTCAGCGCCGGCGTCGTCACCGCCGGCTCGCACGACTCCAAGTACGGGGTCTACTTGGAGCGCCTCCTGGAGCGGCAGCCCGAGCTCTTTCCCGACGGCCCCCCGCAGCGTTTCGACAGGAGCTTCTACGGCGTCGACTACCTCGCCACCCCGGAACAGCTGTACGGCACCTCCAACATCCCGGCCCCGCTGTACCCGTCCGTGCGCATCACCGCCGAAGCGATCCGCTGCGTCGACGAGGCGGTCGACGCCGGGCGACCGTTCTTCCTCCTGGCCTCCTACTTCGTCCCGCACCACCCGTACTTCCCGCCGCGGCCCTACGACGCGCGGTACGATCCCGCGGCTGTCGAGCTGCCGCCGAATTTCACCGCTGCGGCGACTCCCGCGTCCCTGAACGCACCGGACTACACGGAGGCGCAGTGGCGATCGCTCATCGCGCACTACAGCGGCCTGGTCGCGCTGCTCGACGAGCAGGTGGGCGCGCTGGTCGACCACCTCGAGCAGCGGAGAATCCTCGACGACACGCTGGTCGTCTTCATGGCCGACCACGGCGACATGATGGGCGAGTTCGGCGCGCTTTTCAAAGGAAGGCTGGAGGACGCCTCCGCGCGCATCCCGCTGATCCTGCGCTTCGGTGCCGCCACCCCCGCCGGGTCGGTCGTCGAACGTCCGGTCGAACAGGTCGACGTGTTCGCCACCTGCTTGGCCGCTGCGGGCATCGAGCTCCCCGCGGGTACGCGCGGCCGCAACTTGCTCGGCGAGGCGCGCCACGGCAAGGAGTTCGCCTTCTGCGCGAGCCAGAGCCGCGGCGGGCGGCTGGCCATGTTGGTGCGGGACGAGCGCAGCAAGCTCGTGCTGGAGGGCACGCGCTTTCGCGACGAGGACCTGCACGCCCGGCTGTTCGACCTGCGGGACGATCCCTGGGAGCTGCACGACCTCGCCGACGACGTGGATCGGAGCGCCACCCGCGAGCGACTGGACACGGTGCTGCGTTCCTGGTGGGCGGAGCAGCGCGACCTCGAGCCGCCCGAAGTCACCGAGCTCGTCGAGCGCGAGCGCTCCTCCGAGTTCGCCGCCGAGGTGGCGCCCGGCCCGGAAGCCGAGCGCCTGCGCGCGCAGCGGCTGACCGGCGTGCTCGCCGTCGACCTCGAGGACCTCGCCCGGCGGCAGGCGGCGCGGCTGCAGCGCGTCGAGTCCGCGCGTGCCGCCGGTGCCGCGGACTGGGCGGCGGACGAGGGGGACCGCAGCTTCCTGCGCGACGAGGTGCAGCGCATGTCCGGCCCCTGGCGGGAGCAGCTGGCCCGCGCCGCCGCCGAAGCGCCCCAGCCGCAGGCGAAGCTCGTCCACGCCTGCCTGGGGGTGCTGGAGCAGTGGGTACGACTCGGCGAGCCCGCGGACGTGCTCCAGCAGGTCCTCGCGTGCCCGGCGCTGCAGGCCACGCTGTCGGCCGTGCGGGACCGTGAGGGCTTGCGCGCCTTCCTCGACCTCGTCGCCGCGCGGGCGGCCGCGACCCCGGGCAGCTCGCCGCAGACCACCGCCGCGCTGCTCGAGGGCTGGGAGCGCGTGTTCGCGGCGGACTGATCCGCCGCTCGCCGTCAGCGTCCATCCGAGTCCGGCCCCTCGACGTAACCCAGCGCGCGCAGCCGCTGCGCCCGGTCCGCGTCCATCTCGCCGGCGCGCTCGCTCTCCACCGGCCAGTCCCGCCACCAGGCATGGGCTCGCTCCAGCGCGCGCCGGCGCGTCGGCTCGTCGAGCGCGAGCGGGTGCTGCTCGTGGGGATCGACGGCCAGGTCGAACGCATCGACCTCGTCCCGACTGGAGACGATGTACTTGACCGTGCCCTCGCGCCAGGAGAGCAGGTTGCGCTGGAAGTCCTGGCCGGTGTGACGCTCCATCTCCGCCGCCCCGCCCGGGGGGATGTAGACCTCGCTGACCAGGCCGCTCTGCTCGGAGCCCGGCTCGGAATCGAAGCCGAGCAGGCGCCGCGCGAGGTGGAAGACCGCGGCGCCGGACACGTCCTCGTCGACGCGCTCGACGGTGCGGCCGCCCGCCGGTCGCACGTACAGCGGCACGTGGACCAGGGACTCGTAGACCGCGAGCCCGTGCCGGAAAAGACCGTGGTCGCCCAGTGCCTCGCCGTGATCGGAGGTGATGATCACCGCAGTGTCGTCGAGCAGGCCGCGCCGCTGCAGCCCTCCCAGCAGGCGGTCGAGGTGCGAGTCGAGGTGCGCCAGCTCGCGGTCGTAGAGCAGCGCCTGCATGTCGAAGTTGGCGTCCAGCGGGTCGAGCGGTTGCCGCTCGGCGAACAGCCGGTCGAACGGCACCGGCGGCAGGTTCGGGTGGTGGGCGTCCATGTAGTTCAGCGCCAGGAAGAACGGTCCCGCCGGCCGGTGGTCGAGCCAGTCCAACGCCAGGTCGGTGATCACGCCGCCGTCGCGATAGGCCATGTGCCCGAGCCGCAGGTCGCCGCCGAACAGCTGCGGCAGGGTCAAGTAGCGGCCGATCGAGCAGGCGAAACGGTCGTCGTAGTGCTCGAAACCGCGGTCGATGCCGAACGCCTCGCGGAACCTCCCACGGCCGGGCTCGGCACGCAGGTAGGCGTTGTTCGCCATCACTCCGGCCGTGCGGTAGCCGGACTCACGCAGCACCTCGGCCAGGGTGGGCGCGTCCTCGCGCAGCGGACGGATCAGCGCTCCGGAGAACGCCGCCTTGTGCTGGGCGGGGAACAGGCCGGTGAAGATGCTGGCGTGGGAGGGCAGCGTCCACGAGCTGGTGGACCGCGCGTTCGTGTAGCGGGTGAACTCGTCGCGCACCCAGCGATCGAGCGCCGGCGTCGTCCGGCGCTCGTAGCCGTAGGGCGCCAGGTGGTCGGCGCGCACCGTGTCGAGCACGACGAGCAGCAGGTTCGCCGCGCCGTCGCCGGTGGTCGCGGCGGGCGGCGGGAGGTCCGGTCGCGAGGGCCGCGAGGTGGCGATCCAGCGGGGCGTGCAGCACGTCATCACCGCCAAGAACGCGACCGCCGTGACCGCCGTCCGCATCCGTGCGCGGCCGAGGAAGCCCGCCGCCAGCACCAGCACCGCCGCGGCGACGGCGACCCAGACGGGCCGCTGGATCGGGTCGCGAATCTCCGCCAGCAACGCGCACCCGAGGAAGGCAGCCACGCCTCCCAGCCGCAGCGCTCCCGGACGCCGCGCGCCGCGCCGCCCGCCCAGCGCGCCGCCGGCGCCGTAGGCCAGTAGCAGGACCAGCAGCGATCGCGGGCGCCACACCGCGGTGGCCGGGAAGCGCCGATCCACCAGCGAGGGCACCGCCGCCCAGACCGCGCAGACCACCACCGCCGCCGCGAACGCCGGCCGCCGGCGGAGCACCCAGCCCGCCGCGGCGCCGACGACGAGCGCCGCGACGGACGGCAGCAGCAACTGCAACGCGACCACCGGCCGCCCGGCGCCGGCGACCACCACCAGGTCGTGCAGTACCCAGCCCAGCACGACTGCGGCGCCGAGTCCGGCGGCGTGCAGCCCCGCACGCGCCGGCCGGTCTTCTCGCTCTGAACTCATGGATGCGGCCGCCGCCCCGCGGGCGACAGCCGCGGCGAAGCATACCGGTTTGCGAGCCCGGGCCGGCGCACGGCACCCGTTCGGGACGGTGGGTCGCGCCCGTGGGCTACCCACTCCTCGCTCCCCGGATCCGCCGTGTCCGAGCGGCCCCCGTCGCCGGGAACGCGGCTGCCGCCCATGGTTCGGCGGCCCGTGCTAGAGTCGAACTCCCGACCCAACGCAGCCATCGAGGCCGGTCAGCCTCGCCGTCGGTCCCCGGGACCGGCGGGCAGTGCAGACTTCCCGGTCCGTCGAGCGCGCCTCGGGCCGCGAACCTCTCCAAGGAGACGCGCGCATGTTCCAGCCCCGGCTTCCCCGGGTCCTCGGTCCCGCGGCGTTGTTCGCGATCCTGGCGTCGGCCGGCGCCGGGCAGTCGCTGTCGACGCCGAAGCTCACCTCGAAGGCCGGCGCCGGTCCGGTGTCCGGGCGAAGCCTACCCGTCCCCGCCGTCGGTCGGCGGCCGCCGAACGTGCTGGTGATCCTGTGCGACCAGTTCAACGCGCGCATGCTCGGGCACGAGGACAACGGCTACGGCGGCGTGGCGACCTCGCTGACGCCCAACCTCGACCAGCTCGCCGCCGAGGGCGTGCGCTTCAGCAATGCCACCTGCTCCGCCGCCGTCTGCCAGGCCTCGCGCTACTCGATCCTCACCGGCCGCTGGCCACACCACCACGGGCTGCGCCAGAACTCCATCTGGGAACCGCGCACCGAGACCACCTTTCCCGAGCTGGCGCTGGCCGCGGGCTACTACACCGGGAACATCGGCAAGCACCATCTGATCTGGCCCAACCAACCGCGACCCTACAAGGACCTGCACGGGTTCCTGGAGTTCATCGACCAGGGCGACTACCAGGCCTTCTGCATCGCCAACGGCGTGCTGGCCTACGACGCGCCGACGAACTTCTGGGCGATGCCCGGCGTTCCCGCAGTCGGCGGCTTCGAGGAGACCGGCTACACCTTCAACACCAACGAGTTCCACCCGTCCGGCTACTGGGCGCAGGAGATGATCCGTTTCCTGGAGGACCGCGCGGGCCCCGACGGCGACGGCAAGCCCTTCGTGTGCTGGTACTCGATGGTCGGTCCCCATCCGCCGATCCTGCCTTCGGGTGTCGCGCCCGACGACTGGGCCCACCTGTACCAGCCGTACACGGGGCTGCAGCTGCCGCCGAACTACGGCAAGGTCGCCACCACGCAACGCCTGGCCCTCCTGCAGACCAACTTCGCGCCGCTGACCCCGGACGAATCGCGGGAGGCGCTCTCCTACTACTACGGCGCGATCTCGCAGATCGACTACAACATCGGCCGGGTGCTCGACACTCTGGAGCAACTCGACCTGGCCGACGACACGCTCGTCGTGTTCACCGCCGATCACGGCGAGATGGCCTCCGAGATGCGCTGCTGGACGAAGGGTGCCGGGAGCTACGACGCGCTGACCCGGGTGCCGTTCCTGTGGCGCCTGCCCGGGGTGCTCCCGGCCGGCAAGACCGTCTCCGCGCCGGCCTGCAACATCGACATCTTCCCGACGCTGGTCGAAGTCACCGGCATGCCGATCGACGATCCCCTCCGCGAGACCATCGACGGGGTGAGCCTGCTCGACCTGATGGTCGACGACGTGCCCCCGGCCGGCTGGCGGCAGGAGACGTTTCACGAGTTGGGCACGACGCTCACTCCCGCGGGCCGGCAGTTCATGGTGCGCACGCCGACGATGAAGTACGCCAGCGACGAGCTGGACGGGTCGCAGGAGTTCTACGACCTGGCCTCCGACCCGTTCGAGATCACCGATCGGTTCGGCGATCCCGACCCCGGCATCCAGGCGGAGATTGCCGACCTGCAGCAGCGCTTCGACGCGTGGTGGAACAACGGGATCGGTCACGCACCGCAGTACGCGCCCATCGGCGGTCAGGGAACGGCCCTGCCCGTGCCGCCGGCCGATCCCACGCCGGCGGACACCGCGGTCGGAGTCGCCCGCGACGTGGATCCCACCTGGGTGCCCTGCACCGGGGCCTTCACGCAGGACGTCTACTTCGGAACCAACGCGGGCAACCTCTCGCTGTTCGCGACGCTGCCGCACATGACGGCCGCCTTCAACCCGGGCAGCCTCGGTTCGCTGACCACCTACTTCTGGCGCGTCGACCAGGTCAACAAGAACGGCACCGCGACCGGCCCCGTCTGGAGCTTCACGACGGCGGCCGGCGGGAGCGGCGGGCCGGGTCTCGCGGCGGGACCGCTCCCCGCGCACAAGGCGACGGGAGTCCCGGCCGGTGCCGGGCTGACCTGGACCGTCGGCGCCGGGACGGTGACCCAGGACGTTCGCTTCGGGCGGGCCGGCGCGCTGCAGCTGGTGGAGAGCGGCTACCCCGCCTCCCTCCACGCCTGGGATCCGCCCGCGCTCGAGGCCGGCGCGACCTACGAGTGGCGCATCGACGAGGTGAACGCCCAGGGCACCACCGTCGGGGACCGGTGGACCTTCGAGGTCGATCCGGCCGGGCTGCCCGGGCGCGCCCTGACGCTCGCTCCCGCGCACCTGCAAGCCGGCGTGACCCAAGCGCCCGTCCTGCGCTGGAGCGCCGGCGCCGGAGCCGCGGCCCACGAGGTGTTCTTCGGCACCTCGTTCCCGCTCGCCTACCGTGGGACGGTGCAAGCGACCTGGTGGGATCCCGGCCCGCTCGCCCTCGACCAGGTGTACTACTGGCGGATCGACGAGGTGAACGCCGCGGGCCGCACCACCGGCTGGACCGCGCGCTTCACCCGCTAGGCGCCAAGGCGCGAGCCCGTCCTGGACGCGCTCCGCTCCGCGCTGCATCCTGTCGCCATCCGACGGCAAGCCAGAGTGGCGGAATGGCAGACGCGATGGATTCAAAATCCATTTCCCGCAAGGGAGTGAGGGTTCGAGTCCCTCCTCTGGTACCAACGCCCGGAGTCGTGCAACGGCTGGTCAGGGCCGTACGTGCTCGGGTCGGGTGGTGTGCTCGTAGACCCAGGTGATGCGGTCGCCGTTGGCCACCTCGTAGCGGTCCGGCGCGAGCACCTGCCGGCGGCCGTTCAGGCGCCAGGTCCAGAACAGGCCCGCGTCGAAGTCCGTCGCCACGCCGCCGACGCTCCAGACGTCCTCCTTCGTGCAGCAGACGTAGCCCTGCACCACGGGCGCGACCGCGGCCAGCGCGTCGGCCGGCGAGGAGCCGATCGGCACCAGTTCCATCGCCCGCACCGCGGGCAGGTTCGCCGGGCCGTAGTCGACCTCGACGGTGACCGCGATGGGGATCGCTCGATCGCCGGTGGCTCCGCATCCGCAGAGCGTGGCGGCCAGCGCGCAGGGGACCCAGTGAGGAAGCTTGCCGAACACGGAGAGGGTGCCGTGGGGTGGGGGAGCGGGGCCGCTGCCCTGGCCCCGCCGATCCGCCGGAAGTACCCCGTCGGCCGCCGGAAGTTTTTCGATTTCCGCCCCGACATCCCCCGCCCTGGCCCAAGAATGCCCCCATGTCGACCCGTGCCGAT
>Ga0102952_1000863_pt1 | contig 10628 bp, 11 predicted proteins | sample SalPon2A_C_D1_MG_FD_78506 | JGI IMG/M metagenome (GOLD analysis project Ga0102952, IMG submission 78506) | Soil microbial communities from South San Francisco under conditions of wetland restoration - Salt Pond MetaG R2A_C_D1_MG | ecosystem: Environmental > Terrestrial > Soil > Wetlands | place... | reverse complement strand
TCCACTCTTGGCTCGGCGGATCGGCGCCTTGGCAATTTTGTCTTGCCCAATCAGCCAAATACTCGAACTCGGCGATCTTGATGTCGTGCAACTTGCCTTGCGCACCGCGGCGTCGAAGTTCGCTTTCGATTTGAGGCATACAGCTGGGTCGGCCAGGGGGTCGACGATTTCGGTACGTCTCGGGATCAATGCGTTGGATCTCCAATACTTGTGTTTCTATCAGACCGTCCTCGATCTCCTGTCGCGTATAGACCCTTACGCAAACATACTCGGCACCCGCTCCTTTAGCGGTGGACTTTTGGAAGTTCGGGGCCACCGCCCGCCAATGATCAGGTGGAATTCGTACCGGTACAGAATCCAAACGGAGAGGTTTCTGGTAACCCATGGCAATGAGGTCGCCGGTGCGCAATTTGGTCAGGAAAGGTTCCCTGACGCGTGCATCGGCACGCTCCCGGTCCGCTATCAGAGCGTTCTTGTGCTTTGCGCGTTGAAGCGTGTCCCAACCGGCAATGGGCTCCCCTCCGACCGTCATCACGCCGTAGGTCCGACGAAGCCCACGTGCGGCATCCGTGGCGCGCTCAAGGGTGTGCCAATCGTCTGGGTCCGAGTATGCCTTGGGAGCGTCGGTCAGCGCGTACCCGCCGGGCGGAAACTCTGTTCCGTCCGGTCTAACGACATCGCTTGGAGAATCGGCCGTCGCCATTGGGCAACTATGCCACATGGCCCTTCGAGTCGGGGTGAGGACGTCCTAGACAATCCCAGTGACTCAAGAGCCGCAGGCCGTCGCCTTCTTCTCGGGTTCACTCCATGAAGACGAACCCGCCGATGGCCGATCAAACGGGCCCGGCCGGCGGCCTGGACGAGGTCGCCCGGATTCTGGCTCTGGGGGTCCTCCGCCTGCGGGCCCGGGAAGTCCCTAAATCGAGCCGAATCAGTGGCTTGAGGGAGAATTTCCTGGACTTCGTCGCCCGGCCGAGCCTGTCTGAGGGCGAACCCCGGAGCCCCGGAGAGGCCCCGTGACCGACCCCGTTTTGCGCCGGATCGCCGAGTTGCCGACCCTGCCCGAGGGGCGCCTCAAGGAGCTGTGGCGGGACTACTTCGGCGCGGAGCCGCCGGCCTATCGGAAAGGGTTCCTGGTCCGCGGCCTGGCCCACCGGATCCAGGAACGGGCCTACGGCGGCCTGACGCCGGCGCACCAGGCCCGCCTGGACGCCCTGGTGGCCGAGGCCGAGGAACCCCGCCGGGGTCGCGGTCGCCGCCCCGCTCGGGCCACGCCAGCCGCGGAGCGGCTGCTGATCGGCACGCACCTCATTCGCGAGTGGAAGGGCGTCGCCCACGAGGTCACGGTGATCGACGGCGGCTTCGAGTATCAAGGCCGGCGCTACCGCTCCCTCTCGGCGATCGCGCGGGCGATCACGGGGACACGATGGAACGGGCCGCTGTTCTTCGGCCTGCGCAAGAGCGGAGGTGCTTCATGACCCGCGCCGGCCCGCTCCGCAAGACTCGCTGTGCAGTCTACACCCGGAAGTCGTCCGAGGAGGGCCTGGAGCAGGAATTCAATTCTCTCCATGCCCAGCGCGAGGCCTGCGAGGCCTATGTCGCCAGCCAGCGCCAGGAGGGCTGGATCCTGGTCCCCGACCGCTATGATGACGGCGGAGTCTCCGGTGGCACCCTGGAGCGCCCGGCCCTGAAGCGCCTGCTGGCCGACATCGAGACCGGCCTCGTCGATGTCGTGGTCGTCTACAAGGTCGACCGGCTGAGCCGTGCCCTGGCCGACTTCGCCCGGCTGGTCGAGGTCTTCGAGAGGCATGGGGTGTCCTTCGTCTCGGTGACGCAGCAGTTCAACACCACGAGCTCGATGGGCCGCCTGACGCTCAACATGCTGCTCTCCTTCGCCCAGTTCGAGCGCGAGGTGACCTCGGAGCGGATCCGCGACAAGATCGCCGCCTCCAAGCGAAAGGGCATGTGGATGGGCGGCTTCGTGCCGCTCGGCTACGATGCCAGGGACCGCAGCCTGGTGATCAATGACCCCGAAGCCGAGACCGTGCGGACCGTCTACCGGCTCTACCTGGAGCTCGGCAACGTGCGCCGGGTGAAGGAAGAGGCCGACCGGCTGGGCCTCAAGACCAAGGTTCGCCGGGCGGAGGGCGGAAGTACGAGTGGGGCCCGGCCCTTGAGCCGCGGCTATATCTATAAGCTCCTTGGCAATCCGATCTACGCCGGCCGCATCGCGCACAAGGGTGCCACCTACGAGGGTCAGCATGGGGCCATCATCGATGCCGAGACCTGGGAGGCCGTGCAGGTGGCGCTTGCCGGCAACGTCTACAGGCGGCGTTCGGGCAACGGAGCATCGGAACCGAGCCTGCTCGCCGGACTCCTTCATGACGAACACGGGAACCGTCTGAGCCCCTCCCATGCGGTCAAGAAAGGTGTCCGCTACCGGTATTACGTGAGCCAAGCCCTGCTCCAGAACCGCGACAACGAGGCCGGTGCTGTCGTCCGCATGCCGGCGCGGGAGATCGAGGAGCTGGTCAACGGACAGGTCGCTGCGTTTCTCGGGGACGCAGGGCAGGTGATCGACGAGCTCGGAGCCTCGCTCCCGCCCCGCGACCAGCAGCGTCTCATCGCCGCCGCGAGGAAGCAGGCAGACCGATGGTCGCGGCTGAGCACATCCGAGCGGCGGGCCTTCATCCTCCATGTCGCGGCCGGCGTCACCGTGGCGGAGAAAGAGATTCGAATCGTGCTCCGCAGGGACGCGTTCCGGCAAGCCCTACTGGAAGATCGACCATCGGCCGATACGGCAGATGTTGATCCAGATCCCGCCGGACAGCGGGCGGAATGTGGCAGATTTAGTCTACATGTCCCGGCGCGGCTCAAGCTCTGCTCAGGCGAGATGCGACTCGTAATTCCGCCGGGCAATGCGAGAGAGTTGCGGTCAAGGCCCAATGCCGCGCTCATCAAGGCATTGACCCGAGCCCACAGATGGAAGGAGAGACTCTTCTCGGGCGAGGCGCCGTCGATCGCAACGATCGCGGGCGAGGAGGGGGTGACCGAGCGATACGTTGGCCGTGTCATGCGCCTTGCCTTTCTCGCCCCCGACATCGTCGAGGCTATACTCGACGGCCAACAGCCGACCGACCTGGCGTTGGAGCGATTGATGAAAGGAGTTCCGCTCGAGTGGGGCGTACAGCGCAGGACGTTTCGCATTTGACGCGATGGTACGAAACCAACCCCGGCGTCACCTGTGGGAGCGATCGCATAGCCCCGCTCCCGCGGCCGACCGCCGCTCACGCAACCCTTCGTGACCTTGTGTCATCCTCGGTGTTGCGTGCGTTTCCGCCAATATGAGCGTAACGTCTGGGACATTGATGCCGCCTGCCAATTCCACGGCCCGGTTGGACATTACCCCTGTCTCGGCCCTCCTGCTGAGTATCGTCATCCTGGTGCTCGGTAACGGCTTGCAGGGAACGCTTCTCGGCGTCCGCGCGGGACTGGAGGGATTCTCCCCGGAAGCCGTCGGCATCCTGATGTCCGGCTATTTCGTTGGATATGCAGTCGGTGCGTTCCACTGTCCAGGCCTTATCGGACGCGTCGGGCATATCAGAGCCTTTGCCGCCCTGGCGTCGATCGCATCGGGGGCCACCCTGATGCACGCGATCGTGGTTGATGCCGTGAGCTGGACCCTGCTGCGCGCCGCCAATGGATATTGCTATGCCGGCTTGATCATGGTCGCCGAAAGCTGGCTCAACGGCCATGCCCTCAACGAGACGCGCGGCCGGTTACTCGCGGTCTACGGTGGCGCGATGATGGCCGGCTATGCGGCGAGCCACCTGCTCATCAACCTGGCCGATCCCGGTGGCTTCATCCTGTTCTCGGTAACCTCCATTCTCATTTCCCTTGCCCTCGTCCCGGTGACTGTCGCCCGGAGCAGCGCGCCCGGGAGCGTCGTCGCCCAACGGTTCGGTCTCGCGAGGCTGGCGCGAATTTCCCCGATCGGAGTCGCCGGCACCTTCGTCGGCGGCCTTGCCATGAGCGCCGTCAGCGGTATGGGCCCGACCTTTGCCCAGCGAATCGGCCTGGACCAGTTCAGCCTATCGGTCTTCATGGCGATGCCGATGCTGGGCGCGCTCGTTCTGCAATGGCCGATCGGATGGCTGTCCGACCGCTTCGACCGGCGGACGGTGACACTTTGCGTGATCTTCCTGGCCGCGCTCGTCTGTGCGCCGCTCGGCTTCTGGGCACAGGACCGCCTAATCCGCCTACTACCACTCGCATTTCTATTCGGGGGGCTCGTCTTGCCGCTCTATTCGCTCTGTATCGCACATGCGAACGACCACATCACCGAGGAGCAACGAATTCCGATGGCCAGCGGGCTCCTGCTGGTGTACGGCGCCGGTGCCGGCCTCGGCCCGGTTACGGCCAGCCTGGTCATGAGTCGAATCGGACCCCAGGGACTGTTCCTGTTCGCCGGAGCACTCCTTGCCGCCCTGCTCGCATTCGGGCTCGCCAGAACAGCGCGGCGTCCCCCGGTTCCACAAGGACGCCAGGAGCGCTTCGTGGCCATGCCCGGAACATCGTCGACCGGAACGCATGTCGCGTTGAATCTCGATCCCCGCTGTCCCGAGCAAGCATCACAGGATCGGCGTGCGCCTTCCGTCGAGGAGCCGAGGGTGCCGTAAAGAGTTCGAGCGCCTTCGACGGACCACAATTACACCGTGCGTGCCATACCTTGCAGCGTGCTCTTCAGTGAAGGCTGCGTCGTCCCGCGACGGCCACCTTCGTCGCTGCATTGAATGCTCCAGCGAGAAAGGCCGCGCCCATCGCTCATGAAAGGGACAAGCTTGGCTGGCAGTGAAGAGTCTTCGCGTCGGCAATGGACCGCTGAACCGGACTTCGAAAATGCCCGCAAGAGAAAATGTGCGCGTAGAGGCGGACAAGCCCGAGAGTCCTCGCTCTCTCGGTCCCGCTCGCACCGGCGCTCGTCGCAAAGGCCCGCGGACTGCCGCGAACCGTACCGAGGGTTCGAATCCCGATCGAAAATTGTGCTATATCAAGGACTTGCTGGCGGAGGGGGTGGGATTCGAACCCACGGTACGCTCGCGCGTACAACGGTTTTCGAGACCGCCCCGTTCGACCGCTCCGGCACCCCTCCGCCGAGAGGCGCGCCCCGGCCCCGACCGGCCGGCAGGGCGCGCAAAACCTGTGCCGCGGCCGGCGCGAACCTAGCGCAAAGCCGCGCGCCGCCGCAAGCAAGCCGCGCGTCGCCGGCGGCGTCATTCGGCCCCGTCTCACCCGGCCCCATTGCGCCCGGGCCCGTCTCGCCTGGGCCCGTCTCGCCCGGCCCCGTTTCGCCCGACCTGGGGTCCGGGCGCCGCGGCTCGAATCGGCGGCCCAGGCGGCCGGCTCTGCCCGGAAAAGCGTTGACAGGCCGGCGCGCCCGGCTATAGTCCGCGCCGTCGGCCGCGACCCCCGGGTCCGCGGCCCCATTGTTCACGAATCATCCAGAAAATTCAGAATGTTCGCAGTCATCAAAACCGGCGGTAAGCAATACAAGGTGGCCCCCGAGGACGTCCTGCGGGTCGAGAAGCTGGCCGGCGAGCCGGGCGACATCGTCGAGCTCGACGCGGTCCTCATGCTGGGCGGCGAGTCGGGCACCACGCTGGGCACGCCGCTGGTCGCCGGCGCGACGGTCGCCGCCGAGGTGGTCGAGCAGACTCGCGGCGACAAGATCGTCGTCTTCAAGAAGCAGCGCCGGAAGTACTACCGGCGGCGCCACGGCCACCGCCAGGAGGAGACGGTGCTGCGCATCGCCGAGATCCTGACCGACGGCAAGAAGCCGAGCCGCACCAAGATCGAGCGGCCGCCGGCCCCGGCGGCCGCGCCCAAGAAGAAGGCGCCGGCGAAGAAGGCGGCAGCGCCGAAGACGGCGGCGAAGAAGGCCCCCGCGAAGAAAGCGGCGGCGAAGAAGACGGCGGCGAAAAAGGCGCCCGCCAAGAAGGCGGCGGCGAAGAAGCCGGCCAAGAAGAAGGAGTAACGCGCCATGGCTCACAAGAAGGCGGGCGGCAGCTCGCGCAACGGCCGCGACTCGGCCGGGCGCCGGCTCGGCGTCAAGCTGTTCGGCGGCGAACGGGCGACCGCCGGCAACATCCTGGTGCGCCAGCGCGGCACCAAGTTCCATCCCGGCGCCAACGTCGGCATCGGCCGCGACCACACGCTCTTCGCGCTCAGCGACGGCACCGTCAGCTTCGAGCGCAAGGCGCGCGGGCGCACCTACATTTCGGTTCTGCCGCCGAGTTGACGGCGGCCCGGGCCCCGACCGCAACATCGGGGTGCGATCTGTTACCCGGGGGAATGGCCAGCCATTCCCCCTTTTTCTTTGCGCGCCGCCGGTCCCGCCAAGCGGTGCGGAGCGAGCGGCAGCGCGGGCCATGACGTGTCTCGAGCCATGAAGTTTCTCGACGAGGCCAAGATCTACCTGAAGAGCGGCGACGGCGGCGCGGGCTGCGTCAGCTTCCGGCGCGAGAAGTACATCGAGTTCGGCGGCCCCGACGGCGGCGACGGCGGGCGCGGCGGCGACGTCGTGGTCGAGTCGGTCGACGGCCTCAATACGCTGATCGACTTCCGCTATCGGCAGCACTTCAAGGCGGCGCGCGGCGACCACGGCCGCGGCCGCAACATGACCGGCGCCGCCGCCGAGCCGGTGCGGATCAAGGTGCCGGCCGGCACCCAGATCCTCGACGAGGACAAGGAGACCGTGATCGCCGACCTGACCGAGGCCGGGCAGCGCGTCGTCCTGGCGCGCGGCGGCGACGGCGGGCGCGGCAACGCGCAGTTCAAGAGCGCGACCAACCGTGCGCCGCGCCGCGCCGAGCCCGGCTGGCCCGGCGAGGAGCGCTGGGTCTGGCTGCGCCTCAAGCTGATCGCCGACGTCGGCCTGGTGGGCCTGCCAAACGCCGGCAAGTCGACGCTGCTCTCGGCCGTCTCGCGCGCCCGACCCAAGATCGCCGACTACCCCTTCACCACGCTGCATCCCGCGCTCGGCGTCGTGCAGGCCGAGGGCACCGAGTTCGTCATGGCCGACATCCCCGGCCTGATCGAAGGCGCCCACGCCGGCGCCGGGCTGGGCGACCGCTTTCTCGGCCACGTCGAGCGCTGCGCCGTGCTGCTGCACCTGGTCGACGGCACCGCGGAGGACGTCGCCGCGGCGTACCGCTGCGTGCGCGACGAGCTCGCGGCCTACGGGCACGGGCTGGCGGAGAAGCCGGAGGTCGTGGCCCTCAACAAGATCGACGCGCTCGACGCCGAGACCGTGGAAGCGCGCGCCCGGGCCCTGGCCGTCGCGGCCGGGCTGGCCGATGCCGGCGCGGTGCGGCGCATCTCCGGCGTGAGCGGCGCCGGCATGGCGGCGCTGCTGCACGGCCTGCTCGGCCCGGTGCGCGCCATGCGCGCGGCGCGCGCGGCGGCGGTGCAGGAGCGCGAGGCCGAAACGGCGGAGGGCTGGCGGCCATGAGCGGCAAGCGCGGGCTCGCCGGCGCCCGCCGGGTGGTCGTCAAGATCGGCTCGGTGCTGCTGGTCGAGCAGGACAGCGGCACGATCCACCGCACCTGGCTCAATGCCCTGGCCGACGACGTGGCGGCGCTGGTCCGGCGCGGCACCGAGGTCATCCTGGTGTCGTCGGGCGCAATCGCGGTCGGTCGCCGCCACCTCGGTCTGACCCGGTCCGGGCCGCTGCGGCTGGAGGAAAACCAGGCCGCCGCCGCGACCGGGCAGATCCGCCTTGCGCACGCCTATCAGGAGGCGCTGGCGCGGCACGACATCACCGTGTCGCAGGTGCTGCTGACCCTCGACGACACCGAGGAGCGCCGCCGGCACCTGAACGCCCGCAACACGCTGAGCACCCTGCTGCGCTTCCGCACGGTGCCGGTGATCAACGAGAACGACACCGTCGCCACCAGCGAGATCCGCTTCGGCGACAACGACCGCCTGGCGGCGCGCGTGGCGGCGATGATGAACGCCGACGCGCTGGTGCTGCTGTCCGACATCGACGGGCTCTACACCGCCGACCCGCGCAGCGATGCGCAGGCGCGCTTCGTGGCCGAGGTGCCGGCGATCACCCCGGAGATCGAGGCCATGGCCGGCAAGGCGCCGCCCGGCTACAGCTCAGGCGGCATGGTGACCAAGCTGACCGCCGCGCGCATCGCGGTCGGCGCCGGCTGCCGCATGGCGATCGCCGACGGGCGGATCCTCAACCCGCTGGCGGCGATCGACGGCGGCGGGCGGGCGACCTGGTTCCTGTCGCAGGTCGAGCCGCGCACGGCACGCAAGCTGTACATCGCCGGCTCGCTCAAGCCGCTCGGCAGCCTGGTCCTTGACGCCGGCGCCGCGGCCGCGCTCAAGGCGGGCAAGAGCCTGCTGCCGGCCGGCGTGACGGCGGTCGAGGGCAGCTTCCAGCGCGGCGACGCGGTGGTCGTGCGGACCGCCGAGGGCGCCGAGCTGGGCCGCGGCCTGGCGGCCTATTCGGCCGCCGACGCGCGCCGCATCATGGGCCACAAGAGCCGTGAAATAGAGGCCATTCTGGGCTACCGTGGCCGCGAGGAATTGATCCACAGGGACGACCTCGTGCTCACCGGTCCCAACGTCTAGGAGGGGTCGAGACCCCCGGTCCGCGCGGGAAGGAGCCGCCATGGAAGCCGAAGCGATCGCCCGTCCGCAGAGTGCAGGCTCGGCCGATCTGCGCCGCGAGATGGAGGAAATCGGCCGCGAGGCCCGCGCCGCGGCGCGCCGCCTGGCCGAAGCCGATGCCGGCGTGAAGTCGCTCGCCCTGACCGCGGCGGCCGAAATGCTGCGCCACAACGGCAAGGACATCCTGGCCGCCAACGCCGCCGACATGGACGCGGCGCGCGGCAAGGGGCTGACCCCGGCCCTGCTCGACCGCCTGGCGCTCGACGGCAAGCGCATCGAGGCCATGGCCGAGGGGCTGGAGACCATCGCCCGCGCGCCCGACCCGGTGGGCCGCGTGCTGGCCGAGTGGGACCGCCCGAACGGCCTCAAAATCGCCCGCGTGTCGGTGCCGCTCGGCGTCATCGGCATCATCTACGAAAGCCGCCCCAACGTGACGGCCGACGCCGGCGGGCTCTGCCTCAAGGCGGGCAACGCCGCCATCCTGCGCGGCGGGTCGGAGAGCTTCCATTCCTCCGCCGCGATCCACACCTGCCTGCAGGCGGGACTGCGCGAGGCCGGCCTGCCGCACACGGCGATCCAGCGCGTGCCGACCACCGACCGCGCCGCCGTCGGCATCCTGCTGACCATGAACCAGTGGGTCGACATCATCGTGCCGCGCGGCGGCCGCGGCCTGATCGAGCGGGTCCAGGCGGAAAGCCGCATCCCGGTGATCGCGCACCTGGAAGGCAACTGCCATACCTATCTGCACGAGGCCGCCGACGTGGACATGGCGCGGCATATCGTCGTCAACGCCAAGATGCGGCGCACCGGCGTCTGCGGCGCCACAGAGACCCTGCTGGTCGACCGCGCCCTGGCGAACACCATCCTCCCCGTCGTGCTCGACGACCTGATCGCGGCCGGCTGCGAGATTCGCGGCGACGAAACCGTGTGCCGGATCGAGCCGCGCGCCCGGCCGGCGGCGGCGGCAGACTGGAACACCGAGTTTCTCGACGCGGTGCTGGCGGTGAAGACCATGGCCGGGCTCGACGAGGCGATCGCGCACATCGCCCGGCACGGCTCGCAGCATACCGAGGCCATCGTCACCGAGGACCACGCGGCGGCGGAGGCCTTCCTCGAGCGCGTCGACGCGGCCATCGTCATGCACAATGCCTCGACGCAGTTCGCCGACGGCGGCGAGTTCGGCATGGGGGCCGAGATCGGCATCTCGACCGGCCGGCTGCACGCCCGCGGCCCGGTCGGCGCCGAGCAGCTGACCAGCTACAAGTACGTGGTGCGCGGCACGGGGCAGGTGCGGCCCTGAAGCCTCAACAGTTGGGCAGTTCGTCCAGGTTGTTGCCGGCGCGGCCGTCGGCCCGGGTCCTCAGGTATTTCCCGGTCGGGCCATCGACGACCTCTATGTCGCTGCGGCCCTTGGCGTCATGCACGTAATACGTGTGTGCCCGCGATTCGATATCATGGATCGCGTCGGCCTTCTTGCGCGGCGACCAGGCTTCGCCCGGGTTGCAAAGCTCCGTGATATCGCCGTCTTTGTCTTTTCCGCCCCGGGTCACGCGTCGATCGCTCATGTCGCTCTTCCTAGTCTCGGGGGTCTGCGGCCAGTTGGTACAAATACTACTATACCGAGCAACACCCAAACTGCAAAGGCGCCCGGCGGCGACCCCGCCCGCGCCCGCGACGGAACTTCGCTTTGCAGGCCCCGGTTCCTCGGCTAAGCATTCAGCCGGGTGAAATGGACCACGAGATCAAAGCCTTGAGCACTGCCGCCATCGCCGCCGCGCTGGACGGGCACCTGCCGACGCCCGGGCGGCGCGTCGGCCTGCTCGGCGGTTCCTTCAACCCGGCTCACGAGGGGCACCTGGACCTCAGCCTCGAGGCGCTGCGGCGGCTGCGCCTGGACGAGGTCTGGTGGCTGGTGTCGCCGCAGAACCCGCTCAAGCCGGTCGCCG
>Ga0102952_1000862_pt1 | contig 10630 bp, 9 predicted proteins | sample SalPon2A_C_D1_MG_FD_78506 | JGI IMG/M metagenome (GOLD analysis project Ga0102952, IMG submission 78506) | Soil microbial communities from South San Francisco under conditions of wetland restoration - Salt Pond MetaG R2A_C_D1_MG | ecosystem: Environmental > Terrestrial > Soil > Wetlands | place... | reverse complement strand
GGGGTCCCGTTGCAGGTGGGTCAACGCCTCGATGAAGCCACAGGCGAAGGTGTCTTCGACCGCCGCGATCGAGCTCGACGTTCGTCGGTTCTCCGCCGCGATCGAAAACAGACCGGCCTGGGCGTTGTGCACGGTGTGGCTGAAGCGCGTCGGCGAGATGGGCTTCTTCTGCGCGATCGCTTCGACCAGCCCGATCGACTCGTTGATGTTCCCGTGACGGGAGGCGAAGACGGACCGCGCCTCGCGGCGCTCCGGCTCCGGGCAGCACGCGAAGGCGGTGGTGAGCACGATGCGCGAGAGCGGCGAACAACGCCGCCGCAGCAACGCCGGCAGGAAGGCCGCGTCGGGTCGGCCATCCTTCTCGAGGGGCACGGGATCGCGCGCCCACGCCTCCCAGGCGGTGGCGTCGGCGCGGCCCGGCGACCACGCGGACCAGCTCCGGATCACGACGCGATTCACGTCGGGCTCACTTCGAGGATCAGACAGCAGTTGCTGCCGCCGAAGCCGAAGGAGTTGCTCATGACCGGGCCGATGGGAACCTGCATGCCCTTGGTCGTGAGCGGGATCTCGGGGACCTCCGGATCCCACACGCCATCGTAGACGTGTGGAACGAGCGAGATCCGCCCATCCGTGGGCTCGCGCAGCGTGAGCCAACACAATCCGGCCTCGAGCGCGCCGGCGGCGCCGAGGCCGTGGCCGAAGAGCGGTTTGCTCGAGCTGCACGGCGGCGGATTCGGAAAGGTTCGAGCGACCGCTCGACACTCCATCGCGTCGTTGAGGCGGGTCCCGGTGCCGTGGAGATTCAGATACGCGATGGCATCCGGCGCCAGCCCGGCATCGTCGAGCGCGCCCCGCATGGCCGCGATCGCGCCCTCGCCGTGCGGATCCGGCGAAGACATGTGGTGGGCCTCGCTGGATTCTCCGACCCCCCGCAGGCGGATGCCGCCGGACTCGCCCGTCACCAGGAAGAGCGCGGAGCCTTCGCCGAGCGTGAGACCCGAGCGATTGGCGCTGCACGGATTCGAGACCTCGTCGGCGACGACCTGGAGCGCCGTGAAGCCATTGGTGGTGAGCCCGCAGAGCGTGTCGGTCGCACCCGCGACCACGGCATCGGCCAGGCCCAGCGCGAGGAGCGACCGCGCCGACGCGAGCGCCCGTGCGCCCGACGAGCACGCGGTCGAGATGGTGTACGCCGGCCCGCGCAGCCCGAGCAGCTCGGCAACGAAGGTCGCGACGCCCCCGAGCTCGAGCTGCACGTAGTGAAACTCCGGAGCGAGGCTCCCGGTCTCGATCTGGTGTGCGATCGCGGCCTCGGCATCCCCGACGCCGGAGGTGCTCGTGCCCATCACGACCGCGATCCGGTCTCGTCCCACGGCGGCGACGACGTCGCGAATGGAGTCTTCGATGGATTCCAGCGCCGCGAGCGTCATCGAATTGTTGCGGCAATCGAAGCGCCGCAACGAGTCCGGAACGCGCGGCAGCGCGCCCGGAACCGCGCCGACCAACAACGACCGGTTCGGAACGAGGTCGTCGCGAAGCTGCAGGTGGCTCTGGTCGCCGTCGAGCGCCCGAGGCCAGATCTCCTCGGCGCTGCGCCCCAGCGCATTCACCATGCCCAGCGCGTCGAGACGGCAGGTGAAGGGCGGGCGGTGCGTTTCCATCGGGGGCGAAGGGTACGGAATCGTTCAGGGGGCGTCGATTCGACGGATGCCGTCGCGGCGCCGGCTCTTCATTGGATTCGCAGCTCTTCGGGATCGTTGCCGGCCAGTCCGTGCTCCACCATGAACGCGACCAGGCCGAGGCTGTAGGGGTGCGTGGCGTTTTCACCGGTGAAGATGCGGGGCATGTGCTTCCGGAAGTGAAAATCGAGCAACCGCCCGGGAATCGTGTCCTTGACGGCTTCGCCCACCCGGAAGAGGGTGAGGAGGCGACCGTCGTAGAACCAACGGATCACGCGTTGCCAGCAGTCGAGGTTGTGGGATACGCGCCGCTCGTAGTCTTGCAGCGCCGTGCGCGAGTCGCGCTGGATCGCCTCCGCGAGCCAATCGGCGCTCTGCAATGCGATCAGCATTCCGCTCGAGAAGACCGGATCGACGAATCCGAAGCTGTCTCCCACCAGGGCCCAGTTCTCGCCCACGCCCCGGGTCGCGGTCGACTGATAGTTGCTGTAGCGCACCACCGGCGTCACCCGACGCGCCGGACGCGCGTAGTCGCGAATCACCGGATCCGTCTTCAGGAAGTTGTCGAGCTGCTCGTCGGCGGAATCCCCGAACTTGCGGATGAACGCCGTATCGACGACGGCGCCCATCGAGACGCGACCGGGAAGCGGAATGCGCCACAGCCAACCGTGCTCGAGGCGATCCGTGTGGACGTTCCCGGGGATCTCGACCTCGATCCCCTCGAAGTGTGCGTGCAGGGCGGTGTCGCGTCGGTGGCCGTCGACCGTCGGGATTTCGAGCAGGCGCGCCACGGTGCGTCGCCGGCCGGTCGCGTCGACGAAGAACTCGGGGCGGCCACTCAGGTGCTCCCGCGCCACCGCGGCCGACGCCTCGGACAGGCGCAAGCGGTCGGAGTCGCCGTCGCGTTCGAGCTGCGCCCCGTGCTCGATGATCCGAACGCCCGCCCGGCGCGCGGCCTCGAGGCAGGCCTCGTCGAAGCGATCGCGCGGCACGTTGTAGGAGTAGGTGGTCTTCGCCTTGCGTACATCCGCGAAGCGCACGCTCAGGGAATCCCCTTCGCCGAGCACGAAGGTCGCGCCGCCCTTCCAGATGCTGAACGAGGCGACCTCGTCCTCGATCCCGAGTCTTCGCAGGTACGGAATGACCGCCGGGACGAGGGACTCGCCCACGATGATCGGCGGTCGCTTGCCTTGGACGAAGAGCCCGACCTCGAAGCCGGCGTTCGCGAGATACGTCGCCAGACTCGAGCCAGCCGGCCCCCCGCCGACGATGGCAATGGTTCGCTTCACCCCCATGCCGGTCATCAGTAGCCAGTCGCCCGCCGCGCCACAACCCCCCGTGAAACCCGGGCGGAGTCGCTGCTACGCTGCCGCGCGATGGACGAGCCGACAACCGAGACGCTCACGAAGCGAATCTTCGAAATCCTGCGCGACGAAATCTTGAACGTCGACGCTGGATTCTCGCCCCAGTCGAATCTCGTCGACGCGGGGCTCGATTCCCTGGCGGTCACACAGCTAATGCTCTCGATCGAGGAGAGCACGGGCGTCTGGGTCGACGAGGGGCTGCTCACACCCGAGAACCTCGCCACGGCGGAAACGCTGGCGGCGCTCGTCTACGAACAGCTGACGGGCACGTGACGATTCGACTCACCGATTCCAGGCCGGCGCGGCTTCCGCTCACGGGAGCGGATTGCTTCCTGCGGGCCTTCGATGCCGAAATCGGTCGCTGGAACGGGGCCAGCCACGTCTCCGGTCTCGTGCTGCGTCTCGGGCCCGGGTTCGATGTCGAGATCTTTCGCAAGCTGCTCGACGACGTCGCCCGGGAGCAGCCGATTCTCGGAGCGCCGATTCGCCGGCGCTTCGGGCTGGGATTGCCGGAGTACCGCCTCGATCCCGGGCGCGACGGGCCGCCGCCGGTCAGCGTCCACGATGTCGATGCGCCACGCGCGGCGGGCGCGCCGCTCCCGGCGATCTTCTCCCGACGCCTGAACGAGCGCCGGTCGCTGCGGCGCGGCGAGCTGATCCGATTCGACGTGGTGCGCTACGCCGGCGGCGCCGGTGGCACGGAGCTGGCGATGACGTGGATGCATCTGTTGCTCGACGGCGCCGGCAGCGAGCGCTTCGTCCAGTGGCTCGACGAGGTGCATCGCGGAGCGGTGGGCGCGTCGGATCTCCCCGATCCCGACGAGCTGCGAGGGGACGCGCCGTCGTCCCGATCCCTGGCGGAGCGGGGCGACGCCGCCCGCCGGTGGAAGGCGTGGGTCGACGGCTTCGCCGAACCCCCCTTGCGATCGTTGGCGGGGCCGCGCCGGCGCGTACCGCAGGATCTTCGCTTCGACGTGCTGCATCTGAACCGGGACGAAACCGAGCGCGCCGTGGCGCAGGCCGGACGTCGCGCGGGCTTCCTGACGCCGATGCTCTTCTACCTCGCCGCGGCCATTCGCGCCCATCACGCGGTCTTCGAGGCCCGCGGCGTCGATCCCGGCGCCTATCTGGTGCCGCTGCCCGTCAACCTGCGGCCGCGCGGTCGCGAGGGGGCGATCTTCCGAACCCACGTGTCACTGATCTGGTTTCACGTGGACCCGGCGGTGGTCGGAGATTTCGACGCGCTGATCGACGAGCTCAAGGCGCAGCGGCGCGCCGCGATCAAGGCCGGGCACGTCGAGAACGGCGTGGCTGCGATGGAGTTCGTCCGCTCCGCGCCGGCGCGTTTGTACGCCCGCATGGCCCGCAGCGGGACGAAGGGCGAGCTCTGCTCCTTCTTCTTCGCCTATACCGGAGAGTTCCTTCCCGGAATCGAGCGCTTCCTCGGCGCGGAGATCCACGACGGCTTCCACGTCGCGCCCGTACCGCCGTCGCCGGGAAGCTGCATGGCCATGAGCATCCACCGAGGGCGCCTGAATCTGACCCACGTGTTCCAGCGCAGCGTCGTCGCAGACGACGAACGACGACGGATGCGGGATTCGCTGCGACGCGATCTGCTGTCCGAGGCGGGTCGATGAACGTCGTCGACCACATTTTCGCAACCGCGCGGGCCGATCCGAACCGCGTCGCGCTGCTTGCGGATGCGAGCGGCCGCGACGCGGAATCGATTGGCTACGGCCCGCTCGTCGATCGCGCCGAGGCGCACGCCGAGCGTTTTCGCGCCGCGGGCCTGCGCCCGGGAGATCGCTGTGGGCTGTCGGCGCCGGCGGGTCCGACCTTCATCGAGCTGGCCCTGGGAATCCTGCGGGCGAGCGGATGTCTGGTGCCGGTGGCCGACGAGCACCAGGGCGAGGCGTTCGACGGCTTCGCGGCCTCGGCGCGGCTGCATCACGTCGTCTCGGCGCCGGCGGACGGGCCGAGCCTTCGCCGCCTGGCGGCGCCGGCACCACTCGCCGGCGGCGGCGACGATGAGTTCCGCGCGCTGCGACCGGCCTTCCTGCGGTTCACCTCGGGGACGACGAGCCGCCGCAAGGGCGTGGTGATCGGACATGAGGCGGTGGTCGCGCGCACCGCTGCGGCAAACGGCGCGTTGCGGATCGGCCCGTCCGATCGCGTGCTGTGGCAGCTGCCGATGGCGCATCACTTCGTCGTTTCGATCCTGCTCTACCTGCGGTACGGCGCGACGATCCTGCTTCCGTCCGGCTCCCTCGCTGGCCCCGTGCTCGATCTCGCGCGTCGCGAGCGGGCCACCGTGCTGTACGCGTCGCCCCATCACTACCGGCTGCTGGCGAAGGATCGCTCGGAGGTGGGTCTCGACTCGGTGCGCCTCGCCGTCTCCACCGCCGAGGGACTCCGCGGGGACATCGCCGAAGCGTTCTTCGAGCGCTTCCGCATCCCGCTGGTCCAGGCGCTGGGGATCATCGAAGTGGGAATTCCCGTGATGAACACGGTTTCTGCGCGGGCGAAGCCGCTGGCGCTGGGTCGCCCGCTCCCGGGCTTCGATGTCTGGCTGCGCGACTTCGAGGGCCGCCCGGTCGTCGGCCCGACCTCGCCCGACGAGACCGGCGAGATCTGCATTCGCGGTCCGGGGCTCTTCGACGCCTATCTCGAGCCCTGGATCCCCGCGCAGGCGATCCTCACGCCGGACGGATTCCGCACCGGCGATCAGGGCTGGCTCGACGTCGACGGCGATCTCCACCTGTCCGGCCGCCGCGCCAACCGCATCTGCATGGCCGGAATGAAGTTCTTCGGCGAAGAGGTCGAGGCGGTTCTGGATACCCACATCGGGGTGCGCGAGAGCCGCGTGTTCGCGGCGCAACACGAACACCTGGGCGAAATCCCGGTCGCGGAGATCGTGCCCGAGGACGCCGCCGCTGCGCCGACCCGGAAGGAGCTCGCCGCACACTGCCGCGTATCGCTCCCGGGCTACAAGGTGCCACGGGAGTTCCGGATCGTGCAGGCGCTGCCGCGCACGATCACGGGAAAGGTGCAGCGAAGCGAGCCGGGCGTCCCGGACTCAGTCGGCGCGCCGCCGCGGTAGCCAGCGATCCACGCGGGCGCAGTAGTCGTCGTACTGCGACCCGAACCGCTGCCGCAGCACCGCCTCTTCCGAGCCCACGACGTAGGCGTGGGCGATGCCGAAGAGCACGAGGGCGTAGAGCGCGAGGGCGAAGGAGCGGAAGAGCAGGGCCTCGCCGAGAACGATGACGATGTAGCTGGCGTACATCGGATTCCGGATGCGGGTGTAGAGCCCGGTCACCACGAGCGTATCCGGCGGCGCGACCGGCGCCGGCGTACCGCGTCCCTCGCTGACGAAACGGCGCAACGGTCCGGACCAGGCGAGGAGACCGAGCGCGATGATCGCGAAGCCGAGGAGACGCGACGCGCCTGCGGGCGGGAGGAAGCCGCCATCGGTCCACCACAGGATCCCAGCGGGAAAGACGACGAAGAACATGAACGAGAACCACAGCACCGCCAGCAGCGAGATCCCGGTGAGCGCTCCGGCGCCCCGCTGCCGCCGCCCACCGGGCGCCGAATGGGTCACGGCAGGCTCCGCCGGGAGAGGGTTCGGATCTCCGCTTCGTAGCCACAGCCCGGATGGCTCACGCGCGTCGCCGCCTCCGAGGATCCGTCGTCACTGGCGGGAGTGACCACCGCCGCAGCGGTGGGATCGCCGCGGACGTCGAGTCGCCGCTCCCGCAGCGCGCCGGACTCCCAGCGCTCGGAGATCTCCACCGCGCCCCGTGTGCTTCGAACCCATCCGTCGACGTCCGGCGCAGGCAGCGCGAAGAAGAGCAGGCGGTGCACGTCCCGCAAGACGTTCTGCGGTGGCACCTCCAGCGCCGGCGGTGGCTGCGCGACGAGTTCGACGGCGGTTCCGCGCTGGGTCACCGTGAAGAGCTTCGCGCCCAGTGGATGGAAGCCGACGAGCACCAGCGCGTCGTCGTGGTGCTGCACCGCAAGCTCGAAGCGGTACGCGTGCGATCCGTCGATCACGTGCCAGCTCTGGCGGATCAGGAATTCGCCGGCGATTTCGCCGGTCGGGACGAGTGCGCCGGGGCATTCGCGCACGTTCCGCGCGCCGCCGGGCAGGTGCTGGCAGGCGGTGGCTCCCAACAGCGTCCCCGCCGCCCAGATCGCCAGCCACCGCCTCACGATGCGCCTCGGGGGCGCGCCAGTCCCGCCGCCACCACCACGGCCGGCGCGAGAGCGAAGGAGAGCAGCACTCCGATTCCGGTGGTGGCGCCGATCGCGCGCAGCGAGGGCTGGCTCGAGATCACGAGGGAGCCGAACACGAACGCGGTGGTGAGACACGAGAGCAGCAGGCTCAGCAGGGTCACCCCCATGGGCTCGCGGCGGCCGATGCTGTCGACGCAGAAGATGCCGTAATCGACTCCGATCCCCATGACCATGATGAGGCTCATCACGTGGAAGAGGTTCAACGGCTGCCCCAGGGCGGAGAGCGCAGCCAGCACCAGCAACGCCACCAGGATGGAAGGGAGGAACGCCGCGACGACGGGCTTCCAGGCGCGGTATCGAAACGCCAGCAGCAGCACGACCAGCACGCCGCCGACGCCGATCTGGCGCAACGAGGCCTCGCGAAACTCGCGGTAGATCTCGTTCACGAACGTCCGCTGCTCGAGCAGGTAGACGTGCTCGAGGTTGGCGATCGACGCGCGCACGGCGTCGGGGTCCGCCAGACCGCGCAGATAGGTCACGATCGCGACGCGGTCGCCGAGATCGATCACGAACGGCGTGAGCAGGTCGGATACCGGGCTGTCTCGAAGCTCGGACCATTGCAGCGGCCCGGCCGGATCGCGAAGCGACTCGGCGAAGGGCGCGAACGCCCCGGGCCGGAACCCCTCGGAGGCGAAGGCCGTGTCGAGCCGCGCGTAGAGCCCGGGATCCGCCGCGAGCACGGCGAGGTTGCGCCGCTGGAGCGATTCCGAGCGGAACAGGGCGTGCAGCGAGCGGGCGCCGTCCAGTGCGCCGTCCTCGATGGCGCTCCCGAGGCGCCGCGCGAGGTCGTCGTTCATCGCCACTGCGCTGGCGATGTCCGGCGCCAACGCCACGACGAATCGGGCGGTGTCGTACTGGGCGATTCGTTCCCGCACCCGCTGGTCCTCGGCGACCAGCCCCGGGTCGAACTGGGTGAGGCGGGACAGGTCGTCCGACCAGTGGAGCGTCGGAAGCGCCGCCATCGCCAGCAGCGTGCAGGCGAGTCCGATCCGCACCCGGCTGACCGGGAGCGACTGGAGCCAGCGGAAGGCTTTCGCGAAGGATGCGGCGGAGGAGGGCGAGCGGGACGGCAGCTCCGGCGCGAACCGCAGCAGTGGCGGGAGCAGCCACAGGGTCGTCGCGAGTCCGGAAAGCACGCCGGTGATGGCGAAGAAGCTGATCTGTTGGAAGGCCGGAAATGGCGTCAGCCCCAGCCCGACGAAGCTCGCGACGGTGGTGAGCGCTCCCATCACGAGGCTCGGTCGGATGCGACGCACCACCCGTGCCGCCGATTCCCGCGGCTGCGCCAGACCGTGGTGGAGCAGGACGTGGTTCGAGTAATCGATCACGATGCCCATCAACGACGTTCCGAATGCGAGGGTGATGCCGTCGAGAGAGCCGAAGACCCAGAGCCCGAGCGTGGTCGCGCACAGGATTCCCGCGAGGGGTGGCAGCGAGACGAGCACGAAGCTCCGAATGGATCCCACGAGGAAACCGAACAGCAACGCGACCCCGACGAACGAGCACGCGGCGATGAAGCGGATGTCCCGCTTGATGCCGTTCTCCGCCGCCACCGCGAACGCGCCCGCCGCGCTCCGCTCCAGCTCCAGATCGCCGCCGTGGCGTGCGTTGATCTCCGCGAATCGCGCCGCGAGGTCGTCGAGCAGTCGCTCCTGCGCGCCGGAGTCGAACGCCGAGCCCCGCGTCCCCATCAACAGGATCGCGAAGCGACCGTCGGCGGTGACGAACTGTCCGTCGACGACCCGCAGGGCGGAGTTGTCGTCCCGCAGCCGCGCGACCAGCGCTTCGAATGCGCCGAGGGGATCCGCGGCGAGCAGGGGCTCGAAGAATCCGGCAGCGGGAGAAGAGAGACGCCGTTTGATTTGGCGCGCCCGCGCCGCCAGCGCCTCCTCCGAGAGCCTCGCGGGAAGCTCCCGCTCCGGATCGTCCGACAGGAAGGCCAAGCGGTGCGGGAAGTAGACGCTGTAGAGCGCCTCCAGGTCCGTCTCGCCGAACGCCGACCGGATCCACGCGATTTCGGGGTGGCTCCGCAGCGACGCGGCGAGCTCCTGGGCCGCCGCCACTGCGGTCTCGAGCTCCGGCGCGCCCACGGAGACGACGATGGTCCGGGTCAGCGTCGAGTCGGTCAGTCGACTCGACAGCGCCGCCAGGTCGGAGCCGCTGCCGTGGGGAAGGAAGTTCGTGATGTCGGTGCCGAAGCGAAGGTGGGTGGCGCAATACGCCAGCATGGCGACCGCTGCGATCACCAGGAGAAAGGACGCGGTGCGCTGCCGCATGCGGTTCAGCGTGCCTCGCCGACGGGGTCGAGCGGCTCGCCGGTGACGAAGATGCGCTCGATCTCCTCCGGTGTGAAGACGCGATCGTTGTCGACGTTCTCGAAGCGGGTGATGGTGCGGTCCCCATCGCGTTCGCGGATGACCATCTCGGTCATGCCGGCGGCGTTGCCGCGCAACACGATCTCCTCGATCACCTCGGCCATCCGCGAATCGCGCGGAGCCAGCGCGATCTCCCACTGCGAGAGCTCGCCGCGGAACGCCGCCGTGTAGAGCTCGTCGAGACGTTCGCGATCCCCGCTCCACAGGACGACGATGTTGTCCGTGAAGACGCGCGCGATGCGATTGCCCGAGAGGTCGACCTCGGGCGCGTCGCGCCCCTCGCGCATCCGGATCTCTCCCTGCCGAACGATCAGGGCCGAGTCGTCGGGCTCGGTGGTGAAACGCGCGAACCGTCCGGGCGGGGCGAAGTAGATCACGCCGCGGCTCTCGAGGGGGACCGCCAGCAGCGACAGCTCCTTCGTTTCATGGAACGAGGCTTCGACGCCCGCGCTCGACGCCATCCGGTCCAGCAGTTCCGCCAGCTCGGGGGCCTGTGCGGACGCGGGCCACGCGGCGATCGCCACGGCCACGAGGCTAAGGCAGCAGGCGCTTCTGGATCTCATCGGGCGTTTCGAGCAGGAGGTTTCGCTCGAGATCGGTGGTCGCGAGAATCGTGTGTCCCCGCGCCGATCGTCGGCTCCGTGTCAGGTTCTCGATCTCGTAGGCGATGTGAATCCGTCGCCGGATGTCCCGGAGCCAGGCGGTCACGCGCATCTGGTCGGCGTAGAAGAGCGGATATGCGTGGCGGCAGCGCGTCTCGATCACGTAGAAGGCGTACCGGACCCCGATCAGGTCGCCGCCATCGAGGCCGCAGGCGCGCAGCAGCTCGGTCCGCGCCGCCTCCATGTAGTTGAAATAGTGACCGTGCCAGACGATTCCCAGGAGGTCGACGTCCCGAAAGGGGACTTCGAGC